>LSQX01392443.1_pt1 | contig 12770 bp, 13 predicted proteins | sample 654561 | NCBI WGS metagenome assembly LSQX01 (sample SAMN04489861, study PRJNA283612) | anaerobic digester metagenome | isolation source: 4 biogas reactors fed with cattle manure at either 37C or 55C with and... | place: Denmark: Kongens Lyngby | collected 2014 | reverse complement strand
GACAAAATTTGTTGAATCCTGCTGTATGGGTTTTGTTTTAATCGTCATCCCCTATTAATAGGTCTATTATTAATATCGTCCTTAAAGATTTTATTTATATACCAAGGCGGCTTGAATCCTTATTTTGACAGACACACTATTATAATATATAATTAATGAAAATCACTGCATTCAACAGGTTAAAAGCTGAACAGGCGATGGGCATAGAATAGGTCCTTGGGGCCGGGCCCGAAAGGGCAGCAGATGGAATATGGGCACATCTGTGGGACAGCGGCATTCCACCGATGTGTTTTTGTGTTAATATATAAGGGAAAACTAATACTTGCATCTAGTGATTGGAAGTGTGACCAGGAGAACCGTCGCCATGGTTAGGAGGGGTTGTTTTGATAAGAGCAATAATAAAGGCATTTATCAAGAATCACCGTGATACAACCGACACGTCGGTAAGAGAAGCCTATGGCGTGCTGGCCGGGGTTCTCGGTATCCTATGTAACCTGATACTGTTTGCGATAAAACTGGCGGTGGGGCTTTTTATAGACAGCATCGCTGTTGTTTCGGATGCCTTTAACAATTTGAGCGACCTCGGGTCATCGCTGGTTACAATATTCGGGGCAAAGCTCAGCAGTCAGCCCCCCGACAAAGAACATCCTCACGGCCACGGTAGGTTTGAATACGTTGCATCGCTGGCGGTGGCCTTCATAATATTCGGAGTTGGTCTCCAGATACTCAGAAGTTCGGTCGAGAAAATAATTGCTCCCAAGGCGGTGCTCTTTAGCCCGTTATCGCTGGGCCTTTTGTTCGGCTCCATTTTAATTAAGGTATGGATGTACTCCTATAACAAATACATAGGCAGAGTAATAAACTCGGGCGTCAACAGGGCGGTGGCCCGGGACAGCCTGAACGACGCCCTTGCCACCGGCGCGGTAATAGCAGGAACCGTGCTGGGGAGATACGTGGACTTTCCCGTTGATGGGCTGCTGGGTCTTGTTATTTCACTGCTTATAATCTACACGGGGTTTGGTATTGCAAAGGATTCGGTGAACCTTCTTTTAGGGTCTCCTCCCGATCCACGGCTTGTGGAAGACATATGTTCACTGGTGCTTAAGGGTAAAAACGTCAAAGGAGTCCATGACCTGATAATTCACGACTACGGCCCGGGAAGGGTAACAGCATCCATACACGCCGAGGTGTCCCATACCTTGGATATTATAGACATCCATTCCGAGATTGACGAGATAGAACAGAGGATAGAGGACCAGTTGGGGATCAATATAGTAATCCACATGGACCCTGTCAGAACGACATCGCATAAGGTGTCCGGGGATACCGGCAACACGCCCGGGGATAGAAAAATGGCAATTGAGGATACCAGTAGTGTCCATGAAGATACTGGCATGGCAGAGTAGGGGGTGGGAGTTATGGACTTTAGGCAGCTTGAATCCTTTGTGGCGATTGCAAAGCACGGCAGTTTCACCAGGGCGGCGGAGGACCTTTACCTTACCCAGCCTACACTGACCGGGCACATCCAGTCAATCGAAAACGAACTGGGGACCGTTCTGCTAAACCGTTATGGCAAGTCGATCACGCTGACCGAGGCGGGACGGATTTTGTACAGCCATGCGGTCAATATTCTGAATATGCGTGAGCAGGCCCTTTTTTCCATGGCTAGGTATGAGGGCAAACTGGAGGGGGAGCTCGCCATTGCGGCCAGCACGGTACCTCAGAGGTATTTGCTTCCCGGTCTTTTGGCCGCCTTTAGCCGCGAGTACCCCGGCATAACCTATGCAATAAAGCAGTTTGACAGCCGGGGTGTAGCAGACGCGATTATCTCAGGCAGTATGGACTTTGGGTTTGTGGGTAGTGCCGCCTCTTGCCCAGAGCTTGAAATGTTGAAACTTTGCGAAGATCGCCTTATACTCATAACCTCCGGCAAAGGAAAGTTCCAAAAACTTAAAGGCGACACCGTTACCTGGGACCAGGTCAGGGACGAAAGGTTTATCCTGAGAGAGGAGGGCTCGGGAACAAGGGCCCTATTTATAAAGAGCCTTGCGCAAAGGGGAATTGATGTAAAAAGCATATCGGTGGTGGCTAGTATCGAAACCCCCGACACCATCAAGCAGTGCGTAAGGGAGGGTCTGGGTGTCGCGGTTGTATCCGAAAGATCGGCGGAGGAAGAAATTCGGCTGGGTTTAATAAGGGGTTATTACATATCCGACCTAGACCTTAAACGAAGCTTTTATTTTATAAGCCACAAGAACAGGGTGCTAAGCCCGGTAGCCAGGGCCTTCCGGGACTTTACCGAGAAGTACCGCCAAGGTCTTTAAGTATTTGGTTAACCGCAAGAAGGGTTGTTTCGATATCTTCCCTTGTATTAAAATGGCCCGGGGAAAACCTTACGGTGCCCTGGGGAAAGGTATTAAGGGTCCTGTGGGCGGAAGGGGCGCAGTGGAGGCCGCACCGGGTTTTTATCCCGTAATACTTGTCAAGGCGGTAGGACACTTCGGCGTTGTCGCATCCTTTAAAGTCAGCCGATACCACGGCCGTCCTGCCCTTTGTTTCCTTCAGCCCGGCAATATGCACACCCTTAATGCTGCCAAGGCCTTCAAGCAGCATCTTTGTTAGCTGCAGTTCCTTTTCCCTAATAGATTCCGTTCCAATCCTTTCTATATACCCGAGGGCGGCATGCAGGCCGTATATACCCGGAAGGTTTAATGTACCCGCTTCGAACTTATCCGGCATGTAAGGGGGCTGCTCCTCGTATTCCGAAAGGCTCCCGGTTCCGCCGCTTATCAGCGTGTCCATTGACTTGGCAATTTTTTCGGTTATCAAAAACCCTCCGGTGCCCTGGGGACCCAAAAGCCCCTTATGCCCTGTAAAGGCTATTGCGTCAGCCTTTATCCTCTTGAAATCTATGTCTAGAATCCCCGCCGTCTGCGCGGTATCTATTATGAAAATAAGCTCCTTTTCTTCGCAGATTCGACCGATTTCTTTCACCGGCAATATTGTGCCGCATACGTTGGAGGCATGAGTAACAACAACAGCCTTTGTGTTTGATTTAATATGGTGATACAGCGTGGAAGGGTCCAGCCTTCCAGTTTCATCGCACATAGCCCTTGAAAAATCTACACCCTTTTCTTTAAGCTGCATAAGGGGACGCATTACCGCGTTATGCTCCATTGAAGACACAATGCAGTGGTCGCCCGCCTTTAAAAGACCTTTAAGCAGGAAATTGAGCCCATAGGTGATATTCAGCGTGAATACTATATTCTCGCTGCGGTGGAATTTAAACAGGCGGCCCAGCATTTCCCTTGTTTCGAACAAAGCCTCTTCCGCAGCAAGCGTGCCGGTATACCCGCTGCGATTGACGTTGCTACCTATATCGTCTATAAAGCGTTTTACCGCATCCCCCACCCCCGGGGCCTTTGGGTAGGAAGTTGCGCCGTTGTCCAGGTATATTCTCTTCAATTAGACCCACCTCCGTATCTAATTGTACACCAACTTTCCTGTGGCAGATAATAGAATATTCCTATATGGACTGGGCAGGCATAGGAAAATCCAATTGTACACCGCAGGACTCCGTTAATATAATAACAAGAGAGGAGGGATTATTATGAGCGACAAGAAAGGAATTATACTTACCGGTGCCATCGTGGGGGTACTGGCGGTGGCACTCGTAAAATTCGGAAACCCCGTCAATATGGGTATTTGTATCGTATGCTTCATAAGGGATACGGCAGGGGGCCTGGGGCTACACAGGGCGGGGGTGGTCCAGTACATAAGGCCGGAGATAATAGGCATGGCCCTTGGAGCCTTCATTATTGCACTAAAAAGCGGGGACTTTAATGTCCGCGGCGGGTCGTCGCCCTTTACCCGCTTTGTCTTGGGGGTCTTTGTGGTTATCGGGGCCCTTATGTTTTTGGGCTGTCCCTTGAGGATGGTTTTAAGGCTTGCAGGAGGGGACCTCAACGCGTTACTTGGCCTGGCGGGATTTGCAGCGGGTATATTCTTAGGCGTACTGTTCCTAAACCGGGGGTTTACACTAAAGAGGACCTATTCGTTGCAGAGGGCCGAGGGCTACCTGTTCCCGGCGGTCCAGTTAATGCTGCTCATGCTTTTGCTTGTAAGGCCGGCCTTTATACTTTTTAGCACCGAAGGACCGGGGGCTGCCCATGCGCCGATAATCATCTCGCTGGCGGCGGGCCTTATAATAGGTATAGCCGCCCAGAGGACCAGGCTTTGCATGGTGGGCGGTATCAGGGATTTGATAATGTTTAAGGATACGCATCTAATATCCGGTTTTGTAGCCATCCTTGTTGTGGCTTTTATAGGTACTCTCATTGCCGGCACCTTTAACCTGGGTTTTGAAGGCCAGCCGATTGCCCATTCGGACGGGCTATGGAATTTCCTCGGAATGGCACTGGCGGGACTTTGCTCGGTACTGCTGGGAGGATGCCCGATGAGGCAGATAATCCTTGGCGCGGAAGGAAACATCGACTCGGTTGTTACCTTCATGGGTATGCTTGTAGGGGCCGCTTTTTCGCACAACTTCGGTTTGGCCGCATCAGGTGCCGGCCCTTCCGCCAACGGACGGGTTGCGGTTATTATCGGCCTTGCCGTGGTTCTTGTCATTGGCCTTATGAATACCGACAGGGCGGCGGAGGTTAAAATGAAAGGGGATGTGGAAATTGGTGCTTAAAAAGGTGGATGCAAGGGGAAGGTCCTGCCCCGAACCGGTTCTATTGACAAAGAAGGCAATAGACCAGTCGCCGGAAGGGGTGCAGGTTTTAGTGGACAATACAACTGCCAGTGAGAATATAAAAAGATTTGCAGGAAATTTGGGATACAATGTGGAAATAACAAAGGAAGGGCAGGACTATGTATTAACAATAAGCAGGTGACGTTAATGGACTATATAGCCACGTTCTTTACCCATTCGGGGGCGGTCAAGTACAAAAAGTACATGATAAAGCTTGGTATTAACGTTGAGCTTCTTCCGGTGCCGCGGCGTCTTAGCTCCGACTGCGGTATAGGTGCCAGGTTTTCGACCGGCCGGGACATCAGCGGACTTATAAGCGAGGATATTGATAAGCTGTATGCGGTGGAAAAGGACGGGGAGAGGCTTTTATACAGTTCCGAAAATGCATGAAGGGTATAAATATGCGTAGGACGCTTCAGTGGATGAATAAATGCACGCTGAAGCGTTTCTTTAACTCTCGTGCCTTACTTTGAATCTGCCGGTATATGTGGTAGAATATTTACCATAATATTTACGGAGGCGCAAAAGATGAAGATATTATATGAAGGCAAGACAAAGACGGTGTTGGAGGCGGAGGATGGAAACGTACTTCTTAGGTTTAAGGACGATGTGACGGGGGAGGCAGGGATAATTGACCCCGGTGCCAATTCCATAATAGGCAAGATAGAAGGGAAGGGCAATGCATCCCTTAGGCTGAGCAAACACTTCTTTGAACTGCTTAAGAAGGAGGGAATCCCCAGCCATTATATAGATGCCGATACCGATGAAAACACCATGCTGGTAAAAAGAGCTGCATCCTTTGGAGACGGGTTGGAGTTTATATGCCGCCGTAAAGCGGCGGGTAGCTTTGTAAGGAGATACGGCCGGTACATAAAGGAAGGCACCCCATTGGATTACTTGGTGGAGGTAACCCTTAAGGACGACGAAAGGGGTGACCCCCTGGTAAATGAGGACAGCCTGCGCCAGTTGGGACTTATGACCGCCGAAGAAATAGAATTTGCGACTTCCCTTACAAAAAAGGTCACTAAGCTGGTGGAGAAGGAACTGGAGAGGTTTGGGCTTGAATTAATAGACATAAAGTTCGAGTTCGGCAGGGTGGAAGGTAAAATAATGGTGGTAGACGAGATTTCCGGGGACAACATGAGGGTTAAAAAAGACGGAAAGGGAGTAGACCAGAAGGAGCTTTGCGAAATAGTGTGCGGTTAAAACTGGCAGGTTAGCGGCAACATAGATAGATGCTTCTGTAGTACGATTTGGGGAGGGATGTTTCCTATGACTTTGGAAAGAGTAAGGCTTACCCAGATGACAAAGAGTGCGGGGTGAGCAGCCAAACTTAGCCCCAAGGCTCTGGCGCAGGTACTGTGCCAGCTACCGGAGTTTAAAGACGAAAACCTAATAGTGGGACTTGGCACCTCCGACGATGCTGCAGTATACAGGATAAGCGGTGATAAGGCCGTCATACTTACCATGGATTTCTTTCCGCCGGTGGTGGACGACCCCTATACCTTTGGGTCCATTGCCGCGGCCAACGCGCTAAGCGATGTATACGCTATGGGTGGGCGGCCGGTTACCGCCATGAATATTGTCTGCTTTCCTACCTGTTTGTCGGTGGATGTAATGAGGGACATATTAAGGGGCGGAGCGGAAAAGGTAATGGAGGCGGGGGCGGTGCTTGCGGGCGGGCACAGCATAGAAGATGACGAACCCAAGTACGGCCTTTCGGTAATGGGACTGGTCCACCCGGACAGTATTCTTACCAATGCGGCAGCCCAGCCCGGGGATGTATTAGTTCTCACAAAACCCCTGGGAACCGGTATACTTAACACCGCAATAAAGGCGGATATGCTGGATGATGCTGCATACACCAAGGCGGTGGAAACGATGACCTATTTAAACGCCGATGCGTGCGAGGCGGCCCTTGAAGTTGGGGTGGTGGGCTGCACCGACATAACCGGTTTTGGTTTTTTGGGCCATGCCTGTGAAATGGCCGATGGAAGCGGTGTCACGCTGGAGATATGGTCCGGCCAGTTGCCTGTAATACAAGAGAGCATCGAGCTGGCAAGAATGGGCATTATACCCGGCGGTGCCTATGACAACCAGGCCTATGTTGAGGACAGCGTGAGATTTGATGCGGATATTAAGCAGGAAATAAGGGATGTCATGTTTGACCCGCAGACGTCGGGGGGTCTGCTTATATCCGTCGCCGAGGATAGGGCCGATGTGCTAATAAAGCTGCTTAAGGATAAATGTAAGACTTCCTTTGGCATGGTTGGAAGAGTAAAGGAAAGAGGCAGATACAGTATCGAAGTAACGTATAAAAGGGTTTAGGTATGCCTTTGTATTTATAATACCGATCACATACCGGGCTGTAAATATCGGGTTTTACTTCATGCTGGGTGCCATAAGGTGGTATTATACAAAGGAAATGGCCATTTATGAGGAGGTTTCAACAAGAACCATTGTGGAAGCGTTGGCAGGTATGGCCGGTTACCTGGGGAGCTTTTTTCTACTAAACAGGCGGTATTAAACGCTGAAAAAAAGTGCAGCCCATCCATTAAGGCGGGCTGCACTGCTTATATCATGGTTATTTATTCCTGCTAAACAGGAGCAGAATGCCTAGAATAATAAGACCAACCGGAAAAATAATCTCAATGCCTATGCTTGTATGGATACGCATAAAACTTATGCCGGAAAAGCCTCCCAGTATTGCTATGGGTATAAGCAGGGCCGCATCCCTTCGTCCAAAGAGGTAAAGCTGCAAAAGGCCAATTGCAACTCCTAGCGGGAAGAATGGCCAAAGATAGGCCATGTTGTGCCATCCCCAAATAATGTTTGCAAAGAACACAAGACCGTAGGTAATAAGCATTCCGGCGGGGACCAAAACCCCTTCATCCCTGCCGCCGGTAAGGTACCCAATCTCAAGGGCAAGGCCCGGTATAATAAGCAATAGGGGCCATAGAAGCGAAAGGTCTATGTCAATAAATCCGAGATTATTAAAAAGAAGGACAAGGCCAATTAGGATTATTATGGTTCCAAAAACCACCCTGGAGTTTTTCACCGGCTTTCCCCCCTGCTTTTGGTTCCATTTATAATGACTATAATGCCTGCGATTATTAGCAGGACAGGCCAGTACCTGCCAAGGTCTATCCAATAAAACCATCTTCTGAATAATAAAAGTCCCCCTATGCAAATTAGCAGCGTTCCCGCAAGAAGCCTGTTTCTATCGCTACTTTCGGCGGGACCATAATCCTTACCATTCTCCGTTTGGTATTCTTCGCCCATTTGCTCCACATTTCCCTGCCCCTCCGGTGGCCTGGGCTGATGCGACCTGGCAGGCGCCGCCGCTGACCATCCTGATCCATTTTCCGGGATAACAATAAGACACACTATGTATGCGATAACTCCGATACCGCCATAGACGGAGGATATAGCCCAGATAATTCTTACAAGGGTCGGATCCACGTCCAGGTATTCTGCAATGCCGCCGCACACACCGCCTATCATGGTGTTTTCTCTGGAACGGTATAAACGCTTTTTCAAAACAAAACCTCCAATCTATATACAACGCACTAATAGTATTATAATCCTTTACCTGTCATTCTGAACGTAGTGAAGTATCCGACTCCGTCGTTCTGAACGCAGTGAAGAATCTTATGTTTCAACAGCCTTAAGATCCTTCGCTTTGCTCAGGATGACAAGCGCTTCGCAAGGCCCTTAGCTTTGCTCAGGATGACATCAGTTTAAATTGCGTTATATTAACCAACTATGAAATACGAACTATGATATATTATATTTTCCCAGAGCTATAATAGCAACTGTTTTGCCGTATAAATGTCAAAGTTATATCAATGTTTTTTGTATGATATTGATTATTATGGGTAAAGGTATTCAGTCGTTAATGTCGAATTATAATGTGTTAAGTCTAATAACTGGAAAACGGGGGTTATATTTTGAAAAGGATAGCTTTGATAACCGACAGCACATCGGACCTGCCAAGGGAAATCCAGGAAAAATATAATATCGAGGTTTTGCCGCTCCATGTGATATACAAGGACGCCGAGTACAGGGATGGAGTGGATATTACCCCGGAGGAGGTTTACAATTCCCTATCCAGGGAGGTACCCAGTACATCGTTGCCCTCCACCGGGAAGATATTGGAACTATTTCAAAGGCTCAAGGAGGAGGGGTACAGGGATGTCCTATCAATACACATCTCTAGCGGTTTAAGCGGTACCTATTCCATGATTAAAAACCTAGAGGAAAACGCAAAACAGATAGGCCTAAGGCTTCACGTAATAGACTCGAAATCTATTTCAATGGGTCTGGGGTTTCTGGTTATCAAAGCGGCGCAGCTCATTGAGAGCAAGACCCCTTTGAATGAAATAATAAAAACCCTAGACAGGTTTAAGAGGGAAGTCAAGGTATTTTTCGTGCTAAAATCTTTGGAGTATTTAAGAAAGGGCGGCCGCATAGGGCTTGTAGAGGGTACATTGGGGGATATGCTTAGCATAAAACCAATAATATCGGTAAATAGCGAAGGCATATATTACACCATAGCAAAAATCAGGGGCAGAAAGGGTTCCATAAGAAAGCTTATTGAGATAGTAAAGGGTGCAATCGGCAAAAGCAGGGTGCGGGTTGCGGTTATGCACGGAAACGCTTTGGACGAGGCCATGGAGATTCTAAACAGTATTAAGGATGAAGTTAATACCGCTTATATATTTGCCGGCCAGGTGGGCCCAGTGGTGGGCGTTCATACAGGGCCCGGCCTTGTGGGGATAGGTTTTTGTCCTGAGTAAAATAAACCGGATTGAGCAACATAAAAAAAGCCACCTTTTAAAAAGAGGTGGCTTTTTTGGAGGCCGCTGAACAATAGGTTTTTTCCTTGTCAACTTAAAGGTCCCTCGCTATCGCAAGGTCCTTTGTTCCGCTCAGGATGACAAAATAGGACTTTTTCGGTGGGCTCCATTTTTGCTGACTGGGATACTTAAGGACTGACTGTCGGGAATATATAAAGGAGTTTTGGTGGACAGAATAAAAATACTTTGACATACCATAAAGAAGCCTGTATAATACCAATATACCCCTTGGGGGTATATTGACCCGGGAATGATTAAACGTTACGGGAGCGGGTATTAAATCAAAAATGGTATACAGCAAAGTACTGACCGGAGGTGGGATTGTGGAAAAAACAAACGACGCTGGCAACCGACTTAGTAAAGTTACCTTTAAAATTTCAGGTATGACCTGTGCGGCCTGTTCCAGCAGGGTTGAAAAAAGATTAAGCAAGGTGGAGGGTGTAATGAAGGCCGCTGTAAACCTTGCCGTGGAAAAGGCAACGGTGGAGTACGACGGTACAAGAGTGAACCCGGGGAAGCTCATCGAGGTAATACGGGATACCGGTTACGACGTAGTGCTGGATAGGGTTGAGCTAAGGCTCAAAGACATGACCTGTGCCGCCTGCGCCGCAAGGCTGGAAAAAGTCCTAAACAGGCTGGGCGGGGTAAGCAAGGCCGTAATAAATTTCGCGATGGAGAACGCCACGGTGGAGTACAACCCCTCGCAGGTAACGGTAAGGGATATGATTGCAGCGGTGCAAAGAGCCGGGTATGATGCCGAGGAAAGGACCCGGGAAGATGGGGATATTGGAAGGCAGCAACGTGAAAGGGAGGTAAGGCAGCTAAGGGGGCTTTTTACGCTATCGGCGGTCCTTGCATTTCCACTAGTTGCGGCCATGGTATTTCATCTTATTGGAAGCCCTATTGAAATTTTGCACAATCCATGGGTGCAACTTCTCCTGGCAACGCCGGTTCAGTTTGTGGTGGGTTACAGGTTCTATAAAGGGGCCTACCATGCCCTTAAGGGCGGCGGGGCCAACATGGACGTACTGGTGTCTATGGGCACAACCGCAGCCTATCTATATAGCGTGTATAACGGATTTATTGCCGGGGATGCCATGAACCTTTATTTTGAGGCCTCCGCCGTGGTAATAACCCTTATTATGCTGGGTAAATACCTGGAGGCGGTGGCAAAGGGCAAGACCTCGGAGGCCATTAAGAAGCTTATGGGGCTTAGGGCCAAAACCGCAAGGGTAATAAGGGGCGGCAGGGAAGAGGATATACCGATGGAGGACGTGGTTATAGGCGATATTGTGGTGGTACGTCCGGGGGAAAAGGTACCGGTGGACGGCGAGATAACCGAGGGGCGCTCAGCCATTGACGAATCCATGCTTACCGGTGAGAGCATACCGGTGGAGAAAAACCCCGGCGATATGGTAATAGGCGCCACCATAAACAAGACCGGGTCCTTCAAGTTCCGCGCCACAAAGGTGGGAAGGGACACCGTGCTATCGCAGATAGTGAGGATGGTGGAGGAGGCCCAGGGCTCAAAGGCGCCTATACAGAAAATGGCGGACAGGATTTCCGGGGTGTTCGTCCCGATTGTGATGGTTATAGCCTTGATTACACTTCTGCTCTGGTGGCTGGTGGGTAAAGACTTAAACGCCGGGATAATAAACGCGGTGGCGGTTCTGGTAATAGCCTGTCCCTGCGCATTAGGCCTTGCGACACCTACCTCGGTGATGGTGGGTACCGGCAAGGGGGCGGAGAACGGGATACTGATAAAGGGTGGCGAATACCTGCAGAGAGCCCATGAAATTGACGCCCTTATACTGGATAAGACCGGCACCATAACAAAGGGAGAGCCGGAGCTAACCGATGTAATAAGTGCCGGCGACCTTTCAGAGGAAGAGGTTCTAAGATTTGCCGCCATAACCGAGCGAGGCTCGGAGCACCCGCTGGGAGAAGCCATAGTAAAGGGTGCTCGGGAAAGGGACATAGAGCTGGCCGAGGCTTCGGAGTTTGAAGCGGTGCCGGGACACGGGGTAATAGCCGTGATAGAGGGCATAAGGGTACTCCTTGGCAACCGTCGGCTTATGCAAAAGGAAGGTATAGACCTTGGCGACGCGGAAATCGACCTTTCGAGGCTGGAGACGGAAGGAAAAACCGCCATGCTTATGGCGGTTGCCGGAAAGCTAGCAGGTCTTCTGGCGGTGGCGGACACCGTAAAGGGAAACTCCAGGAAGGCCGTGGAAGAGCTAAGGGGTATGGGAATAGATATTTACATGATTACCGGGGATAATAAAACCACGGCGGAGGCCATAGCCCGGCAGGTGGGCATAGACAACGTGCTGGCCGAGGTGCTGCCCGAGCACAAAGCGGAGGAAGTGATGAAACTTATAAAGGCAGGTAAGGTTACCGGTATGGTGGGGGACGGAATAAATGATGCCCCGGCCCTTGCCGCCGCCGATGTGGGCTTTGCCATTGGCACCGGGACCGATGTGGCCATGGAGGCGGCGGACATAACGCTTATGGGTGGCGACCTTATGGGCATCGCGCTGGCGATAAGACTTAGCCGTGCAACCATGAGGAATATTAAGCAGAACCTTTTCTGGGCTTTCGCCTACAACAGCGTGGGCATACCCTTTGCGGCCATTGGTTTCTTAAGTCCGGTATTAGCCGGTGCCGCCATGGCCTTCAGCTCGGTGTCGGTGGTATCAAACGCCCTAAGGCTTAAAAGGGCTAAACTTTAAAAAACCAAGGGGACGGTATTTCCGGATATCAAACCATCAAATCAAAGGGATGGTTTTGTGTCTGCGAAAGCTGGAGGGATAAAAAGGAGGCCAGGCTGTAGGGTGTGCCGCATGGACGGGGTATCCGAATTTATTGTACGGGGTGATAGAGTATGAAACAAAGAGCGGGAAGGGGGTATAGCATGAAGACAAGCACATTAAACGTGGAAGGAATGTCCTGCAACCACTGCGTGATGGCCATTAAGAAGACGGTGGGCGCAATCCAGGGCGTGGAAAACGTGGATGTAAACCTGGAAGGCGGTACCGTGTCGGTGCAGCACCGGGACGGGGTAAACATGGAGCAGCTTAAGGAGGCAATCCAGGGTGCAGGCTACGATGTAAAGGGTTAAGGAATGTCCAATTAAGGAACGGGGACACACCGCT
>LSQX01024495.1_pt1 | contig 12770 bp, 11 predicted proteins | sample 654561 | NCBI WGS metagenome assembly LSQX01 (sample SAMN04489861, study PRJNA283612) | anaerobic digester metagenome | isolation source: 4 biogas reactors fed with cattle manure at either 37C or 55C with and... | place: Denmark: Kongens Lyngby | collected 2014 | reverse complement strand
CTCCTCACGACTGGCTCCGCCGAAAGGGCCACGGGCTGCACGCAGCAGCAATCCTACTCGCCTTTGCACCGCTCCCACATCTGCGTCCACGACTTCATCCTCCGGGTAAGCCCTGCCCAATCCTGCGTCCTCGCCACATCCTGCAAAAGCGGGCTGCCCACGCCCACCATAGACGCGCCCGCGGCGATCCAATCCCGCAAATTCTCGAGGCTAACGCCCCCGGTAGGACACCAGACAGCCTGAGGCAAAGGGGCTCGCAAGGCTTTCAGATAGCCTGGTCCCAAAACCGATGCAGGAAACAGCTTCAAGGCGTCGGCACCGCACTCCAACGCCCGAACTGCCTCGGTCGGCGTAAATACGCCGGGAATCGCGGCTGCTCCATATCGATGCGCGGCGCGCACGACGTCCTCAAGGATACCGACACTGATAATGTACCGCGCTCCTGCATCGACAGCTGCCCTCACACTGGATGCATCGAGAACGGTTCCCGCTCCCACAAACAGTTCCGGAAAACGCCGGGTGAGCGCTTCGATCACCTTAAACGCTCCCGGTACGGTCGCTGCAATCTCGACCGTTCCAGAACCGCCCTCCACCAGGGCTTCTGCAATGCGGAGTGCCGCGTCAGCGGAATCGACCCGTACGATCGGGATGACGCCAACCTCAAGCAACCGGGAGATAACCTTCGAGCGCATAGCGTGTCACCGCCCTTCAGCCGCGCACCAGCCGCGCACACCGGAAAACGGCACTTGGAAGCGCGACCCTGTAAACCGCCTCCCTGCCCCGTCTAGAAGGCCAGCCAGCGAGCCGGGTTTTCGACCCATATTCGGTCGACATCGTCCCGGGAGAGGCCTTCAGCCAAAAGGCGCGGGATAAACTTCTTCAATATATAGCCAAATCCCGGACCGCCCCCGTACGATGTAAGGTACGAACGGCGTCCCATATCGCCCGAGATCAGGAGCTGATCGCCGTATCCGGCATCCAACATGCCTTTGATCAACTCAACTCTTACCGAATCGGGATAGTATTTGATCTTGCCGGGCCCGTCGTAACCCACATACGCGCCGCGCCTTGCAATCTCTTTGTGCAACCACAGGTCTGCATTCCGATCGCAGTGGCCGACGGCAACGCGCGTCAGGTCGACTCCTTCTTGCTCGAGAATATCGAGCTGTTCCAAGGCCATGGTCCCTGCTTCGGTGTGCAGCCAAACCGGTGCGCCCGTCGCCACGTGGGCTTGCCCGACCGCCCGCAGCACTTTCTCCTCCCGATCGGTGATCACGTTATACCAAGCGCCGGCCTTGAGAACGCCGGGACGCGCGCCGGTACCGTCCACTCCTTCTTCAATTTCGCGAATCATCAGGTCGCGCAGCGCCTCCACGGAGGCTTGAACCACCCAATCCGGATGGAAGCGACCTTTATTGAAACCGGTCGTAAACACGATATGCACCGGGGTTTGGCGACTGATCTCAAGAAGTGCGTGTACGTCCCGTCCGTAGTCGATTGCCGTCCCTTCCACAAGACAACGTCCACCGGCTTCGTAAAAGATGCGTAGCTCCTCGACTGCCTTATCGACGTGGGGCAGCTCAAAGTCTGCGTCTTCGTTCATCACGATAGGCGGTGGAAAGCATATGAGGTGTTCGTGAGTATACGTAAACCCTAGCTCGGCCGGATCAATATCGCCTTTGATCGTCCTGACGCGTTTCATCACTGTAGCACCTTCTTCCTCACATGACCCCATGCCCGACCCTTTACGATTCGTCCTTCGCACGCCTCAAACCACATCGTTCGCATCGGTCTCCGTCACCTCGAAGCCGGCGACACCCGCTACGGCTGCGGGGTCGAATACCCGTCGTCTAACCGATGATCATCTCTTACCGATTCCCGGTCACCGGTCGATGAGGCCTTGCCGGTCTAGCCGCCTTCGGCGTGGGCGGCCTTTCGCATCAGCGCCTCCCGGTATGCTGCATCCTCTCGAAACCGATCCCCGTCGATGGACTGGCCCGTCAGCGTTCCGGGCGCCAAAGACGCCAAAAAGAGAGCACCATCGTTGAGCACGTTCGGCGGATCAAGCTGCTTGCGCTCCTCGTCGGACCAGTGGGCAAAAAAGCCCGTGTCGACCCGGCCCGTGGGCCACAGCGTATTGATGTTCAGCCCATACTCCCGGTACTCATCGGCAGCCACCTCGATCAAGCCTTCAATGCCGAACTTTGAGGCACAATACGGCCCGTCGTTGGCACGTCCGTACCCCTTTTGCCCGAGCAAGGACGTAATCGCGATAACATTGCCGCGCCTTTTTGCCATCATGTGCGGTAGCACCGCTTTTAGCGTAATAAAGGTGCCCGTCAGGTTCACGTGCACCACACGCTGCCACACATCGGTAGGCAGGTCAACAATACGATGGTGGTCGATGTCGGTCACCGCGGCGTTCGCTATCAGAACGTCGATCGCTCCGAAACGGTCGACTACTTCCGCCGCGAAGCGTCTCATGCCCTCCTCATCGGTGATGTCGCATACCTTGAGATAATGCTCGGCACGGCGACCGGCTGCAGCGGCTACTTTCTCAATGAGGCGAGCCGTCTCGTCGAGTTCGTCCTGCTCCAAAGCGCAGCCCGTCACACATGCTCCCGCAGCGGCGAAAGCCAGAGAAAGAGAACGCCCGATGCCACGCCCTGCGCCCGTGATCAGAACCGTCTTCCCTTCCAGACTCCTCCCATCAGATGGATCGTACTTGCCCGTCATCGGCCTCATCTCCTTTAACTGCTCTTTTCCGGCGAGACGAAACGAGACCCATTTGCGACGAGTACAAAGCCACCATGCCCACGATGATGATGCCGTTCATAATCAACTTGCCCGACTGGCCGATCCCCATCGACGTCATCAGACTGGTCACCTGAGTCATGATCAACGCCCCGAGGACGCTGCCGAAGATGCCGCCCTGGCCTGTGAACGTGTTGCCGCCGATGACACCAGCCGCTACGGAGTTCAGCGTATAGTCGGCTCCACCGATCTCGAAGCTCGCGATACGGATGTAACCGGAAAGGATGAGACCGGCGAGGCTGGCCATCAGGCCGCTCATGCTGTAGGCGAAAACAAGGCGCCTTCCCACCGGAACGCCCGAATATAAGGCCGCTTGCGGGTTGTTGCCCATGTAAAATACTGACCGTCCCCAGGTCGTTCTGTTAGCTACGATAATCGCCGCCACGACGATAACGCAGAAGACTACTAATGAGATAGGCACGGCCCCCCAGCGCCCAGCCCCGATCGTGCGCAAGATGGGCGACACAGAACCCTTCGGCGTACCACCGCTGTAAACAAGGTAAAAGCCGCGCACGACAAACGACATGCCAAACGTCGTCACCAAAGGCTGCACTCTACCGTAGGCGATAATCGCACCGCTAATTGCGCCGATACCGGCTCCAATGAAGAGCAACAGCAGGCTAACCGGAAGCCCCGCTTCGGCCCGCCCGCGCATCAGGTCGGTACCTACGATGTTGGTCATGGTGATGATATCGCCGACTGCCAGGTCAATACCGCCCGTCAGGATAACAAAGGTGTGTCCGATGGCGGTTATGCCCAACGGCACCGCTTGCCGGGCAATCTCCAATAAGTGGGATGCGGTCAGGGTCCCTGGCACCAATACACCCGAGACAAGCGCGAGCAAGATAATAACCACTAGAAGCGAGATGTAAATGCGCATCTCGCGGCTTAGACCGATGCGCTTGGCCAGCGACAGGTCAGCCACTCTACCCGTCGCTTCCATTTCGTTTACGTTAAGCGTCGGTCGGGTCTCGTTTCCCACGGCGATCTTCCCCTCAGGCCATTTTACAGTCACTTGTTCCACGCGCTGTAAATCCCCGCAAGGACGACAATAGTGCCAGCGACGATGTCTTGAATGAAAGGTGAGACGCCGAACAGGTTTAGCGATACGGAAAGCAATCCAAAAACCAAAACGCCCAGTATAGTGCCGGCAACACCTCCCTTGCCGCCTTCAAAGGTGGTGCCGCCGATCAGCACGGCTGCCACCGACGTCATGGTGAACGGATTGCCGGCCAGTGGATCGCCTGAGTACATCCGCGCTGCCAGCGCCAGCCCGCCCAACGTGGCCAGAAGCGAGCTAAGCACGTAGACACCTACGATAATGGGTCCCACCCTGATCCCTGCCACCCTGGCTTTCTCTTCGTTTCCCCCAACCGCGTAAACCCTCCGTCCGAAGCGGGTGTACGACATAAGGAAAACCATCAAAGCGGCAACGATAACGAAGTAGATGAAGGAGTAAGGCACGATACCACCGATGCGCCCGAGCATCGCCTGCGTAAACGGACGCGGCACGTAGCCTCCCGGGTAGGGAAGGACCGTCAGCGCGATGCCGCTCACGACACTCATCGTACCGAGGGTGGCAATGAGAGGCGGCACCGACAGACGCGCAATAATCAAACCGTTGACCAAACCGACTGCTAGACCTGCCGCCAAACAAATGAGCAGCCCAACCAGTACCGACTGGGTATCAAAACCCATGAGCGTAGCCGCTAAGACCGTGGTCAGGCTGACAACAGGACCGACGGAAAGGTCAATTCCCCGCGTCAAAATGGGCAGCGTCTGTCCCAAGGCGACAAACCCCATCGGAACGATTTGGCTCAAGACGTTCGTCAGATTCTGCGTCGTCCGAAACGCCGGTGAGAATATGGCGGGGATTAGGATCATGAGCGCAACCAATCCGAGCAGAATAAGGAACTCGCGCCATTGCCTACCCGCTCGCGGGATGTCGCCGGAGCGGAACGTCCCGGTCTCCGTCTTCACGCTGCTCCCCCTCCCGTCATCTTCTCCATGATCGCCTCCTGCGTCGCTTCATCTCGTTCGAATGAAGCGACAAAGCGGCCTTCACTCATCACCCAGATCCGGTCGCAGACAGAGAACAGCTCGGGCAGCTCAGACGAGGAGAGCAATATCGCCACGCCTTCCTCGCTCAGCCTGTGTAAGATGTCGTAAATCTCTGCCCGTGCGCCCACGTCGACACCCCGCGTCGGTTCGTTGACCAGGAGGACCTGCGGCGCAGTGTACAGCATCTTGGCGAATACCACTTTCTGCCGGTTTCCGCCACTCAAATTCTTCACCGTCTGGTGAATCGAGGGCGTTTGCACGTCCAACCGTGCAATCAAGTCGAGCAGGCGCGGCACAACACCTCGTTCCCGCATCCACCCGCCCTTGGCCTCCAACTCCGAACCTGTAACGCGCATGTTCGTTTTGACGTCGAAATCGAGGAAGAGCCCCTTGCGCTCCCGGTCCTCGGGAACATAGGCAATCCCCATACGAACGGCATCACGCGGCTGGCGCGGTGCATAGGGCCTTCCCTTAAGGCGCATGGTGCCACTTCGCACCCTGCGGGCGCCAAAGATCATCTCAAGCAATTCAGTCCTTCCAGAGCCCTGAAGCCCGGCAATGCCAACAATTTCGCCCGTTCGTAGCTGGAAGGACACGTTGCGTACCCGCTCGACCCCGGTGAGGCCCTCTACCTCGAGCACCGTCTCCCCAGGTGCCTGCCTCCTCTCGCGCACCGGTCCCAGAACTTCACGACCCACCATCATCCGGACCAGTTCGTCGCGATTCGTCCTGGCCGTCTCCCGCGTCCCTACGTATCGTCCGTTGCGCAGAACTGTAACACGGTCGCTCAGTTCGAAGATCTCCTCGAGGCGATGGGTGATGTAAATGATCCCCTTACCTTCGTCACGTAGGCGCCTAATGAGGTGGAAGAGGATACCGGTCTCTTCCACCGTCAATGCGGAGGTCGGCTCATCCATGACGAAAATCTTCGCATCGAAACAAAGGGCCTTCGCGATCTCCACCATCTGACGCAGAGCCATGGGGAGATCCGCAATGCGATCGTCTGGATGGACAGGCACCTGCAGATCCGCGAGAACCTTGCGCGCTCTGGCAGTTGCGGCCTTCCAATCGATCAGCCTCCAGCGGTTGACCAACTCCCGGCCGATAAACATGTTCTCCTTCACACTAAGTGGCTCGATCAGGTTCAGCTCCTGGTGCACGAAAGCGATACCCGCTTTCTGCGCGTCCTGGGGGCTGCGAATGGTGGCAAGGCGGCCGCCGATGTAGATTTCGCCCGCATCCCGTATGACGACGCCGCCAAGCACGTTCATCAGCGTGGTTTTACCCGCACCGTTCTCGCCCAAGAGCGCGTGCACTTCACCCGCTCTCAGATCGAACTGTACGCCGGCAAGCGCCTGAACGCCGGGAAAAGCTTTCGAGATGTTCTCCATCCTCAGCAGGTCGTTTTCCACGGCCGCGGACGGAATCATCGGCGGTCGCCTCCCTATCCAATCCCGCTTGTTCAACCTACTGCGGCGCCCTGACCCTCCAGCACCGCTTTACTTGCCCCACAACGTCTGCAACGTCTCTTCCGACAGCGTATGGCCTACCCAGTAGCCCTCGGCCAGATCAGGCCGTGCGTACAGTTTCGCCTGCTCAAGCGACATGATGTAGGGCGCTGTAGCGTGGACCTCCAGCGGAATCGGCTCGCCGCGCAGCGCCATCAGGGCCAGGCGCAAAGCCAAGGCGGTGTGGTTCGTCGGGTTGTTGAATGCAAAACTCGTAAAGCCCTGTTCCGAATACTTGATCCAATCGAGCAGGAAACCGTTGTTACCTTCTCCCACCATCGGGACCAGCGGACGGCCCGCGTCGATGAACGCCTCGATCGCACCTTGCGTCATGGCACCGCCGCCGGACCAAATACCGTCAATGTTCGGGTAGGCGGGCAGCAGGTTAGCCATTGTCGCCTTCGCTTGCGCAAACCCCCAGTCAGCGAACTGGCGTGTCAGGACCCTGATGTCCGGGTACTGGTCGAAGACCTCCTTAGCGCCGCGCCAGCGCTCCTCGGTCACCGGGTTGCCGGCAATGCCGTCGAGGGCGATGATGTTCCCTTTGCCCCCCAGCTGTTCTACCAGCCACAGCGCGGTCAGACGCCCGTACTCGGCGTCATCCCGTCCCACCCAGGCGGTCACCTGATCGAGCGGGATCTGGCTGCTTGCCGCGATGACAGGGATGCCGCGGCTCTTGGCCATCTTCAGGACCCCTTCGAGGGCGCGCGGTGAGATGGGGTCAATAACAATGGCGTCGACTCCCCGAGCAATCAGGTCCTCGACTGCCGCAATCTGCCGCGGGATCTCACCCTGTGCGTCAAGGTGGATCACCTCGCTGATCAGATCGCCGTGACGCTTCGCCTCCTCAAACAGCTCGTGCGTGAACTGCACTGCCCACGTGTTCGCCTGGAAGATGGTGACAAAACCGATGCGGTACGGACCCTCCTTCTTGTAAGCACTCGTGTCGACCATCTCATCGCTGATCGAGACAACATACGGCCAACCCAAAACGTCGACTCGTGCACTGATCTCCGCGGCCGATTGGGCCTGCACCATGCCGCCGGACAATAACCCGACCAGGACCAAGGCTGCGGCCGTAACCATAAGTAACCGCTTCATCTAGCTTCACCCTCCCAGCGATGTATGATCTGCCTCTCGTCTTCCGCCTTAGCTACGGTTCCCCGTGCTCTCCAGCACCCCGACCATGTACTCGACAATTTCCTGCAGCATCACCTCCCCCCGCTCGGCGTCCGCAGCAGTCGCATCGCCGAAGACGCCGCTATCGCTCAGGGCACCCATGGGCACCGAGGAGTGATGGTACGCCTTCGTCAACGGCGTGTCCGGATACTCGCGCACCGCTTTGCTCATCTCGACGAGATCCGGCCGCACCACAAGCATCCAGGACGTCTCGAGCTCGCAAGCGTGCAGCATCCCCTCCCACATCGGCGTACGCGCATGCCGTGCTGCAGTCTCCGTCACACCCGGATGCGTGAAGCGGTAGCAGAGAACCGGGCATTCGTCGACCAGCTCGCGGACGGCGTACTTCATCGCCGAGCTGTTAGCTCCGTGTCCGCTGATGACGATGAAGCGTTCGATTCCGGAAGACCGGAACAAGCTGTGCACCACGTTCTTGATAATCCGCTTAAGCAGCTCCTGATCGATGATCACCGTGCCGGGAATGTCCCGCCAAACCCATGAGTAGCCGATGGGCAACGTCGGCAGCACCACGGCACCGACCCGCCTCGCAAGCCGGAACGCCAACTCTCGAGCGAGGAAATTATCCGTACCCAGCGGCAGATGGGGGCCGTGTTGCTCCGTAGCTCCGATGGGAAAAATCGCTGTCTTATACCTCGCAAACGCCTCCGCAGCCTCGTGCCGGTTCATCCGCTCTAAGTCGTACTGCCTCGTCCAGTCCGCACCCGCACGCATTTTGACGTCACCGTTCATCTCCGGACCCACCTTTTCTCATCACGTCAAGCCATCGCTGCGGCCCTATCCTGAAAGCTTTGGGAACAGACCCTTAAGCGCCACATACGCCTCTCGGTAGAGCGCGTAACCCACTTCGTAGGCGGCCTGATGCTGTGCATTAACCGCCACCGGCACTTCGCGATGCACTGCCGCTTCAACTGCTGATTCCAGATCCCGCCAGACACCCGCGCCCGCACCTGCGATACAGGCCGCTCCGAGCGCCGAGCAATCGAGCTCGCGTAACGGGACAACCTCCCTGCCCAGCACGTCGGCCAGTATTTGCCGCCAGAGCTTGCTGCGGCTTCCCCCTTCGCCCGTCCGCACTTCGTCGATGACAACGCCCATGGAGGCTGCAATCTCAAACGAATCGCGGAAATTGTAAGCGACGCCCTCCAAAACGGCCCGGACGAAATGCTCCTTGCGGTGCAATGAAGTGGCTCCGATAAAGGCGCTGCGCGCCGCAGCGTCGTGATACGGAGTAGCGACCCCGTCAAGAAAGGGCAAAAACAACAAGCCGCGGCTTCCCGGAGGGACTCTCGCGGCATTGGATAGGAGAAGGTCGTATTCATCTACGTCCAGCAGTTGGGCAGCGGCGCGCTCCGCTTGTCCGAACGAGATCCGGAACCAGTCGAGACAGTGGCCACCGGTCAAGACCAGGCCGTGCCAGAAGTATTTGCCCGGTACCGCATGGCACATGAGCCATAGCCTCTCGTCCATCGCATCCGGCATAGAATCGAGGTGGATCGCGACGTGACCCGCCGTAGCGATACTGGCGCACCCGGTGCCGGGTTTGACAACTCCGGTTCCCACGGCAAGGGCCGCCATGTCGCCCGCGCCAGCCACCACCGGTGTTCCCTCGGGAAGACCTGTGGCGACAGCGCCTTCTTGCGTGACGCGGCCGATCACCTCCGGCGATTCGTAGACGGGCGGAAGCCATGCGGTCGGTATACCCAGCGCATCCAGAAGGTCATAGGCCCAGTTGCGCCGGCCCATATCCAACATCGCAGCAGCGCCGGGATCACTCGGATCGGTTGCCACTTCGTCGGTTAATCGTAGGTTAATGTAATCCTTGGGAAAGAGAATGTAACGGGTGCGCTCGGCAAGCTTGGGCTCGTTCTCCATGTGCCAAAGCAGCTTCGGGAGCACGTGGACGCCCGTCACGGTGCCGTGACCCGCTCGGGAAAGGAGCTCCGTCTGTTCGGATTGGACACGTTGCGCTTGCTCTGCCGCTCGCTGATCGAGCCAGATGAGGGCATTGCGTAGGGGATGCCCACGTTCGTCCACGAGAACGACACCGTTCAACTGTCCGGACAGCCCGACCGCCCGGACGCGACGCCCATCGACACTGCGCAGACTCTCCCGCACAGCGCGACACACGGCATCCCACCAGTCGTCGGGAGACTGTTCGACCCACCCGGGCCGGGGCCGATACTGAATGTATGTCGCCCTCGCCCGTCCCACCACTTCACCGGAAGCGGTGAGGACTAACACCTTAGCGGTAGAGGTACCCAGATCGATTCCGACGACGAGGTCTTCCGCACCCGGCATTTAAGGGCTCCCCCTCTCGTCCGGTTCGTCCGGCAGCGAACCGGACTTATTCTGCGGCCTGTTGATGTCGATGTGAATCTCGTACTGATCCCCGCGAATGTAGCTAAGGGCGTACTCAATCCGCCGATCGTCGGCAAGATACGACAACCTTTCATTGAGCAGCAGCGCCGCACCAAGCGGCACCCCGAGGAGTGAGGCCTCATAGCTGTGCGCGTTGACAGCGGTGTAAACATCGTGCGCCCATACAGGCCGCATATCGTAGCGCCTGGCAAGCGCCTCGTACAGCGACTGCTCGACATCCTCCCGGGTGAGCTCGGGAACAAGCGCCTTGGGCACGTACGACGTTGAGAGCAAGACTGGCTCTCCATTCGCCCTGCGCACCCGCTCGATGCGCCAAACCGGCGCCCCATGGCTGACGTTCAGGTACCGGGCTACTTTTGTATCCGCCCGCTCGACTCCGAAATGAACCACGTCTGCCGACGGCGTAAGCCCACGGGCCCGGATATCCTCACTGTGGCTTGGCAGCCGGGTGAAGGAGCGCAGGATCCGTGGCGGAGCGACAAAAGTGCCGCGCTTTGGCACCCGGTACAGAACGCCTTCATGGACCAGTTCGTCCAAAGCCTGTTTTACCGTGCCTCGGCTTACCTGGTAGCGCGAAGCCAGTTCCGGCTCCGAGGGAATCGCTTCGTGCGGCTTCAGCGTTTGCGCCATGACTCGAATATGCTCCATGATTTGCTCGTAAAGTGGTTTGCTGTCCCTCCGGTCGAGCGACTGGTCCATCCCCTACTCAACTCCAACTTCTTGTCTATACAACATATGCGCCTCTTGTCTATACAAGTACCACCACAATATTTCGTACTACAAAGGATAAATCCTTCCCGCGTTTGTATTCAAACCGGTATTTCGCACCCTCGGGCAATCGTACCCACAGGTTTTTGAGTAATATGCTGTGATGTTGTGGACCACTATTTGAGCGATGTCGTCGGCGCCCGGGTGTAAACCCGATGATCAAAGCCCATCAGATCCAATAACTCGTAGACTCTGGGGTCTACGTCATCAGGTAAGAACCGCCGCATGCCGGCGGGAGACTCGATCTTGAGGATGTACACATTGCGGAGTACGTCGAAGATCATCGTCATCGTTGGACGTTGCGTCCACCGGTTCCCTGGAACCAAGAAGGGTCGCTGACGTACGGCCAGCTCCTGACGAACTTTGATCTCGATATACGCTGCGACGATGAGGGCTAAGAGGAAAACATAAGCCAACGCTTCCGCCCGGCGTTTCGACTTCACGTAAATGCTGTCCACGATGTTGGGCTGGGACTTCAGGTTCCGAAAGCGTGTCTCGACGGCGGTCTGTTGCTTGTACTCCTCCAGAATCTCAATGTCGCTGCACACATCCTCCGGTTCGGTGGTGATCAACACGAACGTGCCCATCTTCGCCTCTTCTAGGCTCTGTTGGGCCTCGGTGGGCGGCAGCACACGACCATGTATGCGGTAGCGAGTGACGGTCGGGGCGGGTGCATCGCGTCGGGGCCGACCGGGCCCTCGTCGAATCACTTCCTCGGCTACCACCTCCCCCTCCAGTCGGTGGTATCGAGGGCGTTGGTCGGAAACGAACTGCTCCCAGGCCTTTGCAGCATCCTCGCGGCAGTTGAAGTGCTCCTTGATCAGCGCAGATACAGCGGTTTCAAGAAGGGTCCATTCCTGCGCAACGCGTTTGTCCAACGCCTTAACGCTCCGCTTCTCCTTCGAGCTGGAGTGAACGACGATAAACCGATACGCACGTCCGTACAGCACCTCGGTGTAAGAGCGGGATCGGTAGACGGCACCATGTTGGCTCTGAGCCAGGCGACCGATTGGTTGCCAAATGCCATCAGCGAAAGCTCGCTCTTTGAGTTCTGCGGCCAGTCTGTAGGTCTCAGGCAACCGAGAGACGAATCTCAGGCGTGCCTCGGCCATCGCCTGTAGATTCTCTCGAGTGATCAAGGCCGAATCGGCCACATACAGCAACGTAACGGGATCCAAGAAGCTTTGCTGGATCTGTCGGATCGTTTCCAAATTCCAGGTCTTGTCGCTCGTGTTTCCATCGTTCACCGTGCCAAGCAACGGAAGCCCCTCTTTGGAGACGACCAAACCGTAAACGAACTGCTTCAGATCGGGTCGATGGTCCTTGCTGTATCCGTGCGTGATGTTCAGCAGAGGACGCTCGGGATACTCCTGTGCAAAGGCATGATCACGCTCGGTGCCATCATATTCACCATAGAGACTGATGCTGGTCGTATCGGCATGAACCGAACGAATCCCGAAGGGCAAGCGGTTGACTGCGGCAAGCGCCACGGAATGGATGAGCCGTCGCAATTCGCCGGATCCGTGTAAGCGGTCGAGGGTGCGTGCAAAGCCGTCATCGTTGAGATCGGCCGAGGTGAGGGGTTCATCGAAAAGCAAGCCGAGATCGAGGTGTTCGTAAAACGTCCAGACTCGGTAGAGCGGCTGACGGTGACAGATGATGTTGATGATCAAGGCCACGGCACGAGTGCCGGGCGATATCTTCCACTGGGTCTCATCCCATTCGACCATACGATTGATCTTGGCTGCGATGCCGAGATCTCGACAAACCTGAGCGATGAAGGCGGTGGCACCGACGAGCTTCGCACGAACGGAAGAAGGTTGCATATCTCGAAAACCCCTCTATAAAGGCGTTTTTGGAGAATTCGCGATTTGTTACCGACTTCCTTCTGGTTCCAAGAAAAACTTTGGGTGAAAAATCACCTTGTCCTAAGGCGAGAGGGTGCGAAATGTCGGTCTCGGCGTCACGATGCCAGGAAGGTGTGGGCGATTTGACGCTTACGCTACTTGTATCGAGGTGTTTCTGGCTCTTCCGTCGGTC
>LSQX01218512.1_pt2 | contig 12772 bp, 14 predicted proteins | sample 654561 | NCBI WGS metagenome assembly LSQX01 (sample SAMN04489861, study PRJNA283612) | anaerobic digester metagenome | isolation source: 4 biogas reactors fed with cattle manure at either 37C or 55C with and... | place: Denmark: Kongens Lyngby | collected 2014 | reverse complement strand
TGGTACATATTTTGGGGTAAGGTCACCTTCGCCGTCAAAGCGCTCCGAAGCATACCGTCGGGAAAACCTTTCCTCTCTCTCATCCCAGGATCCGTATCCAGAAACTTACATCCCTGGGGCCTTAACGCATGCCCTCACCTTACGGCTTATAGTAAAGCCAGCGATTGCTGAAACACCAGGATTTTTCCATAATTCTTGACAGTCCCTTGAAGATATACTAGATACCGCGGAAATACGTCCAGAGTATTCAAATGTGAAGCGTTGTCGGGACCAACAAAATGTGCGAAGTCGTTTTCTACGCTGAGCAGAGGTCCTGTCCTTCCCGGGAAATATTATGTAATAATCGAATAGGAGAGATTTCATGCTGGAAAAACTGGGGAATTACGAATGGGTAGAATCCAGGAAGGATTCTTTCGGCACGTATTACTTCGATCAGAACTTTCTGATTCTTGATCAGAAAAGAGTCAGCGTCTCCATTAAAACCGTATTTACGGAAAAAGGAAAAAAGGAGCGGCTCAACTTCATGAACATTTCACCCCTCGAATTAACCCGTCTGGCGGATCTGCTCGACTACGAAATCAACATTTTCATCCTGGAATGCGATCAACACATGTTCACACATCCCGAATTCGCCGGATACGACAAGGATGGGAACATCCTCTACCACATGTCTAATAATTTTTATCCGATAGAGCGTGGCAGTATTCTCGAAGACATTTTAGACAAAGTCCAAGGGGAGCGTGATAAAACAAAAAAAGACAAGCAGCACTTGAATTGAGTCGACCGGTTATTCAGTCAATGCATGAATGTCATCAACAACGCTAAAACGCCGATAAAGGGGGAGCATTATGAATTATCTCATCGTTTACAGCCACTACAACCCCAACAGCTTCAATCATGTCCTGCTGGACATTCTGACGGATACGTTGGCCGAAAGGCATCAGGTTGAACTACGTGATCTTTATGCCCTTCATTTCAATCCAGCATTAACCGAAAACGATATGCAGTCCTTGGAAAAGGGAACGCCTCCCGAGGATATCCGGGTTGAGCAGGACTTTATCCGCTGGGCCGATGTGATCATCTTTGTCTATCCCATATGGTGGTCAGGTATGCCGGCCATTCTGAAGGGCTACATCGACCGTGTCTTTTCATTCGGCTTCGCCTATACTGTTGATGAATCTGGCTCCAGGGGGCTTTTGGTCGGGAAAAAAGTCTATCTCGTCAATACAACTGGGGCAGACGAGCAAACCAACATTGAGTCCGGGGTATTCCAGAGCATGCACAATTTAACGGATATCGGCATTTTTCAATTTTGCGGCATGGAACTGATCGGACATAATTATTTTACAGCCGTACCGTACGTCACAGACGATGAACGGCGGGTCATGATTTCAAAGTTCAGAAGTGCCGTAGAGCGTCTGTTCAGACAGTAATCGAATCGTGACGCTGGGAACCCAGATCATGAACAAGGAACAAGGTGACCCTCCCAGCCCGTGGGGCGGCATTCTGGCCCCGGGCCCTCGGCCACTACCCAGGGGAAGCTTACGGAAATACGGGAGGCCGATCCTTAGCATCCTCAGCAAGCGCTGCCTTGACAGCGTCATTGACAAGGTCTGATATTGATTTCGATGTTTCTATTGATTTTAGTTTCAGTGCCTTATGTATGGAAGGGTCGAAATACACGGTGGCTTTTTTTGCGGGTGTTGCCATAATGCCACCTCCAATCTTTGTGACATTATAGCGTCAAAACGTTATGACGTCAATAATGGTTTCAGAAAGCGAACGGCAAGTTCACCTGCTGATATGAAGCGAAGCGGAATAGCCGTCCAGTGCAGTGCTTTGTTAGCCCTTAATTGCCTCCAGCTTCTCAGCAGACGAAATAGGCTCCACCCATAATGCTCTTTCCCCTAGATCTTCGAGCTTGTATGGAAGGTTTTTAAGTTCAAATGGTAAATCCAATTTGTAAGCTTCCTCTAACGGGAATTCAAGAATATTTAGTTCCGTACAGTACCTGAGCACCAATTTTAGGTAGCGACGAAGCAATAGTATTGACGGCACCACATTTTTCTTTTTTAGCCAAGACAGGACATCCTGGTCTCGTTTAGAGCTGTTGCATGAGGTGCATGCCCATACAATGTTATCCGCGTGATCAAGTCCACCCCTGTTTCTTGGAATTAGATGATCCATGTTTAAGCGCTCAATGCTGCCGCAGTAGCAACACGATTTTGGATACTTGTATTTTATTTTCTCATCATCATATATAGAACCCACACTCATGGATCCAGATGCTAAACCTTTAAAAAGGCGTGCGCGAATCATATACTGAAGTCGACCATATTTTTTGGCGCCAACTTCAACCGCGTTGTGAGCACCAGCCAAATTAGCATAAGACCAAGCGATATGTTCTTTTACCGTTTTGATTTCTGGCATAAATGGCTACCTGAAGGCTAACGGCGGCAATGACGCGCAAGAAATGGCCGCGCGAGCGCGGCTATTTCTTGTCGCTGTCCATTGCTTTGTTCGCACTGTTTTTATCTTTGATCTCATCAAGGACTTCACGGACCAAGTCTTTGAATTCCTCCCGAATCGAGAAGTTGTCTTTCTCCCATGCATAGTTCGGATATTCATAGACAACGACTTGCCGCAGAAAGTCGTTCTTCATCATCCCGAGTTGGGAAGACATCGTCGTCAGGTGATATCCGACCTTCGACGCATCTAACGTCGTGTCGTATTCGAGCAACTCTTTCTTGAGTTGCTCGCGAGTCAACGACTTCCGCTTCAGGAGAACAGGAAGTAGCACATCTCGGAGCCGTTGGTTCGTAACTCTCTGTCGTGAAAGGTACTCGCGGAGCAGCTTATGCAACTTTTCCTGTGGGTATGTGCCGGGTTCATCCGACATTGGAATTTGGAACTTCTTCTGCTTCTTCACGCGCTCCTGCTCGAACTCCTCAGAAATAATCGAGGTCTTGATGAGGAGTTCGTCTCCGCCAGCCGTTTTGACGTAGTTCAAGACAACAGCGTTGATGTTGACGCTAAAATTGTCAGATAGCCATTCGATCATCCGCTCCAAGGCTGACTCGACCGAGAACCCTACCAAAATGATTCGTTGAGTGTCGTTTATGGTGAGGGTTTCAACGTCGATATCAGGAAAGGACTCGGTGAGAGTTTCCTCCAGACTCTTGCCGGAGTATTCCGAACAGATTTCGCCGAGCTTTTCGATTGTCCATCCGGCAGCGTCGGACGCATAGTCGATTGCCTGGGTAAGGGCCCCACGAGGGAGTTTATCTCTTTTTATCTCGATAATGACAACGTTTCCGGTCTTGTCAATTCCAAGGAGATCCATCGGGCCGGACTTCGACATCGTCTGACGGCCGATGATAACAATGTCAGGCCCGAGAATTGCGGGATTGGATTCCAGCCACGGCTCCAAGTCGTACGGTTCCGTACGGCCCTCATTCTTCAAGTTGGTGGCGATGGATTGGAGCTTGCCGTCCACAATCTGCCACGTCTTTATCTCGGTACCCATCGTTTATCCTTTCTCGTGCTAACAATTAATATACCAACTTGGTTTTTTCGGTTTGTGGAGGCATTATGACTCTTTTTTGAAAAGAATGCCAAGAAAGAAGTGCTTAAAAATCAAATAAATTCAACTTTGAGTACTCGGCATCCTTCGGTGGGCAAACCCATCCATGGCAACTTGGGGCAAAAAATATTGAGGAATTTCTTTTGTGATGTCTCCGGATGTTCGCAAATTACAAAGCCCCCCGGACGCTTTTTTTAATTCCGATGAAGGCTTCCGGGGGATTTTGAAAAACGAGTTGGTTCATCATCGAAGATATGCAACTCGGCAGGAGGCCCAAAAAGAGATCACTGAATATATTGAAATGTTCTACAATCGCCAAAGGCGACAGGCGCGGTTGGGGTATCTTTCTCCCGCAGCGTTTCAAAAAAACTTTGTCAAAGAACAATGTACTGACCAACGTTTTGGTGTCCGCTATTGACGACCAACCTCAGTTTTGGCCCAAAACCGAAGGGGATCCCCCCTCGCATTTATTGAGCAAGCTGACTATTCTTGCGCAACAAGACGTCGAGCAGCCATAACAACTTGCTCCGACTTCGGCTTATAAAAAGCTTCTTGGGGCGGTGATACCGGCACAGGAATGTCAGGCGCTGCTATCCGGACAATAGGAGCCTTAAGGGCGTTAAAAGCTTCTTCTGCGGCAATCGCTGCAATTTCTGCTCCGAACCCACAGAATCGGGAGGCATCATGCAGCACCAACAGACGACCAGTCTTTCGAACTGAATCCAGCAAGGTTGTTTTGTCCAGCGGCACTAGCGTACGAAGGTCGATTATTTCAAGAGAAATACCGTCTTCAGCCAGAATGCCAGCAGCCTCTAGTGCCGTATAAACGCACCCGCCGTAGGTAACTATCGTACAATCCGTACCCGCCCTAACCAATTTGGCTTTTCCTATGGGGATACGTAGATCTCCTTCTGGTACCTCACCTTGCATCCAGTAAAGGGGCAACTCCTCGACAAACACCACGGGATTGGGATCGAATATGGCACTTAAAAGCAAACCTTTAGCATCCGCCGGCGTACTGGGAAAAACGAGCTTAAGCCCGGGGCTGTGTGCAATCCAGGCTTCCAGGTTGTGAGAATGTTGACAACCGGCCCCGAAATTGACGCCGGCTTTGACGCGCACCGTCATGGGGAAAGTACTTTGGCCGCCGCTCATATAACGAAGTTTGGCAGCATGATTGACCAGCATGTCAGACGCCAGCGTCATAAATGGGAAAAACATGATCTCTATTACCGGTGTTAACCCCATGGCTGAAGCGCCAACTGCAAGACCGACAATGGCTGCCTCGCTGACCGGTGTATCTTTGATCCGGCGGGTACCGTATTTATCAAGCAGGCCGAAAGTCGGAAGCCTCGGATCCAGATGAATCGAGGTGCCAACGCCTTCACCGGCCACAAAAACAGTCTCATCCACAGATAAAGCCAGGTCCAGTGCCTGGTTCAAAGCTTGGCCGAATGATATTATAGCCATATAAAGCCTCCTTTAAGAGTTATAGCCGTTGCGGTACTAAAAAATACCTGCTGCGGCAACCTGGATAAAACACGTTAAGAAACCCACAAATCTTCAAGCGCTGCTTCTGGTTCGGGAAACGGACTTTGATCGCCAAATGCTACAGCGGCATCCACCTTGTCAATCATTTCAGCTTCAATGGCATCGCACTGCCGTGGTGACAGGATCCCTTCTTTCACCAAGCGTTCCCGTAACCTTCTGACCGGACAGCGCCCGGCCCACTCATTTAACTCGGCTTTGTCCATGTAATGTCCTACATCATGTTCGCCATGCCCCCGCATACGATACGTAACAGCTTCGATCAGGACCGGCCCATTACCGCTGCGGCAGTAATCCGCCATTTTAAGTGACAGGCCGTAAACAGCTTCCGCATCGTTTCCATCAACAGCTTCGCCCGGCATGTTATAGGCTTGTGCGCGTTTGAAGATATCTTTAATGCACGAATGATCGGCCAGACACTGGGCTCCGGCCCATGCATTGTTCTCGCAGACAAAAAGAATCGGAAGTTTCCAAAGAGCGGCCATGTTCATGGCTTCGTGCACGCTTCCTTCCGCTGCAGCACCATCACCAAAAAACACCACGGTGATGTGCGGCCGGCCCAGATATTGTTGAGCAAACGCTGCTCCCATCGCAAGAGGGGGTGATGCACCTACTACCGTTGAGGTCATGATGGCATTAACGGATGGTACGGTAAGGTGCAAGGTGCCTGCTTTGCCCTTGTTTACCCCGGTAGCCTTGGTCATAATTTCTGCCATCAGCCGTTTTGGATCCGCACCTTTAGCCAGCAAATGCCCGTGGCTGCGGTGGTTGGAGACAATTACATCCTCGGATTGAAGCGCTTTTATAACGCCCGCAGCCACGGCCTCCTGGCCCACAGCAAGAATTTGCATGCCGACCACGCGCGCTTTTTCCCGGGATAATTCTATAATCCTTTCTTCAAATTTACGGATGAGTACCATGTCGCTGTACAGCGCCTTTCGAATATCTGGATCCAACATGGCTTGCTGCATGATTTTCATTCTCCTTTCCGTTTTTCTAATTGCTTGCAGGTCGTGCCGACAAGCTCGCTATCTTAAAACACGCTAAGCGCTTAGTCTATGAAAAGAACAGACTAATCGGAAACCTCACACCTCTTCCTTGGTCTTATACAAGAGTACTGTATTAATCACAATCTGCCACCCTTACAGTTATTGGTGGTGAATAAACCCACACGTCTCCCTAGGCACCCTTTACCGTTACGACAGAGAAGAATTCCTGATCGCAACCCCCTCTGTGCCAACAGCGATGCCGGCAATTGATCCGGTGTAACGCATTCCAGCCACCATGGAACGTGTCGGCATAGCTATGGGAAACGGACATATCATCCGGATCACAATCAGCCTGGATGTCACCCTTATGATGCGTCATTCTCTACATCTCTTGATACATTCACCGGCTCTGCGGAGTGAAACACCTTCATCAACACAAAAAATCCCTTTGACACAGATTTTTCCAGACGGTATATTAAAATTGCGTCAGTTCCTACCGCGCTTCGTTTTAACGTTATGGGAAACATATTTTTTCTCTCACACAATCTATGTCAAGAAAGGTTCGGGGTTTCAAAATAATCAGGTAATCTGAACAGAGTTCCTTTTAATTTCTGATTTATACGCAGTTGCATTCAAGAACATTGCTGTCGTTCCCCCACGGATCATCCGGGGCTTTGGCCTCAACTGACCCGGGGCAAGGCCAACGCCGCACGGGAATTGAGCGCAACCGGTATGAATACAACTTTTATGGGGGTATTTGCGCATGAACAGTAAAAAGGAGCACCCGCGTCAACAAGTTCCCATTTCTCCAGACCCGTTTACCATCGTTGAGAAAGAGCTTCTGGCTAAAAGGACCATCTGCAAGATGGTCATCGAAGCGCCACTTATTGCCCGTAAGGCTAAGGCCGGCCAGTTCATCATTCTGCGCGTTAATGAAGCCGGTGAACGGGTACCCATGACCATTACGGAAAAAGACCTCACCAAAGGCACCATCACCATTTACTATCAGGTTGTGGGCAAAACCACGGCCCTGATGCGCAACATGAAAGTCGGGGATCGGTTCAAGGATGTCGTCGGACCGCTCGGTCAGCCGGACGAAATCGAAAAAGTCGGCAAGGTGGTCATGGTGGGCGGCGGGACAGGAACCGCTGTTCTCTACCACATCACCCAAGCTTACCGGGCCCTCGACAATTATCTGGTCGGCATTGTCGGTGCCAGAGAAAAAGATCTCATCATACTGAAGGAGGAAATGGGAGCTCTTTGCGATGAACTCATCCTTACCACCGATGACGGCAGTTGCGGACAAAAGGGCATCGTGACGGAAGCCCTCATGAATTACTTGAAAACATCTCATGACGTAAAACTGGTCTGGGCCATCGGTCCACTGGCCATGATGAAGGCGGTCTGCGGCATCACACGGCTTTTCCAGATCAAGACCATGGTCAGTCTCAACCCGATCATGGTGGACGGAACCGGTATGTGCGGCTGTTGCCGTGTCACCGCCGGAGGGCAAACCCGTTTCGCCTGCGTGGACGGACCAAGCTTCAACGGCCATCTTGTCGACTTCGATGAACTGCTCAAAAGAAAAGGCATGTACCTGAATCAGGAACGGGAATCCCTCCTGTTCTCTGTCAGATAAATCTGCAAATCACCTCACTCACAGCCAGGAAGGGGACGCAATGATGGAGGAAAAAGCCCAGACTGAAAAAATCAACAGACAGAAAATGCCAGAACAGAACGTCTCATCCCGGATACGCAACTTTACGGAAGTGCCCCTGGGTTACGATCCACGAGCAGCCCGGCGAGAAGCATCCCGCTGCATCATGTGCAAGAATCCGAAATGCGTGGATGGATGCCCTGTCGGTATCGATATTCCGGCTTTTATCAAGCTGATTAAAGAGGGTAAATTTCTTGAGGCTATTTATAAGATCAAGGAAAAGAATTCCCTTCCAGCGGTCTGTGGAAGGGTATGTCCCCAGGAGGATCAATGCGAAAAAATGTGTATCCTGGGATTGAAAGGAGAACCCGTCGGTATCGGCAATCTGGAACGTTTCGCCGCCGATTATGAGTACACCCAGCCACTGGCCGAGGCAAAAAACCCGGCCAAGCTCACGGGGAAAAAGGTCGCCGTCGTCGGTTCGGGCCCCTCCGGATTGACCGTGGCCGCCGATCTGGCCCTCCTGGGGCATGACGTGACCATCTTTGAAGCCCTCCATGAATCGGGCGGCGTGCTCATCTATGGCATTCCGGAATTCCGCCTTCCCAAAGCAATCGTCAAGCGCGAGGTCGATTACCTCAGGTCCCTCGGCGTCAAGATTTACACCGACATGATCATCGGTAAGCTTTTTACCGTTGATGAACTGTTCGAGCGGGGTTTTGAAGCCGTCTACCTGGGTGTTGGCGCGGGACTTCCAGTCTTCATGGGCATCCCCGGAGAAAATCTCAATGGAATCCTTTCAGCAAACGAATTTCTCACCCGGGTCAACCTGATGAAAGGGTACGAGTTCCCCGACGCGGACACCCCGGTTTATGTGGGCAACCAGGTCGCCGTCATCGGTGGCGGTAACGTGGCCATGGACTGCGCGCGAACGGCCCTGCGCCTCGGCGCAAAGATGGTGACCGTCCTGTATCGCCGCTCAAGAAGGGAAATGCCTGCCCGCCTGGATGAAGTCATCCGGGCCGAGGAGGAAGGCATCATCTTTCATTATCTGACAAATCCGATCCGTTATCTGGCGAACGAACAGAACTGGGTCAAAGGGATCGAGTGCATCCGCATGGAACTGACCGAACCGGATGATTCCGGGCGCCGGAATGTCATTCCCATTGCCGGATCGGAACAGATTCTTGACTTTGATACGGTCGTGGTCGCGGTCGGCGCCGGCGCAAATCCGGTGCTTTCATCAACGACACCGGATCTGAAATTAAACTCGAAGGGCTACTATATCGTGGATCCGGTCACGGGCCTTACATCGAAACCCCGCGTCTTTGCGGGAGGTGATATCGTCACGGGGTCGGCCACGGTCATCTCGGCGATGGGTGCCGGCCGAGAGTCCGCCCAGGCCATCCACAAACTGATCATGGGAATTAAAGACGCCCCAGAGACCTGACAACGTGGAAAGGAGATTCATGCATGGCGAAACGGTCCAATCCGGAAACGGTTAAAAAGGCGGCATCCCGGAAAAACAAAGTGACGCCCGGAAGCGCGGAACGTATAGAGACGGATAAACGAATAATCGATACGGGGATCTTTCTCCCATGCTTCTGTCCCCTATGTTCGCACACACTGATTGAAGATGATCGAGTCGTCCTGGATGTCCGGCGACCGTCCGGCCAGAAAGGCAAGATCCGCCTCAGCCCTTATCTGAATGTCCATGAAAGTTCCAGCACGATTTATATTCCAGATGACGAGGAAGTGGAGGATATTTTCTGTCCCCACTGCCATCAATCCTTGAAGGATACGCCAATGCAATGCGATGAATGCGGTTCCGCCGTAGCGCGGTTCATCATTCGCCCCTTCTATAAGGATATCGATTTTTTCATCTGTCAGAAAAAAAACTGCCATTGGCATGGCATTGGACCGGAAACAAAACGGGAAATGGAATTGGAGATCACAGGGTTTAAAAACCCCAAAGATCAACTGGAATTGATCCGGACCGGAACGAAACTCCAATTTTTCTGTCCGACCTGCGGCGCCAAACTGGTACAGGGGGAGGACCTGACAATGGTCGCCGAAGACAGGGAGGGGCGTCTGGCCTCCTTGAGACTCAGTCCTTACCTGAACTTCTTTACGAGCGAATGTTCACTGATGATCCCCGACGAAGAGGACGTGGTGGACTTGCTCTGCCCGGATTGTGGTGAAAGCTTCTGGCAAAGCGAGAAATATTGCGGTCTGTGCGGGTCAAAAGCAGCCAAACTGGACGTCAGGGGAAGTTCGTTCGACGCCGATTTTTACATCTGCATGCGCAGGCAGTGCAACTGGCACGGCTTGAGCGAAAAGGATTGTCGAAAGATCATTTTAGATGATAGTCTTGAATGGTAGGAAATAAAACATAAAGGGAGTTGAACAAACTATGGCGACAAAAGAATTTCTTGAAGATCGGAAAAAATTGCTGCAGATCATGGAAAAACACGCCCCCACCTTCAAGTATGAAATGACGAAAAAACATCTGTCCGAAGATCAGATCGAACTGATCTATCCCCTCATCGTCGGCTTTGTGGAAAAAGTGTACAAAGAACTCCAGACGGCACCCAAGAAAAAGCTCTGAACTGCCCGCCGGCGACCACCCCTGAAACCACAAAACCCCTTCTCGTTCGGCAACCATGCCCGGAGAAGGGGTTTTGCCCTGCATGACACAGCAATGCCCCCCACTTTTTTGACGGAAAAATTAAGAATGGTGTGTCTTATTTAATCAGACACTACGGTTGTTTTATCATTGACTTGTGAAATGGATTTCCCTATACTCTCCCGCCATATAGTGAAATCAATTTATTGCATGAGGAATGTTATGGAAATTCATGTCAAGGAACTGATTGAAAAAATCCGGAACGATGGGGTTAAAGATGCAGAGGCCAAAGCTTCAGCCATCATCGACGAGGCCGAGTTAAAAGCGCAGGCTATTGTTGCTCGTGCAAAGGATGAGGCATCCCAGATTACAGAAAAGGCGAGGGAGGAAGCGCAAAAATCGGAACAAGCGGGCCGGGAGATTCTCAAACAGGCAGGCCGGGATCTCATCTTGAATCTCCAGGCAAGAATAATTGATCTTTTCAACATCATCGTCAAGGAAGAGGTCTCCGCCGCAATGGATGATAAAATTATGGGTGAAACCATTGTCAGGCTAATCGGATCCTGGAAGGAAGATATTTCCAATCTTCAGATTGTACTTGGCGTACGTGATTATCAGGATTTGGAGATGCATCTCAGGGAAAAGCTCGCCCAGGAAATTCAAAAGGGTCTTGAAATACACCCTTCCCCAACTCTTGAGTCAGGCTTTTTTGTTGCAGTGAAAAATGGCTCCGCATACCACAATTTTTCCGCCGAAGGAATGGCAGCGGTCCTCTCCGAGTCGCTGAACCCCAGATTATCGGCTCTGCTCAGTGAAGGGCTGAAAGACAAACCGGAGGGATAAGGTTTGTTGAATCACTATTACTACACGGTAGCCTCGCTGCCCCTGCTCTCTTATGATTCAGAGAAATTCATGTCTGAAAAAGAATTTCTCGTCTGTTGTGAATCGACCGTAACCGAAAAGGACTTTCAACTACTGAAACGGATCTCTCTTGTGCCGCCGAGCCGTGATGAATCCACCCATCCGGTTTTAGCCAAATGGAACAGCTGGGAAAGAGGCCTTCGGAATGAGCTTGTAAAGATGAGTGCCGGGCGCAAAGGAGTGGACAGCGATAAGTACATTGCCCCGGGAGTCATGGAAACGGATCTGCAGAACCTTGCACGTGACGCCTTTGGCTCGGCAACACCAATCGAAGCGGAGAGGGTTCTCGAAAGAGCACGATGGACGTATCTGGACAACCTTGAGGCGGGCCATTATTTCGATCTTGGAAAATTGATTGTGTATTATCTGAAACTGCAATTGCTCTGGAGAAAATCAAACATAAACAAAGAAAAAGGCCGGTCCAACTTCGAGGAGATTTATTCAGCCATCACGGGTAAAAGCGTTTTGCAAAAAAACAGATCGGATTGATTCATTGAAAATGTTTTAATCTACAGGGGTTCTTATGGCGGAAGTACAAAATACGAGCAGGGTCGTTGGTGTTAGCGGTAATATGGTCACCGTCGAATTTGATGGGAAAATTCTCATGAACGAGGTGGGTTATGTGAAGCTCGAAACACCGGAGGGAACCAAGCGCCTTAAGTCCGAGGTAATCCGGGTAAGGGGCAATCGGGCCGACTTGCAGGTATTCGAAATGACCCGTGGTATCGGAGTCGGCGATACAGTCGAACTTACGGGGAACCTTTTGTCCGTGACATTGGGCCCGGGACTCTTGGGTCAGGTTTTCGACGGCCTGCAGAACCCTCTCCCCCAATTGGCCGAGGAGTGCGGTTTCTTTCTGGACCGTGGTGTTTATCTTGAACCAATGCCTGACAGGGAATGGGAGTTTACCCCTGTGGTTAAAACCGGAGACACCGTGACAAGAGGGGATACCCTGGGAACCGTTCCGGAGGGGATTTTCAACCATCATATCATGGTGCCCTTCAACATGTACGATACATATAAAGTCAAATCGATTGCTCCAAAAGGGGAATACCGGGTCATTCAGAACATCGCTGAAATCGAAGACGCCAAAGGGAATACTTATCCCCTCACCATGAAATTTGAATGGCCCGTAAAGCGAGCCATTGACGCCTATGCGGAACGCCTTAAACCGATTGAACCCATGATTACCAAAGTTAGACTCATCGACACCTTTATCCCTGTCGCAAAGGGTGGCACATATTGTATTCCCGGGCCGTTCGGCGCCGGCAAAACGGTCCTGCAACAGATCACCAGCCGCAACGCGGACGTGGATGTCGTCATTATCGCGGCCTGCGGGGAACGAGCTGGGGAGGTGGTTGAAACTCTTAGAGATTTCCCTGAACTGGTGGATCCAAAAACGGGCAATTCCCTCATGGAACGGACCATCATCATCTGCAACACGAGTT
>LSQX01043746.1_pt1 | contig 12773 bp, 8 predicted proteins | sample 654561 | NCBI WGS metagenome assembly LSQX01 (sample SAMN04489861, study PRJNA283612) | anaerobic digester metagenome | isolation source: 4 biogas reactors fed with cattle manure at either 37C or 55C with and... | place: Denmark: Kongens Lyngby | collected 2014 | reverse complement strand
GATATATATTTTCTCCAACAATTTGGATAATAGCTATTTTTATAGTTTCAATTTTCATAAAAAAACAAAAAGCAAAAAAAGTATTACATATTATTGGATTTTCAATGTTAGTATTTTTCTCAACACCTTTTATCTTTTTTGAATTTATGCGTGCTTGGGAGCCAAAAGCAAAATTCAAATCTGAACTAAAACCACAATATGATTATGGAATTGTTTTAACCGGAATGATTACATATGATTCAAAATATGAAAGAATAAACTTCAATTCATCATCTGATAGATTGTGGCAAACAATTGAATTATACAAAGAGGGCTATTTAGATAAGATTTTTATTACGGGTGGGTCGGGTGAAGTTTTTAATCAAAATTTTAAAGAATCAAAAATACTTAAAGACTATTTAATTAAGTTTGGAATTCCTGAAGAGGATATTTTAATAGAAATTAATTCAAAAAACACATACGAAAATGCAGTAGAAACTGCAAAAATATTAAAACCAAAAGAAAACAGACATAAATATTTATTAATAACTTCTGCTTATCACATGAGAAGGTCGGCAGCTTGTTTTAAAAAGCAAGGATTTGAATTTGATACTTACGTTACTGATAGATACGCAGGGAAACGAATATTTAATGGAGATTTATTTATTCCAAAATCAGAAATTTTACAAAATTGGACCTTGCTTATTCACGAAGTTTCGGGCTATGTAATTTATTGGATTACAGGTAAGTATTAAACTAATCTTTTAGGTTTACCGTCTTCGTCTATTGCAGCCATTAAAAATTCTGCATTAGCAATTTCAACTTTATTTTCATTTAAAATTAAGCTTGCTTCTACTTTTAGTTCTAAACTTGCACCTTTAATTTTTATAAGTTTGGATATAATATTAATTATATCGCCGTTTTTTGCCGAAGTTTTAAAATCCACCTTGCTAATCCGAACAGTTACAACATTTTGAGAACAACACTTTTTTGCACAAATATAAGCTTGCTCGTCCATCCATTTTAATAATTGCCCACCAAATAAACTTGAATTTGAGTTTAGGTCTTTTGGCATTACAACTTTTGTTGTAGAAATTTCTATCGCTTGCATTTTAAAAGTTTCTGCAAACTTAAGCCAAATTTCAAAACTATTATTAACAAAAATCATTTTTAAATATTATTTTTGTTGAAATACAAATTCACAAAGTTTAATGAGTTTTTTTGATTTTCATACACATAATAAAGCTAGTAAGGAGAAGGCAATTATAAATATTTTTCATAATGAGGATATAATACCAAATAAAAGTCTTTCATGCGGAATACATCCTTGGTATTATAATGAAAATTATAAAAAAGAAATTAATACCATTAATAATTTAGCAAAATCAAAACAAATAATAGCAATTGGAGAAACAGGATTTGACCCAGTATCGCCTGCAAACATAGAACTGCAAAAAACAATTTTTATTGAACATATTAAAATTAGCGAAACTTATAATCTTCCACTAACAATTCATTGCGTAAAATATTTTCATATTTTAAAAGATTTAAAAAAAGAATTTAAGCCTAAGCAAGCGTGGATTATTCACAGTTTTAACTCCAAACCAGAAATTTTGCAAGATTTACAAAGACAAGGATTTTATTTTTCGTTTTCAAACACAATTTTTCAAATTCAAAAAAAAGCAGAAACAATATTTAGTTATGTGAAGGCAGAAAGATTTTTTTTAGAAACTGATGATTCTGAATTAAATATAGAAAATATTTATTTAGCTACAAGCAAATTATTAAATTTAGACATAGAAATATTAAAAAATCAAATTATTAAAAACCTTAAAGATATTGGAATATGGCTTGGTTAGAACGCAGCGAATTAATTTTAGGAAAAGAGAATATTGAAAAATTAAAACAGTCTAAAATTTTAGTTTGCGGACTTGGCGGAGTTGGTGGGGCAGCAGCCGAACAGCTTGTAAGAGCAGGAGTTGGAAATTTATGTATAATTGATGCAGATATTATTAGTGAAACAAATATTAATAGACAAATTATTGCAACCCAAGAAAATATTGGAAAATATAAAGTCGAAGAATTAAAAAAACGTTTACTTAGCATAAATCCCAAGTTAAATATAGATGCCCGTAAAGTTTATTTAAGAGATGAAGTTTTGGACAATACAATTATTGAAGGCTGGGATTACGTAGTTGATGCAATTGACACTTTATCACCCAAACTATTTTTACTTAAAAATTGTTATAAAAACAATATTCCTGTTGTAAGCTCTATGGGTTCAGGTGGAAAAACCGACCCAAGCAAAATAAAAGTTTCAGATATTTCGGAATCATACAATTGCGGATTAGCACGTAATTTAAGAAAAAGGCTGCACAGATTAGGAATTTTTAATGGAATAAAAGTAGTTTTTTCAGAAGAACAAAGCGATAAAAATGCAATAATTGAAGAAGAAAGCACAAACAAAAAATCAAATTCAGGAACAATTAGCTATATGCCGGTAATTTTCGGATGTTTTTGTGCAGGAGTTGTAATTAGAAGTATTTGTGGTTTAGAATAAATTTACAGAAAAACTACAATATAAAACTTATCTTCTTTCTAAATATTTTTGATATATAATACTCTCAACTTCTGGATTTATCTTATTATATAAGTCTATTGAATTTATTTCAAATTCAGAAACATATGGAAAGTACTGCTTAATGCTTGAATCTGCTTTTTCATAAAAATAGTGTAAGTATTTAGTTTTTTTGTTAATTAAAATTTTCGTTTCTACACTTCCTTCTACATTATTTGTGAAAGGATTTTGCATCTCAACTTTTCTAAAAGATTCGCCTTGTAAAAGATTTTTATGTCCAGAAATACTCGGTTTTGTAATTTTATAATTTTCTTCTTGTAAAAATAAAGTTAAATAATCATAACTTCCATCAATTAAATACAAAAAAACTTTATTATCTCTATCTTCAAAAGGATTTAGAGTAAAATTTTGGGAGCTTAGAATTTTATTTTTTACATTTGAAAAAGAAAATAGAGTATCATTATAATACACATATTCACTATTCATCAATTCATCGTATTGCTTGATATAACAAGATTTTACTTCATTATTTTCTTTTATAAAATACAATTCAACATTTAATTTTAAATTATGATCTGGCGATTTAGAAGTATAAGTATAATTTATAAATCCTGAATTTGAATTTGCCAATTTACTATGAGCTTCTTGAAAATATTTTGGTGATATACTTGTTTTCTTAGCACAACTAAAATTTAAGAAAATCAAGACTAACAAAACAGAATAAGCTGACACACAGCGGTATGGCTTTAATTTTTTAAAAATATTTTTCATAATAAATTTATTTACTTAATAAAATGCAGTCAAATTAAAAGTTTGTTAAAATTTCTTCAAAAATAATAAGATAAATTGAAAAAAACGCTTCTTGGCAAAAATTTTTGGTTATAAGTAAAACCTGTTAACAAACAGTTGATAAGTTGTTAATAAGATTTGCTGTTTTTAATTGCATTAATATGGTTTTGCATCTATATTTGAAACGATAATTAAGTAGAAATTTAAAATAAAGGAGTCATGAAAGCAAAACTAATTTTATTTGCAATATCCCTAACAATTAGTGGATTTATTGCTGCACAATCATCTAATGTGCAAATTATGGACATTCTCGTATCTCCCGTTACGGTGATAGATACAAGTACTAATCTTCCCATGCAAACCAATGGAGAAAACCTTGCAATCTTATGTAAGACCAATGATTTAGCATCAGTAGAAAATGTAATAATTTTATTTGGCACAAGCGAAAATCTTGGAGACATTATTACTGTGAATGCAGAAATTGTAGAAAGCAATGGCACATATTATCTTTCTATTGGTAATGAAATGCAAAAACTACAAGAAAACGTAATTTCTGCAACAATTGAACTCTCGCAACAGCAATTAGAGGCATACAATTTCATAACAATGTTTGTAATTGATAATGCAGAGCAACAAAGTAATCAATTAGTATTCACCAAATAATTTTAAAGTCATGAAAAAAATATTTTTACATATTATATTAATGGTGATTACTGTAGCTGTTTATTGCCAAAATGTTTATGTTGTAACTAAAACAACAGACCCAGACCCTTTCGTACACAAATTTGATAATATTGATAGCCTTTGCGATCCCGAAATTTATGGAACTTTGCAATGGGCGATTAACAAAGTAAATAACAATACTGGCGATAGCAGAATTGAGTTTAACATTCCTGGAGTAGGACCTCACGAAATTATTTTGAATTACTATTTACCACAAATTAAAAATGCTACAATAATTGATGGTAGTACTCAAAGCGGTTATAGTTATGGTAACCCACAAATTATTATCAATGCCCAACATAAACACAAATCTATTTTTGATGTTTACAGTAATAACATAACAATCAAAGGTTTAAAACTGACATCTTTTGCCCAAAATGGAATTTTATTGCATGAGTGTTCAAACTCTTTAATTGCAGAAAACATTATTTCTAATTATTCAATCAACTCTTCAAACACTCCTTACACCGGATTATTTATTAATGGTTGTCAAAATGTTGAAGTATATGGTAATAATATTGAAGTTGCTCTTGATGAAACTGTTGACGAAAAAACAAAATCATATGGAGTTTATTTATCAAAATCTTTTAATTGCATCATTGGCGGAACTGATACAAACTTAGCAAACACTATTAAAAATTGTAGAAACTATGGTGTTTTCCCAAGATGTTCGCAAAATATTAAAATTTCAGGTAATATAATCTATGGCTCAGAAAAAGCAATATATTTAGATTCTTCAAATGACAATATTCAGCCACCTGAAATTAGCGAATACACCAATGGCATTCTTTCAGGAACAGCTTTACCACATAGTACGATAGAAGTGTTTGAAAGTACTGCCCCTGAAAATGCAAATGAGTATTTGGCGAGTGTTGTTGCTGATGAGAATGGGAATTGGGGAGTTGAACTAAGTACAACATATGAGCATTTTTCACTAACGCAAACAGATATAAATAATAATACATCAAATTTTAGCAATATCTTTGTATCTTCTTTTATTAACTGTGATAGTGTTTTTATCATTGGTTCAAATACAGTTCATATTAATCAACGAAAACAATTTATAGGTTCAGGAAGTCCATCATTAACAAAACCTTGGTCTTCGTCAAATCCTAAAATAGCAATTATTGATAATTTTGGATTTATAACTGGTATAGCAAAAGGCACCACCACCATTACATATATTGACCAATCGGGATGTAAAGCTACTTTAGAAGTTACAGTAAAAGAAAAACTTCTTTATGAACAGAATAAATTTTATATGTTAGTAAAAGATTCCACAATAAATATTTCTGATTTACCTGAAATTATCAACACTTATGGTTTTATAAAACTCGAAAAACCATTTAAAGCAATAGGTTCTGATTATTTTATGAGATTATATAGAATTACAGTAAATGACGATATTAAAATTGACAGTGTGTTTTTAAATGAAATTTTAAATCTTGAAATTACAGAATTTGTCGAAAAAATACCAATATCTTATTCTTTTTACGACTTTTGCAATAATCCTGAAGACCCTCATAATATCGAACAATATTATTTAGATAAGATAAATGCTAATGCAGCTTGTGAATATTATTATCCATATTCAACCACCAACGATAGAACAGTTGTTGCGGTTATTGACCAACCTATATATATAAATCACGAAGATTTAATTGGAAATTCTAGTAATAATCATTGTGATGCATCAACAATTAACGAATTTGGAGAGTGCTTATCAACAAACCCTAATCCTACGGCTTCTATATTACCACATGGCACACAAGTTGCAGGTCTTGTTGGGGCAGTTACAGATAATAATATAGGTATATCTTCTATCGGTTGGAACAATAAAATTATGGCTGTTAAAAGTAATGATGAAGATGGTTATATAGTCTATGGTTATGATGGAATAATTTGGGCAGTAAAACACGGTGCTAAGGTTATTAATATGAGTTGGGGTAGTGAAGTACCTTGCTCTACACATTATAAAATATTTAAAGATTTTAGAAATTCCATTATAGATGGTGATGTCGTTTTTGTTGCAGCTTGTGGTAATTATGCTAATGCAAAACCTCAATATCCTGCAGCTTATGGTGAAGGTTTTAATGAATGGGAAGATTATAACAGAAGTCTTGTGATTGCTGTTGCAAATATTGATGAAAATAATGATAGAAGTACTTATACAACATATGGTAAATGGGTTGATATTTGCACATACGGGGATAATGTATTTACTACAGATGTTTCTATTAACTCTTGGGGTAACGAATCCACATATGGTGCTTATTCAGGAACTTCATTTGCAGCTCCAATTGTTGCTGGTGTTGTTGGACATATGAAATCGTATAAACTATCTGCCTCTGCAGAAGAAATATATAACTGTCTAATTGGTACAGCCAATCAAGATATTTATAATAGTTATCACCCTTATAATATACCTGGCACCTTAGGTTACGGAAGACTAGATGCCGAAAAAGCTATTAAATGTTTAGGCGGAGATTGTTCAAATGGTAAGCCTATTGCTGTAATAACACCAAGTAATAAAACACTTTGCCCAGGAGGCTCTGTAACATTAACGGCAAATGAAGGGGTAAACTGGCTATGGTCTACAGGTGAAACTACTCAAAGTATTGAAGTTAATACAATAGGCGCTTATTGCGTTACCGTTACTTTTGCTGATGGTTGCGAAAATAATACTTGCTATAAGTTAAAAGCTTTCAATGGAAATGCTTCATTATATGTCATTGAAAACTCTGGAAATTATTCAAACGATGGCATTGTTTGTCAAAATGATAATTTCTCACTACATGCATCTGACGGGCTATCATATCAATGGTCTTGTAATCCATATAATACTCAAGATATTTGGGAATTAAATACTGGCAACAATTATTGCGTAACAATTCAAGGAATTGATGGCTGCCCAGGTATGAACGGTTCTGCTTGTCTAAATGTTTCATACATAAATTTATATGAACTTGTTGACCCCGGTGAAGATAGAGTAATATGCATTGGAGATGAATTAACATTAAATGCTCAGCCAGATGGTTTTACTACATATTATTGGGAAAAATACGAAGGTGGGCTTACAACTTGGAGTGGACAAACAGTAAATATTACCAATAGCGCTAACTATTCACATGCTGCAAGATACTACTTAATGGTTGATGATAACTCAACAGGATGTTCAACATTCCCAATACCAGACTTAGAATGTAGTGTTGAAATAAGTGTTGTGTCGAATACAGATGAATTAATTATTGAACCGATACCTGATTTATGCATTGGTAGTCAAAGCGTTTTATTAGAAGCAAATATAGCTGGAGTTCAATGGAGTGGGGATGGAGTAGTTGGAAACCTTTTTGATCCTGAAATTGCAGGTATAGGAGACCATATTATATCATGTACCACAGCTGAAAGTGATTGTTTGTTAAGTGCTAGCATAGTTGTTTCTGTTGTAGAAGGATTTCCTATTTCTATTAATAATATTCCTCCTTTGTGCAAAAATGATAATCCTTTTATTATAACCACAACTCCTCCTTACACTCATGATTTACTTTATGATTGGTTCTTTTGGGGGCCAGGAGTTAAGTATGTTTATGATGGTAATACGACTACAGTATATTTTTACCCAAACATTGCGGGGCCTGGCACACACACAATATATACAGAATATGAATATGATGGATGTATAAATTACGATGAAATGGAAGTTACTGTTTATGACACACCTTTAATATATCCAGTTTCTCCTCTTTGTGAAAATTCTGATCCAATAGAACTATTTGCAAATGTAATAGGTGGAATATGGACTGGCACAGGAGTAACTAACAACTATTTTGATCCAAGTATTGCGGGAGTAGGTCAACACGCAATATCATATGAATACAATAACGGAACAATAACTTGTAATAGTGAAATTATTATTGAAGTTATCGAACAAATAACAGATATCAATATTACAGAAATTCCTTTTATTTGTGATTCTAACTCTCCTGTTGAGTTAACTGCAACTCCCGAAAATGGAACTTGGTCAGGAACAGGTGTTATTGGAAATAATTTTTATCCGAATCTTGCAGGGAATGGAACACATGCCATTATATATACATATGGGAAAAACACTTCTTGTGAAATAAGTGAACAAACTATTATAAGTGTAGAAAATTATAATATTACTACTTCTAATCCATGTTACAATAATAACTTAAAAAACATAGCTGTTTACATCACTCCAAATGGAGCTAGTGGGAATATTAAAGTTTTTAAAAACAGTGATTTACTTAATCCAATTATTGAAACTTCAATTTTTTATTATTCTAATTTAGATCCATTAATATTAGATATTGAAGATTTTGAGACAGGTCAAGATTATACAATAACTTTAACAACAGAAACAAATTGCACTATTAGCTCAGATATTAACATACCTTCTTCATGTCAATCACTTATGGTTACCGGGAATTTATTAAAAGCAACCTGTATAAATCCTTTTAACCCTATTATTGAGCTTAACATAACCTATGGTTTGCCACCATACATAATTCGCACATTTGCATACCAAGAATCCACTCCCATAATCTCTGATATGACAGCTTATACAGACGGAGTTTATCGTTTAGATTTAACTAATGCAATACCAAACGGATTTAATGGAAATGTTGTCGTTAAGGTTACTGATAGTCAAAATAATTCGAAAAACATAGTTTTCGAAAACCAAGATATTATGTCATTCGCTTGGGCAAACGGACTAACACTAACTAATGCAAATATCAGCAACTATGAATCATTATCAAATATGACAATTAGAATTGGCAATGCAAACAACCAAAAATTAAACATCTTACAAAACTTAACTTTCACAAATTGCACAATTTACACTGCTACCAATTCATACACAAATGTTTCAGAAACACAATGGACTGTTTACAATCCTTATACATTAAAACTAGATAATACTATTGTTAAATCTGGTTGTCCTGATAAAATGTGGCAAGGAATCAGAGGCATCATTGTTGGAGAAGCAATTCCTGGTGATGACCCAACCTCTATTCCACCATCACAGTTGTTAGTTTACAACTCAGAAATACACGATGCTATCAAAGCAGTTGAAGCTAGTAACGGGCCATTAGGGGCTGTTGTAATTAAAGCAAACAACTCTAAATTTTACAATAATGTGTACAGCTTATATTTCAACTGGTGTAATTTCTCACAAAGTTCTTGTGTAATTCGCAACAACCACTTCATTACTAACAATATTCTAAATAATCCTTATTTATATCCAAAAGCTCATGTATATATGAACTACGTTAATGGATTAATTTTCAGAAACAACCATTTCGAAAATACTTTACCACCTCACCCAGCTATACCTCACGACGTAACTTACACAGCAGAAAAAAGAGGCACTGGTATTGATGCTACAATGAGCAGTTTTACTGTTACACAACCGATTAGCACTTATCCAGCATTAACCCCAATTTGGACAAATAGTTTTGTGAATTTGTATTATGGAATCATAGCAAAAGGGCAAAAAACTTATGCTCCGCGAATCTATCATAACGATTTTACTAATAACTTCCGTGGGGTATATATGCGAGATGTTAATGGTGCAAGACTATTGTTCAATGAATTTGAAACTACCGATCAGTTTTTAAGTTTTGATTATATTGGAATTCCAATACATGCCGGATTACCTGCAACAAATGTTTCGTATGCTGCATACATAGCCAATTGTAATAACTTTAAAATAGAAGAAAATACTATTAAAAGCGGGGAAGCAGGTTTGTATGTTTATAACACTGGCGAAGCTGCCGGACTTGAAGTTTACAAAAACTCATTCGGTGACGGGGACAACCCCAGTAATTTCAACATGAAAGCCGGAACTATTGTGGTTGGGAAAAATTCAAATTGGAATAGTATAGACAACCCAATTATACATACTGGTCTCCAAACCCGTTGCAACACTTACACCTCAACCGAAAACGCCATATCGGTTATAAACGGCAATATGCGTAAGAACCAAGGAGCGCAAAACGGACAAACCAACGAGCTTGCAGGTAACCAATTTAACGAAACATATTCCCCAGCAATGGATTTTAAAGTCCAAATCCAGACCGGCAACTCACAATTATGGAACTTTTCACAGTTTGATCTTGGTAGTTACAACTACTGGCAACATGATGATAATGCAAGTGAGGATATGGTTTTTTACCGACAACTCGATAATTTTACCGAGAATAAGGTTAATGCAGAAACTGAAACTGGTAAGGGATTTGATTTAGAAACTTCTTGCCTTACAAATTATCCTGGACCTGTTATTATAGATTCAGAATTTGAATTATCAAGAATATCAACATTTAGAAATACTATGACTGATAAAGAAAATCAGTACAACGATCTAGTTGACAGAGGAGATACCGAATATTTGATAAATCTAACTGAAAGCATGAGCAATCGCAATTTTAATTCTATTTTCCCGATACTTTCTAATGATGGATATTTAAGCGATGAGGTTTTTGAGACTATACTTGATAATCGTGCAACAAATCGTCCAAGAATAGCTTCGATTTTGATAGAAAATTCGCCATTGCCCGAAAACATTATGGAATTAGTTGAAAATTCCGATTATCTGCAAAACGGACATAAAAAACAGATTAGGAGTGTTCAGGAAGGAACAAGTCCCCGATTGATATTTGAATACGAAATTGCGGATATAAAGCAGGATATTTCAAAAATCGAATCGAATTTGATAAATCATGCAATAGACAATGATTCTGTTCCAGCAATAAGAGAAACTGTGATAAATTATTTGATATACGATGCAGAAGTAAACAGTATGAACTATGTTAACAGATTCAATTTGCAACTGGCACAAACAGAATTTACTGAGGCACAAAACACATTGGATGATCTTAGAATTTATGCTTCGGGTTTACAAAATGAAGATATAGCATCAGAAATTGAACGATACTGCGATGTGCACGATATTTTTATTTCGATCTTGAAGGATACTGTTTACAATAAAGCCTTACTTGTAGTGAATCAGGAATTATTAAAAGAAGCAGCCTTGGACTTTTCTCCTTTGTATTCGGGTAAAGCACAGACACTTTACGAATTGGCAACAGATTCGACCTTCATCGAATACACTCCATTACCTTATGAGGAAATTTTGCCGAGAAATGTAATTATCGAGCAAGAAGAGGACATTTTTATGGCTGACTTAAATATTTATCCTAATCCAACCAGAGACAAGCTATATATTGAGTATAACTTCATGTCATATTCTGAAGAAGGTAATGAGGATTTATTACAAACTCTCGGATACGAAAAGAAAGATGATTGCGCAAGTGGTGAGATAAATATTTATACAATAGACGGAAAACTGATTATTAGTAAATTACTTGAACAGCAAAGCGGCATGGAGAGTGTTGATATGAAAGATTATCCTCCCTCAAGTTACTTAATAAAAATTACCGACTGCTACGGATTTACTAAAGAGCAAAAATTTGTAAAACAATGATAAAAAATCCGGAGCAATCCGGATTTTTGCTAAATTTGTATTATTAGATTCATATAATGAAAAGAATTGCCCTATACATAGTTTTAATGGTTTCTTGCTCAGAAGGATTTTCACAAAACGTCTTTAATAGAATTGTTGAGGATACTGCAGCGCATATTATGAACTCTGTAATAACACTTGATACAGGATATGTTTTTTTAAGTGGTACTAGAAATATATATAACATACGTAGCTTTTCACTAACTTATGTTAATGAACTTGGTGAGAAGCAATGGGAAAATATATATGGAGATGAGCAAAATGAAACTTGGGAAGGACTAAGTGGCAATTTAAAAATAAATAATGATGATTCATATCTTGCTGGGACAATTATTAATTCGATTGAAAATAATTGGGGGATATCCTTAACAAGATTTAATGCTTATGATTACAGCACATATAATCACTATACATTTTTGAATGACACAATATGGAAAAAAGCTTTTAATCAAGTTTTTAGTGAAAATAAAAATTATTATATAGTAGGTCAAATTTTCAATTATGAATATGGAAAATACAGATTATTACTTCTAAAAGCTGATAGCATTGGCAATATCTTGTGGAATAAATCGTTTGGGAGCGTATATGAATCAGGTGATAAAGTTATATTCTCAAATAATGAATTGCTTATTGGAGGTGAAACTAAAAGCTTTCCAGGAGTATCATCTCCATATCAGAAGTGGTACCTTCTCAAAACCGACACCGCCGGTAATATAATATGGGAGCGGGCTTATGGGCGTAGCAATTATAATAATGGAGCTGTAAAAGGTTTAATCGAAACAGCCGATTCCAATTACTTAGCCTGTGGTTCATATCCTGTTGCTCGCTATGGCGGTGGTGGCGGTGAATATCTTTGGGATGGATGCCTGCGTAAAATTGATACTGATGGGAATCTTATCTGGGAGAAAAGATATCGATTTTACTCGAAAATTTCAAATCCTGAGATGATACTAATTGAGAGCTCATTAAATTCAATCATTGAAAAAGATGGTACATTATTCCTGTTAGGAAATCATAGAGATCATAGAGGTGCTTCAAGAGGATATTTACAAAAAATTACAGATGATGGCAGTATTTGTTGGAACAGAAGTTATTACCCAATTGATACCACAACAACATATCAGTGGTTAGTGTCAATCCAAAATACTGCTGATAACG
>LSQX01297578.1_pt1 | contig 12774 bp, 11 predicted proteins | sample 654561 | NCBI WGS metagenome assembly LSQX01 (sample SAMN04489861, study PRJNA283612) | anaerobic digester metagenome | isolation source: 4 biogas reactors fed with cattle manure at either 37C or 55C with and... | place: Denmark: Kongens Lyngby | collected 2014 | reverse complement strand
GAGCTTTAGCACTTACAATTGTCCATAGAGGCGTACCATTTTTGCTTATTAATTTTAATTCATGATCTCTATCAATACGCTGCTTTCCTTTTTCCATACTCTGCTTGGCAGCTTCTTTTCCTTCATCACCGGTAAAGTCCCATGCAGACCTTCCAATTATTTCTTCATGATTGTATCCCAGCATCTCTGCCATTCTCTGATTAACATAAGTAATTCTGGCTTCAGGGTCAAGTATCCATATACCTTCGTTTGCTGTCTCTACGATATTTCGGTATTTTTCCTCACTCTCTTGAAGCTCCCTTTCCATTTTCTTGCGCTCAGTGATATCCGTGAGAGTTACTACACAGCCTATTATCCTGCCATTGGAGTTTCTGAGAGGTCCTGAATTTAATAGTAAATGGAGCTTCTGGTTGAACTTCTGGCAACTTTTATATTCTAAGATTGCTTCCAATCCAAGGATGGTATCTCCTTTCAGAGCAGAGGAGACCGGAAGAATACTTTTTCCTGCATCTTTTCCTTCTGAGAACCGGATATCTATGATATCTTCAAATCTCTTGAACGCCGGATCGCATTTACAGACCTTGGACACTGTGTTGCTGAAATATGTGATCCTTCCAGTCGTGTCGCAGACTACTATGGCTTCGGCAGCCTGTTCTATAATTGACCGGGCCAGACGTTCAGCAGCAACTATTTCTTCATTCTTCTTCTGCTCAGTCAGGTCTGTAACCACAAGGCACCATGCACTTGGTGATCCCTCGGACTGCAATGAACTGATAGACAGGTATACTGGTACAGACGTACCACCCTGAGCCCTAAATTTCAACTCCCCTACACTGTTTTTCTGTTTCAGGAGTGCCTTAAAGGTAATAGCATCTTCTGGCGCAATAAATCCATAAATAGACGTACCTACTACAGCCCCGGATGACATCTTTGTGAGTTCTGCAAATTGGCGATTGCAGTAAAGAATAGTACCGTCGGAGGCAAGGGTGGCAGTACCCTCATTCATTGCCTCCACAAGAACACGATATGCACGGTCGGCACTATCCAGGGTGAAAATCAATTTTTCTTGAGGTCCAGGTATAATCAGAGCATCCAGATCCCCCTCACTGATGGCACGCCTGAGTTCTTCAGCCTCTTCCAGCCGCATTTTTAGATCCTGTAACTCTGCTTCCAGGGCATGATTTTTATCTAACAGCTTCTGATATGGCACGTTTCCCTGGTCTTTCGCCAATTTTGAACTCATATTTACAACGCCCTTCCCCAAAAATTGCATTTTTAGCATTCTTTATCTTTTTTTGATTTCAGGTCCATCCCCATAAGGACCCTTTCGGTATCTGACATGCTGCCTATGAGCTTTCTTAATGGTGGAGGGAGCTCTTTTATAAGAGTAGGAGCTGCCACTATCTGCTCATCTCTGGCAAAGACAGGATGCTGATAGATATCAATGACCTCAAGCTCATACTTGCCGGGCGCATACTCTTCAAATATATGCTTGATATTGTTTATCGCCTGTATTGATTTGGGCCCCATCCCTGCGACATAGAGGCGCAGAACATATATGTTGTTATCTTCTCCTTTGGCAAGGGCTTCTTCAAAGGCTGCTGTTGAGTCCTTAACATCTGACTTTCTGGCCTCTTCGGTATCAGACATTAGCATCACTCCACAGGACGCAAATCCAGGCCTACCAGGACTCGCTCCGTATTCGAGAGATCTCCTATAATTTTCTTTATTGGTGGAGGGAGTCTTCTAACCAGTGTTGGAACAGCTAATATTTGATCTCCTTTAGCCAGCTGCGGGTTCTCCAGAAGATCGATGACTTCAATCCTGTACCTGCCGCCCAGATGTTCTTCGCAGATTTTCTTTAAGTTGGCGAAGGCTGTCAAACTCTTTTTAGTCTGACCAGCTACGTATAGCCTCAGGATATAAAATTCCTGCTCAGACGTCGTATCAGACTCGAGAAGCTCGGGCCCGTTTTCGCTTTGTGCCGCATTTCCCATATAATTTCCACCATTTGAACATAAGAAGGAGCAATTTTTCCCTGGAAGCCCCCTTCTCTTATTTTTTGAACCCCATACATTTTTAACATAGACTATTGGATAACGAAAATGTCCACTTGCCCGGGTTTTGAGATTGTTGCCTGCATAAACCACGCCCATTCAGGGCTTATCGGCTTTCCTTATTCGAGCCAGCTCACTTCTACCAGTTGCAAGCGCTTCATTCCCCAGTTGCTGGTCGGATATAAGCCTGTCAAGCTCCTCTTTTTGCGTCTCATATTCAGAATTCAAGCTGGCAATCTGGGCATCCAGAGATTTGAGCCTGGTCTCAAGTTCTCTCTTTTTTCTATCAGCATTCTGTCTTTGAGCCACTGACTCTGCCAGTTCTTCAGCTTCCTGGACTGCTTTAGAAGAACCCATAAGCAGATCACCGGATGGGCCCAGATACACATCCTGAATCTCTATACCATGATCAGTCAGCAGATACTCCCTTATCTGGTTTGAATGTCCCATGCCTCTCGACTTAATAACAGATATTCCACGATTGCGCTCATTGCTGTTCTCGAAGAAGCGAAGGTTGACCCAGGTATCCATAAGGGAAGATATGCCCTCAGCATTAATGCCAGCAGTACTTTCGTGTTCTACCAGGCTTGTGCACACAGCAGTAATATTCCTGAGCTTTAAGTAATCGATAAACCTGGTGAGCATGAGCCTTACATCGGTCTGAGTGCCCACATTGGTCAGGTTAGAAATGGGGTCTATGACTACAACATTCGGTTTGAAGGTGTCAAGGAATTTGCGCATTGTAATCAGATGCATTTCCAGCCCGTACGCCATAGGTCTGGATGCATGGATCTTCAGAAGTCCAGAGTCTAAATAAGGTTGGAGGTCTATACCTATGGACCTCATGTTCCTGATTATCTGGTCTGGAGACTCTTCATATGCGAAGTACAGGCAGCTTTCCTCCCTTTCACATGCAGCTTTACAGAACTGGGCTGCAAAACTGGTTTTTCCTGAACCAGCTGTTCCTGAGATAAGTATGGTGGTACCGCGGTAGTAACCCTGCCCTCCAAGCATCGTATCCAGGCGCGGTATGCCCGTAGATATTCTTTCTCTAGATGCCTCATGTTCCAGGCCCAATGAAGTGATAGGCAGTACCGACATTCCGTCTTCCTCTATCATGAAGGGATACTCATTGGTGCCGTGCTTTGAGCCTCTATACTTAATAATGCGCAGGCGCCTGGTTGCAATCTGTTCCTCCATTCTGTTATCCAGGAAAATTACACAGTCTGCGACATACTCTTCCAGTCCGTATCTTGTAAGAGATGTTTCTCCTCTTTCCCCGGTGACTATAGCTGTTACACCCCTGTCCTTTAGCCACCGGAAGAGCCTGCGGAGTTCAGAGCGCAGTATCGCTTCGTTCTGGAAACCTGAGAACAGAACCTCAAGTGTATCCAGTGCAACACGTTTGGCACCTATGGAATCTATAGCCAGCCCGAGCCTTATGAACAGTCCTTCCAGGTCATACTCGCCTGTTTCTTCTATTTCGCTCTTATCAATACGAACATAATCAACTACTAGTGTCATGAACATTTAGTCTTTGGTCATTTTATAAGTTAAGAATCGTTATGTATTGACATAGAAATACTATAAATTATGCTCAATAATTAAATTGTCATGACACTAGCTTGTTTCTGGCTTCCAGGCTATCCAGATTGAATCCCAGAGAGGCAAAATTCTCTGCCAGATCCTCAGCGGTCTCCTCAAAAGCCATGAATACCCCCGGCTCGCCGTAATTTTCTGCTCCTTTAACCAGGAATTCCATAGCCATAAGAATCTTTCCCGAACCCGCACTTCCATACACCAGGGTCGTGCGCCCCTCAGGCAGTCCCCCATAAGTTATATCATCCAGACCGCTTATGCCTGTTGGGGTTTTCTTCAAACTTTTTTCTTTTAAAACTCTGCCCTTTTCTTCGACCATTAATTCCCCTTCTCACTCTCTGGTGCATAAAATACATTACTATAAATTCTTATTTTCCATTAAGTCTTTCAGCATTGAAAATTAAGCTATGTAATGCTGTTCTTGTAAATAATAATAGGGCTCCGTATTTCAGAAACAGATCTTCTACCCTGACGAAGGATTTTCTTTCCTCCAGTCACCTCAACTAGTAATAAAACTTTAAGACTTCTATTTTGTTTTGATTCAATTTACCCTAAATTCTCACTCATGAGATCAGGAATCTTTCCGAAACCTTCTTGGTAAATAGTTTCTCCTTGATAATAAGTTTTGAAGAAAAGAACAGATATCCGGAAATTTTACATCTTATTTTTATATAAATAATCGAACAGAAACGTTTTTATATTCCTTATCCAATTTGCAAATTAAGGTTTAATGAGCTTGCCTGTTTTAAGGTTTATCTAACTCAAAAAGACCTAATCTTAAAATCATGCTTTATGCTCGTTAAAATCCACTTATACCACAAAAGCCGGCAGGTTTCTCCTTTTCTCCTGCCGGAACCACACACCCTTTTCTCAATTAAAAAATACCTTATTCTTTTCTCAATTGTAAAACCTGTCTTTTCCAATGTTTTTTTCAGCGGCTGCCTCTTCCCCTCCCGGCAGTTCGATCTTTTTCCTAAGGCTTTTTCAGAGAAGTTTTTCCGGGGAGACTCAGAAGTCCCCCGGCCTGCAGAAATTACATTCCAAGAGCTGTCTGTGCAATCGTGTTTTCTATTTCTTCCTTAAGCTCTTCCGGGATTCCCCTTATACCCACGTCCAGGAAGCCTCTTATGATCATTCCGACTGCTTCATCCTCGGTAAGCCCTCTTGCCATCAGGTATTCCACCTGGTCTTTAGCAATTTTTCCAACGGCTGCCTCATGAGTAAGCTCTATGTCGTCCACATTTGCCTCCAGTATAGGGATTGCAAGCTGGCTGCCTTTATCGGTAAGGACAAGACCTTTACATTCGAGGTGACCTTTTGCACCCTTTGCGTTTCCTATCATTTCTCCACGTGCAATCAGTCTTCCGCCTATGGTAATTGTTCTTGAAATCAGCTCTGCTCTTGTACCCGGGGCATTAAAAATAGCTTTGCTCCCAAGGTCAAGCTCGGAACCCGGGTGCGCAATTGCTATGGTATTGAGCCTGGTTACCGCCCCCTCTCCTTCGAGCCTGACAGTCGGGTACGTCTGTACAGAGCGCACGGGCTTTAAGCAAATATAATTACTGACATAAGTCCCGCCTTCTTCAACACTCACAACCGTTCTCGGGCGGACTCCTATCTGTTCTGCCCAGTTGTGGATCATTGTAAAATTCAGGGTGCCGCCTTTCTTTATGTACATCTCGGAAATCCCAAGGTGCAGACCTTCTTCAACTCCTTTTTTAGTTGTACACCCCGTTATTATGTCAAGAGTCGCCCCTTCCTCAACAATTATGATGTTATGTACTGTCTGGGCTGCCTTTTTGCTTCCCAGCATAAGGCATGTCTGGACAGGCATGGAGGTTTTCTTTCCCGCAGGCACTCTGATAAAATAACCGTCAGCGTCTTCCAGATAGGTTTTTGCGGTGTATTTGTCGGCATCCACCTGAACAAGTTTCCAGGAGTAATCTTTAAGCCATTCGTATTTTTCCATAGCCTTGTGGGTTGACATCAGCTCCACGTTTTTATCTTTAAGGGTTGAGTGAGAAACCGCATTATCCAGTACCAGAAAACTTCCTGACCTGCCTTCTTCGCTCGGGATCACCCCTACCTGGAGCAGTGTCTTTTTGCTTTCTTCATCAAGAGACTGGAGGTCTTCAATTGGTTTGCTGACCTTAGAACCTTCTTCGTATTTTTCCAGTTCAAAGTCCTCTCCGAAAGCCGCTTTCTTCTCAGCTGCGCTCTCGGCTCTTTTTTTAAGGCTCACCTGTTCAGTCTGCATGTTATACACTCCTGGTACCCTTTGTTTTTAATCTCTTCAAGCATTTTCATAGGATTCCCCGAACACATAACCGTGCCGTTGCAGAGGATATATCCCCGGTCTGCCTGCACATAGTCCAGAACCTGGCCTGTGTGTGTAATAATAAGAGCCGATTTACCTTTCGTGCATCTCTCTCCTGGGCATTCCAACCCTTCGGCAAGCAGTTCTTTTATTGTCATCCCTACCTGCTCGATACTCACGAGATCCACTCCGGATTCGGGCTCGTCCAGAAGATAGAGCGTCGGGTTCTGGGCTGCAAGCTGGAGAAGTTCGGAGCGTTTAATCTCCCCTCCTGAAAAACCAACGTTCACATCCCTGTCGAGAAAACGCTTCATATCAAGGTTTTCTGCAAGTGCTTCAGGGTCTTTCTTTCCTTTTGATGTTACTTTTACAAGGTCCCCGAGTTTAATCCCTGTCATATCGGGCGGACGCTGCATCATAATACCAAGCCCGCGGCGGGCTCTTTCATCCACTGGAAGGTGAGTAATGTCCTCTCCATTGAACAGTATCCTGCCTTTCAAAACCTTGTACTCGCTGAAACCCATAATCGTCCTCATGAGGGCAGACTTCCCGGCTCCGTTTGGTCCGAAAAGTACATTTGTGTACCCTTTCTCAACCTCGAGGTTCACATCATGGAGTAAGATTTTTCCGTTGACCTCTACAGTCAGGTCTTCTATTTTTAGCATGGTATTTTCTCCCTTTATCTCTTTCCGGATACGGTTTCCCCGATTTTCTTCGTATCCTGAGAAATAGCCGTTTAGAGTGAGTCCACTTAGTTCTATCTGGCAGAATAAGGACCAAGATCAGGCTGGCCTGACAGCTCTGTCTCATCTCCGGTTCTCTGCACAAAATCCTTTATCCCTTTTGGAGGGCATTATATTTCTAATTATATGTTCTCTGAGTGCTTCCGAACATTCTTTTGAAAATAAAATAACAAGTTTGTATTGAATCCTGAATTAAAACACTTAATTAAAACCCTGAATTGAAATTCTTCCAGATCCAGCAACCTGAATCAGGCCGATTTTGAGGTTATTAAAAGATAATCTTCAACCGCCTGAAATATAGAAATTCCTGTGTAAGCTGTCTGATAGTATAAGATGTACGATAGGTCTTCACTTTTTCTAGAAAAATAGTATTCATCAAATTATTATCTTGTTAACTTCAGTCTCACTTAATATGTTGTTAACTCCAGTTTCAGGCCAGCTTGAGTTTCCATAAATTTCGTGCGGAAAAGCTCTTTTATTTTTTCCTTATGGGTTGTGCAGTGTCCGGCTGCTATCAGTTCCATTCCTTCGAGCCTCTCAAATCTGTCATCGTCGTGCAAGCCGCCAATAATTCCTTTAACTTCTCCGTGACAAAGAGCAGCGTCCAGAATTGCGGCAATGCCTGGGTGAGCACAGCCCGTAAGGACGTAGGATCCTTTCTCCGTACACAGAACCAGGGACTGTTCCTTTATTTTTTCTCCCAGTTCCCCTGTACTCCAGATGCCATCAGATATCTCAATAGACTCCTTCACCTCTATCAGCTCAGCTCTCTTCCGGATTTCCCTTTTGAGGTTCTCTGAAAAAGATGCAGGAACATAAACTGTAATGCCGGAGTTTGCGTTAAGGATTTCTGGCAGACCGCCTATATGGTCCCAATGCTGATGGGAAAGAACCAGTTTATTTACACAGGCAGGGTCAATGCCTATTTTCTCCATATTCTTTAGAAGAAGAGTCCCATCCCAGCCTGTGTCGAAAAGAAGGGTTTCAGTGCCTGTTTCAATTAGAGCCGAAAACCCCCAGCTACCTGTAAAACCGGGACATGCTTCATTATCGTACAGCACTGTCAGCCTGAACATTTTCCTTCCCCATGTTTTTATCTTAGTTTTTGCCTGTATTTCAAAATTTGATTTATATTAAATTTATATTAGATTTATATTAAATTTGTATTAGATTTATATTTGATTTATATTAAATTTATATCTCTTTCATTGTCTGATAATCCAGCATGGTAGAAATTGGGTTTGTCTCTATTTCAATTCCTGTTTCCTCAAGTGCGCAGATCCCGTTAATTCCTCCCACTACCGCAGCCCCGAACTTTCCGGTTTCAACCGGAGCTCCAAGTAAATACTCATCAATTTCTCCCAGAGTGATACAGCCTGCAAGACCCACTTTTTCTGCTTTTTTCAAAATTTTTCCTGTCATCTCGTAAGCAGAGGAATTTATCTGACGCATATTGGCAAGTATTTTTCCTTCCCCTTTCTCAAGTACTTCAAGAACTGAAGTAGGAGTCCTATTCATAAAAATCTTTATTGGGTCTATAGAGGTCCCGCTGTAAGAAATAAGGTCAAGGAAACGTGCAGGTTTTTTGTTTTCTATCTGGAGTATCCCTCCGTAAGCAGGTTCTACGGGAATTCCTGCTTTCAGAAGAAGCCCGTCAAAAGTGACGCTGCACACGGTAGCTATTCCTATTTTCCCCGGAGGCAAAGACATTTCCAGCGAATCCTCTTCGAAAATTCTTACTCTCGGGCTTATCATATAGCCTGCGTGAGCAGTATACGAAATTAACTCGATAACAGTTTCGAAATCATCTTTGTCAAAATAAGAGATATTTACCACAACATCCCCTTTGTCAGTTTCAGGGTTATAGGTGGTTCTGAATGCCATTTCTTCTATCCTGGATATTACAAAACCGAAACGGTCCCCAATGAGGGCGTCATTCATTTCGTTTTCCCCAAGATCAGTAAGTGTACGCCCGGCGTATCCGTGCTTGCGTGTAAACCCTCTCTCATCCAGGATCCTGAGGTGGTAACGGACAGCCCGCTCTCCTATATCATAGCCCCGGTTGTTCAGTTCATCAGCTATAGCCCGGGCACCTATGGGCTTGTCACTTTCATGAATCACCCTCATGATTTCAATGAGTTTTCTTTCTATTTGCGGATCCATCATGTCTATAACACCGTTATATCCTGTATAAATTCCGTAACGTTTACGGATAATAATGATAAAACCACAGAAGCCACATAATAAACCTTTTATGGGTGACTCTGATCGACAAATTCCAGGTGGTTTCAGTGGGGTTTCAGTATAATAGTTCCCGGATCACTTAATAGGTATTTTTTCAGTAAGCTCCGGATTAATATAATAATTTATGAATCTCATTGCCTATTATCCAGTTACTCAAACCGGATTCTTTTTTGCTTTTAAATGCTTAATTATAGTAAATCTTTTCGTACTTAATATATGTTTGTCTTATTCAACTTCGTAATAAATGTGCTAGAAACCACGGAAAAGAGATTTCCTGACAACAAAAAGTTCTTTAACAAACTCTTTATTAATTTTCCTTTTATTTTATCTCTGTCATTTGAACTGATAACCTTATTAAGTGCTATTTTTAAAAAGTATTTAAAAGTGGATATATCAACCGTAAATTTTCATTCGGGATTATGTACAGGAATTATATACTTGAATTATGTGGGGGAATTATGTGCAATGATTATGTAGGGAATCATGTGAGGAATTATGTGGAGGAATTATGTGCAATGATTATGTAGGGAATCATGTGAGGAATTATGTGGAGAAATTATATGCAATGATTATGTGGAGGAATTATGTGCAGGGATTGTACCAGAATAATCTACAGTGGTTCTCTGCAGGAACTATCTATAATCAGGTACGGTAATGAAATCTCAACATCTATCAGCAGTATATCAGATTATGTTCATAGTTATATGAGTTTTACAACCCCTGGTTCCGGAGAATAAAGCTCTCCTGTTTCCAGAAGTTTTTTCAGGATTATCTCAAACCTTTCCTTACTTATCCCTTTTTCCAGAGCTTCCTCACGAAACTCTTCTATCTTCATCTTCCCACATGAAGATTTAAGGATCTCACTCATGATTGACTTCTGGTCTCTTTTAACTGATATATTTCCGGGAGCAGCTCCTGATGCCAGAGGTTGTGCCTTTTTCTGTACAGCTTCGTTTTCAAAACCTGAGCTGCCAGAATCTTCTGAAAAGGTTTTCAGGGAAAAAGTTTCTTTTCCTTTTCCGGAAATCTCAGCTTGCAGACGAGTCCTGAAGTCCACAGCTTCAGGTAATTCCTCAAAAGAACCGAACACTCTAAGTTTTCGAGCATGCAGGAGTGCTCCGCATTTCTGGCATCTCAGAGTCTTTTTTCCGGTTTCGCTTATCTGAGCATGCTGCCTGCATTTAGGGCAGACAACCACAACATAATGACTTCCTGTCCTTTCCCCAAACTCCATCTTTATTTCCCGTACCTTCTCTGTCTTTTCTGAAAGTCCCTGATTACTCTCAGGAGATCTATTTTCCTTACATCTTTCCAGTTAACATCCGTAAAATACAGTTCCGAATATACGGACTGCCAGACAAGGAAATCCGAAAGCTTCTGCCCTCCTGAACGGATCATTATATCCGGCTCATGCTTAACAAGGAGGTGTGATTCAAGCATTTTTTCGTCAACTTCTTCAGGCCTGATGCGCCCTGCCTTAACTTCGTCAAGTATAGAAATTACAGCCCTGGTGATTTCCCCTCTCCCTCCAAAACCAAGGGACAGATATACAAAAAAATCCTTGCCCTGCCGGCTGCAATTTACTTCCCCCTCAAGACCGCATATTTCGTACCCTGTTCCGGAAGGAAGGCCCATAAAACTTTCTTCCAGCTGTTCACCAAGAGTTGAGGCAAGCTCGGCTTTCATAGTCTGGTCAGCCTTCAGGATGTCCACATAAATGCTTACGAGTTCCACCTTAAACTTTCTGAATGTAAGAAGCGCGGTCAGGAGTTTTTCAATCCCTTTATATTCGAGGAGGTCGGCCTCTTTGAGAATAAGAGCCACATGTGCAGGGATCTTTGTAGCTGACCTTGTGATTTGCCAGGACAGATACCTCTCATAAAGTGGCTGACCAAAGGAAAGCAGGTCCATTGAGTATTCCTTCCGAATAAAGCCTTAAATTCGGTGTTTTTTTAATTCTTATTTCACCCGGCAGTTTTTTCCGACATGAGCTTTTCCGGTCTTTTCTACGCGGCTTACTTTGCAGTAGATACAATTTTTATTACATCTCCATTTTTCAGTTCATGTTTTTCCCCGAGCCTCAGCCTTGTCCTTGCATCCACTGCGTACAGGAAACGGTCTCCTATTTCTGTATGGATCTGGTATGCGAGATCGTGGCAGGTAGATCCCTTTTTCATGAGATAAGCATCCGGAAGCATATTTCCAAGTTTGTCAGACCATTTCCCTTCATCTTCTACCGGATATACTACAATCAGGTCCAGAAGTTCAAAGACAGTCCTGTTAATGCACTCCTGAATGCCTGTAGTGCCGAACCGCTCAAGTACCTTATGGATGGCTTCAAGCCCTTTTTTCTGGGCTTTTGTAATCTCTTCCGTAAGCAGCTCGAAATCTCTATCTCCGGGGGTGTATTTTATTACCCCTGCCTTTGCAGCTGACCTTAAAACCAGTTCAGCTGCTGCACTTGTAGATACTACTATCCTGTCAAGTTCTCTGAGTTTTTCCAGGTTCTCTCTCGGGGCAATATCAGTCTTGTTTGCTGCGATAAGCATGGGCTTGCTTATCTCCCTCATGGTATCGCAGAGGCGTATCATGTCTTCTTCAGTCCACTTAATATGATCTATCCTTGAAAGCCCTGTTTCAATTAAGGCGGCGTTTACATGAGATTCCTTTATCCCTGCTCCGGCAAGCTGTTCTGAAATTACCACTTCAAGCTTGAGCCCTTCAGCCTGGATTTTTCTGGAAAGCTTGACCCAGTTCCTCTCAAGAATCCCGTAAAGCCACATCGTAATTTCCCTGTTCAGGAAAGCCACGTCGTCAAGGGGGTTGTGGTCTCCGATATCCACAGGGTTGCCTTCAGCGTCCGTCCCGCCTGAGGCATCTACCACGTGAATTATTGCCTGAGCCTGCCTGAGTTCGTCCAGGAATGTGTTTCCAAGCCCTCTGCCTTTACATGCGTCAGGCACAAGCCCTGCAACATCTATAATGTCAATAGGAACAAGCCTGACCCCGTCCACGCACTTCCCGCATGTTTTTCCTTTCTCTTTGCACGGGCATTCCGCCCGGACATATGTGACGCCGTGGTTGGCATTTATGGTTGTGAAAGGATAGTTTGCAATCTCAACATCTGCAAGGGTAGCCGCTTTAAAAAAGGTGGATTTGCCCGCATTGGGCTTTCCTGCAAGGCCTATGGTCATCGACATAAATTATAAAAAAGAACTTGTTGCATTTAATCTTTATTGATATTGAAGTCCCTTGAAAAAGGTTTTTCCTCTCTTTTTTCAGAGTTATCTTATTGAATTATTGCACGCCTGGCTTTTTTTCAACAATAAAGTTTATATTCTAGAATGTGCTTATCAGTGGTGCTCGCTTGCGTCCCGATAGGGTAGTGGATATCCTTGAGGCCTGCGGAGCCTTAGACCTGAGTTCAAGTCTCAGTCGGGACGTAAATTTTTATTTCTGGTTGTTTTTTGGTTACATTCCGCATTTCGTTATACCACTGCTTCTTCTGGATTTTTGCATCCCTGCTTTTTACTATTTTTTGTTCCAGATTTTTTGTACTTAATGTTTTGATTTAACTTTCTATGCTCCTTTTGTTTTTCTTTTAATTTCAGTTTTTATCCTTTATTTTTTGTTTCTTTCTCACCAATCTTTTAAAATCTATCAAAAAGGTAATCTATATAAATTAACTTATAAATAAAGGCTTAAGGATGGTGAGATCCATGAAAGGGAAAATTCTGGTTTTACTTCTGGTATTTGTGTTTCTGTTTGCTTCCGGTTGTGCCGGAGAAGACTCAGAGGCCGCATCTGAGGAATC
>LSQX01290738.1_pt2 | contig 12775 bp, 10 predicted proteins | sample 654561 | NCBI WGS metagenome assembly LSQX01 (sample SAMN04489861, study PRJNA283612) | anaerobic digester metagenome | isolation source: 4 biogas reactors fed with cattle manure at either 37C or 55C with and... | place: Denmark: Kongens Lyngby | collected 2014 | reverse complement strand
TTCGCGATCATGGCGTCGAACATCGGCGGATCGCTGACCCTCGTCGGCCATCCGCCGAACATCATGATCGCCTCCACCGCCGGCTTCGACTTCATGGATTTCATTCGGATCAATGGTCCCTTCGTGCTCATCATCTTCCTGATGCTTGTCGGTGTCATGCGCTGGGGCCTCGGCAGGAAGGCGCAGGTCTCCGACGAGCAACGCGCGCGCATCATGCAGTTCGATGAGACCCGGGCCATCACCGACCACCGCCTTCTCTGGCGCTGCATCGGCGTCATGGCTGTCGTCTTCATCGGCTTCGGCATTCACGGCATGGTCGGGCTTGAGCCCGCGACCATCGCGCTTGCCGGGGCCGCCATGCTGCTGCTGCTGCATCCTGAGGACCCGCGCGAGCCGCTGGAGGAGATCGAGTGGCCCACACTCTTCTTCTTCATCGGTTTGTTCATCATGGTCGGGGGGCTTACAGAGACCGGAGTCGTCGGCGCGGTCGGCATGGCCATGGTCAATGCCACTGAGGGAAATCTCTACGCGCTTACCGTGCTTGTGCTCGTTGTGACTGCCGTCGCATCGGCGCTCATGGACAACATCCCCTTCGTGGCGACGATGACCGCCCTGCTTCGTGTGGTGGCGCCGGCCCTGCATCCCGATCCGGACTCTGCTGCCAACATGTTCGAACTGCTGCAGCATGAGAGCATACTGCCGATCTGGTGGGCGCTGTCACTGGGGGCGGGACTTGGAGGTAACCTGGCGCTGATCGGAGCGTCGCCGAACGTGGTAGCCGCCGGTATCTCGAAGCGCTCCGGGCATCCGGTCGGCTTCGTGCGCTTCACCAAGTACGGCCTGCTGATCACTACTCCGATGATCGTGCTCGCGGCGGGCTACCTGTGGTGGGTGTTCTTCCGATAGGGGTAGGACAGGCATTCCTGCCTGTCATTGCGATGAATCGTGACAGGACGCAGGACCGGCTTTCTTGCCTGTCGATGAGAAGGCCTTTCTGCCCGTCAGATTCTTTCCAGTCACAACCAGTGCCCGTAGAAGCGGGCGCCCCGCCCGCTCGCTGAACGCGCACTAGGGCCTCGTCGCTCGTGTGAGGGTAATGGATGGAGAAGTGGTTGTGGCCGAACCATGTGCGGGCGAGGCCGCCCGCAGTACATCAGGATCGCATTTGACAGCCCGGCCTGCGTGTGGATGATCGGCCACAAGCTGTAGGGCAGGCATTCGTGCCCGTCAATTCATCATAGCTGCGCCAGTTCGCGCAGAACCCCCGCCGTCTCCTCATCGATGAGGCCGGCGCGGCTTACACAGATGCCGTCCGCGCCAGCAGAAGCGGCGAAGCGGGACTGGCGCTCCAGGGCATCGAGGTCGAGATGAATGGCGTCGGCCTCAGCCCCCACGCCCTCAAGCCACTTCGCCTCACAACCGGCAGTCAGACGCTGGTGCTGTGACACGTAGCGGGCGAATCGCCCGAACGACAGGACCGCCGGCGCGGTGCAGATTTCATCAACCAGCCCATCGGCGCACCACTCCGCCCAGTCCTGTCCCTCGGGCAGCGCGTCCTCGTAGTAGCGTCCGCGCACGGCCACCGAGAGCGTGATCCCATGATGATCGGCGAGACCTCGCATTGACTCGACCAGGGACCGCACGAACTCCATCCGCATTTGAAGCTCTTTGAAGGCCACACCGGGAATGCGCAGGTCCTGCGGCTCCGGATATGGCTTGCCCAGCCAGCGGAGCCGCGCGTTCTGACAGCGCTCACACGCACAGGGGTTCTTCGCGAGCAACTCGGCATCGGGGAAGCGGGAGTAATCAAGCTGCAGGCCACTCACACCGTAGTCCTCGATCAACTCGTTGGCGATGAGCACGGCATGTTCATGGTTCTCCCCCCACGCCGCACAGGGCCAGCTCAGCGCCCATTCCGGCACGTCAGCCACCTCAAGCGGCGGCTCATAGAGGCCGCGCGAGAGCTTTCCCGGCTGTCCCAGGCCCACCACGGGGATGATCTCTATCCCGACCTCCAGCGCCGCCTCCGTCAGCGGGCGAAGCAACTCACGTGCCGCCGGGCCGAGAGTGCGGGAGGCGAAGTAGTGCATTCCGGCGGTGGCCAGAAGCGCGAAGTAGGTCGTCACGCCCGCCTCACGGAGCCTCGTAAGGCGCTCGAGTATCTCCGCGGGCCCATCCTCTCCCTCGGCGAACTCATCGAAGGGATGGCCCCAGACCGCTATCTCCACGTGATTGGTCACCTCTGTGATGGCTCTTGGCTGTATGCAACCGCGCGCGGCAGATTGATGCTGCCACGCGCGGTAGGTACTGACAGTGCGGCGGTGTCTAACCCAGGACCAACTCGCGGATCCGCGCGGCGATCTTCTCCGCGGACGGGATATTCTCTTCCTCCAGCGGCGCGGCCATGGGCGGCGGGACGTCATGGGAGGCCACGATCCGCACAGGGGCCTTGAGGCTGTCCCAGCAGCTTTCCATGACACGATGGGCGATGTGCTGGCCGAAGCAGCCCGTGTAGGGCGCCTGCTGGACTACCAGCGCGCGCCCGGTCTTGTTGACTGAGGCCGCGATCGTCTCCTCATCAAGCGGGATCAGCGTGCGCACGTCAACCACCTCCACGCTGATGCCCTCCTCCTCAAGCTGCTCTGCGACCTCAAGGGCCTTGAGCAGCATGTAGCTGTAGCCAATCACCGTGACATCGCTGCCCTCACGCACCACGTTGGCCTTGCCAATCGGCACGAGGTACTCCTCCTCGGGCACCTCGCCCTTCTCGGTGTAGCAGTGCTGGTGCTCAATGAAGATCACCGGGTTGTCGTCGCGGATAGCCGACTTGAGCAGCCCCTTGCAGTCATAGGGCGTGGAAGGTGCGACGACCTTCAGCCCCGGGATCTGCGTCACGATGGCCTCGAGCGACTGCGAGTGCTGCCCGGCGTAGCCCTTGCCGCCGCCGACCGTGGTGCGGATGACTGCCGGCAGGGTCGCCTTACCGCCGAACATGTAGCGGTTCTTGGCAAGCTGATTCCCGGTCTGGTCCATCGTCATCAGGATGAAGTCAATGTACATGATCTCCGCGACGGGGCGCATACCGACCATGGACGCGCCGGCAGCGGTGCCGACGATGGCGGCCTCGGAGATCGGCGCGTTGAAGACCCTCCCGCGACCGAAGACGTCGATGACGCCTCGGGTTGCGCCGAATGCGCCACCGTATTCGGCCACGTCCTCGCCGTAGAGCAGCACGCGGCGATCCCGCATCATCTCCTCGATCAGCGCCTCAGCCACGGCATGGCGGTACAGGATCCGACCCTGAGGATCGCGCCGGGTATTGCTGGGTTCGGCCAGCAACTCATCCTGCGGCGTGGCCCATTGCTCGCCGATGCCGTCGGAGGTGGTGCCGACCCACAGGCCCTCGTATATGTCGGCCGGATCGGGGTCGGTGGCGTCTACCGCCCATACGGTTGCGTCGCTGATGCGCTGCTTCATCCGGCTGCAGTGCTCCACGACCTCTTCGTCGCTCAGCACACCGTGATCCACCAGGGCGCGCTTGATATGGTCTATCGGATCGATGTCCTGCCACGCCTTCTCTTCGTCCTTGGACCGGTAGGCGGTGCAGTTGTCCGACAGTGAGTGCCCCATGTAGCGGTAGGTCTTGCTCTCAATCAGCACCGGACCCTCGCCGCTGCGGCACAGCTCCGTCGCGCGCAGTACCGCGTCACGCACCGCGTAAGCGTCCATGCCGTTGACGACCTCGGCATGCATATTGACCTCATTGTAGCCCGCACCGCGCTGGGCGAGGTCGCTGATGCCCGTGACCTCTCCCACCTGCTGACCGGTCATACCGTACTGGTTGTTCTCCACCAGGAAGATGACCGGGATGCCGTTCTCGAACTGGTCCTGGCAGGCCCAGTTGTAGGCCTCGTGGGCGATGCCGTTATTGGTCGCACCGTCTCCGACGAAGCAGAGTACGACACGGCCGAGGTCGAGCATCGAAGAGGCCATGGCGGCGCCGGTGGCGATTGCGTAGCTTCCGCCGACGATCGCGTTCGCGCCGAGATGGCCGGCGTGGAAGTCCGCGATGTGCATTCCCCCACCGCGCCCCCGGCAGTAGCCCTCCTCTTTGCCAAGAAGCTCCGCCATGGTGCGGTTGAGGTGCACCTGCAGGGCGGTCTCGAAGAGGCTCTCACCGTCGGCCGGATCGGCGTAACCATCGATGAACTTCAGTAGATCCTCATCGCTCTGGTGGCCGAGGAGCCAGTAGAAGCCTTTGGCGATCGAGTGCCCGTGACCGCGATGGGTGCTGGTGATGTAGTCATCCGGGCCGATGGCCGAGACGGCGCCAACGGCGGTGCCCTCCTGGCCGATCGACAGGTGCGTGGCGCCGATGAAGCGGAAGTCGGGGCGCGGCTTAAACTTCCCGGCCTTCATCTCCGCGACGGTCTCCTCAAAGAAGCGGATGGCCAGCATCGCGTCCAGCATGTTGACCGCACTCTCGGCTGAGAGGCGCCCGGTGCGCAGTTCCTCGCCAAGGTCGCCCTGGTAAGAGAAGCGGGGAATGGCGGGGAATGTGATCTGACTGGTCTCGAACAGCGGCAGTACGTCCATGTCCTTGGGCATATGCAGAATCTCCCGGTTCGGGGTTAGTGTACGCAGCGTCTTCGCTACCTGACGGTGTTTCCCCACCGCCTTCACTTTCTCCTTCATGACTCCTGATGATCCTGCGAGCCTCTGCTCGAGCAGCGGGAGCAGGACTAATCGTCCTCACCCCGAACACTTTCATGAAGCGTATCAGAAGTGGCAGGAGATCTGGAGGAGGAGATGTTTTCGTGAAGAGGACACTCGTGGTGGCGGTTGTGCTGATGATGTTCGGCGTGGTGGGCGTCGCAATGGCTCAGTGCCCACGGATGGAGGCGGCCGAGATCGGCCCTGGGGCCTGTCCGATGATGGATATGGCGGATGCAGAAGCGGTCTGCCCGATGGTCATGGACTACGACTACACCATGGAGCAGGGGCCGATGGCGCAGATGTCGGGCGCCATGGAGATGACGGCGTATGATGGGTACACCTATCACCTCACTGGCGGCACGGTCGAAAAGCGCGACGCGCAGGGGAACATCGTCGCATCGGCGGAGCTGCCGCCCCTGACCGAAGAGGCCGGTTACATGCGCGACCAGGGCGTCTGCCCGATGTGCGGCGCGATGCATGACACCGAGGCGGCCAGAGCTGCCGGGCATCCCGCGGGCTGCCGCATGATGGGCACCGCCGGGACTCGCGAGCAGACCATGGCGGGCCTGCGCCAGCAGCAGATGTCGCGCGTGTACGGCCGCACGGGAATCGCCGCTGATGAGAGCGGCGTCCGAGTGATGCGCGCGGGCAGGATGTACGTCTTCGACAACGACCTCAACCAGCAGCGCGTCGTGCCGCTGGTGAACCCTGACGCTCCCGGTTACCGGAATCTGTGCGAGTGCATGGCCGGCGAGATGGAGGACGGGACCTGCGAGGTGTGCGCGATCCGCAACCGCAACCGCGGTATGGCGATTCAGCGCCCGCTCAGCGAGGGCGTTCTGGCGCTCTATCACCGCCCGGAGATGATGCAGGTGCCGGGCACCATCCACTTTGGCGTCCATGTGTTCGGTCTCGAGCGCAGGCTCGATGGTGACGCGCGCGTCCGCGGCTTCATCTACCCGAAGGGCAACCCGGAGGCCGGCCTGGACGTTACCTTCAGGCGGATCGCCCCCGGACGCTTCTACTCCGAGGCGATGCTCAACCGCGCCGGATTGTGGGAGCTTGCCGTGCGCGTCATGCGCCCGGGCATGCAGGACGAACGCGTCTACTTCGACATCGAGACATCAGCCGCACGCTGACACAACCGACGACGCGCAACCGGCAGGGGCGGGCGTCAACCGGCGCTCGCCCCTCTTCAGTTGCCTTGACACCCTGAACAACGAGGCTATCATCGACGTATCAGATACAGGCACTGATCTTCACTTCAGCAGTGAGAATGAGAGGGTCGCTGGTGCAGGAGACTGTCCGCCGCCGGGTGAGCGTCGAGGGCATCGTGCAGGGCGTCGGATTCCGCCCGCACGTACACCGACTCGCCCGCGACCTTGGCCTCAGCGGCACGGCGCTTAACGTTGCGGGCGGCCTCGAGGTCGAGATCGAGGGCCCGGAGGCGGTGGTAGATGAGTTTGTGCGCCGAATCGAGGCCGATGCGCCCCCGATCGCGGTGCTTGAGCGCGTCACGGTGGAGGAACTCGAGCCGAGGGGCGATGGGGAGTTCACCATCGTGCCCAGTCGTGCTGACGCTGCAGGCGAGATCTACGTCTCTCCCGACGTGGCTATCTGTGCCGACTGCGCGCGGGAGCTTCGCGATCCCGCCGACAGACGCTTCGGACACCCGTTCATCAACTGCACCAACTGCGGCCCGCGCTTCACGATCGTCGAGGGAGTGCCCTACGACCGCCCGAAGACTTCGATGGGCGAGTTCGAGATGTGCGAGGCCTGCCGAAGCGAATACGAGGACATCAACGACCGGCGCTACCACGCGCAACCGGTCGCCTGCTCGGACTGCGGCCCGCGTGTCTGGTTCGTAGCGGGGGATCTGCGTCACGAGAGCGCAGAGGCCATTCACGCGGCGCAGCAGCTTCTGCAGGACGGAAAGATCGTTGCTGTGAAGGGTCTCGGCGGCTTTCACCTCGCCTGTGATGCCGACAATGACGCAGCGGTCCGGCGACTGCGCGAGCGGAAGCATCGCGAGGCGAAGCCTCTGGCGGTGATGGCGCGCGACATTGAGACGATCCGCGCCTTCGCACACGTCACGGAGGACGCGGAGACGCTCCTCACCGGCCCCGAGGCGCCGATCGTGCTGCTGGACCGGCGCTCAGAAGGCGCTCTGGCGCAGTCTGTCGCACCCGACACCGCCACCTACGGCGTCCTGCTGCCCTACACGCCGCTGCACATCCTGCTGCTGGACGGACTGAAGGCGCGGGCGCTGGTGATGACCTCCGGGAATCTCACTGACGAGCCGCTCGCGACGGACAACGACGAGGCCATGCGGCGGCTGGGCGGCATCGCTAGCGGCTTTCTGCTGCATGACCGGCGCATCTTCATCGGCTGCGATGACTCGGTGGTCCGCCCCACCCGGCGCGGTCAGATAATCATGCGACGAAGCAGGGGCTTTGTCCCGTTTCCGGTGAGGCTCAGCACTTATCTCCCGGACCGCGTGGCAGACGGCGACCTCACCCCCCCGGCCCCCCTCTCCGTTCCGGCGAGGGGGGAGGACGGCAACGGCACAGGCCGGCACGGGGGCCGGCCTCTCCAACGACAGACGACCGATGCAGCGCTGCCCTGCATTCTCGCGGTCGGGGGGCATCAGAAGAACGCGTTCTGCATCACCCGCGGGAGCAACGCATTCCTCAGCCAGCATATCGGCGACCTCGACACGCTGGAGACGCTGGAGTACTTCGAGCGCTCCATCGAGCACTTTAAGATGCTGCTGCAGGTAGAGCCTGAGGGTCTCGCATGCGACCTGCATCCGGACTTCCTGTCCACCCGCTACGCCGAAGAGCTTGCGGCGACAGGCGATCTGCCTCTGGAGCGCGTCCAGCACCACCACGCCCACCTCGCGGCGGTGCTGGCGGACAACCGCATGGCCGGGCCGGCAGTCGGCCTGATCTGCGATGGCACCGGCTACGGCGCAGATGGCACCATCTGGGGCTGCGAGGTGCTGGTGGGCGATGCGGCGCAATATGAGCGCGCAGGGCATCTGCGAACAATCCGCCTGGCCGGTGGCGAGGCGGCCATCGAGGAGCCGTGGCGGCTGGCGGCGGCGTGGCTGCAGGAGGCATTCGGCCCTGATTTCCACGAGCAACTGCAGATCCCGTTCGTCCAGCAGATGGACGTGGCGGCATGGCTGACGCTGCGGGAGATGATGGCGCGTGGCATCAACGCGCCGGTGGCCTCGTCAGCAGGACGCCTCTTCGACGCCGTGGCGGCACTGATCGGTCTCTACCAGCGCGTGGAGTACGAGGCGCAGGCGCCGATGAAGCTGGAGGCGATCGCGGGACGGGAGAGGCCAGCGAACGGCTGCCCCTCCCCCCCGTCCCCCCTCCCCCTTCTGCAGCAAACGACGCTGCGAGGGCGGGAGAGGGGGGAGAACGGCGAAGTTGCGCTCGGGAGAGGCCTGACGTCAGAGGCCATGATCGGGCCCGCTACGGAGCCCTACGCCTTCAATCTGCATCAGGCGGACGAGGGCCTCGTCCTCGATCCGACCCCGACCTTCCGCGCGATGGTGGACGGTATCACCGCCGGCATCGGGCAGGCGGAGATATCCGCGCGCTTCCATGCGACCTTCGTGGCGATGCTCGCGGAGGCCGCGGAGAGGGTGGCGCACGAACGTGGAATTGACCTGATCGCGCTCTCGGGGGGAACCTTTCAGAACCGCATCGTGCTGGAGGACCTGATGGACGCGCTTGAGCGAAAGAAACTCAGAGCAATCATGCACACCGCCACTCCGGCCGGCGATGGCTGCGTCGCACTCGGGCAGGCCGCGGTGGCACAGGCGAGGTGGCAGTGATGTGCGTCGCAATCCCGTCGAAGGTCGTGGAGATTGAGGACCAGGTGGCGACCGTGGAGCTTGGCGGCAACCGCTCCACGGCGCGCCTCGACTTACTTGATGATGTGAAGGTGGGCGACTACGTGCTCGTGCATGCAGGCTTCGCCATCACCACCGTGGATGAGGAATACGCGAAGGAGACGCTCGCGATGCTTAGCGAGGTGGGCATGCTGTGAGCGCGCGAGAGGAACTGATCGCCGAAGCGCGCGCCCTCGCGGAGGAGATCGCGCAGGTCTCTGACCGCCCGGCGACGCTGATGGAGGTCTGCGGCACCCATGCGCATCAGTTCGCGCGCTACGGAATCGCGCAGATGCTGCCGGAGCAGGTGGAGCTTCTCAGCGGCCCCGGATGTCCGGTCTGCGTGACCTCCGCGGGAGAGATCGACGCGGCACTGGCCCTTGCGCGCATTCCCGGCGTCACCATCGCGACCTTCGGTGACATGGTGCGCGTTCCCGGCAGCGATTCGACGCTCGCCCATGAGCGGGCGCGAGGCGCCAATGTGCGCGTACTCTTCTCCCCCATCGAAGCGGTGGATCTTGCCGAGCAGAGCGGTCGTGAGGTAGTGCTGCTGGGGGTGGGCTTCGAGACCACCACTCCCGGCATGGCGGTGGCAGTCGCCGAAGCGAAGCGCCGGGGCCTGCGCAACTTCAGCCTGATGAGCGCGCACAAGCGCCTGATGCCCGCCCTCGCGGCGCTGATGGCCGCCGAGGACGTGTCCGTGCATGGGCTGCTCGCGCCGGGGCACGTGAGCACGATCATCGGCGCTGGCGCGTACCGCAAGTTCGTGGCGGAGCACCACGTCCCATGCGTGGTCGCGGGCTTCGAGCCGGATCAGATTCTCCGCGGCATCCTGGCGCTGGTCCGGCAGCTTGCCGAGGGCCGGGCAGAGGTGGAGAACGAGTATCCGGGCGCTGTCACGGAAGAGGGCAACCTGAAGGCACTCGCGGCGATTGACGCAGTCTTTGAGCCTGCCGACTCGCAGTGGCGCGGCCTCGGCGTGATTCCGCTGGGAGGCCTTGTGCTGCGCAAGGAGTATGCCGAGTTCGATGCGCTCGCTCGCTTCGGCGTAACGATCACCGAGGGCCACGAGCATCCGGCCTGCCGCTGCGGCGAAGTGCTGCGCGGAGCGATCCGGCCGCCGGAGTGCTCCGCTTTCGGCGCGGCCTGCACCCCGGAGCACCCGCTGGGCCCGTGCATGGTAAGCTCCGAGGGCGCTTGCGCAGCGGCATACAAGTATGAGGGCTGACGGCGAGGCGTCGGGCATGAGACGATGGTGGATGGCTGCAAGAGTGTGGTATACTCGCGTTAGACGATGGAGGAAGGAGATGGGATCGTGAGCCATGATGATCTTCTGAAGCGGATCACCGTAGACGCCAACATAATGGTCGGTCAGCCCTGTATCCGCGGTATGCGGATTACCGTACAGCATATACTGGAGATGCTCGGCGCGGGAGCCACGCAGGACGAACTGCTGGAAGACCTGCCCGTACTCGAACCAGAGGACATCCGGGCAGCGTTCTTCTTCGCAGCTCAAATCCTCGATGAGACTCCGATCTATGCCGTGACTGGTCAGGCTGCAAATGCGAGTCTTACTTGACGCTTGTGTCGGCTACAGGATGAAACATGTGCTTGAGAGCATGGGGGTAGACGTTGCCCACATGCTCGAGATTGAAGCGAGCGCCCCGGACCGCGATGTGATACCAATCGCCCTCCACCAGGACCGCCTGCTCGTGACCTACGACCGAAGACTCTCCGCACTGATCTTCGTAGAGGGCCTGCAACACCCCGGCATATTGCTCGTCCGCGACCTTGATCTTACGCCTGAGGAGCAAGCGGCACTCACTGCCCGCGTGATCTGTGCGAGGTACAATGAGTTGCAGGGGAACTTCTCGACCATCTCCAATGGGCGACTCCGCATTAACCGAGGTGGCAGGAGACCATGACCCCCACCCCCAACGACATCATCACTCTCGGACATGGCGGCGGCGGGCGGCTCATGCACGACCTCATCGTCAATGAGCTGCTCGCCGCATCCGATGTCATGTCCGAGACCGACCTTGAGGACGCCGCCCTCATCGCCGACGGCCGCCTCGCCATCTCCACCGACGGCTTCACCGTCAAGCCCCTGTTCTTCCCCGGAGGCGACATCGGCAAGCTCGCCGCCTGCGGCACTATCAACGACGTCGCCATGCGCGGCGCAAGGCCTCGCTGGCTCTCCGTCGCGATGATCATCCAGGAGGGCTTCGCGCTGGAGGACCTGCGCAGGATCATCCGCTCCATCCGCGCCGCCTGCGACGCAGATGGCGTCCATGTCATCACCGGCGATACCAAGGTCGTTGGGCGCTCCGCCGCCGATGGCATCTTCATCACCACCACCGGCGTCGGCGAGCGCTTCGCCGATCCCGCCCCGAGCGCCAGCGCCGCCCGTCCGGGCGATCGCGTCATCGTCAATGGCGCCCTCGGCGACCATGGCATCGCGATCCTCGCCGCGCGCGAGGAGCTATCCCTCGGCGGTTCGGCGCTGCAGAGTGACTGCGCATCGCTGCTCACGCTCACCGAGGCGATTGTCGGCGCGGGCGGCTCAGGCGTGCGCACGCTCCGCGACATGACCCGCGGCGGGATGAGCGCGGCGCTCAATGAGATCGCGCTGGCATCGGGCGTCTCGCTCGAGATCGAGGAGGACTCGGTGCCGGTGCGGCGCGAAGTAAGAGGTGCGTGCGAGTTGCTGGGCATGAGCCCGTTCGAGATCGCCAATGAGGGCAAGCTCGTCGCCATCGTCGCGCCGGAGGTCGCCGAGGAGGTCCTTGCGGCGATGCAGGAGCATGAGCTTGGCGAGCGCGCGGCGATCATCGGCAGCGTCGGCGGTGGCAGGGCCGGGCGGGTCTCGGCGAGGACCGCGCTGGGGACCTCGCGCCTCATTGACCTGCCCGCGGGCGAGCTTCTGCCGCGAATCTGCTGAAGCGGGGAGTGGCGGGCGTGGATCATTCGGATGACAGGCCGCGGGTGATGATCGTCGCGATCGGCGATGCGCGCAGGCGCGATGATGCCGTGGGGATAGCGGTTGCCGAGGAGCTTCGCGACAGCCTGCTGCCTGAGGATGTGCGCGTTGAGATCGCCCACACGGAGGGTTTCGACCTCGTGGCGGCCATCGCGGGGGCGCAGCGGGCGATCATCCTCGCCGCTATCGCGCTGGGCGAGAAGCCCGGCACGGTGCATGTGCTGACGCCGGCGGATGCCGAGGCGCGCGCGGACTACGTCTCGGGTTTAGGCGAGATGTCGCTGATTGACCTGCTGGAGCTTGCGGCGCTGCGCGGAGGCCCGGAGGTGCTGCTGATCGGCATTGAGCCTGCGGAGATCGTTCCGGGGCAGACGCTGCACCCGTCGGTGGCGACATCGGTGGGCGAGGCGGCGCAGCTTGCTCGCGACATCGCCGCCGGCCGCCAGGACTGGCGGCTCTTCGCCGGCGGGTAACGCTACCTCGCCCGGTCGTTTGGAGGCGAGGCATTACACCGCCTCCCGCAGCATACCCCGTTAGCCTCGCACGAAGGTCCGCCCCTCCCCCACCGCGAAACCACCGCTACCGCCACTGCTACGGAGGGGGAGTTTGTTCATGTCCGCCATCACCGACTACCTGCGCACTGTCCGAGAGATTCACCGCGGGGGAGCCGCCACCGAACACTCCTACCGCGCGGCGCTTGCCCAGTTGCTGGAGGCACTCCGCCCGGGCATAGTCGTCACCAACGAGCCGAAGCGCAGTCAGGATTACGGCGCGGTGGACATGCGCGTAAGCGACGGCGGCGGCCCGAATGCGCTCACCCTCGGCTATGTCGAGTGCAAGGACACGCACGTTTCGCTTGATGAGGTCGTCAAGTCCGATCAGCTCAAGCGTTACCTCGCCAACCTCGACAACCTCGTGCTCACGAACCACCTGGAGTTCCGCTGGTACGTGGATGGCAAGGAGCGCCTGCGCGCAGCATTAAGTAGTGCGGGCGCCCCCGCCCGCACGCCGTTGGCGGGCTCCGAGGAGCAGCTTCAGGACCTCCTCCACGCCTTCCTGAGCCGCACGCCCGAACCGATCACCTCGCCGCAGCAGCTTGCTCAGGCGATGGTGGACCCGACGCGCATGATCCGCGATATCATCGTCACGCAGTTCGCCCACGGCGACCGCTC
>LSQX01164262.1_pt2 | contig 12777 bp, 12 predicted proteins | sample 654561 | NCBI WGS metagenome assembly LSQX01 (sample SAMN04489861, study PRJNA283612) | anaerobic digester metagenome | isolation source: 4 biogas reactors fed with cattle manure at either 37C or 55C with and... | place: Denmark: Kongens Lyngby | collected 2014 | reverse complement strand
GTGTTTCCCCTGAATTTCCTGTCGATGATTTCCCTGTAGAATGAGGGATGGTATTTGGCGGGAACATCATTTCTGTAAAGACGGAGTAATTCCTTTGTTGTCTTCTGATCCGTAGACGGATTATAATCCTTGTAAAGTTCGGGGACAATGTTTTTTATTCTCTCCGCCGCCCTGGCTGTTCTTTCCGTATTGCCCGACCTGAGAGCTTCTGACAGTATGGCGGTGTACAACATGAAGTCAAATATTTCGCAGCCCCTCATGCATTCATTAAGGTACTGATATGCATTCTGGTATTCAGCACGGCCCTCTATGGATGACCTGATCAGATTCAGAGCCTCCCCGTATTCCGACTTTCTTCCGGCATCTTCATTTACCCAGGTATTGAAACTGTTTTCAATCTCCTTCTTTTTGTCTATTACAGCCAGGGAGACCAGTTGTTTGTTTTGTCCGATGGAATATTTCCAGTAATTTGAAGAAGCCGAATATTTTGAAGCGTACTGTATGTTGACTTTCGGATCGGCAAGCATGTCTTCCATCCATATTTCCTGTTTTACTCCCCGTATCTTTATCCGGTTGGGGTTGGTTATCTTTAATATTTCATCAACCTCCCAGGAGGTGTAGTATCTCTGTGTGCTGCCCGGATAGCCCATCACCATGGTAAAGTCACCTTCGTTCAGGTCTTTTATGGATACCCTGAGCCAGCTGCTGGAGTTGAGAGGAATATTGTCCTTTGAATAGGGTGCGGGTCTTCCGTCAGGACCGGTATAGATACGGAACATACTGAAATCACCGGTATGCCGCGGCCATTCCCAGTTATCGGAATCATCTCCGAAACTGCCGATGGATGAAGGAGGTGCCCCTACAAGCCTGACGTCGGTATATCTGTCATAAACCAGAAGGTAGAAGTTATTTCCGCCATAGAATGATACGACAGATGCCCTGTAGCTATTCCCCTGGGAAGCGTCTCTTTCAAGAGAATGACTTGCGGCACTGATGACTTCCGCCCTGCGGGATTCACTCATGCCGGGTTTCAGTTCCGACAGTATCTGGTCGCTGACATCCTCTATGCTTACAAGGAATGATACCGAAAGTCCGGGATTGGGAAGTTCCTCCTCCCTTGTCATAGCCCAGAAGCCGTCCCTGAGGTAATTGTGTTCAAGTGTACTGTGAGACTGGATGAGGCTGTAGCCGCAGTGATGGTTGGTGAGCATGAGTCCTTCCGCAGAAACCAGCTCACCGGTGCAGCCACCGTCCATGAAGCTTACAATTGCATCTTTAAGACTTGCATTGTTGATGCTGTATATGTCGTTTGCAGAAAGTTTTAGTCCTAATGTTGTCATTGTGCCGATATTCAGTTTTTCTATCAGGGGCAGGAGCCACATGCCTTCATCTGCCCTTGAAACTGATCCTGAACAGAAGAGAATAATAAAGAATAGTAGTAAAGATTTTTTCATAAAGAATGGAATTGCTTAGTTTTAATCAGGATACAAATATAATTCTTTATATCTATCAGGAAAACCCTGAAACTGATCCGGGCAAGCGGGAAGGTTTACGGAACCGGGTGTGACAGTCAGGCAATTCTTCAGAGCCGTCTCGTGAAACCGGGATAATTTCCACAGGCCGGTTCGTATCGCCGGGGAAGTCTTCAGAAGCCGATTGACAGCTGGGTGTTGAAAAGAGAAAATGATTTCCTGTGATAGGGACTTATTCCATGCTTCAGAATTGCTTTTCTGTGGAAAAGCGTTCCGTAGCCCTTGTTTGTGTTCCAGCCGTAACAGGGATATTCTTCGTGTATCTTTTCCATGAATTCATCCCGGAAGGTCTTGGCAAGAACCGAAGCTGCAGCTATCGGCAGGAAAAGGGAATCTCCACCGACTATGGTTGTATGTTTAATATTCCCGAAAGGCTGAAAACTGTTACCGTCAATGAGAAGGTGCCGGGGAACAGGTTGTAATCCGCCTATGGCAAGATGCATTGCCTTAAAGGTGGCCTTTAAAATGTTCAGGGAATCAATTTCCCTGTTATCAACAAAAGCCACATGCCATGCAAGTGCTGAATTAATTATCTCGTCCTTCAGATAATTTCTTTGCTTTGAAGTAAGCTTTTTTGAATCATTCAGTACAGGATTTTTATAATTCCGGGGCAATATCACCGCTGCTGCAGTAACCGGTCCTGCAAGACAGCCTCTTCCGGCTTCATCGCATCCGGCTTCAACTAAATTCCGGTACATAAATGGCTTCAGCATAAACAACTAATAATCAGGCAATAACACAAAGGCCCCGTGCATACCTGCAAAAAATATTTTAAAGAGAATGTAATAAAAAAGAATAAACAAAAATTTTAATGTAAAATAAATGCGTTTTTATCAAATATATTTGCTTGTTTGTCAAAAATTGAATTATATTTGACCCCGAAAGTCAATAATCAAAAGATTTAGAAACTAAAAATCCTGTACCTGACCTAAACGGTGGAGCGGGATTTTTTTTGTATTTTAAGTACCTTTGTGAAAATTTAAATTTTATGATTAGCAGTGAACAGATAAAAAGTCTTTTTGGACGCCTTGATGCGTTGAGGAGGTATCTTTGACATTGACGGAAAGCTGAAACAGATTGAGGAAAAGGAAAATCTGACCCGCAGTCCGGGATTCTGGGATGATCCGAAGCAGGCAGGAGAAGTCGGGAAGAGCATATCGCAGCTGAAAAGCTGGACAGAGGAATTTGACAGACTGAAAACAGCCATTGATGATCTGGTGGTGATAAATGATTTTTATCATGAAGGGGAAGCCACCGAGCAGGATCTGGATGAGCAGTATGACAACTGTATTGAGCTGGCTGAGAATCTTGAAGTGAGAAACATGCTCGGGAAAAAGGAAGATCAGCTGGGAGCGATACTGAAAATAAATTCCGGTGCGGGGGGTACGGAAAGCAATGACTGGGCAGCCATGCTGTTGCGTATGTATCTCCGCTGGGCCGAGAGAAATGATTATAAAACACGTCAGCTTGACTTCCTTCCGGGTGACGAGGCCGGAATAAAGTCCGTTACAATAGAAATAGACGGGGACCAGGCATACGGATACCTGAAAAGTGAAAACGGGGTTCACCGCCTGGTCAGGATATCACCCTTCAATGCCCAGGGTAAGCGGCAGACAACATTTGCATCAGTATTTATTTCTCCCCTGGTGGATGAGAATATTAAAATAGAAATAAATCCCTCGGATATAAGCTGGGAGACATATCGTTCCAGCGGTGCGGGAGGACAAAACGTCAACAAGGTCGAAACCGCGGTCAGGCTGAGGCATCATCCCACGGGATTAGTTATAGAGAACCAGGAAACAAGATCCCAGCTGAACAACAAGGAGAATGCCATGCGCATCCTCAGGTCACATCTCTATGAGATGGAACTCAGGAAAAGACTGGAGGAACAGTCAAGGATTGAGGGTGAAAAGAAGAAGATAGAATGGGGCTCGCAGATCCGTTCATATGTAATGCATCCCTATAAAATGGTAAAGGACCTCCGGACGGGATTTGAAACCGGAAATGTTCAGGCTGTACTTGACGGCGATCTGAACGATTTCATCAAGTCATACCTGATGGAATTCGGGGGAAGGTAAGTTCCCCGGATCCGGAATAAGCAAATACAGATGTCTGAAAGAGAAAAACTTTTTGGGGAATTTCCGTCTGTCAGTACTGAAGAATGGATGGAAAGGATAAGATACGATCTGAAGGGATCAGATTTCAGTAGCAGACTGGTGTGGAAGACTTCCATGGGATTTGATGTGATGCCCTTTTACAGGAAGGAGGACATTGAGAATCTTGAATATTTACATGCCGGTGCCGGGGAATTCCCGTTCACACGCGGGAAAAAATCTTGTGACAACAGCTGGAGAATACGCCAGGATCTGAAGGTGACAGACTATGCTGCAGCCAATGCGAAAGCCCTCAGGCTTGTCCGGGACGGAATCGATTCACTCGGCTTTTACCTGGCTGACCCGGAATCCATAAACCGGGAAAACCTGGATATTCTTCTTTCAGGTATTGATCCCGAAACAACGGAGCTGAATTTCCTCAGCGACGGCAGGGCAAAAGAGCTGGTTACTGCATTCACGGAAAGTACGGAAAAATATTCGCGGGAAAAACTGAGGGGAGCAGTTGAGACAGATCCCCTTGGCCGTCTGATGCTCAACGGGACGCTCTGTATTCCTGTCGGAAAGGGTTTCGATTATCTTGCTGAAGTGGCAGGTCTGACAGCGGAACTTCCCCTGTTCCGTGCAATACATCTCAATGCAGCAAATATCAGGAATGCAGGAGCAGATATTGTAACGGAACTTGCCTTTGCATTGTCAATGGCTGCCGAATATCTGTACAGACTGGCTGAAAGGGGAATTGATCCCCTGATGTCGGCACAAAAAATCCGCTTCTCCTTCGGTACCGGATCAGAGTACTATCCCGGGATTGCCGGGCTGAGGGCGGCACGCCTGCTGTGGCCGGTCATTCTGGACAGATTCGGAACAGGAGTGGGCAGTACGGAGGCAATGGAGATACACTCTACCACGTTGAGGATAAATAAAAGCATCAATGATCCCTATATCAATATGCTGAGAACCCAGACGGAAGCAATGTCGGCCATCCTGGGGGGTGCAGACTCGCTTACCGTTGAAGCCTGCGATATTGTTACGGGAAATACAGATGAGTTTTCCGAAAGGATTGCACGGAATCAGCAGCTGATCCTCAGGGATGAAGCCCGTTTCGCAGAGGTGGCGGACCCGGGGGGAGGATCATATTATATTGAAAAGCTTACTTCCCTGATAGCAGACAATGCCTGGAAACTTTTTCTTGAAACGGAAAAGGAAGGAGGTTTTGTCAAAGCTCTGGGAAGCGGATTTATAGGGAAAAGGATAGCGGAGAAAGCGGCCGGTTTTACCGGAAAGGGAAGAGATAGAATAATAGTATTTCCTGAACCGCTGCCTGAAACATTCGGGCAGGATGCCGGTACCGGGATAGGAGGGATCATAGATAAGCGGGACAGGCGGATGCCTGATAAGCGGAAGCCCTGGCGCGGAAAGGAGCTGCCGGCAGAGAAAACGGATCTTTCTGCTAAAAACTGTTACACGGCCGGTGATCTTCAGGGAATGGAACATCTGGACTATGCTGCGGGAATCCCGCCCTTTCTCAGGGGTCCGTATTCAACAATGTATGTGTTGAAACCCTGGACTATACGACAATATTCAGGATTTTCAACCGCAGAAGATTCCAATGCCTTTTACCGCAGGAATCTTGAAGCCGGACAGACCGGTCTGTCAGTGGCATTTGATCTTCCGACTCACCGGGGCTATGATTCGGACCATGAAAGGGTTGCAGGAGATGTTGGCATGGCAGGAGTGGCGATTGATTCCGTATCTGACATGAAAATTCTTTTTGACCACATACCCCTGGACCGTATATCGGTGTCAATGACCATGAACGGTGCAGTGCTTCCGGTAATGGCATTCTTTATAGTCACCGCACTTGAACAGGGAGTCAGGACCGGGGACCTTACAGGGACTATTCAGAATGACATTCTCAAGGAGTTCATGGTAAGGAATACCTATATATATCCGCCTGATTTTTCCATGAGGATAATATCTGATATTTTCAGGTATACAAGTGAAGAAATGCCGAAGTTCAATTCAATAAGTGTTTCCGGATACCATATGCAGGAGGCCGGTGCCACATGCGATATTGAACTTGCCTATACCCTTGCAGACGGCCTGGAATACCTGCGTACAGGCATCAGGGCAGGACTGGATATTGACACTCTTGCACCGAGGATATCATTTTTCTGGGCCACCGGCATGGACTATTTCATGGAAATAGCAAAAATGCGTGCTGCCAGAATGCTGTGGGCAAAAATCGTTAAGGGCTTTAATCCCAAAAATCCAAAATCAATGGCCCTCAGAGCTCACTGCCAGACTTCGGGATGGAGCCTGACAGAGCAGGATCCCTTCAACAATGCCGGCAGGACATGCATTGAAGCGATGGCTGCAACAGCCGGACATACCCAGAGTCTTCATACAAATGCTCTTGACGAAGCACTGGCACTACCCACTGATTTCTCTGCCGCCATTGCAAGGGATACCCAGATATACATACAGGAAGAAACAGAAATTTGCAGGGCTGTTGATCCCTGGGCAGGATCATATTATGTTGAATCACTTACAGACCGGATCGCCCGCAGGGCCTGGGATCTTATTACCGGGATCGAAAAGATGGGAGGAATGGTAAAAGCCATTGAATCAGGAATTCCGCGTATGAGGATAGAGGAAGCGGCTGCCAGGACCCAGGCGGAAATTGATTCCGGCCTGAAAGTAATAGTGGGTAATAACAGGTATCGGCCTGAGAGAGAGGAAGCACTTGAGATCCTTGAAGTGGATAATACAGCCGTAAGGAATTCCCAGGTAAAAAGGCTCGCCGAACTCAGGGCATCGCGGAATGAAGCAGAATGTCGTTCAGCTCTTGATGCAATCACGGAATGTGTCAGGACAGGCCGGGGAAATCTTCTGGAACTGGCCGTAAAGGCAGCATCCGCAAGAGCTACTCTGGGAGAGATATCCTATGCTTGTGAAAAAATTACAGGAAGATATAAAGCAGTGACACGTTCAATATCAGGTGTATATTCATCAGGTTACAGGCCGGACCAGGATATTATTGAAGCCAGGACCCTGGCTGCCGGCTTTGCTGAAAAGGAGGGCCGCCAGCCCCGGATCATGATTGCAAAAATCGGACAGGACGGCCATGACCGCGGTGCGAAAGTGGTTGCCACCGGCTGTGCCGACATAGGATTCGATGTGGATATCGGACCCTTGTTTCAGACGCCGGAAGAAGCGGCAAGGCAGGCAGTGGAGAATGATGTTCATATTCTGGGCGTTTCCAGTCTTGCAGCAGGACATAAAGCTCATATTCCCGGAGTTATAGCTGAACTCAGGGAGCTTGGAAGGGAAGATATCCTTGTTGTTGCCGGAGGTGTTATTCCTCCGCAGGATTATCAGTTCCTGTATGATGCAGGCGTAACAGCCATTTTTGGTCCGGGAACATCAGTAGCAAAGGCGGCAAAACAAATACTTGAAGTATTGCATGGTTTATTCGAATAAAAAATCAGGAACTGAAGCATCACCGTTGTTTTTTTTACGTCTTTACTGCAGTCCGGGGTGATACCGGGACAAAAAGAATGAAAACAGAAATATTTTAACAAATATGGAAGATCAAAGTCAGAATCCGGGTCAGTACATTCCGGAATCTCAGGGATTTCAGGGGTCTCCGGGATCTCCGGGGTCTCCGGGATCTCCGGAAAGAGGGTCATCGGGCCAGAATCTTGGAGTAGCTTCCCTGATCACCGGAATAATAACTTTAGTTTTTGCTGTAATACCCTGTCTGGGAGTGATGGCAATCATTCCGGGTATAATAACTCTTGTGCTTGCCTCAGTGGGCCTGTCACGGTCCGGAGAAAATAATTCCCGCCGCGGCCTTTTTATTGCTGGTCTTGTCATAGGGATTGTAGCCACGCTGATTTCATTTTCCCAGATTTATCTTGCTGCCGGGATCATCAGGAGTGCAGGTAAATGGCCCGATCAAATTGAAAAATTTGTTGACAGGGTTCAGAAAGATATTGATAAAGTCATTGAAGATGCTACCGTGAACATCAGGATTGAAAACGGGGAGGATAAAGTGGAGATAAGCATAACTGCTGATAAGGAGGAAAGGGAAAGGACCCTTGAGGAGCTGGAAACCGGAAAATCTTCTGACAATGACTCTTTGTCCGTTCCGTAACATTAAACGGCCGTGTAAAGAACCTGCTCATACGGGTATGACTTTGTATTCACTGGAATTCTTCCGATAATGCGGGAGAGGCTGTATGAAACTTTTATGATACAGACACACGGGAGGATATGAGAAAATTTACAATCATGAAGGCAGACTACATGAACTGTTTGCAAATGAAATCTGAAGTCAGGGAAACAGCATTGCTGAATGAGCCTTACCTGGTGATAAACATTGCCTTTGCCCTGATCATTTCACTCATATTACTGTATTCCCTGGTTTTTTCTCCCGTAAGGGATAATTACCCAGTACCCTGTATTCATGAAAGGATAAGCGGTGAGAAATGTCCTTCATGCGGTATTTCGCACAGTTTTTCACTTATTGCCAGAGGCAGGATAGCCGAAGCCTATACCTGGAACAGCAGGGGAATGAGTGTGTTCATTTTTTTCCTGGCACAGCTGATTCTGAGAATGTCTTTTTCCCGGTCTTACCTGAAAGATCCGGATTCACGCAGGCAACTGATCATAACTGATATAACAGGGAGCATCCTGATGTTCCTGACTGCTTTCATGCCATTCATCATTCTTCTGTTCAGGCAGTTGTGACAATTTTGATATCAGGGGCTTCCGGTTCAGTCCGTTCACAGAGTTGTTGCAATTTTGACATCAGGGGTTTCCTGCTCCTTGCCGGGACAGTCCGGTAAGCCTTATCCGGAAGCTGTCATATTATTCCATATCATTCAGAATATCATACAGAAGGCTGCTTTCATAGCCTTTTGAAAGTCCGTATCTCAGCAGCCTGCCTTTCAGGTCATACTGGTTCTTTGCCCTGATCTGACTCCGGCGGACAGAGATAATATCCCTCACTGTTTTTTTGTAGGTTTCATCATCAATGGAGTTGAGGGCACCCGAAATAATGGCAGAAGGTATTCGTTTAGCCTTCAGATGGGCAGAGATTTTAACCTTTCCCCATTTGTTGTAAATGAATTTGTCATTCACAAAGGCCCGGGCGTAGCGTTCTTCGTTGATGAAATTCTCTTCTGTCAGGATTTTGATTATCCTTTCACTGTCCTTTTCCCCGAGGCCCTTGGCATGCAGCCTCAATCTGATATCATTAATACAGTACTCTCTCTTTGAACAGAGAGCCATTGACCGGGAGAGCAGCGTCTTATAAAGATTGTCCTCAGTCATGCCTTGCAGCTTTTATTATTCTTTCCCTGTTGTTGATGTCCTTTATTATTTCAGGTGAGGGAAAGCCGGATGATTTAAGCAGATCAGACAATTCAGCGCCCATGGCTTCATTTATTTCCAGGTATATTTTCCCGCCGGGGACAAGGATTTCCGATGCAAGGCCTGCAATGGCCCTGTAATAGACCAGGGGATCGCTGTCCGGTACAAAGAGTGCTGTATGCGGCTCATAATCAAGTACGTTTTTTTTCATAAACTGTTTTTCCGACTCACGTACATAAGGCGGATTGCTTACCACAATACCGGTTCCCCTGAACTGTTTCCGGCTGACGCTGAAAAGGTCGGCAACCATGAATGAAGCCCGGGCATTATTCAGAACGGCATTTTCCCTTGCTTTTTTCACAGCTTCCGCGGAAATATCAAATCCGCTTACCCGGCTTAAGGGAAGATTGACTGCAAGGGCAATGGCAATGCATCCCGATCCTGTGCCCACATCCAGTACGGGAAGCGTATAATGCCTGTTCTCCCTTATTACCAGATCGGTCAGCTCTTCCGTTTCGGGACGGGGAATAAGAGTATGCTCATTAAGATATATGGTGCAGTTACAGAATTCTGTTTTCCCCAGGATATACTGAAGCGGCTTTCCCTTTTTAAGCTCGCGGCAGACTGACATTATCTTCCGGATCTGTTCATGATGAAGCCTGGTTTCAGGCAGAGCAAGATGATGAATAGCGGGTGTTTTCAGAACATCCTTCAGAATAATGGCTGACATTGCATTGACCTCATAAACAGGATATAAATCTTTTAGTTCATCCTTCAGGCAGAGTTTTATATCTTTTATTGTTTGTATATTGACAGCCATAAATCAAAATTAGCCTTTTGAGCGGAAATGCCGGCATATGAAGATATAAAATTCATGCAGAGGTGTATTGACCTGGCTGCCGGAGCGGAAGGCAATACCTATCCCAATCCCCTGGTCGGTTCCGTGATTGTCCACCAGGGCAGGATAATAGGAGAAGGATTTCATGTCAGGGCAGGAGAAGCCCATGCGGAGAGAGTAGCACTTAATTCCGTGACAGATCGTGAATTGCCGGAGTCTTCGGTACTTTATACAAACCTTGAGCCATGTGTGCATCACGGGAGGACACCGCCATGCTCAGACCTGATAATTGAAAGGGGTATAAAAAGAGTTGTCATCGGCACGGCTGATACCAGTGACAGGGTCGGAGGCCGGGGTATTACAGCCCTCAGAAATGCAGGCTGTGAAGTGCTTACAGAGGTTCTGGAAGAAAAATGCCGCCGGGTGAACAGGAGGTTTTTCAGCTATCATGAGAAAAAGCGGCCCTATGTGATTTTAAAATGGGCTCAAAGTGCTGACTCTTTCCTGGATATTGAAAGGGATGCTTTCAGCGGAAGAAGACCCACATGGATCACGGGAAAACCCGAAAGGGTTCTTGTACACAGGTGGCGTGCCGCAGAACAGTCGGTTCTTGCAGGCGCCGGAACCCTCAGGGCTGATAATTCCCTTCTCAACGTGAGGGAATGGGCGGGCAATGATCCCCAGAAGCTTATTCTCAGCAGCTCAGGCTCCCTGGATAAGAAATCGGCTGTTTTTGACACGGGCGGCAGGGTGACGGTATTTACCCATAACCCGGAAGCCGCGCGGGAATATCCTGCCGTGACAGTCCGGCTTGACCCCGATTCCTCATCAGCGCTTCAGATACTGAACTATCTCTATGATGCGGGGATCCAGTCCCTGTTCATTGAGGGCGGGGCAGCGGTCCTGAACCTGTTCATTTCAGAAAATCTCTGGGATGAGGCAAGGATTTTTTATGGCAGGTCCATCTTCGGGCGAGGGGTGGCAGCACCGGAAATAAAAGGAAGGATTTTTTCCGTTACGGGATTCAGTGCAAGCAGACTGGAAATTGTTTTAAACGAAGCGGAAATTCCGGCAGCAGTATCCCGGAGAGCAGATTAAATACATCATATCCTGGCAATACTCCGCCATGTCTCATTTTTTTCATCTTTACGGTTCAGGGCTTCAAGGACTTCTTCAGGACTATTCACTACTTCCCACATATCCTTGTGTTCCTTTCTCATAAAATTACTTTCCACCATGTGATCGATGAATTCCAGGAATGAATCGTAAAAACCGCAGGTATTGAGGATTATTATTGGTCCATTGAACAGTCCCAGCTGTTTGAGGGTAATTGCTTCGGTCAGTTCCTCCAGTGTTCCCATTCCTCCGGGCAAGGCAATAACAGCATCGGAAAGGCTGAACATTTTTCTTTTCCGCTCATTCATGTCGGCTGTCACTATCGTCTGCTTCACACCTTCATGTCCCCAGCCTTCCTCCTGCATGAAAGCCGGGATCACTCCCGTAATGTTCCCGTTGTTGCTGATCACTGCGTTGGCAAGGACATTCATCAGCCCTATTCCTCCGGCACCGTAAACAACACTGATACCTGCCCCGGCCAGAAGAGATCCCAGGGCGGAAGCATCCCGGCCGTATTCATTTCCAAATTTGCTGCTCGAAGCAGCAAAAACACATACTGTCATGATTTACGGATGGTTCTGCGGTATGATAATATAAAATAATCAGAGGAGGGCGTTGAGCTTATTGACGAAATTGCTTTTGGGTACGGCACCCACCTGCTTGTCACTGACTTCACCATTTTTGAAAAACAATACTGTAGGAATATTCCTTATACCGTATTTTGCGGTTGTCCGCGGATTATTGTCAACATCGCATTTTGTAACCAAAGCTTTTCCCGTGTACTCTTTTGAGATTTCTTCCAGGATGGGGGAGATCATTTTACAGGGTCCGCACCACTCGGCCCAGAAATCAACAATAACGGGTACTTCGGATTTAATGACCATTTCTTCAAAATTTCCGTCACCTACTTCAATTGCCATAGTTCAAAAGTTTAAAAAACAGTGGCCAAAGATAGTTAATTAACTTTGAATTCAACAGAGGGATGATCTTCGAGATATGAAACAAATTCATTGTTCAGCCTTACTCTCAGTGTTCTTGAAAACATGGGAAGTGATATCCTGTCTTCCCTGTCCAGGAACATGAATATCAGTTCCGTTTCACCCTTGTTCTCATTTACAAGCTGGCTGAGTTCACTGATCATCTCCCTGTTTATATTTTCCGGATCAATTTTCAGGGTTATGCTTTTTATCAGCTCATCCTTCACACTTGAAAGAAGACTTATTTTACTAATGCTGAATTCGAGTTCATCTTCACGGTATCTTCTTTTCCGGACCTTGCCCTTTACAAGCAGATAGTATCCGATCGTAAAGAATTTACTGTTATCAATATAATCCTTGTCGAACATCATGAATCTGAACGAATCGGTATAGTCCTGCAGGGTAATGGAGCCATAGGGCTTATTGTTTCTCCCGATACCGTTCCTGGTGTCGGTTACCATTCCTGCAACGGTCACCTCACGGTCAAGATGATTCCGCAGATTCTGAAGATCTGCAAGTGTAGCCGTTGTAAAAGTATTTATTTCCAGCCTGAAGTCGTCAAGGGGATGGGAGGAGAGATAGATTCCGATCACTTCCTTTTCCCTGTTTAGCTTTTCCAGCTTGGGCCAGTCGCTACAGACCGCAGGTACCGGTTTGACAAGGTCAAAACCGCCCGATTCCCCGAACAGGGTCTGGGCGCTGTTCTGCTTTATGGTTTTGGCGCTCTGGCCGTAACGGATCAGACTTTCTATAAAGCTGGATCCCCTGGTGTCCAGTGCAAAATACCGGGCCCTGGAAATATCTTCAAAACAGTCAAAGGCACC
>LSQX01054226.1_pt1 | contig 12777 bp, 11 predicted proteins | sample 654561 | NCBI WGS metagenome assembly LSQX01 (sample SAMN04489861, study PRJNA283612) | anaerobic digester metagenome | isolation source: 4 biogas reactors fed with cattle manure at either 37C or 55C with and... | place: Denmark: Kongens Lyngby | collected 2014 | reverse complement strand
ATATCATCAAAATCTCTTAATACAGCAAATAAGCCTGCTGCTATGGAATCTTCATCTTCTCTACGACCTATTGATTTTATATCTCCATGCTTATAAAGCCCTTTTGTCTCCTCTGTAGCTATTATACCCACTCTTTTCCCTGCATCGATATACTCTTCAGCTTTTTTATTGATTATCGCTACCACACGCTCTATATCCCCCTCATAGATGGTCATACATCCTTCAGGAGCATAATGGCGATATTTCATACCCGGTGCTTTGGGGATTATGCTTTTATCAAGAGTCCTTCCTAAGACCGCTTTATCATATTCAACACTTCCAATGACATTTTCCAACATGGATTTGGTGATGCAGCCCGGCCTTAAAATCATAGGCTTACCAGATGACAAATCTATTATGGTGGATTCTAGTCCTAGAGTAGATTTACCTCCATCAATAATCATATCAATTTTGCCATTCATATCGGCTATCACATGCTCAGCTCTCGTAGGGCTTGGCTTTCCAGAAACATTGGCGCTAGGCGCGGCAATAAATCCTCCTGAATATTTAATAATATCCTTGGCGATTCCTGATGCTGGTAGGCGTATGGCCACAGTATTAAGCCCGCCTGTGGTACTAAAGGGCACAATATCCTTTTTATTAAGTATCATTGTCAACGGTCCTGGCCAGAACACCTCTGCCAGCTCATATGCCTTTTTCGGTATATCTCTTGCAATTAGCTCCATATGCATCGAATCGGCTATATGGACAATTAAAGGATTATCCGATGGCCTACCCTTTGCCTTATAGATCTTCTCAGAAGCATTGGGATTTATTGCATCCGCGCCTAAGCCGTATACCGTTTCGGTAGGAAAGGCAACAAGTCCTCCGTTTTTTAATATATTAGTAGCTGTATTTAAGTCCTCTTCACTTATAAAGCCCATATCTGCCTGTATAATTATTGTCTTCATCCTAAAATGTATACTCCAATCACTGTGTCTTTACAGTATTTAAATGCTTCATAACACCAAGATGAATTGCCCAAGCCATTTTCTCCTGATAACTCTCATCCAATAAAAGCGCCGCTTCAGTCCTATTACTTAAATATCCACATTCAACAATGACCAAGGGGCAAGTGGTATGCTTTAGCATATAATAACTGGTATTTGATTTTGCTTTTCTATGATTATTATCCTTAATAGTTTCCTTCAGCTGCTCCTGCAAGGCCATGGCAAGAACCGTTCCCTGCTCTGACTGGGAATGATAAAACACCTGGGCTCCCTTTATATTTTCCTGAGTGAAGCTGTTCTGATGTATGCTAAGAGCAAATACAGCATCACTTGAATTAATTATTTTAATTCTATTATTCAGGTCTGTTCTTTTCTTATTAGAATCAGATTCAGAATATAAGCCTCTATCCTCAGTTCTTGTCATTATTACAAGAATATCATTTACTTCCAAGAGATTTCTAAGCTTCAATGCAATAGCCAGATTAATGTCCTTTTCAAGTGCGCCGTTAACACCCACCTTTCCAGGGTCTCTTCCTCCATGTCCAGGGTCAATCACTATAGATACTCTTTTTTGTTCCACACCATCTTCTTGAAATAAATTTCTCATGACCTTAACAGATTCCTCTGTAGTCAGTAGCCTAGCTACAATCACTAATAGCAAAAAAAAGATGCTGAAATACTTTTGCTTCATATAATTTACTTCCCATATAGGTTTCCCTACATCTTATGAATAAGAATAGCATCATATTCTTAGCTACTCTATACTAATTCAAATAGCGTATGATGACATTCCAGATTTCCTCTCTTTCAAGCCCGAGCTTCCATGCCCCTATGCCTGCCACATTAGCCTCATAAATGACCTTCATCTTTTCTTCAACAGAACTAGCATCCTCTAGCCATATCTTATAGATAGCGTCATCCTTCTCATACTCTCCATAATAAGAGCCATAGGTATCATCCCACTGGAGCTCTAGATCATTGTCGGTGAATACCCTGCTGGCCGGTGTCATAGAAAGGCTCTCACTTGTAACCTCTCCGTTTATAGTCTCCTTCCATAGTCTTGAATAAAAGGGTATCGCAATAATCGTCTTTTCCCTTGGGACCTCCTCTAGGGTATTTCTTAAGGCATCCTTTATAAAACCTAAAGACGCAACAGGACCAGCAACATCTGATCCGGCATGGTACTCATCGTATGCCATAACAATTATATAGTCAACGATTTCACCCTGCTCTTTCCTGTTATAATATTTATTATAAGGTGCAGGTACATAATTATCTACTGATAATACAATCCCATTATTCCTGCATTTTACTGATAGCTCCCTTAAAAACTGAATAAAATGCTCTCCCGCTTTAGAGGAAATATTTTCAAAATCCACATTAATTCCATTTAATTTATATTGTATAGCAGCTTCGACTAATCCGTTGGATAAATTCTCCCTTCGAGATGTATAAGATAGAAGCTCATACATATCCACCTCAGGATTAAAGTCATCAACTAAGGCCCAGACCTCTAAGCCTAAGGCTTTAGCTTTATCCACATAATCCTGGCTTGCTAAAGTGGACATTGTACCTGATACATCATTAACACTAAACCAAGTGGGCGATACGACACTTACGCCTTTAGTCTGATTAATTAATTCCTCTAGCTTATCGCTAGCCTCCATATTAAAGATTTGATGAAAGACCATATTTATCTTGTCTGGTCTAGTTTGGGTTGTATATTCTGGAGGTGTAAAGGTGCTTAAAATCTCCTTGTAGTAGGAGGCTTTCACATTCTTTTCCTTTACATATCCGATTATACCGTCCTTTGTCATTACCTTTGCAAAGCCTTTTTGGGGAGCCTCCTCCTTATTAGCATACATAAGCTCTTCTCCAATCGGAAGCTGCATTAGTAGCGGACTCTTAATACTCGCTTCTGCTCTTAGCTGAGTTGCCTTAGTGACCTCAGTAAACAGATACTCACCCCATTTATATTCTATCAGCACACGATATGGCTCTATATATAAGCGAGATACAAAATCCGAATATTTTTCAACAAAATCCAAAGCGATGTAAACCTTATCACCATAAAGCTTCAGTATAGGGTATTCGGATACAACCTCGGTCTTTATCATACCTTTTGTAAGGGAGTATTTATTACCTACTGCCTCAGCCTGAATTATTTCCGTTGGAGTAGTGTAGGTTAATACGTTTTCATTTGGATCCCAATAAAATCTATGATTAAATTCATTGACTACAGTATCATAATCAATATAAACTGTTCCATCTGACATAATTCCGAATTTATCATATATTTCATCATGAAGAATTATCATAACCTCAGTATCCTCTACCTGATAATATTCAGTCAGAAGCATAACCTCATCACTCGGAGTTATTTTTCTAATTATGGCAATCCCAATTCCTATGGCTAAGATTAAAATTGCTATAACTATACCTACGATTGCAATTTTTATTTTTTTATCCATACTTCCTCCAAAAATTTCCCTTTGTCTAATCTGTTGCGCTGATTAGTAGCTCAAAAGCTACCCTTTTTCGCTCACGTTACACTTATCCAAGTAAAACACTATACTTTATTGTGACACATAGAGCGTGTCACATAAACCATACTGTTTCGCTTGGACTAATCTGCTTATTATTGATATTATAGCATTTATTTAGACAATCGTCATTACTATTTTCGACTAAAAATGTGTATAATATGTTAAAACAACGCCTTAAGAATCTAAGATGTCCTATTCCATCCTAATTATTCTTAAGGCGCTTTAAAGCATCTCCCTGCATCTAGACTTTATTTCGATTACATACAGCCGCTACTAATCCTTAACCAATAAAGTATAGAGGGCTTTTAGGTCCGGTTATTGCCGTATTCATCTGTAAAGTCTCACTTAATTACTACAACTATCTCACTGCTTGATTTCATATGCCAAATACTAAGCTTTGTAGAGGTATTAAGAGGTGTTTTATACAATATTATCGGATAATAAGGTCATTTGTGATATGCTATACTTATCCATAAGGCCTCCTACAATCCTTCTTAATTGGTATGACGGCTTACCCTATGTTTTATTCAAAGGGCATATAATCATCCCAATAGGCTATGAAATAATTTATATGTCTTTCTTGATAATGATGTTGGGTCAGATTCATAAGGGATTTTAAAGAAATACCTTTTGGTATCACTAGACATTCTTCTAATAAGGCCACCTTTGGCAAGCGGAATCGAATATATCCAGCTTTTACTCCCTTTAATATTCTCCATTTCCTTTATAAACGAAACCAATCTGCTCTGATTCCATATAGCGCTATCTCCAATGATGATTTTATTACCGCATCGAATAAACTCATCCATGGAGTTAGTATAATCCGTACCAAAATCAAGTATATAACAATCATAATCATCGCATAAAATCTCAGGAATACGCTTATGGATAACCTGCTTATAATATGTAATACTATCAAGGGCAAAGGAACAATCCTCTTCCTTACTCCATTCATAGGCCTCCTGTAAGCGAGCAAAATCCATGTGATTGTTACATTCTAGATAAGCTGTCTTAATGCTTCTATCAATACCAAAATAAGAAGCTAAAAGCATGCCCGTATAAGTTACGCCGACACCACGATTAATGCCTACTAAACCGATAGTTATTTTGTTTTTAGGAATTATACTTGCGGACAACCGATTTAATAGCATCGGCTTGCTTCTCATGCTACTCCTCCTTTATTTAATACAATGAGCTGCCAGCTCAGTAAAAAAATCATGACTATTCTTATCCCCTGCTCTGGCAAAAGGATCAGGCTCATAGGGTATTCTTAGGCAATTCCTAAACATCATACTTTTTATTGCCTGTCTAAATTGTCTTCCATTTACAAAGTTAAACAGGAAAATAATCTCTTTATATTCTGATACCAACTCTAATGCCTGCTCAGAAAAACCCAACTCCCAATCCTTTGCTCCAAGTATAAGGAGCTTATTCTTAGATTTTAGAAACTGTTCCTTATTGGTCATATTAAGACTACCATAATCTCTAATAACCACATTATATTGGGATAGATCCAGCATCTGTAAATGCTCTGCACATATCATTGATATACCATTTATTTTAATTATGTCCTTCTTATAATTAAGTCCGGTATATCTGTTGTCGCTAAGCCATAAGCACCTACTTTTATTATGCTCAACATATAGACAGTCCAAATTCTGCTTACTAAAGTAGCTGCATAGTCGAAAAGACATGTGGGTTGTACCTATTCTTGACTGTGCACCTGCAATCCCTATCTCAACCGATGACCCTGGGCTTAGTAAATGCTTTTTATTTTTCATGATTGCTGATAATTGTTCTTCTAGCCTAGATACAGTAGAATATCTTTGTGATGGATTGAATTTAAGACAGCGACTAATAATTTTTTTGAGCTTTTTAGATGTGCAATTAATAAAGTCAATATGCTCAGTTTTTTCTCCTTTAGTACTTAAAGCCTTGCCCGTAGACATAAAATATAATAGCATTCCAATACCATATACATCACATCTTTCGTCCAAACCATCATTACTATATAATTCAGGAGCAGCATAGCCTATGGTACCATAATACTCGGCCTTATTATCCGTTTCGTCACGAAACATGGCACTTCCGAAATCAATAAGCTTTATTGTGTTTTCGGTTACAATAATGTTGTCTGGCTTTAGGTCCAGATATAGAATCGGTCTTTTTACGCTGTGGAGATATTTGATTAAACCGCAGATTTGAAGAGCGAAATGAATTATGATATCATCATTCAGAAAGCTCCTGTTGGCAATATAATCTTTAAGGGTTTCCCCTTCAAGATATTGTTCAACAATATAGGAACCATCTTCATTTTCTTCAATATCATAAACTATAGGAATACATGAATGCTTTAGATCTTTTAGAATTTGTGCTTCCTTTAGCTGTAGCTTGTATAAGGGATTATGCTTGGAGATATGTTTTATTGCCCGAAATGAATTTAATTTGATATGCTCAGCCAGGTAAACCTCGGCCGTTCCGCCTTGGCCAAGAAGTTTAATTATGCGGTATTTGTCGAACCATATTTCGTATGGCATACACTCCTTTCCTATCAGCAAACTATGATTAGGGATCATCTGTCCTTATTATACCCATATTTTGGTATTTTGACAAGCGATTTCACCTATACAAAACAACGAATGTTTTGTTATAATGTATACAAAGTGACAGTGTAATGTCTTGTACACTATAGTAGAAATGGCATCTTTATTCATATAAATTTCATAACTTGCCATATTGACTTTACTACCTTTTTAACTTATACTCTTTTTACACCAATGGTTGATTTTAGTTGTAACTAAATAATCAGTTCCTGTTAATACAGAAAGGGGTGTACTCTATGAAGATAGAAAAGATAAGCGACAGCCAGATTAGATGTACCTTGAACAAGAGTGATTTGATAGACAGAGAATTGAAAATTAGCGAGCTGGCTTATGGCACAGAGAAAGCCAAAGCATTGTTTCGTGATATGATTCAACAGGCCTTTTATGAATACGGTTTTGAAGTAGATGATATTCCATTAATGATTGAAGCTATTCCCGTTTCTACAGAATGCTTGATTCTGGTTATAACAAAGGTAGAGGATCCCGATGAGCTAGATACCCGTTTCTCAAAGTTTTCCTCCTTCAATACCCATGATTTATCTGATAAATCCGATGATGATGATGATGACGATGACGCATATGCCGATGAAATAATTAATACCTTTGAACATTTGGATGACTTTTCAGAGGATATAGAGGACAATTCCAAGAAAATAATTGATACCTCTGTTTCTGAAACTAATCACAAGCAAGAAATTCATATTCCTGTTAATCTGACTAAGGTTTATTCCTTCCGTTCCCTTGGAGAGGTAACTGCTTTAGCTAGTATATTATTAAGGATTTATAAGGGAAATAACACTCTGTATAAGGATCCAGTTACTTTAACCTATTATCTAGTCATTAGTATTTCAAAGCATACGCCGGAAGAATTTAATAAGATAAGTAATATTATATCTGAATACGGTAAGCCTGAACGTACTACTTATGCCACTCAGCTTTACTATGAGGAGCATTATGAGGTAATCGTGAAGGATCAAGCGATACAAATCTTGTCTGTCATGTAAAGGTTAAACAAGATTTAACCTAAAACAAAAGGGGCGGTTACAAAATAACATATAGTTATTTTGCAGCCGCCCTTTTATTAATATTATTCAGTCTGTTTCTTATATACTGCCTTATTCACCAATCTGAGCTGCTATTCTGTCCATAAAATCATCGGGGTCCAACCCGTGTACCATAGCAGCCTCCTCCAAGGTCTCAGCCTGTGCAGAAGGACATCCTAGACAGTGCATACCAATATCAATTAGTACCGGAATAATATTCTGATCCATGGCAATTGCCTGTGCAATTGTCATGTCCTTAGTAATCGTAGCCATATCTTACCTCCTTGTTCGTGGTCATAATGCCATTATAATCAATATTAGGCTCTTAGCTAGTAGCCTAGGCAACATTATATTGCATTATATTTGCCACGTCAAGAATTTAATCTATATATAAACCTTATGTTTTTTAAAATACTTGGACCTTTTTCTTTTACTACCTTCAAATGCAACCGCAGCATTCATCCTACTTCTTTGGTAATCCCGCAAGGTAGCATCAAATTTCCTATAGCGCTCTTCCTCCTTTTCCTCCTGTAAACGCATTAAGAAATTCATTTCCTTGACCACAGAATTAGTTATATTGGAGCTTATTTCTCCTGATAGTTCTGAGTTATTTTCCTTTAATGCAGACCTAATTATTTGGCTCATAATCGCCTTGAATTGGTTCATTTTATCTTCTGGCTCTGAGATTATATGCTTCTTATCACTGCTAATAATGCTTGTCCCCTCTTCATGCTCCTGCTCAATACTTTTTTCTTCCTTCCACATATCAATCGCCTTCCCGTTTAGTTCGTTTTTAAGCTTTACCATGGTACGATCATCAAGAGATTCTATCTTACTAAGATTAGGTAAAAGCATTTTTATCGCCTTCAATTGAAAGCCTTGCTCCTTTAATTGTTTTATTATTATTAACAGTTCAATGTCAGAGTCCCTGTAATAGCGATGTCCCATCTCATTTCTGCCGATTGGTAGGTTAAGCTCTTCCTCCCAATACCTTAGAGTATGTGATTCTACTCCGACCCTTTTAGAAGCCTCCGAAATCATATATCTAACATCTTCCATCGATTGTCCCCCATTACATTTTGTTTATGTAATTTGTTATTATTTTCCACTTTTTACATTATAACATAGCAAACCTCAATTGCAATAGCTTTTCCACATATTCCCATTTAACTTATCGACATAAAAAGAAGACACTTCAGCGAAGTCTCTCCTTTTCTACACAATGCTCTAATATCAAATATAATTCTACTGCCTATTTTCCCTATTGGCAAACCTGGTGTATTGTGGTATCCAAGCAAGCTTTATAGTACCTGTAGGTCCATTTCGCTGCTTTCCAATGATAATTTCGGTTACTCCGGGTTCCTGAGAATCCAAATGGTAATAATCATCACGATAGATAAACATTACAAGGTCGGCATCCTGCTCAATGGCTCCAGATTCTCTGAGATCCGATAGCATAGGCCTTTTATCAGGTCGTTGCTCAACTGCACGACTTAACTGGGATAAGGCAACAACCGGTACATTAATCTCTCTTGCCAATGCCTTTAGCGAACGGGATATTTCTGATATCTCCTGCTGCCTTGACTCAGCTCTTTTATTGCCTGACATTAATTGAAGGTAGTCAACTATAACAAGCCCCAAATTTCTCTCAAGCTTTAGCTTACGGCATTTGGACCTTAGCTCACTAATCGATATTGATGAGGTATCATCTATAACCAAACAGGAATTGCCAATTATTCTAGCACTTTCCATTAAATTTGCCCATTCATCTGCAGACAGATTACCTGTCCTTATGTTTTGAGAGTCAACTTTAGAATTCATAGCTAAAAGTCGCTTTGCCAATTGATCCTGCGACATTTCTAGACTAAAGACTGCTGTGGTTATATTGGAGCGCAGTGCTACATACTCTGCTATGTTCAGCGCAAAAGCCGTTTTACCCATGGATGGTCTTGCAGCTATTAAAATCAAATCCGAAGGCTGAAATCCAGCTGTTTTATAATCCAAATCATAAAAGCCCGTAGCAATACCAGTTACACTTCCTTTGTTTTTAGAAGCTGCTTCAATACTGTCTATAGAGCGAAGAACAACCTCCCTAATATCAGTAAAATCCTTGGTGCCACGATTCTGCGAAATATTAAAAACCTCTTTTTCTGTCTTTTCCAAAATAGTATCAAGATTTTCCTTGTCTAGATAGCAACTATTTGCAGTCTCTTCCGCAACTCGGATTAATCTTCTAAGCACTGCCTTATCTCTAACAATTTGGGCGTAATATTTCACATTAGCCGATGTAGGTACAGAGGACACCAGATCTCTAATAAACTCCAAACTACTAATCTGTGGAGGGACATCCTTTTCCTTTAGTCTATTTTGTAATGTTACCAAATCAACTGGTTTTCCCTCATTAAATAATTCCAGCATAGAATCGAATAGTATACTATGCTGCTGCTCATAAAAATCACTACTGTTTATTACCTCAGAAACCACAAGAATAGCATCCTTATCCATTATCATGGAACCGATGACAGACTGCTCAGCCTCTAAGCTATGCGGAAGTATTTTCTTTATAAAAGCTTCATCCATAGGTAATCCCCCTCTTGTTACTATTACATCTTAACCGCTTCAACCACAACCTTAAGCTCTACTGTAACCTTAGGATGTAGCTTTACCCCTACTGTATATTCCCCCGCATTTTTGATCGGTTCTGATATCTGTATCTTTTTCTTGTCCAGCTCCAGGCCTGATTGTTGATTTAATGCTGCTGCAATCTCCTTTGTAGAAATCGAACCAAAGGTCTTTCCACCTTCACCTGCTTTTATTTTTAGGTTAACTTTAGACGCCTCTAATTTTTTAGCTAACTCTCTGGCCTCTGCAAGTATCTCCTGTAACCTTCTATCCTCAGCATCCTTTTGTACCTTTAAATCATACAAGTTTTGCTTTGTCGCCTCTAGACCCAGCTTCTTTGGTAGGATGAAATTTCTTGCATACCCATCGCTAACCTTTACAATCTCGCCCTTCTTACCCAAACTTTTAACATCTTCCTTTAATATCACTTCCATATGGCTGACTCCTCTCTATACTGTTAATAAGTTGAATTATCTAAATATCTCCTTCTTTTACCATGGTAGCAAGTGTTTCCTTTAGCTTAATTATTGCCTCTTCAATTGAATAACCCTCTAATTGGCTTCCTGCCACACTAAGATGACCGCCTCCTCCAAGGCGCTCCATAACAAGCTGTACATTAACCTCGTCAATTGACCTTGCACTTATATAACCCTTGTTATTATATTCTGAAAGAACAAAGGATGCCTTTATTTCAGCAATATTCATAAGCTCGTTAGCTACCTGCGCCCCTAATATTGTCGGACTGTCCACATCAGCGCTGGCACAAATCGCTATTGCATAGTAATCTAGATAGATCTCTGTGCTGCTGATGGCATCTGCTTTAGTCTTAAACTCCGTAAAATCGCTTCTAAATAGTTTGCGAAGCCTGGTTACATCCGCACCGTTTCTTCTTAAATATGCCGCAGCCTCAAATGTTCTGACTCCTGTCTTAGTCAGGAAGTTGTTGGTATCAATCATAATGCCTGCATATAGGGCATCCGCTTCTATTGGCCTAAGCTTTAGATTACCCCCGATATATTGCAGTATCTCAGCTATCATCTCACAGGTTGAGGATGCAAAAGGCTCTATGTAAGATAAAGCCGCATTTTCGATTGCTTCATTTGTCTGTCTATGATGATCAAATATAATTACAGTCCTTGCATAATCCAATAGCTCCTCACATTCCAGTAAGCTAGGCCTGTTAACATCTACAATCACAAGCAAGGTGTTTACGTCAACAACCTCCTTTGCCTGCTCATTTTGAAGGAAAAGATCCTCCTCGTACTCAGAATTCCCTACAAATCGGCTTATCATTGGCCGAAGAGAGGTGGTAATTTCATTTATTACTATATGGACCTTCTTGTTAAAGGCCTTTCCTATTCTATATACACCGATAGCTGCTCCAAAGGAATCTACATCCCCTAAAGCATGTCCCATCACGACAATCTTGTCCTTGCCTTCTACAAATTCACGAAATGCATGAGCCTTTACCCTAGCCTTTACTCTTGTGCTTTTTTCGACCTGGATGCTCTTGCCACCGTAGTATGATATTTTATCTCTATTCTTTATAACCGCCTGATCTCCACCTCTTCCTAAAGCAAGATCTATGGCCGCACGGGCATATTCATAGCTGGTTATATAGCTGTCGGCATTTACGCCAAGTCCAATACTTATGGTTACAGCCATCTCATTACCGATGTTTACGTTCCTAACCTCCTCCAGTATGGAAAATTTAGTGCTTTGGAGGACATTAAGATATCTGTATTGGAATACAAAGACATACTTATCCTTCTCCAGCTTCTTAATAACTGCATCAATACCCTGCATATATTTATTAATCTTTCTATCGACTAAAGCAGTAAGTAAGGAACGCCTCACCTCATCAGTACTATCCAAGGCTTCTTCATAATTATCAATATATAATAATCCTACGATAAGCTTCTGTTCTTTGTTTTCCTTTTGTAGGACAATAATATCTGTCTCATCAAACAGAAACATAGCAATTAATGCGTTCTTTGTCTCCCATGCCTTTTCTGATTCATAGAAGCTCCAATTGGCATCCTCATCAAAATTTGGAGAAATAATCTTACGGAGTACTACCTTATAGTTTCGATTGTTTAATGTGATATGGGCAACCTCATCTGCTTCTGCCTTTGGAAGACTAGCATCCGTAATACTTGGTAGCAGACTAGATATTGAGTGGCCTATCGCTTTTTTACCTTGAAACAAATCCATGAATTCATTATTACCCCATTGCAGTCTTGCGTCCACATCAAGCAGTGCATATGGAACTACCATTTCCTTTAATATGCGCTTCTGTACCTGCGCAAAATCCATGGCGTATCTAACAAGCTCTGTTGCAATTTGATGTCTTTTAAAATAAAAGGCAGAAAGAGCCAGCAAAAAATAGACCATAATAAAGCCTGACATTACATATCCGGCCTTCTTGTTTACTACATATATGACGAGATTCATTAATAATAAGAGTAGGGTTAGATAAATCGGCCACAAAAGATAGACTCTTAATGAACTGTTTAGTCTTAATTTTCTACCCATGGTATATACTCCTTTTGCTGTTGCTTCTTTCGGCAATTTAAAAGCCCTGGGTCTTCGCTCCATGGCTCACGCTTCTCATGAGATTAACCCACCAGCCTATCGTGGACATTGTAACACAGATTGGAGAGTATTTAAAGTTTTTATTTTGATTCAGTATGACCATAGCTACCAAGATACAGTGTAGTGTTTTTACTCCATTATCAATGGTGGCTACAGCAAGATAATAGCTTGTGACACGCTTCATCTTTCTCTGTGTAACGGCAAATATTTCTTATCATCACCTATTATAGCTTTTTTTATTGTTCTACAATAAAAAAGTAGGGTAACCTATTTTTAGGTTACCCCCTTATTAAACCGCTACACCAATCTTGGTGTAGCGGTTTGATGTTTCAGCCCACTAAATAAGGATCATGCTCTAGTCTACCGTGTAAGGCATTAG
>LSQX01289159.1_pt1 | contig 12779 bp, 12 predicted proteins | sample 654561 | NCBI WGS metagenome assembly LSQX01 (sample SAMN04489861, study PRJNA283612) | anaerobic digester metagenome | isolation source: 4 biogas reactors fed with cattle manure at either 37C or 55C with and... | place: Denmark: Kongens Lyngby | collected 2014 | reverse complement strand
TCCTTTTGCGTTCAGGAAATAACTTATCATCAAAGAGATCATCCCTGTCATACGCTTTCAGGTTGAATATATAAGTTTCTTTCGAGAACCGATTCGGGCGGGCTTTCGTTGTGACTAATCTCATTGATCATCTCCTTTTTCTTTTCATGGTCAAACACGCCATGAGCATATTGACCTGTTGTATTATTCTTTTGATCTATTCCAAAGAAGTATTTATATGCACCATTATAATCATCTAATTGTGGTATTCTGCGTAAATAGTTATATTCTACAGGATCCATATTTGCCAGCTGTGATGGTATAGGACTAAGTATGCAGTTATCAATATCACAATCAAAGTACGTACCATCAACATCTTTCACGCTATAGGTACGATAATCCTTTTCCTTATATACAGGCCATGAAACATTCTCATAACGCCATACTCCGGTATTATCGAGAAACCTTTTTGTCGTAGTGAGAAATAGCGTGTTCATTCTGATTCCTGATTTAATGATTGTTTGATAGCTTCCTGCATATTACCTACACGTGACTCATCTAAATGATTAGAGATAATGTCTATTGGAAGATTTAACTTAGGCGCTATATGCTGGAATGTTATCATTTCTAACCTCCTATGTAATGATTGTGGTATAGGATACTCTGATGTATCTACATTGTAACCACTAACCACACGTGGATCATGAAAGCAGGCTGTAAGAAGATATAAATACTGTTCTGAATTCTTTACATAGATAACATCACCATTGACAAAATAACATGGATGCGTAGAGCCAAAACGATGATTACCATACGAAACAAACTCTTTAACATTTACCCTTTGGAATCCTATTGACGAAGCAGCATAACCATGTGCTCCTAAATATTGTATGTTCTTCCATTCCATACCATCAATAAGTGTCCCGGGCAGTTGTATCTTTTTGAATGTCTGCTCATACTCTATCTTTTCACCTTCTATTGTTATGCTTGAATCATCTTCTGCTTCCAATGCCAATGTTTGATGCCATCCAGCAAACATATCTCTGGCTGTATATAAAGGCCGTACAAGGGCCGCTCTGCTATCATTAATCTCATCCTGTATCCAACCCTCACTCAGGGGCTGATCGTCTGTTATATGCGGCTTAATTTGCTTTATAATAGACTCTGTTATCTGTGCTAATGTTTTGCCGGCCATAATGTCTTTTGTTTAAAATTTAGCAAAAGAGGGTGATCAGATTGCCAACCACCCTCCTTTACTATCAATGATACGCTATTAATATTTAAGATTCATTTTCCTGAACACCTTCAAAGAAGAAACCTGCATCCAGAGTAGCATCATACAGAGCTGCAATAAGAGTCGAGTTTTTTGTCAGCGTTCCTGCATTAGAGATCAAATCAGCCTTTACATACAACTGTGTTTTTTGTTCACGCAGATTATAGCCTGTAGCAGATGTATTATCATACCCAGGTGTAATTTGTGTGATCTCAACAAGAGCATAGGTTGCACCAGCGACAGGAGTTGTGGGAGCTGTTCCTGCATGCTCTTCACGAATAGAGAAGATACGTGCCACCTGATCATAAGTGCCGGAAGGATTCTTGGCAGCTACAGTATTGGTCAGAGTAAAGTCGTCGGAATCTACTCTCACTTCAAAAGCCACTCCATACTCTTTGCTCGTCAATGTAAGCAAGGTCGCTGTGCTATCACTATTCAGTGTAGCCACTACAGCAGCACCGGTAGACACATGATTATCGCCTAATGATTTGTCAGCATTAATACGTTCAGCAAGAGTACTGAGAATATCATGCTTGTCAGCAGCATCAAAAGCACCAGCCGAGTTGGTTGTGAAATTGGTTTTCACATAGTCATAGGTATGAATCACATCAATGACTTCGTTGGTGAATCCATCAAATTTAGCCTTGCGTACAATACTAATGCTAAACTCATAGGAGGCAACATTAGGATTATACTTTCTTGCAACAGCTAAAGTGCTTACTTGTTTCACTCCAGTAACAGGTAACATTACGTTAGCCCTTACCCTTTGATATGTATCCCCGTCTACGTTGCCAGGAATACTTACACCGAATTTTTTCAGAACAAAGTTCTTGCGTGCAGATTCTTTGCCATCAGCGATAGCGGCGACATCTGCAACACCAGCAGTGTTCATCAAATATTTGGTGATGTTACGATTTAAATTTCCCATTTTAATTATTGTTTACTATTTGTTTGTTGTTTAATAAGCATATTTGTTTGTACACGTGGGTCACCAATGCTTGCTATATACATAAGGCTACACATCTGAGCTATCTCATTTACCATAGACTCATTCCATATTAATACATTTTCAGCTGTTTCTGATTTATATTTAATGGTATCAGGTTCACGATAATAATGCAAATTTATAGATGTAATAGTTGCTTCTGTCGGCTTATACACATATACAACCCTTTTTTCCTTTTGAGCGATAGTCTCTATTCCATAATTGAAGTAACAAAGTTTCAATGAAGGCTTATCATAATGACTTCTCATAATGTGGGTAAACCTGTTGGCAGAAAGATATGAACACGATACATATTTATATACCTCCTGATCCTGAGTAAGAGTAACTGACAATGCATCTGTACGTAAGTAATATTCCGGTAATTCAGCATATATCTCATCAGACACAGGTGTTAATACAGCTTTCTTTCGTAAGGGCATTAAATCGTCTTGATGACGAGTATTAATATCCATCGAAGCCAGCTTGTTATCTACAACGATACGCTGAGCCTTGTTGATCCATATATTAAAGTCGTCAGGCTGTAATGAGCCTACCTTAGACTTCCTAACATCAACAAGAACAAGTTTATATAATCCTTCTATTGTAGCCATTGTTAATTGTTCTTATGCCCTTCTTTTACGTCAAGCGCACCAGCAAGGGCGGAAAAGATCTTATCATTCTTTTCATCATACAAGAAGTTGGCAGCAGATTCTACATCATTACCAAGACCAACCTTATCGTACATTATATATCCATTCCTGTCTTTTGATACAAGCCTATATGATATAAGCTTATTAACAAATACCAGGCGATCAGATATACTCCGTCTCTCAAAGAAGTCAAGTACTTTTTGCGGGCTATCATCGGCAAAACCATAAGCCTTGCTCTCTACAACTTCGGCAGAATATTGTAATGGTGTTAAACCAAAGAAATACAACATGTCACTCATGTCTTTCATAGAAGCAGTAGAAAGCATTGTGTAAGCTTTACCTACTATGCGTTTCTTACTAACCTCTATAACAGCATTGCGCTCAATGTTATTCAAATAGAAATAATGTATTCCCTTTTTATATTCCGCACGACTTAGAGCAATCTCCGGTACTGCACTATATATTACATACAGTATAAGATCACGACAAAGGATATACTGTCCTTTATTATCTTTAGGTAATGATAGCCTATCACCATTTTGTAGCATATAGCTTTCATTCTCTTTGACAATAAAATTCGCTTTCTCCATGTCCTCTTTACTGAATATGTTTAAGCCTGCATATGTACGTGTCTCCGCATCATAGATCGGTGTCACGTAAAATGGTCTTGTCTTATATGTTCTCTGCTCTGCGATAATGTTTACTGTTTCAGTAGAAGCAACAGCAGCATCAACTTTCCTATTTACCTTTAAATCCTTCATGATTATTTATTGTTATTATTTAAGATACAGATACCGGAGTGTACATTTCGGCAATACCATTAAGGTCTTTCAATGCCACACCTGTTTCAAACAATATGTGGTGGTGCTTACCATCCACAGAGTTGGCCATATCGCCTCCCTTATTGATACCGTTTACTTCGCCTTCCAGCCAGTTACGTTTGCCAAGAGCAAGAAGCTCAATAGCAGGTTCATTGGTACGAACATTACCCAAAGAGCAGAAGATAGCACGTTTAGACGATGTACGTACACCATCAGGGCCAACCAAAGATGCACGGATAGGACTGTCAAACCACGGTACAACGGTAGGAATAATCTTGATACCATTGTATTTGTAGAAGTCATAATCCATATTGATACCTTTGCCTTGTCCTTCGACTTCAACAACTTTAGGATCTACGCCGGCTTCATTACGCATAAGCTTATTAAAGCGACTGCGGAAATGATTACCACAGATAAGAGCAACTTCGGAACCATAAGAGTTCTGATAGATGGCCATATTTTCCAACAGCGTATCTATATGCTTCATTGTCAGTTCATAATAGGGCAAACGCCAAGCACCATCACCTTGATTCATGATGCCATCACCAGCACATACATCAAAGCCTTCAATAGTTTTCATGATGATCTTATCATCAGCAGCTACAGTACCTTTTCCAAACATCATTTGATTTTCACGATATTGGGCGGCACGCTTCAACATTTCCATTTGGGCTTTGGTTATCCACATATTGACACCATTATGTTGCATCCATACTGCATTGGCTTTATATTCTTCGGCAGAACCAGAGATAGACCATTTCAGACGCTGGATAGTCAGATAGGTATATGCCTTTTCGTCAAAGGTATATTTTTCGTATGCGGTCTCCGACATTTCTTCATATTGGTTATAAAGAATGTTGGCTTCCATACCAGCAGCCAGCAATCCGGTAGGAACATAATCAGTAGGATCATTGGTATTCACCTTACAACGATATTCCCAGCATCCTTGCTCCACTTGTTCGGGTAAACGATCTTCTGCAATATACAACTGCGTTCTGTTATCATCGGCAAGACCAATAACATCTTTGGGTGATGCCCAGTTGCTGTCAGTATATATCCTGATGATGGTTTGATATTGACCAGGATAACTGCCATCATATACAGCATCTTTCACAAAGCGTATCTTCCTTTCGGAGAAGCCTTTAACATTCCACATAACCTTGCGGTTACCAACTATTTTATAACCATTACGGTTACTTTCGGGTTTCAATGCCAACGGACCGGAATACATATTCCTACGTGCAAGCAAAGATGAAAACGCTGAGATTTCCATATCAAATGCAGTAAACACTTGGGGTAACATTTCCGGATAACTAATCAAGTAGTTCGACATGTGCGCTGTTGTCGGAGTTTCATTGGCAAATTCTCTTGGCGCACCAGGTAAAATTCTCATTATATAAAATATTATAATTTATTGTATTGCTCCCTCCGGTGAACCTAGCTTTAGTCGTAGAGTCTCCGGATCTTGCATATTTAATCTTGTTCCTTGTGTTCCTTTTTTGGGTGGCGTGAGTTTCAACCTATTAAGTATCTCTTCTTTCGCCGATTCCCTTCCTTGTGTGATGAGTTCTTTCATTGAGTCTTCCCCCTGCATGACATCAAGTACAAATAGTTTGAAAAGCTTCTGATCGTTTGACAACCATTGGTCTAATTTTCTTTCTCCTGTAGCCTTGTCGGGTTTTAAAAACTCTTTGAATTCTGTTATGTAGTCGTTCAGATCAGATTGACTGATTTTAACGCCATAAATATCGGTTGTATCTTTTAAATCTGCAAGTAATTTTGTAGAAGTTTTTTCTACTGTTTGTAAATATTCGTTGTAAGCCTTTTCCCGCTGCTGTTCTGCAACCTTTGCATACTCCAATTTCTTACTTTCATTCTTTGCATTTATGTTATCCTTTATCAATGCGGCACGCTGTTTCTTATCCAAACGTGACATTTTTTCTATCGAGTCTTCTATTTCTTCTTCTGTAACACCATCAGGATTCTTTTCTTCATCATATAATCCAAAGCGATCTAAAATGTCCATACGTATAAGTTGATCTTCTGTCATGTGACTTACATCAAGCATATCATTTGATAGTTCTTTGGCAATGTCCAATACCGATAATTGCGGGTTACTTTCTATCATATCCTGCACTTTCTTAGCTACAGGATGCAGAATATCTTCTATTTTAACCGGCTCTGGTATCTCTATGCCAAACTTCTTAGCTATGTATGGTCTTAATAGTTCCTCCTCGTTCTCTGCGGTGACATCTGCGGGCATTTCAAAGCCTTCGACATCCTTGACTATATCCCAATAAGAAGATGGCTTAAAATCGCTCTGTTGGCCTTCTTCTGTTTCTGGCGTTTCAGTTCCTTCTACTACTACGCCTGTCTGTTCAATGACTGCACCTTCTGGCACACCTAATCGTGATGCTATCTCTTCTTGTGACATGGTAGCACCCTGAACACCTTCCTGAGTTTCCTCATTCATAAAAATTACATTTTCTTTTTTCATTGTCCTTAAATTTTAAATTAGTCCTTTATATTGTTTTTCCTGCGTGTAGCCGATAATTCTGCTTTCTTTATATCTACTTGTGCTTTTTTGTCTGCGGTATCTTTCTGTACCTCCAAACTACTTATATTCATTAAGGCTTCTATGCGTTGCCTGTTAAGCTCCAATTCTTCCTGCACCCTATTACTACGCATTGTTTCTTGTAAGTAAGCTGTTTCAACTTGGTTCTCACTAGCTACACCAAGTAACTGAAGATCGGTTTTAGCTTGCAGTTCTTTTTCTTTAAACTGTATCTCCCATTGCTTATATTGCAACTCGCTATCCAGTTTTATCTTTTCAAGTTCCATTTTAGCCTGTTCAAGCTGCATTGTCATCTGCTGTGCATATTGCTCTATCTCTGCCTGTAACTGTAATGTACGCTGCTCCTGTTCGGCCTTGTTATTGTCTATCTGCATCTGTGACTGCGTCTGCCTATTCTCCTGTTCTGTGACTATCTCTGCAAGCCTGTTCTCCATCTCTGCCAACGAATCAACACGCATAAGTGCAGCAATACCATCTATAGGCACTTGACTCATGGCACTCTGCCGTATCATATCAAGCATATGATCTTCCTGTATGTTATTCCAGGCATGTATAGTAAAATCACTTTTATCTAATGTGTTTGCAGGCATACGGAATAATATCTCCTCCTGATTCTCATCAAGATAATTAATAACCTTTCCATTCTTTAGCTCATAGCGTAATACAAGATTCAGATATTGCGACATAGCACGTGAATATACAAGGTCTGCATCAAAGAACTGTATCTCTGTTATTAATGATGATTGCTCTTGCGACATCATAACATTATGTACCGGATCTTTGGCAACAGTCTGCCCCAAGCGTGGATCAGTGATACCTATCTGGCGACTTATCATAGCCTCTATACCACCTAACAACTCCCATGTAAGTTGCACTGATTGCGATAATGAGTCATCGTAATTCTGAAATTGATTGAAAGTGGCAGGTATCTTTCTACCCTTTTTCATGGTCTCAATCCACATAGTACCTAAACGACGATAGTACATCCATTTCTTTGTACTCATCTTCTCAGGTTTCTGTGACTTATCCATTATCATTCCCTTAACACCAGAAAGAACAATATTCAATTCTAAACAATACCATATAACATTATATAGCTCTCGCAAGTTTTCGGTGCGTTTAATAAGCGAATTAGGTTGTTCTGATGCTCCAGTATATGTTCGTGCTATAAGTGGCAAATATGGAATGCCAGGCCTATCTACTGACCTATATACATACTCATCTACACCTTTTGTCTTGCATATAACATTCCCAAGTATTACAGCACTATATCTGTCATAAACAATATGCCTTGTTACTTCTTCTGTCTTTTTTACTTTAGCCTTACGTATATCTGTTATCACATGATTATAGTATGCGCCCTCTCTGTATTTAGAAGGAGAACGTTTCCACCACCATTCACGCGGGGAGACCCACCATACACGCCAAACAGGAATACCACCCTGTTTACGCTCCTCGCTATCGGCAGGATTAAAGACCGCTATATTGTAGTTATAGCTATACAGCGCAGATCTATCACCTGTAACATAACTGTTTAGCTGTTTATATTCATCTTCTTCTAAATCAAACTCTGCCATTATTTGCGATATAGACATATACTCTAAAGTACAGCACCAATCACCCTCATCTGTCCATCTGTTACTTGATGAGCGTGAATAGAACCCTCTCATAGCACTCTGTACATGGAAGTCCACCTTGCCTGTCTTTTCATTATAATCTACGAGATACATAGGCTGACCTGTGACAATCTTCTCCCGCATACCGGCATTAAAATCTTCTCTTAGATTAGCATCTTTCAATAGTGACTTAATAAAGGCATTGGCGATATTCTCTACTACTTCTACTTCACTGTATCTTTTAAAGTTGCGTACCTTGTTGGCAATATCTTCCATGTTCACTTTCTGCCGTTGTATAGTACGTAGCATCTTGCCATATTCAAGACGTATCAATGGCATATTAGCACGTAAGCCTTCAAGCTGCATTGCGGTTTCTTCATCTTCAGGCTGCACTTGTAACCGTTGCTCCATATCACCCAACTCATCCTGTATCTGCTGCATAGTGCTATCCATTATAGCAAACTGCTCTTCCAGACTTGCATCTATAGCATCTAAGACAGCTTTCATGCGCTGCTCATATTTCTTCTGTAAAGAACGCTCATCTGTCACAGAGGCTTTAAAACGTGGCTTACGACGTGCCTGCTCAGATTCTAATATCTGTAACTTGGACATAACAAGTTCTGCACCCATATCACGTACTTTTGCAGGGTATGCAAGATCATCTTCTACCTTTGTAAGATAATCATATACTTTAGCATCAAAGTTGCCATTATACACATCCCATAGCTTTTTCAGATTTTCTAAGTCTTTTACAAAAGCCGTCTGTGCTTCCTGGATAATTTCAAAAGCTGTACGTTTAATCCAGCCTATGCCCTTATCTTCTTCCGGTATTAATTGATATGTATTTATCATAATCTACTTATTATATTGCTTACCCCTATGGTATAGCCACCAAAATCTTCACTATCTTCTTCTTCCTCTTCCCGATATACATCAAGCTCCCTATCCTCTGTTGCTGCCGCTATGTTCAAGGCACATCCTATTGTTATATCGCAGTTGTAACCATCTGTAGTACGAAAAGCTATAAATTTCTCTATCATCTCTATATCGTATAACCTATGTACTAATGCATAATCATCAGCTCTGAACTCCTCTTTGAGCATCTTTAATGCATGCGGTATAAAGGATTGCTCTACACCATAACGCTGATGTGCCTTTGGATCATTGACATACTGTGATATAACTAATGATGGTCTTTCCTTTAACAGATACTCCATACCCCAACGTTTATAATAGTCAAATATCAAGACATTGGAATATTCTATCAGGTTTTGACAATAACCATAATACACACATAGCTTTACTGTATTCTCATAAAACTTCGGCGACCCTCCCTCTTCTTCTGTCGGTCTTTGTGTAAGACGTGCCACCCAAAAACGATATGTACTATTAGCATTAAGATAATTCTTCCATATAGTACACGACCCCTTTGATTCTGATGTCTCACTTTCTGACTTATCGTAAGAGTCAGTAGCTGCATTATAAAGATTGATATAATGCTTTCCCCCTTCATCCTTTTGCGGATGCTCTGTTATAATGAATACACCATCCTCATCAGGCTCTACACGTACACCCTTACTCCAATCTAAATGATCTATCCATTCAATATTATAACGTGATATTACTTGCAACTCTTTATGGTTAAGAATAAACCTCTTTCTGTCATTAAGGCGTGCTGCTATATCCCTGCCAAAGTAACCACCCGATGCCACCATAAACATCTCTGAGAGATATAGTGGCTTTTGTGTAGCTGCTCTATACTGTTGCTCGTTAGACTTGTTTTCCCTGTCTTTGAGAATAGATGCTATTGATTCAGCTATAAGACTATTTCCATCATCATCTATTATCTCGAATAAATATCCAGGAATAAAACATCCTACCTCACCTGTTGTAACAGATAAATCCTCCTCAAAAATATTCTTGTATGATTTTATTCCATATGCTGCGGGGTTATACATTATCTTCTGTACATCCGCTACTGATTCTTCAATATCACCACCGGTACCTATCATCACCTGATAGCCTGTCTTTTCACCCTCTGCCCTTAGTGATGGTGCAACAAATTCAGTTGTTTCTATAAGACTGCCTTTCTTCCACTTACCTATTTCTTCATATACGATGAAAAATGGTGTAAGACGAGAAACCGCCTGCGTATTATCTTTTGCCGTTAAGCAATATATCTCTGAACCATAGCCTTTAAGCATTGTAGTATATGTGCCCATACCTACACCATATTCGTCTACATCTTCTATCTTTTCTACGTACATTGCTCTTTTAAATGAAGCTCTGTCTGGTGATCGTCTTTTATAAAACTCTGTTGTTGCAAGATCATCAAGACCGCGTGTTACATTCTCCATCGTATGTTCAGAGTAATCGGATACACCAGCAACAATAACATTTATACTATGTGGAATAAAGATGAAATTATATGCGACATTACTTGCTATGAACTCACTGAACCCTTTCTGCCTAGCCTTACCATATGCCTGATCTACACGTTCCAAAAACATTACTTCTATGCTCATGGCTTTAAAATAGTCTAAACTTGTAAAGCGTGGATTACGTAAGCCCTTTCTATTAACACCCTCCAGCTTTGCCTGTATCTTCCAAAAGTTAAGATAGAAATAATATCTTCCTGGTATCCATATATCGTGCCCTCTGCGAGTTGCTTTAGGCACTACATAGCCCATGATGCATCTCTTATATTGTTCCAGCCACCAAGCATCATATTCGGGATTATTCCTATCTGGCATAGCCTCACGTTCATCATAGATAACAGGCGAGAAACGTCGTGTATCAACGAAATCATTGGTACGACAATCATTACTCCAATCCGGAACCCATTCAGGGTGAGAGGATAAGACATCTCCGAGATATGTTAACTTAGTTTCCTCCACTGGCTAAAAATCTTGCTTCTACTTCATTAAGTACATCGTTATATATTGCATCAAGCTCACCGATAAACTTGTCGAGGTTTCTGTCCTTACTCTGTACATATGCTGTGATCATATCACAATCATTAAGATTTATTACTGGTATAATGTCACTGAAACATATATCTGAATAGGTAAACTCTCTTAGGTCAATCGAACGCTTCTTTTGAATACCCCTAATCATGGCATCAATCTTCTTACGCACCATCGCTGTATTATCAATACAATTTTTCTCTATAATCTTGTTTGTATATTTTATTATTTCCAGCTTTGTAGCATTAAGATAGTTTTTGATGATCTTCATCGCTCCGGTATATGTTTGCGCATGTTTCGCTCTCTCTGTAATACCTTCCTGATTTTCTTTTACTATCGTCAATACTTCTGTCATGCGCTGAATTAAGTCCTGCATACTTTTATTTATGTCATCTGTTTTCTTCTCATTAGCATGAAGAACCTGTTCAAACATACGATTATATCTCCTATTTGTGCCAAGAAATAACCAAATAGTCACAAGAAGAAATACGGCCATTGCTACTGATATAAAACCGTATTGATTAATGCTGCCTGACATGCTGTCTACGGCTGTCTCAATGATTGCTGTTAGTACCATTACGTTCACTTTTCTGCCACAGGAAAGCCCTCTAAATGTATCATCTTTGTTGCATTTGGATCTTCAAAGAGCCTTGACTGTGTTTGTTTAATTTTCTGATCTCTGTCTGCTTGTTGTTCCAGCTTACTATACATCTCCCTATATGTCTGCACATCTTTTACTCCTTTTAGACGTACTTCTACATTAGGAATCTCTACTTCTACCGGAACAATATCAGTTCTCCTATTTCCCTTGCTATCATTGTAATTTACTTCTACATTTACTGTCTTTTTTATCTCCAGAGGAATAGTCTCTACATACTCAATATAGCGATTTAAATCCTCTTTAAGCGCATCTAATAGTCGCTCTGATTGTGTTCTGGAATATAGCAAGTACGCCTCAACACACGCCTTAACGTACTTGCTTTCTTCCATATCGGATAAACTATAAGGCTGGCAGTGTGTCTTTGTGGCAATAATCTTTCGTTGACTTAATGGCAGATTAGATAAATAGCTTTTACTCTCTCTATTACTACCAAAAACTTTATATACAAAAAATATATAGTTCATAGCCTTCTGAAAGAATACACCATTAGCAGACCTATCATATCGCTTAAAGTCTTTAAATTCCTGTATCTGCATAGCACTATCAGAAACTTTCACCTTGCCATCCTCTAGATATATTAGATCATTCATTCCCAATATGATTTATATTTATCATCACGTGCATGAAACGAATATGCTTCCATAATACCTTTTAAAGCTACCTCATGAGGAACAAGCTCTTTGCTATGAAACCTTTCATGTATGCGTACTTTGTTCTCATCGTAACGATAACACTGTACTCCTATAAGACATTTCTTACGATACTTATTACCTTCTTTATCGACAAATTCTCCACTCTTATAGATGAAATCTTCCACCGTTAAAGGTATGTCAATATTCGTCATGCTTACTACAATCATTCCTTTTTTAATCCATCCTGCCATAGCCGTAAAAATTAAAATGGTAAGTCATTTGCTATCTCTCCTGAATCTACCTTTGCCATATAATCTAATAATGCGCCCTCTCCGCCCGTTTTGGGGCTCTCTGTTGCATTATCTCGCTCTGGTCGGTACTCCTGACACCCCTGGTCCGTAGATGTCGCTAAAACGCTGCATTCTTTAAGACTCAACTCTGTATAATATTTACCATTATATTCTCTGGTATTGATATAAAAAATAAAATTATAACGATATCCATCATGCAGCTGATCTCCTAACTCGCCAAATGTCTTTAGCACTATTACAGATTTACCATCACCCTGACCTATGTCAACAAGCCATTGTGATACTTTATATGGTGTACCTTTCTTACTTA
>LSQX01106039.1_pt1 | contig 12779 bp, 10 predicted proteins | sample 654561 | NCBI WGS metagenome assembly LSQX01 (sample SAMN04489861, study PRJNA283612) | anaerobic digester metagenome | isolation source: 4 biogas reactors fed with cattle manure at either 37C or 55C with and... | place: Denmark: Kongens Lyngby | collected 2014 | reverse complement strand
AGGAAATGATGGTAGGGACCTATGTGGGCTTTTCGACGGTTGCCGTAATGTGTATTTTCTGGTTGTTGGCTCCCTTCAAGAACCCGGAAATGATTTGGGCCTATGGGGGTCAGGGTCTACGGTACACCCTGACTTTGGATAACTACTTCGGTAAAGTGCTGAATAACTTCCTGCTGGTCTCCATCGGCCAATGGGAGTTCCCCTTGGGGCTCTTGGGGTTCTTCGGCCTACTGTGCCTCTTGGTGCACCTGTTTTTCAGAACTAAAGTGGGTATGGCAGTCAAGGCGGCAGGTGCCAATCCTCGATTTGCCGAAGCATCTGGGATTGATCCAGAAAGAACTCGAACTGTCGGAGTCATTTTGTCAACGGTGCTAGGTGCCATCGGGATTGTAGTCTATGCCCAGAGCTATGGTTTCCTTCAGCTCTATATGGCACCGCAGATGATGGGATTCCCGGCGGTGGCTGCAATTCTAATTGGTGGGGCAAGTCTAAGGGATGCCCGAATTCCCCATGTGTTGTTGGGAACAGCCCTCTTTCAGACCCTGCTGACCATTGCACTGCCGGTTACGAGTCGGGTGATTGAGGGAGACATCTCAGAAGTAGCCCGCCTGATCATTAGTAATGGGATGATTCTATATGCCCTGACCAGGCGAGACGGGAGGGAAGTTGCGTGAAAACCCAAAGTGCTGCATTACCTAGGCAAAGGGGTATGGATGTCTCCTTGTTGCTCAAGAAAAACGCTGTACCGTTGCTGTTTGCAGTTCTGTGTATACTCGGGGTCATATTATCAGGGATGGATCCCCGCTTTCTCCTTTATGAAATCGTATCTCGGTTTGCCCGGAACTCTTTTCTGGTCTTGGCACTACTGATTCCGGTATCTGCTGGATTGGGATTGAACTTTGCTATTACTGTAGGAGCAATGGCCGGGCAGATAGCAATTATCACAATTACTCACCACCAGATCAAGGGTTTGCCGGGTTTGGTCTCGGCAATGATTCTTTCCGTACCCTTGGCGGTGGTCATGGGGTATCTAGCTGGTATGGTGATGAACCGGGCAAAGGGCAGGGAGATGATCACCTCCATGATCCTCGGGTTCTTCGCTAACGGCTTGTACCAGCTGCTGTTTCTCTTCTTGGTTGGTACAGTGATTCCCATGAAGAACCGTTCCATGATGCTGCCTGAGGGAGTGGGGCTGCGGAACACCATTGACCTGTATGGGGTTTCCAGAGCCTTAGATAATCTGTGGCGGATTAACGTTGCAGGTATTTGGGTGCCGCTGGGTACTCTACTTCTGGTCGCGCTGCTTTGCGTAGTACTGCATTACTTCATGCGAACCCGCTTAGGGCAGGAGATGCGGGCCGTTGGTCAGGACCGGCATATTGCCGAGGTGGCCGGTATTGATGTTGACCGGATTCGAATTATTGCCATGATCTTTTCCACGGTTCTGGCTGCTTGGGGTCAGCTGATTTTCTTGCAGAATATCAGCACACTGAACACCTACAACAGCCACGAACAAGTGGGTACCTTTGCGGTTGCTGCCCTTCTGGTAGGAGGTGCCACTGCTACAAGGGCCTCTATCTGGCAGGCACTGGTGGGTCTACTTCTGTTCCACACCCTGTTTGTGGTGTCGCCCCAAGCCGGCCAAGCCCTATTTGGAATACCCCAGATTGGCGAATACTTCCGGGTGTTCGTAGCTTATGGAGTCATCGCGGTAGCGCTGGCGCTTCATTCATGGCAGAGTCGCTCTAAATAAGCTGTAGATAAACCCGAGCAGTTGATAAGCCGTAGACAGCTACAGTTGCTGTGATCTCTCCAGGTTTCCTCATCCACACTTAAGTACTGGAGTTACTTGGGAAGGGAAAGCCCCATTGGTGTGGAATTATATGCTGAGTTCTCAAAGAGAGGAAGGATGGAGACTTTGGCAGCAATGGATGCAAAACTCGCAGCTCTACGGCAAGGATATGAATGCAGCTGTGGACAAACCCATCATTTGTCTATAGCGGATATAGAGGTAGCGCATAATGTCTTGGCAAGAATCCCAGATAGGCTGAGGGCTTTGGGTCTTGAAGGTCCAGTCCATCTAATTGCCGACACCAATACGCAGGCTGCGGCTGGAGCACAGGTTGCAGATGCGCTGCGGCAAGCTGGCTTTTCTGTAAGCGAGACGGTTTTTGCTACCCCAGACAAAGCACTGGTTCCCAATGAACCGGTATTGGCTAGATTATTTATAGAAGTGCCCATAACAGCTGAGGTATTGATCGCTGTAGGTGCGGGGACCATCACTCATCTGGTGAGGTTTGCAGCTTACAAGATGGGAAAACCCTTTGTAAGTGTACCTACTGCCCCATCAATGGATGGATATGCCTCAGCTGTGTCGCCATTAATTGTCGGCGGGTTTAAGCGTACCTTTACTGCAAGCCCGCCGCGAGCTATATATGCAGATCTCGATGTATTGTGCAAGGCTCCCATGTGGATGATTGTCGCCGGGTTTGGTGACCTGGTGGGAAAATATACCGCCAGAGCCGATTGGGAGCTGAGCCGAATCATCAATGATGAGTATTTCTGTCAATCGAGCCTTGATCTCATGGCTGCGGCGCTGGAGCTTTGTACAAGTAACCCCGAGGGGTTGAGCAGGCGCGAGCCCCATCTGATTCAGGGATTGATGGAGGGCCTTATCTTATCGGGTATTGCCATCAGTATGGCCGGCAACTCCCGGCCTGCCTCTGGAGCCGAGCATCAGCTGGCCCATTATTGGGAGATGCGGAGTCTCCAGGAGAATTGCCATTTCCACCTCCACGGTACAAAAGTGGGAGTGGCAACGCCCTTGGTCTTAAGCATATACAATAGGGTGCTTGGTTTTGATCCCAGCACCATCGATTTGGGTAGTTTGGCCGATTCCCATCAAGGACCTGAGAAGGTTGAAGCAGCGGTTCGGACCCACTATGGATCAATGGCTGAGGAAATCCTGGCAGAGTCCCACGGCAAAAGACTAACTTGGAACGCCAGGAAAGAGAGAATTGGGCTCATTCAAAGCAAGTGGGAGGAAATCCGACGAACGTTGGCTTGGCTGCCCAGTGCCGAGGCGGTTACCGAGATGCTGACCCGGGCGGGAGCAGAAAGCAGTCCAGAAGGTCTGGGACTGCCCGATGAGTGGGTGAAGGATGCTCTTATGTATGCCAGGCACTTGAGGAGTCGGTACACGGTCATGGACCTGGCTGCAGAACTTGGGATCTAGTCTATGTTATGGAGGGCTGTACCGTGGGAGAGCAGCTGACTTTGGCATTAGTTTTTGGAGCCGGGTTTCTTTCCTTCGCATCACCCTGTGTACTGCCTTTGCTGCCGTCATTTCTATCTTACGTTTGCGGTCTATCGATTCAAACCGATGGCAAACACTACAGCTGGTCAGAACGGAAGCGGGTCTTAGCCCATACAGCAGCATTTGTTGTTGGGCTTTCTACTGTGTTCTTGGCCCTTGGATGGTCTGCTTCTTTCTTCGGCACGCTGCTCTTTGATTACAGCCACATACTTCGGACTATTGGAGCGATTTTTATAGGCCTAATGGGGCTAAAGCTCTTGGGAGCATTTTCTTTACCGTTTCTAGATCGGGAATGGAGGATTCACCCCGGTAAACCGGTAAGCTATCTGGGGTCTTTGCTCTTGGGAATTGCCTTTGCAGCTGGGTGGACACCCTGCATTGGGCCAATCCTAGCTGCTGTGTTGGTGCTGGCTGGTTCTCAGCCCCAGATGGCCCTGGGGTATCTGGCTGCCTATACAGTTGGTCTAGCGATACCGTTTCTGCTGTCTGCTTTGTTTATGAGCAGCTGGCCCGGATTGCGGCGTTATTTGGGGGTGGTGCAGCCGGTGGCCGGTGTTATTCTGCTTATATTTGCCGTGTTGCTGGCAACCAATTGGCTTGCAGGTCTTTCGACCTGGTTTATTGCAAGAATGTCTCGTATTTAGTACGGTAAAATCATTGATTGCGGGCCGTTTTGCCCACTGGAAGAAGCAGGATGTTTTGCCGATGTGTCAAAATGAGAAATTGTGTGCTGAACTAGGTTGGTTACCAAAGGCGGCCACGGTGTATGTACAGGAGGTGTAGTGGTTGCCATCTTCGCAGATTAGTGCCCTGGCGGGGACCAAAGGATGGCTAAAAATACTGCTGGGCTTCGCTCTGATCGTGGCCGCAATGTTGGGCGTCATGGATGCCGAGGTTTATGCATTCGTCAACATACGGGGAACTGTTGAGACGGCCATGGCGGAGCTTTTTCAAGGCCCAGTGGAGCTCGGTGAGGTAGGATTAAATGGCCTAAATAAAATAGTAATCCAAGATCTAACGGTGAAGGACCCCCTAGACAACTCCGTGGTGCTTCTCCGCGTGGACGAGCTGGTTCTTCGCTACAGCCTCCTAGAACTGGTAATGCACTTAAACAACGCACAGAAGGCCATCAACGAAATAGTACTTCATAGTCCTCAGTTGTGGGTGCGAATTGAGGACAACGGCCAATGGAATGTGAGCCGGCTTTTTCGGACGCAGAACAACTTAGACGGAGATACAGTTGATCTAACGCTCAAGATGGAAAAGGGCAGAGTCCTGTTTATCGGCACTAATTTGGGCATAGGGGACATCGCTGTAGGGCTGGATGGAGCGCTCAAGGTGAATGGCTCCAAATTAGTTTTGGAGCGGGCATCCTTTAAGGTTTTCGATTCTGAGTTCGTTGCCAGCGGGACTTTGGATACCGGAGCTGTAGATTTGGTCCTAAAGGGTTCTGAACTTGATCTTGGCCGTATCACAGCATGTTTTCCACAGACCCAGGACATTCTGGTTCGGGGCAAGGCAGAAATGGAAGTGCGGGCCAACGGAACTTTGGCGGAGCCGGTCCTAAATGCCATGGTGGCCATGGAGAGTGGACGGCTGGAGTTTCCCGCCCATGATCATGTCGCTTATTCTGTTGATAAGCTGGAAGGCTTTTTCCGCTATGATGATCAGATACTAGAGGTTACTAAGTTAGATATCGTTCAGGGTGATGCCCGCTTCCAAGCTAGAGGTGTAATCGACGGTCAGGGGGATATGAATCTCAACATTATTGCTCAAGCCTTTGACTTGGCCGATAACCTCGGCTTTTTGGATACCTACGGGATTTCCGGCAAAGCCAACGTGGCAGGTGTTCTGTCGGGTACGATACTGCAGCCGGATTTTCGGGGGGAGCTTTACGTTACAAAGGGCACCTTCTGGAACCTAGCCTATGATGAGCTAAGGGGTCAGGTGGCCCTGGATTTAGATAGTCTGCGGCTTAACGGATGGAATATTCGCAGTGACCGGTCCGTCTACGCCTTAGGAGGAAGTATCGGCTTTGGAGCAGTTCCCGAAGTTGACCTTACACTGCAGTGCAGCGCCGGAAGGGCGGAACACATTCTGGCAATGTTTGAGGTTCCTGGCGATCTGACCGGCCGCGTGGACGGTACCCTGGAGTTTAGAGGTGCCGGCGGGACATGGACCACAAGGGGCAAAGTTTTTATGAGCGATGCCCGTTACCAAGGTCAAGTTTTTGAAGCCGGCAGTGCTGAGTTCTTTATTGGACCGGATAACAGAATGTCAATTCATCAGGGCACTGTCACTATGGGCGGCGGCACAGTAGACTTCTCTGGAGCAACCCAGCCTGACGGGACGTTGATGTTGGATGTAAGGGTCCAGAACGTCTTGGCTGACCGTTTCCTTCTGCTGAAGGACTGGGCAGACCAGTTTGCAGGGCGGATCAATTTGTCTGGCACTGCCTCAGTGAGGGGTTCATTGGCAAGACCCTGGCTGAGGATGCAGTTGGCATTGGATGAATCGACAAATCAAGCAGCAGATATGGAATTTGACGTACTGGTCCAGGGCAGGCAGGTCGTGGTTAACGGCCGGAACTTACAGATTCCAGCGAGAACCAACTAGTGGAACAACACTGACCGATTTGGCTGGGGCCAGGCGCTGCATAAGCTAGATGAGATAGATGAATGAAATCGGTGAAGATGGAAATAAAGTAGATGGGTCGGCCGCGGGAGAGAGCGAACGTTACGAACTAATGTCGGCTGAACGAATAAGCTATGAATTAAGAAGTTGCAGATGAGCAGTAGACAGAGGGGCAGTAGCGCCCCTCTGTTGTTTAGTACGTTCGGATGAATTGCTGCCGACACAGCGGCTGACACTATAGGAAGAATTGATGATTGCCGATCTTAATAGTGGGCGGTTGCTGCCGTACCCAGAGATTTGGGTCAGGTGATACCCTATCGGGATTATAAAAGCCGGTGGCACCTAGGGATGGATCTTGTCCGGCTATGGCAGCATAAACGGCTTCCATCGCCTTTTCATATTGCTTTTTGTCGGATTCTAGGTCAAGGTTAAGCTCCCAAATGCGGCCGTCAAGTACCGGAGAATACTGATAGTATTTCTTGCCGCCAACTACTACCGTTTCCATAATTACTTCTTCCAGTGTGTTGGGGTAACGGGGGTCGGCTAGACGGTTGAGCACGCTAGCTGCTACGGCTATTTGCCCCTCTTTCGGTTCTCCTATGGCTTCGGCCCACACCAGCCTGGCGAAAAGCTCCATTTCGTATGGAGTGAAACGAAGATCCATGGTGACATTCAGCATTACCGATTCGGAGTTGATGGTGACCTGACCTTCGTAGGTGTGGAAATGATCTGCTGTTATTCGAATGTCATACTTGCTAGCTTCCAGTCCGGTTACGGTGAACTGTCCATTGTTAGTGACGATCCGGTGGGATCCGATATGTACCGTAGCCGGCGGGGCAAACCCATTAACGCCTTTGAAATTGATCACTCCACGTAGGGTTGATAATGCCGGCGTTATCGGTGTTTTCCCAGACGGGTCGTTGACGTCCCCAGGGATGGTGGAGAGAGACGTGCATCCACTTGCCAAGATTAGAAGCATGATAGTCACTAGAAGTAAAGTTCTGCTGTGTTTAGGTGTTAACATACAGTAACTCCTTTCACGTGCGCTAAAATAGCTACTGGTAGATATATGACATGGAGACATACATTTCCTCGTGGTAAGTTATGGACAGGCTGCTTGGGAGGTGAGATGGGTAAAGTGATTACAATCGGCACTGCTGGCTACTCTTACCAGGACTGGATCGGCCCCTTCTATCCACCGGGACTGGACAAAAGGGATTGGCTGGAATTTTACGGAAGACAGTTTAGTTTTACTGAGGTTAACTCCAGCTTTTACCGGATGCCGCATCCTTACATGCTGGCCAGGATGGCGGAGAAAACCCCTTCGGACTTTAAGTTCGCGATCAAGGCATATCGAGGGATTACCCATGACCGCAATAATTGTGCAGAGGACTGCAGGCAGCTGGCAGAGGCTGTCAAGCCCTTGGTTGAGTTGGGCAAATTGGCCTGCATCCTGGTTCAGTTCCCGACAAGCTATCACAACACCAGGGAAAACCGCAGTTACCTGGCAGACATAAGCAGGTATCTTGAGGTGTATCCTACTACTGTGGAGTTTCGGCACAAGAGCTGGGCACAGCCAGCGGTTTTTTCATATCTGAGAACCTTGAACTTGGGCTATGTGTGTGTAGATGAACCACGATTTGATAACCTCATGCCTCCAATGGTGGAAGCGACGGCATCACCGGCATACGTCAGGTTTCACGGTCGAAACTACGAAAAATGGTGGCATCATCAAGAGGCGTATGAACGATATGACTATCTTTACAGTCGAGAGGAACTAGCAGAGTGGGTTCCGAAACTGCGGGAATTGGAGAAGACAGCAGGCCAGGTTTATGTGGCAATGAACAATCATTATCAAGGAAAAGCCGCCATCAATGCGAAGATGCTGCAGGAGCTATTGATTTCCAGCTAGATTGACGGGCTTGACCTTTTCTGGTATTATAGCGGAAAGTTTGGTTCGGATGGGAGGGATAAGCGGTGAACTTTGACGAAAAATTCGGGAAAGAAGGCCTGACTTTTGATGATGTGCTGCTGGTTCCAGGGGAATCAAATGTTCTCCCCAGGGAAGTCTGCACCAGGACAAAGCTGACGGCGAGAATTGAATTGAATATCCCGTTGATGAGTGCCGGAATGGATACAGTCACTGAGGCACGCCTGGCTATCGCTATGGCCCGGGAAGGCGGCATCGGTGTTATCCATAAAAATCTATCCATTGAGGATCAAGCAGGAGAAGTAGATAAAGTAAAGCGGTCGGAAAGCGGTGTTATCGTCGATCCCATTTATCTGTCACCTGATCATTCGGTCCGAGACGCATTGGAGATTATGGCCCGATATCGTATCTCCGGGGTGCCCATCACGGAAAACGGACGCCTAGTGGGAATTCTGACTAACCGGGACTTGGTATTTGAGGAAAACTTCGATCAGCCGGTTGCCAACGTGATGACCAGCGAGAACCTCATCACCGCTCCGGTGGGAACTACCCTTGAGGAAGCTAAGGCAATCTTGCACAAGCACAAGATTGAAAAACTGCCCTTGGTGGATGATAAGTATCTGCTCAAGGGACTCATTACCATCAAAGATATAAATAAAGCTATCCAGTATCCTTATGCAGCCAAGGATCACCAAGGGCGTCTGCGAGTGGCAGCGGCGGTGGGAGTCGGAGCTGATTTGTCTGATCGTGCAGCTGCCTTGGTGGAAGCCGGTGTCGATGTACTGGTTGTAGATACTGCCCACGGGCATTCCAGAAGGGTGATAGATTCCGTTGCCTGGCTAAAGGATAAATACGGAGATCGAGTCGATATCATCGCCGGCAATGTAGCTACTGCAGAGGCTACCAAAGCTTTGATAGAAGCAGGTGCCGATGCCGTCAAGGTTGGAATTGGTCCGGGCAGTATCTGTACAACTCGGGTGGTAGCCGGGATTGGTGTGCCCCAGATTACCGCTATCTGGGACTGCTCTAGAGCTGCAGCCGGAACTGGAGTCCCCATCATCGCCGATGGGGGCATCAAGTACTCCGGTGATATTGTAAAAGCAATTGCTGCCGGTGCTGATGTGGTGATGTTGGGGAGCTTGCTGGCCGGTACAGAAGAATCCCCTGGTGATACTGAAACCTATCAGGGCAGGCGCTACAAGGTGTATCGGGGCATGGGGTCTATGGGTGCCATGAAGGACGGCAGTTCTGACCGCTATTTCCAGGAAAGGGAGTCTAAGTTGGTACCAGAGGGCATCGAAGGTCGGGTGCCTTATAAAGGTCCGGTATCAGAGACCATATTTCAACTGGTGGGCGGCTTGAAAGCCGGAATGGGCTATTGTGGAACTAGAGATATCGAGGAGCTAAAAACTAAGACCAAGTTTGTTAGGATCACCTCTGCAGGCTTGCGAGAAAGCCATCCTCACAACATACAGATAACTAAGGAAGCCCCCAACTATCACCTATAAGGAAGAACTACCCAGGAGATCACAAGTCCCGGGTTCGGTAATCTGCCGGATTCCGGGATTTGTCTTTGTAAGCCGAACAACACGAGAAAACCAAGAATCTACATTAGCTTAACGAACTATGTTATGATAGACGGGGAGTTGAAGGGAAATGCAGCCTAGAGAAGGACCTTACAGTTCGGTTTGGGATCTCGTGACCATCTTAGTCATCAGCCTGGTGGTAGTTCCAGCCTTAGCTTATATGAGCTGCAATATGCTGTTCGGTGCGGTAACCAACTTCTCTGCCGACAAAATTCAACAAATCAACCTGGCCATCGCGATGTCTGCTCAAGAAGCAGCGCTTTTTCTCTTGCCGTGGGGCGTTGTCTGGAGCGTGGGCGGCAGCTTGAAGGATATAGGACACGTATGGCGGAAGCCTCTGCAAGATGCCCTAGCGGGCATCGGCCTGGGGATCGTATGCTTATTTGTCAGTTTGATATGTGAGCGGATCAGTGTAGCGGTCTTCGGTCTATTCCTAGATAATGCCACTGTGATGCAGATGCTGAGTCAGGAGAATGAGCTGGTGGCCAATGTGCTGAAAACCGGCCATTATCCTTGGCTGCGCTTGTATATGTGGGCGCTGGTGGTATTGGTGGTACCCATCTCCGAGGAGACCTTCTTTCGGGGTTATGTCCTCAGTGTCTTCAACCTGCAGTGGGGAAAAGTGAAGTCCCTTGTCATGGGGAGCTTGCTCTTTGCTGCTGTGCATGGTTATGTTATTCACTTCTTGCAGGTTTTCTTAGTAGGGATGCTGTTGGGCTATGCATACCAAAAGAGAAAGACCCTGCTTACCCCGATTCTTGCCCATGGTATTATGAATCTGTTGGCGGCTGTTGCGGTTTCCATTAGCTGAGGACTAATACGAAATAACTAACAAGCATTATATAGCCTGGAGTAGTGTGGGTGGGAGGGAGAAAGTTGGCAGCAATTCAACGGGTGTCGCCCAGCCCAGAAAAGGGCTCTTTGCGGCGACAGGTTATGACCTTGGCCTGGCCGGCAGTCATAGAGAATTTACTGGTAATGAGTGTAGGTATCGCAGACACCGCCATGGTGGGGCTGCTGGGAGCAGCTTATCTGGCAGGTGTAGAGCTGGCCAATCGACTGGTTAATTTGGGTGTAGCAATCTTTGCAGCAGTTCTCATTGGGACCACAGCACTGGTAGCCCGCAGCACCGGGGCCAATGACAAGAAGACAGCCAATGAAGCCATGCGCCAGGCATTGGTGCTGGTTTTCCTAATCGGTGTACCTTTACTATTTCTCGGGACGCTTTATGCTGAGCAGTGCGTGACTTTCATGATGGTCATGCAGGAATCTCCTGATCCAGCAGTAATTGAGGCCGGAACCATCTACTTGCGACTTACAATACCGTTCTTACTTTTTGCTTTGCTGATGATGACCATCAACTCTTGTTTGCGGGGCGCCGGAGATACCCGGACCCCTATGGTGATCACCGGAGTTTCCAATGTGATAAACATCGTGGGGAACTACATTCTTATCTATGGCGCAGGGCCAATTCCCGCCATGGGCATCGCAGGTGCTGCTTGGGCGACCAATATTGCCCGTTTGGCCGGAGCGATTTTAGTATTCAGAGCTGTATATGGAGAACGGGGAACACTGTCTTTGCGGTTCAATGAGCGCTTTAGGTTTGATCCAGAAATTGTACGCCGGATTGTCAGAGTCGGTATTCCGGCAGCTGTAGAACAAGGCCTAATGCGCAGTGCTCAACTGGTTTACGGAATGATCGTGGCTGGGCTGGATACTGTGAGTATTGCCGCCCATGCTGTGGCCCTTACGGCTGAATCAATATCCTTCATGCCGGGTGCTGGATTCTCTCTGGCAGCTACTACCTTGGTGGGTCAAAGTCTAGGTGCCGGTGATCCCGACCGAGCAGAGCAAAGCGGATATGAATCCGGTAAAATGGCGACATTGGTTATGTCCGCTATGGGTATTCTCTTTTTTGTTTTTCCTAGATTCTTTGTCGGGCTCTTTAGTCGGGATCCAGAGGTTATCGATTTAGCAGCTCAATGCCTGCGTATAGTGGCCATTTCGCAGCCGGCCCTAGCTTGGGTAATGACCTTAGCAGGCGGACTTAGGGGAGTTGGAGATACCCGCTGGGTAATGCTGATCACTGTCTTGGGTTTCTGGGGTGTCAGGGTTACTATCGCCTATATTTTGGCAACTACTACGGATCTAGGCCTGATCGGTGCCTGGATCGCCATGATTCTTGACCTATTCGTCAGAGCCCTGCTGTTGGCCTGGCGGTTCCGTCAGGGAGGCTGGAAGGAGATAGACGTGTAGTGGAGTGTACTACAGTCAAGAGCCTGTCTTGCCCTATAGTAGGGGACAGGCTCTTTCGGCAAAGCAGGCTGGGATAGAGCGTAAGGGAGTATCAAAGTAGGATAGCCCCCTAACATTAACCCATACCTAGAGCAGGAAGAAGCAGGGGCGCATTCCCGAGAAAATGCATTAAGATACAGGCCCACAGATTTCGGCGCCACATGTAAAGAATGTAGGTCAAGATAGTGCCAACACCATGGTAAAGAAGCCACTGCACCCCAAAAAATCGAATGTGAGGAAGCAGGAACACAATCAGACTGAAGGATACTCCAACCCACGCATTTCCGGTTAGCTCACGCAGACGTTCAATTGGATATCCTCTATAGAGGATTTCTTCTGTAATTGCTGTAGTAAAAATCATTCCGATGATTACTGGTATAGGAAGTTGAATGATGGTTCCGAGTCCTTCATTTTGTGCTTGAGGTGCAACGACTATATTCATGCCCCAATTCCAGCTAGTTGCCATCACCCAAAAGATACATGCCCATATCAAGTCCTTTATTTTCGGACGTACTAAGAGAATCGAGGCAAGGCTTTTTCGCTCGATTACGATGATATATGCCGTCAAGAGTACGACAGACAGCCAGTTCCACAGAATTACTGATGGAGGTCCCTCAGGTCCAAGTTGTACTCTCAGTAAGCCTAGGATCTTGTGTATATACTGGGGCATATATGCGACTAAGAGTCCAATAAGTGTAACCAATATAGGTGACTGTTTCTTGTCATAAGCTGCTCTTGAGTCAGTTGGTGGAACCTTCATAGAGCCTCATCCCTATCTAGATAATCATTGCCCACAATAACACTTTTCGGCATGGTTAACTCAATTCCCTGTGATGAGCCGCACATTGAACCTCTGCACCTGAAGCCCCAGGTGAAAGTAGTTGACACGTACCGGCTCGAAGTTAGCGTAAAGATTTGGTAGGCGGTGGCAGGAAAAAAGCGTCTGGAGATAAAAGTAGAGAACTCGCACCAACAGATAGACAGAAAGGAGCGAGGTCTCATGAAGAGCGATGGCAAC
>LSQX01397150.1_pt1 | contig 12782 bp, 10 predicted proteins | sample 654561 | NCBI WGS metagenome assembly LSQX01 (sample SAMN04489861, study PRJNA283612) | anaerobic digester metagenome | isolation source: 4 biogas reactors fed with cattle manure at either 37C or 55C with and... | place: Denmark: Kongens Lyngby | collected 2014 | reverse complement strand
GTGACCTCTGGATTTCCAAACATTACTCCTACTTTTTCACGTAGTTGGTTGATAAAAATGGCAACGGTGTTGGACTTACTAATGATACCTGAAAGTTTCCTAAGAGCCTGGGACATGAGTCTGGCTTGTAAACCCACATGAGAGTCACCCATCTCCCCTTCAATCTCTGCCTTTGGAACCAGAGCAGCAACGGAGTCAATAACAACAATATCAACAGCCCCACTGCGAACCAGCGCCTCTGTTATTTCCAAAGCCTGTTCTCCGGTATCTGGCTGTGAAACCAAAAGACTGTCAAGATCTATCCCAAGGTTTGCTGAATAACTTGGATCCAAGGCATGTTCAGCGTCAATAAAGGCAGCTGTCCCACCCAGCTTTTGAGCCTCTGCAATTGCATGTAAGGCTACGGTAGTCTTTCCCGAAGATTCTGGTCCGAAAATTTCTATGACTCTGCCCCTGGGTAACCCTCCTACACCTAAAGCAACATCCAAATCCAGACAACCGGTTGGAATTACCTCTACGTTCAGGTGGGTACCCTCACCTAATCTCATTATTGACCCCTTACCGAACTGCTTCTCGATCTGCAGTAATGCCATATCCAGTGCTTTTTGCTTTTGCATACACTTCCCCCGAAGTTTTCGGGGTTCACCTACCTTTCCTAATACTGGGATAAGCTACCAATCAACCCGAACATTTGTTCCTTTTTCTATATTATATGATATTTTAACGACTACGTCAATGAATATTTCATTTTTTTGTTTAGTTAATATTCAAAAGCATACGTCTTACAGAATCTAGTGCAATTGATGCTGCGGTTTGTTGTACCCTTGTCCTTTCGCCCAATAGATTATGCTCTTGAACTTTCATATATCCATTTTTGTCAGCAATGGCTATATATACAAGGCCTACGGGCTTGTCCGGTGTTCCACCCCTGGGACCTGCAATCCCTGTAATCGATATGCCCACATCAGCACCTGTTGTATGCAGTATACCCTTTACCATTTCTGTCGCCGTTTCATAGCTAACAGCACCATAGTCATTTAGAGTTTTTTTTGTTACTCCCAGCCTTTCTATTTTGGATTGGTTGCTATAGGTTATAGTCCCCTCGATAAAGACATTGGATGCTCCTGGTATACTGGTTATCCTCTGAGCTATAAGCCCACCTGTGCATGATTCGGCTACCGCCAGGGTTTTACTTGATCTGGTTAATAGATTGACTACCACGCTTTCCAAAGTATCACCATCGACACCATAGATCAAGTCTCCTAATCTCTCCCTGATTCTGTTTTCCAATGGTTGGATTAGCGTAAGCGGATCGTCATTTCGGGCAGTCTTGGCTGTTATCCTTAAGGTCAATTCGGAATCGCCTGCCAATGGCGCAATAGTGGGATTGCTTTGATTAGCCAGTATATCCTGTATTTTCTCTTCCATAACTGATTCACCTATTCCGTAAATCTTTAGAACCTTGGATACTATCTTCTCATCACTTTTTGATTCCAAATATGGGATAACGTGATTTTCAAACATAGGTTGTAACTCGCGAGGAGGACCCGGCAGGATTACAAAGATTTTGTCATTATACTCAACTATAGCACCCGGTGCAGTGCCGACGCTATTGGGAAGAATTATAGCTCCTTCAGGGAAATCAGCCTGTTTATAGTTGTTTTTGCTGATAGTCCTACCTCTTTTTACAAAAAACGCCTCCATGGCGTCAATACTGGGCTGATGCGCCACCAGCTTCAGTCCTAAAAATTCTGCTATTGCTTCTTTGGTTAGGTCATCCATAGTAGGGCCTAATCCCCCGGTAGTTATAATCAGGTCAACCCTGTCAACAGCAATTGACAAGGCCTGTTTTACTCTTTCCATGTTATCTCCTACAACGGTATGGTAGAATAGGTTGATACCCAATTGAGAAAGTTTTTGTGAAAGATACTGTGCATCCGTATTGACAATTTGCCCTAACAACAATTCAGTACCTACACCAATAATCTCAGCGTTCATTCATAGTCCCCCCTAAAGTAAGTGGTGATTCTGTCTTAAAATCAGTATTAAGACTCATGTTTTTCTTTTAATAAACTACGATTCTTGTAGATATAATCTATTCCGGATAATATGGTTATTATGGCAGCAATATATAGGGTTACTATATCAAAGGGGAATCCCACATAACTAAAGGGAAAATTATCAAGAAGTATCGCAACTATGGACACGATTTGTACAATAGTTTTGACTTTACCAAGCCAGCTGGCTGCGATAACGACACCTTCAGCGGCAGCAATAATTCGAAACCCCGTCACTATGAATTCCCTACTGATTATAATAATCGTTATAATGGATGAGACCTTACCCATTTCCACTAAAACAACAAGGGCAGATGTAATAAGCAGTTTATCGGCAAGTGGATCTAAGAATTTACCGAGATTTGTAACTTCATTCCTCTTGCGTGCTATATATCCATCCATGGAATCAGTACTTGCTGCCAAAACAAAAATAAAAGCTGCTACATATTGACTATAAGGGAAATTACCTAAGAGACATACCATAAACAATGGAATAATAAAAATCCTTATAAAGGTTATCCTGTTTGCTAGATTCATGACTATCCCCCAAAACTTTTAATCATAGACTAATCCTATATTTTATCTTTGCAAATATGAGCTATTCTTCAAACTCTTCTTCAAACTCTTCTCTTGAAATAAGTACATTTCTTGGCTTACTACCATCAAACCCGCTGACTATCCCCCTTACCTCCATTTCATCTATCATACGGGCAGCTCTTGCATACCCGATTCTGAGTCGCCTTTGCAACATTGAAATAGAGGCCTGACCCGCATCTATTACTATACTTATAGCTTCGGGTAATAATTCATCGTGTTCCTCCGTTATCTGTTCTTCCCTATCAGCGGCAATTTCTTCAATTACCTCTAAATCATATGTAGGTGTGTTATGTACAGTCTTTATGTAGTCAACGATACTGGCAATCTCTTTTTCCGATACAAAGCAACCCTGAACCCTGATGGGTTTACTGGCTCCCACAGGATGGAACAACATGTCCCCCCTGCCCAACAGTTTTTCGGCACCACCCATATCCAATATTGTCCGTGAATCCGTGTGGGAAGAAACAGCAAAGGCAATCCGTGATGGAATATTGGCTTTTATCAATCCCGTTATAACATCAACAGAAGGTCGCTGAGTGGCAATTACCAAATGAATCCCGGCAGCCCTTGCCATCTGTGCCAGCCTGCATATGGCATCCTCCACATCTCCCGGTGCCACCATCATCAGATCAGATAACTCGTCTACAACGACCACTATCTGTGGTAAAGTATCCTGTCCCATGGTTTGGATTTTACTATTGTAGTTGTGAAGATCCTTAACACCTTCTGTCGCAAACAGTTTATACCTGTTAGTCATCTCCATTACTGCCCAATTTAAGGCCCCAGCAGCTTTTTTAGGATCTGTTACAACTGGTATCAGCAAATGTGGTATTCCATTAAAGTGGTTCAGCTCCACCACCTTGGGATCTATTAGTATCAGCCTGACATCTTTAGGTGAGGCCTTATAGAGAATACTTACAATCAAGGAATTTATGCAAACGCTTTTACCCGACCCTGTAGCACCGGCTACAAGAAGGTGCGGCATTCGCGCTATATCGGCCACTATTGATTTTCCTGCAATATCCTTACCCAGACCAAAGGATATCTTCGAAGGATGATTCTGGAATGAACTGGATTCTAGAACTTCACGCAAACGGACTACAGAAATGTCCTTATTGGGTACCTCGACACCTATGGCCGCTTTTCCAGGAATAGGCGCTTCAATTCTTACACCAGGGCTAGCCAGGTTAAGTGCAATATCGTCGGATAAGTTTACTATCCTACTCACCTTAATCCCAGGGGCAGGTTGTAATTCATACCTGGTTATGGCAGGTCCTTTGCTAACCTGAAGCACTTTGGCTGATATCCCAAAACTCATCAAAGTATCCTCTAAAAGCTTAGCATTATTCCTAACCTTAGCCCCGCTTAACTTGGATTCTTTGACAGCCGCGGGCTCTTCCAACAAGGTAATGGGAGGAAAGGAATAATCAGTCACTTTCGCCTCTGTTATCTGTGGATCTATATCTGTTGTATCCTTACTATCTTTGCCTGTGGTTAAGGCTTTTGGCTTCTTCCGTCTGATGCTTGTTCCTTCTTCATCCTCTTTATCATATTCAATGATCTGGATTTCATCGTCTGTACTTGTCTGTTCCTGCATTTGACTTTGCTTAATATTAAAAGAATCCTTTAAGTGATGAGGATCAATATGATCATTTATTTCAGGCTCGAGTTCTATAACTTCTCCTATAAAAGGTTTTTCCATATTAACCTTTTCGATAAAGTCACGTTTTTTGTCGTTAAGAGATTTATTTTTTTCCCTTATCTTTCCATACACATCGATACCTAACTGTTTTAATGAAAGGTTCGTTAACAGCAAAAGGTCAATTATTATTAAAACTATTAGCAAAAGGGAACCACCCAATATTCCAAACCATTTAGTGATATAATAAACCAATGGGGAAACCAGAGCCCCTGCACCCTGATTATCTATTCCAAGGTTATATGAGTCGACAACGAAGGTAAATAGATCGGTCCTATTAAAATTATTTATGTAAAAAAGATGAATCAATTGGAAGGTCAGAAGGATCGAGAGAATAGTCAGTCCCAGTTTAGCCTTGTTTACAGTTTTATGATAAGTCATTATAGTAAGAATGCCTGTTAGGATAATAACAGGGGGCATAATATAAGCAATAATTCCAAAAAGTCCCCTTAAAATCTTACCAAAAAAAAGCCCCACTATTCCCGCTGAAGAAGTATATAGGCTTAATAAGGAGAAAATTCCCAAACCAATTATTACAATGCCAATTACCTCGTATATCCTATTATCCTTTCCTCTCTTTTTCTTTGTTTTAGCCACCTTTCTGGCCATGGTACCACCTCAGTATTTCTTGTTAATGTTTGTTCTCATAGGATAAGAAAATATTATGTCTTGTTATTTATCGGATAAACACCAGGGTGTATAAGAGTATAAATATCCCAGCTCCCCAACAATAATAAGAGAAATAATATAACTTCTTTCTGTTAATTAGGTCTACTAAAAACTTAATAGCAAAGTAACCGGTTACTGCAGCTACAATAAACCCCGTGACCATAGGCAGGCTATCGGTAAACCTTACTCCTGATTTCATGATCTTTATGCCCTCCAAAACAGCTGCTCCCATAATAGCCGGAATTGAGAGCAAGAAAGAAAATTTGGTTGCAAGTTCTACTGTAAAGCCCCTGATCATCCCTGCAAAAATAGTAGTACCTGAACGAGATATACCAGGAGTGATAGCCATTCCCTGAAGCAACCCTATGGCTACGGCATCTCTGGGAGTAATATCTCCAGGTTGTTTGTGGCCCTTTACCATTCTATTGGATATCCATAACAGAGTACCAGTAATAAGAAGGGCAAAACCGATTATGTAGGTGGAAGAAAACATCTTCTCAAACAGGTCGTTAAACAGAAAGCCAAGAATAGCAGTAGGAATGGTAGCAACTATTAGCATTTGTGCCATAACCCTGTGGCCTTTATCGTAAGGCGCACTCCTGGCTTTCTTTAAGCCTATCAGTTCTCCCATCCACAGAAATATCTCATTGACCATAAGACGTATATCCTGCCAATAAAAAACAAAGACCGCTACCAGAGTCCCCAAATGTAAGGCTACATCAAAAGTCAGGTTAGTGGCGCCCACCTCTTCGATCCCTAAAATTTGTTGAAATGCTACCAAATGTCCGGAACTGCTTACAGGAAGAAATTCTGTCAGTCCCTGAACTAATCCTAAAAAAATTGCCTGTAATATATCCAAATTCTAGCCCCCTTAAATGAATGAATAATACCAACTCATTTTATTACATGACTATCACCCAAACAGCAAATTATACTATCCATATACAATATCTTAGATTTATCCAAACTACTACGGCACTGTCCATTCTGTATGGAACTTAAATAAAAACTCCCTATGGGCATGAATATAATACCATAAGTGCAACCCTTGAATGGCTTGTTTTCACCAATTCAATAAATGCATCAAATAAAACCCCAACGATTTTATTAGCTTGATTGCAATCATTATATCATCTTTACCCAGACCTTACCACCGATTTTGTATAAAAAAGGTACCTGCTGTTTTTACCTTTTATTTGGAATAGTATAGTTAGCCTTTATCCTGGCTCCGGGTTGTAATTCCGGTCGTAAATAGTCTTGTAAATTCGTTGTATAAATTCTCTGTATCTCGAAGATGTTTTCTTCCACCAATCTTACTTCTGCTTTTATCCCATTCAATTCGATTATCTGCAACTGCTCTTGAGGAGGAAGTTGATATATAGAAAATATATCCTCAATAGGTATGATAGAATGAATCGTCATACACTCCCCTTCTCCTTTCTACAATTTATTAATTCCTTTAGCTTTGTTACAGCATCCTCCAACCCCCCTATCTCATCTATCAGGCCATTTTCAACTGCCTCCTCTCCTATAAGGACAGTACCCACATCATTGGCAAGTTCACCGGTTCGGAGCATCAGTTCTTTGAACCTATCTTTTGTTACATTACAGTGCCTTATAACAAAATTCACGACCCTTTCTTGCATTTTATTGAAATAATCATATGTTTGTGGAACACCTATTATAACACCAGTCATTCGTATTGGGTGTATCGTCATGGTAGCTGTGGATGCTATAAAGGAATAATTAGTACATACCGACAGCGGAACACCAATACTATGTCCGCCCCCTAATACCAATGAAACGGAGGGTTTGGACATGGTGCTGATTAGCTCCGCTATGGCCAAGCCTGCTTCAACATCTCCTCCTACTGTATTTAATATTAGTAGTATACCCTCTATTACTTTACTTTCCTCTATAGCAACCAGTTGAGGAATTACATGCTCATATTTTGTAGTTTTATTCTGGGGCGGAAGGATCATATGTCCTTCTATTTGACCTATGATTGTAAGGCAGTGTATATTGGACGGGGGTTCCGGTATGGCTGCTGTACCAAATTCTTTAATGTTTTCTCCCGCTATATCAAACCCTTGAGGTTTTTCGTCAGCCTTATTACGATCATTTTTTGATAAAAGCATAATATCTTCCCCTATCTACAGTAAACTAATTTCTCTCCAAAAACATTAATCCCATATTCTAAACTGGCACTTTTAGTTAAAGGCAAAAGTTTATATTATTCTTTATAGTATCCTTATTACAAAAAAAAAGTCCCTTAAGGACTCGTTTCTCTATTATATAGTTGGAATTCTTCATGGAGGGCAATTACAGCCTTGGCAGTATCCTCGCCTCTAACCAAACATGAAATAGTGGTATGCGAATCCGCAGTCTGCAGTATCTGAATATTGTTTTTTGTCAGCGCGCCTACGATCGTAGACATTACACCCGGCACCCCTCTCATCTTACTACCTACGGCAGATATTTTACTACAGTTCTCTATCATGGAATATTCGCATCCATTCTCTTCTATTATATTCTTGGCATCCTGCTTTTTTTCATCATCAATTGTAAAAATCATTTTGTCGGGGAATATATTAATGATATCAATACTAATACTGTTGCCAGCCAATTGGGTCAATAAATGATTATTGATTATGGGATCATCCTCATAGATGGTAATCTGTACCCTGTCAGTTATATGTGCTATCCCAGTAATGACTTGCTTGGGTAATTTTTTATCCATACCAAAGGACCTTTCCTGTCCCAATGATATTAAGGTTCCGGGAGTGCATTTGTAGGTACTCTTAATAAATACAGGCATATTGCCCCTTATAGCATATTCAATGGCACGCGGATGGATAACCTTAGCACCCTTACTAGCCAATTCAAGTATATCTGAATAGCTGATTTGCGATAAAACGCTGGCATTCGGAACAATTTTAGGATCAGCGGTCATTATGCCATCTACATCTGAATAGATCTCCACAGAAATAGCTCCAATCGCCTCACCCAAAGCAACTGCCGTAATATCACTACCTCCCCTTCCCAAGGTAGTTATATCACCCTGTTCCGTTATTCCCTGAAAACCGGCCACCACGGGTATTCTCCCACTTTCAATGGATTTTAAGATTCTGGCAGGCCTTATCTCTAAAATATCAGCTTGGGAAAAGTTTTGGTCTGTTTTAATTCCAGCCTGTCCTCCTGTAAATGCTCTTGCCTCATAACCCCTGCTTTTTAGGGTATTAGTAAATATAACCGCAGAGATAATCTCACCGCAAGACATAAGCAAATCCATTTCTCTTGGATGTATGTCCTTGCTAATCTCCAGATTCATATTAATCAGTGTATCTGTAGCATAGGGATCACCTTTTCTACCTATTGCAGAAACCACAACCACCGGTTGAAAACCGCCCCTTTTGGCGTTAATTACTTTCTGTACTGCTCCCTCAAGCATTTCGGGGCTGGATAAGGATGTACCACCAAATTTTTGAACAACTATTTTCATAGTATTCCTCCAATCTATAATAAACTACGAATCATAGCTGGTTACCACCTATAAAGCAAATTCGGCTTCGTTAAGGATGAAGGCATTAGTCTCCAGGTTTAATCAATACTGTTATAAGTTGGTTAATTGGTACCTTTTTATAACTAATTCCCAGAAAACACGGTCGGATGAGGTCAGTAGCAAAGCTGATTTCGGGCTAGACTCAGATGTTTTCTGGGATAATAAACTATAACATTAATATAATATAGCCAAATAAAATAAAAATCAATAAAGTATAATCGATAATAGTTTCATTAATCAATGGACTACATGACTAAACAAGCAGAGGCTGTATCTGTTTGCCTTCCATAGCCAACTCTATTGATGGTATAAGTCTCTCAAACCTGGCAACCAGAGATTTGGCTTTCTGTACTGGATCATCTTGACCAAATGGTACAAAGTAGACATTTTTCATATTTAAAAGTTTTCCAAGGTTCTTAGCGTTTACGCCCAAACCATCATTGGTAGATATGGCAATGACTATTGGCCTTTGGTTTCTTAAGTGTGCCTTGCATGCCATGGTAACTGAACCATCAGTGATTCCATTAGCTAATTTACTCATGGTATTGCCAGTACAAGGTGCAACAACTACTACATCCATTGTCTTCATAGGCCCTATAGGCTCAGCCTCTTTAACACTACTGATTATTTTCTTACCTGTAATAACCTCTATCAGGGTTCTAAACTCCTTAGCGGGATAGAATCTAGTATCCCAATGGTAAGCTGCGTCTGACAAAATAGGAGTTACATCTGCTCCATGGTCCACTAATTTCCTAATTTCTGGTATGACTAAATCAAATGTACAAAAAGATCCGCATATGCAAAAACCAACTCTTAATCCCCTTAAATCCACATTAACACCTCCATACAAATCTATGTCATCCTCTCTTGGAGGCTATCCATCATTACTTTAACAATTATTTCAGCGGCAGTTTTTGGCGCTACTTTACCTGGCAGGCCTAAATCCAAACTGGCTTCAAGTTTCAGTTCCCTTGCCGCTACAAAATCGACACCACCCGGATATGATGACAAATCAATAATGACTGCTCCTTTATCGACCTTTAGCAGCTTTTCCCTATTCAATATTAAATGGGGTATGGTATTAAAAATAATATTTTGTGAGGGCAGGATATCATCCAAGTCTTTAAGGTGGACTGCTGTATATCCGTTTTCTACAATCCATGCCAGATCATCCCTTCTACGTGCTGCTACAGTTACCCTGGCTCCGATGCCTTTTAGCATTCTGGATAAGGATTTGCCTATTCTTCCATAGCCTAGAACTAAGGCTTTTGATCCATGGATGGCATATTCTGTCATATCCATTGCCCTCCATATCGCCCCCTCCGCCGTAGGTATCGAGTTTAACACAGCAAAGGCTTCATCATTGGTCAAGTCCAAATAGTCAATTTCTTTTTCCATTGCCAGATCCATGAACACTTTGTCCGGTTTACCAAGAACTACAAGGGGTTTATATTTTTCGGCGTATTCCATTATTGCCTTTAGAGGAACCTTCCGGTTAGATTCCTTCATGTTTATATTACCTTCCTCATCTTTGTAGGGTATCGGCAGTAATAAAACCTGGCAATTGAACATCCTCTCCTCTATCTCACTAGCTAGATTAACTCTACTATCGAGCAAATTATCAAAACCAAAAGCATTGACCTTATGTCCCATATTCAGAAGTAAATGTATGGATTCAATCTGACGCCTATCACCACCAATGACCGTGATGGTTAATTCATTTTTCATATAGATTCCCCCGACAATTGATTCTTAAATAACGAATCTGCTAATTAATCATTCTCTATAATAGTAAATTGCCTGTGATATATTATTGTTGTAGTAGTATTAAATAGAAGCAGTGAAAGCATATTTAGTATCATAATATGAGATAAAAGTGTGTTAAGTGCACAAAAAAACAGGAGGGGATTCACCTCCTGCTAAACTGGTGTAAAGTGTACATATTTTAATGAAAATCAGAAGAATTTACTAAGAAGCTCCGTTGGATCTTCCCTGGAGACCACAGCAATAGCTGTGGTTTCCTCCAAATACATCTTTTCTACTATCTCATATATGTTGTCCATGGAAACATTGTCTATTTTTGACAGAACCTCATCGGGTGTCATCGTCCTGCCCAAAAGAAGTTGATTTCTGCCTATAGCGGTCATACGACTATTGGTACTTTCAAGGCCCAATATATAATTGCCCTTTAATTGCTCCCGTGCCATTGAAAACTCCTCATGGGTTATATCCCTGTTTTTTATATTCCCTATCTCCTCGAATATCAGAGATATGGTATTCTTAAGCTGGGTAGGTTTCAATCCTGCATAGATAGTGAATAGGCCCCCATTTACATAACTCGAGGGAAATGAGAAAACAGAATAGGCTAATCCGTGCTCTTCTCTTACTTTTTGGAAAAGTCTTGAGCTCATACCTCCACCAAATATGTTATTAAAAACCATCATTGCATATATATCTTCATTACCCAAAACTACACCGGGACAGCCGATGCATAAATGGGTTTGTTCGATATCCTTGTATTTATAGAACACACCTTTACCTGGAGAAAGTAATGGTGGGTCATTGTAAAATTGCTTCGCCTCCATCCAATTCCCGAAATATTTATCCAATAACCGGTATAGTGTCACCTCTTCATAATTGCCTGCAATAGATATCACTAGATTATGTGGTGTATAGAATGTTTTGAAATAATCAAACAATTTAATTCTAGTAAAGCTTTCAATGTTCTCACGAGTTCCCAAAATTGGAAAACCCAAGGGATGAGATTTGAAAAAATTTGCTGAAAGCAATTCATGAACCACATCATCCGGGGAATCTTCATACATAGAGATTTCCTCCAGTACCACACCCTTTTCCTTTTCAATTTCCTGTTCGAGAAAAATGGAATTAAATACCATATCACTTAGGAGTTCCAAGGCCAAATCCAGGTGTTCATCCAACACCTTGGAATAGAAACATGTACATTCCTTGGCTGTAAAGGCATTTAATTGCCCACCTACAGCATCTAGAGTTTGAGCTATATCCTTAGCTGAACGCTTTTCTGTGCCTTTGAACAACATATGTTCGATAAAATGTGATAGTCCATTTTGGTCCTCTTCCTCATAGATAGAGCCTGATCTAAACCATAATCCAATGGATACAGATCTGAAATGGGGAATCTTCTCCATTACTACCTCTATTCCATTGTTTAGTTTTTTTCTTTTGTACATCTACCCATAGTCCTCCGTGTAATGTGGATTTTTTTCTGTCTACCTTAGTGACCTGAAAAGTTGGTAGAGATAATCAATACCAGCTTCTTTGTAGATTATGACCGAATTCGTAATAACATAAGATACAAAGGGTTGCAGCTAAAGTGTATATTTAGCTAGCCACCCTTTTAATACCTTCTTTTGTCTATGGATGTACCCGTTCTTCAGGATACGCGATAAAAAACATAAACTTATTAAAGTTTATGTTTTAATTCTGGTCCCTTCGTCGATTTCTCTTGAAGGGGCGGCCTTTAGCCCTATCCTCCCTTTGATTTGTGGTTAGATCTTGCTTATTTTCAGGGGGAGGCAATACATCCTTCCTTGACAGATTAATTCTACCTTGTTCATCAATATCGGTAACCTTAACGGTTATCTCGTCTCCAACCTTGACAACATCTTCTACTTTTCCAACCCGCTCATGTGCTAACTTGGAAATATGGACCAAGCCTTCTTTTCCAGGAAGTATCTCTACAAAAGCTCCAAAATTCATTATACGCATAACTTTACCATTGTAGATTTCCCCAACTTCAGCATCTTTGGTTATGTCCTCTACCATCTTGAGAGCCTTTTTGGCATCTTCCTGATTCGGTGAATATATGAATACATGACCATCATCTTCGATGTCGATTTTTACTCCGGTTTCTGCAATGATACCGTTGATGACCTTACCACCAGGGCCAATAACATCTCTGATCTTATCCGGATCTATCGTCATAGTTATGATTTTCGGGGCATATGGAGATAGTTCCTTTCTGGGTGCTGGTATACATTCCAGCATTTTCTGCATTATGAACATACGACCTTCTTTAGCTGCCTTCAAAGCTGTAGATAAAATCTCCCTGTCGATACCTTTAATCTTTATATCCATTTGTATGGCTGTTATTCCTTTTGATGTGCCGGCAACTTTAAAATCCATATCCCCTAAGAAATCTTCTATTCCCTGAATATCC
>LSQX01382443.1_pt1 | contig 12785 bp, 16 predicted proteins | sample 654561 | NCBI WGS metagenome assembly LSQX01 (sample SAMN04489861, study PRJNA283612) | anaerobic digester metagenome | isolation source: 4 biogas reactors fed with cattle manure at either 37C or 55C with and... | place: Denmark: Kongens Lyngby | collected 2014 | reverse complement strand
TCGGTTCAAACATCAGATTGGCCGAGAACGCGGTGTTCCCGCCGTGCCCCATGACATCCGCCGCGTACTGCAGGGTCCACATTCCGTGGCAAACCCTCGCAATGTCACTGTCCCCGAAATAGGAGGTCGGTTCCTTCATGAGCGCCAGGGTCTCTTCTTTTTCGAAAAGCGGTCCGCCCTCGCCATCGTCCGCAAGGAGCGCCTTCGCGAATATGACCATGTCGTCCATCGTCCCGATCGCGGCACCGGCGGGGTAAAGCATAAGGAATTGCTGTGCCGTCCCCAGCTCGATGAACTGGTCCTCTGTGATCAAATAACTCTTGATCTTTTGCCTCTGCTCACTGACCCATTGATTATCGGAAAGATCCGCGGAGACGGATGTATGTTTCATTTGAAGCGGCTCCAGAATGTGTCGGTGTACATAGGATACATACTCCTCGCCGCTCACCTCCTGAACGATGAAGGCCGCCAGCGAACTTCCCCAGTTCGAGTACGCCGTCACTGTGCCCGGTCTGTATGCCTGAGCAGGCTCAAAGCGTCTGAGCGCCGTCTCCGGATCGACCAACCCGGAAGGATCCTCCGCCTCAATGTCATAAACCGTCTCCTGCCATCCGGCATTGTGGTTCATCAGGTGAATCATTGTGATCGGCTCGTCGTAGGCCAGTTTTCGAAAAAAACCATCCGGCAGATACTCCCGGATATCGGTATCAAGATCCAGCTTCCCCTGTTCGAAAAGCTGCATCACGCTGACCCAGATCAGGAGCTTGCTGACCGACGCCCACTCATAGACCGTGTTCCCGTCCGCCGCGACTTTATTCCCGATATCTGCGTATCCGGCTTGCCGGCTGTAGATCGTCTCCTGCCCCCGGAACACTTCGACCGAAAGAGACGCGAAGGTCGCGGCCCGCTCATCGACAAACGCATCCATCGCCCCGGGCAGATCCTCATATGGGATACCGGAGGGCGTCGCGTCTTCGCCGGGGTCGGAGACCTCATCGGCCTGCTCGTTTTCGACAGACTCCAAAGCCATCGACGGGTCGCTCAAGGCCCCCACCCTCAAAACCGGCTGAGTGCAAACCGCCAGCAAGATCACTGTAGCCGCTAATACTTTTATACTCTTCATAACAACCTCCCCGGATAACCGATCCATTCTGTACTGTCTCATACAATAAATGAAAACAGTTACGCCAATAATCGAACAGCATTAACCGAAAATTAACTTGAATTCTCCGTTTCTTGTTTTGAAAACTCCGGAATTGTCGTACGCTTATTCATGCTGAGCACGAGCGCGGAGACGGGATGGAAAGAGCCCGGAAGAACGGCGGCACACGTCCCGGAATTTCCTAGTATAATCAAATCAACCCGATGGGTCGGAGGTGCAATGTTTAATTTCACAAAGTCATGAATTTACAAAGCCGGATAAAACAAATAACTGAGGAGGAGCACAACATGCAAACCGAAACAACAACGATACTTTCGGAGATCCCAAGCGACCTTCATGAGATGATCCGAAAACAGAACCGCCTGATTCGATTTCAATCGGCCGTTCAATCTCTCATTCTTCTCATGTTGATCGGCGTCGCCGCAGTTGCGGTGATCATATTTATACGCGTCCAAACGACGATGGACACGATCGATTCGACGATCGACACGGTCGATTCGACGTTTGATGAGCTGGACATCGAATCCATGAACGCCTCAATCATCGCCTTCAACGAAGCGTCCGCGAAGATCGAAGGGTTGGATGCGTCGATCATCAACGATTCGGTCGCATCACTGAACGAAGCCGCGAAGACCTTCAGCAAGATCGACACCGAGCAGATCAACGAATTGACGGAGTCGCTGAACAACTCGGCCCGGTCGATCGAGAAGATCACCGAAAAGCTCGCAAACCCTTTCTCGTAGGACGAGGCTCGCTAAATGTTCCTCTACACGAGATTTTCGCAAGATTTTTCCCGTCACATCCGATAACTCCTGCCGCTTGTATGCTATTCGTCGGTATTGTCGAATACTTGTTGTTCTTCCGGTGCGAATTATCCGTATGCTTAAGCAAAAAGGAGTTCGTATGGCCGGGTATATTTCGCGAGGAGGCGTTTGCGCAACGCAGTCGATCCTTCTGCACTCAAGATCTTATATACGAATTCGATTGCGTTCCGTCGACTTTCTTTCGGACATCGAGTTTGTCGACGACCGCACCGAAGAAGTCCTGCGGATGATTCTGCGCGAATTGATCTGTTTTCGAAGAGAACCCGGTCCGATCCGGGACTGTCCGTGTGAAGTGTCAATGAGCGATCCGTTTCTTGAATGGTTCGCTCTGATACTCGGGAATGTCTACACCGACCGTTCTCTCCCGCTTGACGGTTCAAGCGGATCGGATCTGAAATACGCGTTTGCCTTGCGGGTGCTTCGACTGTCGACAAGTGATTCTTCAGTCGCGGGATCCGGCTCAAAGGAGGCGGATCTGCTCTTGCCTCCGCTGTGGCGTCTCGGAATCTCCGGTGAACCGGTCGAATGCGCTTCGGAGACACGATCATTTTCGCAAACTACGGATCGGCCGAACGGGCCGGGACGACGGGCGCTCCTATCCGGAACAGACGCCGTGAGCGATGGTCCCGGTTTGTGCCTCCTGCGTATGCGGCCCTCCGGCTCGTTTAGCGGGACCGTACTGAGCCGCTCCGAGGCAACGGGGTTTTCTCCGGTCATACGGAAGCCCTCTGCGGTTTTCGCGGAGCGGATGAGTGGCCGATAAAGAGTTTCTTAAATATATAGGGGCTGTTGCTTCCTGAACAAAGGTTCATTCCGCAACAGCCCCCGGATTCTTTGGAACGGAGTTAATTACTTGACTTCGACCTCGGCGCCGGCTTCTTTGAGCTTGGCGGCAACAGCCTCCGCATCTTCCTTGGAAACGTTCTCTTTGATTGCCTTCGGGGCTCCGTCAACCAGACCCTTGGACTCGGTCAGACCCAATCCGGTAATCTCACGAACGACCTTGATGACGGCGATTTTAGCCGCACCGGCGCTCTTCAGGACAACCGTAAATTCAGTCTGCTCGACTTCGGCAGGACCTGCGGTTTCACCGCCTGCGGGAGCGGCAACTGCCATAGCGGCGGCGGATACGCCGAACGCTTCTTCAATACTCTTCTCAAGCTCAAAGAGCTCCAGGACGGAAAGGGACTTCACTTCTTCCAGAATCTTCTCGATTTTTTCACTGGCCATTTTTTCTTCCTCCATAGGTTTGCCGTGTCCCGGCTGATTTTTCTCTTACTGATTACTCTTTGGTTTCTTTTGTCTCTGCGACCGGTTCAGCCGTGACAGCTTCGACGGGTTCCGCCGTTTTCTCTTCCGCGGCTTCTGCCTTAACTTCTTCGGCTTCTGCCTTCACTTCTTCGGCTTTCACTTCTTCAGCTGCAGCCTCGGCTTTCGCCTCAGGCTTGGCTTCGATCGTGCCTTCCGAAAGTTTCTCGGCGGCAGCCTTGAGAAGCATGGCGAGCTTGGTCATCGGGAACAGCAGACCGTAAGCGATCTGTCCGTAAATGACTTCCTTGCCGGGGATCTTGGCGAGCGTCTTGATTTCATCCGGGGAAGCAACCTTCCCATCGATGATGCCGCCCTTCAGTTTCAGCTTGTCGAACTTGTCCGCGTATTGCTTCAGGATCTTTGCCGGCGTGATCGCATCATCTGTCGAATAAGCGATCGCGGTCGGTCCCTTCAGGATGTCCTCGACTCCGGGAACGCCCAACTCCTTGAAAACCAGTGTTGCAGTCGTATTCTTGACGACCTTGTACGAAACATTGTTTTTCCGAAGTTCGGCACGCATCTCGGTGTCGGTGGATACCTTGAGGCCGCGAGCGTCCGCGAAAACAAACGACTGCGCCTTCCGATAGTCCGTAACGAGTTCGGCAACCATCTTCTTCTTGGTGTCAAGAATTCTTTGACTTGGCATTCGTGTGCACCTCCTTGTCCAAATATAAATACCCCTCGCGCAGGATGACACGAGGGGTACGGCTTTCATTCGCTCCGTCGGAGTTTACTGAAAAATCCACCTCGGCGGGACGTCCGAATCGTTTGCGGCCCGAAGGCCTCCCGCTGTCTCTGGCGTGGCTATTTATTCAATTGTTTCGTCTTTGCGGACCCAAACCCCGAGGCTTCGGCTCCGGCGGGACGAGCGCCACTTACGTCATCGACACTGGATCCGACGGTGATCAGATCTTCGCCGAGTTCACCCGGATTCCGGGGCCCATCGTCGAAGCGAGGGATACGTTCTTCAGGTACTGACCCTTGGCCGCTACAGGCTTCGCCTTGATGATAGCGTCCATAATGGTCTTGAAGTTCTCCTCAAGCTTCTCCTGCCCAAACGAAATCTTTCCGATGGGGCAGTGAATGATGTTGGTCTTGTCCAGACGGTATTCGATTTTACCGGCTTTGATGTCGGCGATCGCCTTGGCAACATCCATGGTAACGGTACCGGACTTCGGGTTCGGCATGAGACCCTTCGGTCCCAAGACCTTACCGAGACGCCCGAGAAGTCCCATCATGTCGGGTGTTGCTACGATGATATCGTAACCAAACCAGTTCTCTTTGGTGATCTTCTCGACCATGTCCTCGGCGCCGACAAAGTCCGCTCCGGCTTCCTTGGCTTCATCGGCCTTAACGCCCTTCGCGATGACCAGAACGGTCTTCGAACGGCCGGTGCCGTGGGGAAGAACAACCGCGCCACGGACCTGCTGATCCGCGTGACGCGAGTCCACGCCGAGCCGTACGTGCAGCTCGACCATCTCGTCAAACTTTGCTTTTCCCGTTTCCTGAACCAGACGGATTGCCTCCGAAGGATCATAGGAGACGGCTCGATCTATAAGTTTAACAGCCTCCAGATATCTCTTGCCTCTTTTCATTACTCCACTCTCCTTGAAGACTTAGTCATCGGTTACAACGATGCCCATGCTGCGTGCGGTTCCGGCAACCATGCGAGCGCAAGACTCGACATCGGATGCGTTTGAGTCCTGAAGCTTGATCTGGGCGATCTTGATGCACTCGGAAAAAGGAATCTTTGCGATCTTTTCCCGGTTCGGTTTGCCCGACCCATGCTCGACGTTGCAAGCTTTCTTAAGCAGTACCGGTACCGGCGGAGTCTTAGTAATGAAAGAATAGGATCTGTCGGCATAAACTGTGATGACGACGGGAATGATCATCCCGACATCCTTTGCCGTTCTCTCATTAAATTCCTTAACAAACTGCGGAATATTCACGCTGTGTTGTCCAAGGGCTGGTCCTACCGGCGGCGCTGGCGTTGCTTTGCCTGCGGGTATCTGAAGTTTGATATACCCTGTGACTTTCTTTGCCATGTTGGCCACCTCCCATTGTTCTGCGACTTCTTATCCAAAGTCGCTGTATCTTAACGCCGCACAAGCGGCGGGATAAGCTGTTCTCAGGTTCTTATCACCTGTGCGAAGTCGAGTTCGATCGGCGTTTCGCGTCCGAACATCGAAATGCGCACACGCACCGAATGTTTCTCGTGGTTGATTGCCTCGACCACTCCGATACAGTCCGAAAAAGGTCCGGAAATCAGGCGAACCGAATCTCCCACACTGTAGTCGACGGTCGGGACCCAGTTTGATTCCAGGCCCATCATCATGAGCTCTTCGTCGGAAAGCGATACCGGCTTATTGGAACTCGGTCCGACAAACCCCGTGACACCCCGGGTATTACGAACGATATACCAGATCTCCTCCGTATATACCATCTTGATCAAGACATAGCCGGGATAGATCTTCTTCATGGCGACCTTCTTCTTGCCGTCCTTGACCTCGATCTGCTCCTCCATCGGAACGGAGACCTCTTGGATCATCTCATGAAGTCCGCGGTTCTCAATGACCGTCTCCAGAGTCGTCTTGACTTTGTTCTCGTAGCCGGAATACGTGTGAACCACGTACCACTTGGCTTCCTTGGGCTGGATTTCTTCGGTCATTCCTTCGCTCCTGTTATCGGTTCTCATTGTGGTCCGGTTAAAAACACCGGAACGATGTTGTACGTTTCATTAATTACTGTTGCCTGTTCGGCAATCATTCGGCGGTCGTTACTTCAATAATCGTTTCGGTACCCGTCTCCATAACCGTGGTCTCTCCGGTATCCGGCAGAACAGTGGTCTCGACGGTTCTATCCTTCACTTCGTAAAAACCGATCGCTTCCAGACCGTGTCGTGCTCCGGAGCCGATCGCAGTCAATATGATCGCCGCGACGGCGATAACAACCAATACGATCACGGAAGTCTGAATCAGCTTCTCACGAGTCGGCCAAAGAACGCGTTTCAGCTCTTGGCGAACATTCGTGATGCCCCCTCCGATCCGCTTAAAAAAGCGGATAACGGCTCTGCCGATGCGAATAAAAATATTACCCGTCGTATTGCTCGTCTTCTTCGTGCTCATGCGTATGCTTCCTCCCCGAATCGACACCGAAACCGGTGACGATTACTTGGTCTCCTTGTGTGCGGTATGCTTGCGGCAGAAACGGCAGTACTTCTTCAGTTCCAACCGATCCGGGTCGTTTTTCTTGTTCTTGTACGTCTGATAATTCCTACGCTTGCATTCCTCGCAAGCCATCGTGAGCTTGTCTCTTACCCCTGCCTTGGTTGCCATGAAAAACACCTCCAAAATCAGCATCGTCTGATGCCGGTTGCGCATAAAAAATAGACCGAAACGGCGATAGCAAACGGAATTCTACCATATATGGTTCATAGTGTCAAACAAAACGAGGCTCAAATCGAGAGTTTTGCGATATTTATTTGCGTATTCCGCCGATCGTCGTTCTCCGACGCGAAAAACCGCAAAAACGTATCGCGACAGCGGAGTGACCCGAATTTATCTGCGGCTTCTCAATTCGTCGTAAATGTCGTCCGGCGTGATGCCCTTCTCGGCCATCAAAACCATCAAATGGTACTGCAAATCCGCGATCTCGTAGACGATATCCTTCTTTTCGCCGTTCAGCGATGAGATCACGACCTCGATCGCCTCCTCGCCGAATTTTTTGCAGATTTTTCCGATCCCCTTCGAAAAGAGATAGTTGGTGTACGAGCCCTCCGCCGGATTCTCCCGCCGATCCATAATCACGTCATAGAGTTCCCTGATGATGCTTTCTTTATTCACTTCATTTTCCGTCATATATCTTCCTCCGCGGTAGAATTCGGCTTGATCTCATCGCTCAGGATGTCGTCCAGTTCCGAGAAAAAGCAGCTCCGGTTTCCCGTGTGACACGCCACGCCTTCCTGATCGATAAAGAATAACAGAGTATCACGGTCACAGTCAATCTTAACCGAGCGGACAGTCTGGGTGTGCCCGGAAGTCTCGCCCTTTCTCCAGAGTCGTTCCCGGCTTCTCGAAAAATAATGCATCTGACCGGTCTCCAATGTCCGGTCGAAGGCCTCGTAGTCCATGTACGCCAGCATCAGAACTTCACCGTCGACTTGATCGACGACAATTGCGGGCACCATGCCGAGCACGTCCTTCTTCATTCTCTGCCAAAGGGACAGCGCGCGTCCGATTTTGCGAACGGGCACTCCCTTCCCGTCCAAGTATTGCTTCAGTTTCTCCACCGATATTTCGCCGAAATGAAACAGGCTGGCGGCCAAGACCGCGTCCGCTCCGCCTTCGATGATGCCATCGTAAAAATGCTCATAAGTACCCGCTCCTCCGGAGGCGATGACCGGCACGGAAACCGCGTCAGATATCATGCGAGTGATGATATTATCATATCCGGCCTTGGTCCCGTCCCGATCCATGCTGGTCAGGAGGATTTCACCGGCGCCGAGCGCCTCGACCTTACGCGCCCACTCGACCGCACAAAGCCCGGTGGACTGTGTGCCGCCTGCAATAACCACCTCATAACCGCTCTGAATTCTTTCGGATTTGGGAACGGCGCGAACGTCGATTGCGACGACGACGCATTGGGATCCGAACCGGGCAGCTGCACGGGAAAGAAAATCGGGATCGCGTACGGCGGAGGAGTTGAGAGAGATTTTGTCCGCGCCCGCATTCAGGATCTCACGGATATCTTCGATCGAACGGATTCCTCCGCCTACGGTGAAAGGAATGAAAACCTGTTCGGCTACGCGTCGAACCATATCGATCATCGTTCCTCTGCCCTCCAAGGTCGCGGAAATATCCAGGAACACCAGTTCGTCGGCTCCGGATATGTTGTACACTTTTGCAATTTCCACCGGGTCTCCGGCATCACGGAGAGAAACGAAGTTTACTCCTTTGACGACTCGTCCGTTCTTGACATCGAGACAAGGGATAATTCTTTTTGCAAGCATTCGGCTAACCTCACTTTTCCTTCATATATTGCTTTTCCGACGATAACTCCGGAACACCCGGACGTTCGGATTTGATCGATATCAATCTCGGAGCCGATTCCTCCGGACGCGATGACATTCAGTTGCGTTGCGGCGACGAGTTCCGTCGTCTGCTTTGTCGCCGGGCCGGTCATCATGCCGTCCCTGGATATATCGGTAAATATAACCGTCTTGGCACCTAAGTCCCGCATGGTCTTCGCAAAATCGACCGCCATAAGACCGGACCCGGAAGTCCAACCGTCCGCCGAGACCTCTCCGTCCCGCGCGTCGATCCCGATCGCGACGTTGTCGGGGAAGCGCTTGAGCGCTTCTTCCGTGAAACTCTTATCCCGAATCGCCGAAGTCCCCAGAACACAGCGGGTCACATCGTAGACACTCAGGAGTCTGTACAGCGTCCGCATGTTTCGGATCCCGCCCCCGGTCTGTACCGCCAGTCCGGTTTCGGATGCGATCCGACGGATGATTTCGTGGTTTTCGGGTCGTCCGGTACGGGCGGCGTCCAGATCCACAATGTGGACCCAAGTCGCTCCTTTTTCGCGAAAATCACGCGCCACAGACACGGGATCATCCGAATAGACGGTAACCTCGTCGTATTTGCCCTGTCGAAGGCGGACACACTTTCCGCCCAAGAGGTCGATTGCCGGATAGATGATCATCGCGTCCTCCTCGCCCAACGATTGAGTATCGAAAGTCCTACTTCACCGCTTTTCTCGGGGTGAAATTGCATGGCTAAAATGTTGTCGTGCGACACCGCGCACGTATACTCGACTCCGTAGCGCGTCGTCGCCGCAATATCAGATCCGCGCTCCGGCACGCAATAAAATGAATGCACGAAGTATACGTAATCTCCTTTTCGAAAAACCGGGTCCTCTGCGCTCTCCAGATTGTTCCAGCCGATCTGGGGGATCTTGAGCCCCGATACGCGCGGAAATCGCCGAACAATTCCCGGGAGAGCTCCCAAGCCCGGGACATGATCCCCGCTCTCCTCGGATTTCTCGAAAAGGAGTTGCATGCCGAGACATACGCCCAGGAACGGCGCGCCGGAAGCAATGTATTCGCGGACCGCTGTGTCCAGTTTCGCGCTCCGCAAAGCTGCCATCGCCGCCCCGAAGGACCCGACGCCCGGCAATATGACTCCCGACGCCTTTGCCAGATCCCCCGGTTCACCCGTGATCCGGGATGAATATCCGATATAATCGAGGGCCTTGACAACGGAGCCCAGATTCCCGAAACCGTAATCGATGACGTCGATCATTCAATTTCCCTTCCGGTCAGAATTCGGTACGCTTCCCGGTATTTCCCGGCGGTCGCATCAATTATTTCGGCGGGCAAGGGCGGCGGCGGCGGGGTCTTATCCCAGTCCAGCGTCTCAAGATACTCTCTCAGAAATTGCTTGTCAAAGCTTTTCTGCGCACGTCCCGGCTCATAGTCGGATTGGTCCCAGAAACGGGATGAGTCCGGCGTAAACATTTCATCGGCGACAATCAGTCGCCCGTCGACTTTTCCGAACTCCAATTTGGTGTCCGCCAGAATCAGGCCGCGTTTGAGTGCGTAATCGGCCGCTTTTTGATAAAGAGCAAGCGACGCCCCGGCGATCGCGCGGGCATCCTCTTTACCGACGAGCTCTTCCGCTTCCTCCATGGTTATGTTGATGTCATGTCCCGTTTCCGCCTTCGTCGACGGCGAGAAGATCGGTTCGGGGAGGCGATCGGCCTGTTTCAATCCCCGCGGCATCCGGACGCCGTTGATGGTTCCCTTCGCGTTATATTCCTTGAGTGCCGACCCTTCAAGATAGCCCCGGACGATACATTCTACCGGGAGCATCTCTGCCTTGTCGACCCACATGGACCGACCGTCCAACTTGTCTGCGTAGGCAGAAAGACCTTTGGGATAATCGTTCGGATCAGTGGAACGCACATGATTCGGCATGATTTTCTTGGTCATCTCAAACCAGAAAGCCGATAAGCTGTTGAGAACAACACCCTTCCCGGGGATATTCTCCCCGAAAACCACATCAAATGCCGAGATCCGGTCCGATACGACGATCAGGAGCGAGTCGCCCAAATCGTAAACATCACGAACCTTTCCCTTGAAAAGCATCGGGATCCCGGGAAATTCGGATTCGCTGAAATACTTCATATTATTCCTCCTGACATCTGCCCGGAACGCCGCCATTGCCGTACCGGAAAACTCGATTAATATCATTATTTATTGTTACATGGGCCGCCTTCGGCCTGTCGCGCGGTTCAGAAACTTGAACGGGTCACAATCCTGTCGGTCGAATGTTTTCACCCCGACCTTCCCGTTCAGCGGAAAAAGCACAGGTTACAGAACGCCCTTCGACGAGGGAATCTCGCCTGCGGCATCCGGATCGATCGATGCGCCTTCGCGAAAAGCTCTCGCGAACGCCTTAAACATCGCCTCAATCTTGTGGTGGTCGTTCCCGCCGTAATCACAGCGAAGGTGCAGTGTGATTCCCGCCGCAAACACCAGCGCCCGGAAAAACTCCTGCGCGAGTTCCGTGTCGAAGTCGCCGACCCGATCACTTGCGTATTTGGCGTCAAACACGATAAACGGGCGGCCCGAGATATCGAGCGCACAGGTCGCGAGCGTCTCATCCATCGGGATGACCGCATAGCCGTACCGGCGTATGCCCTTCTTGTCCCCCAGCGCTTCCGCCAAAGACTTTCCGATCACGATCCCGACATCCTCAACCGTGTGATGCCCGTCAACCCGGAGGTCTCCTTTGGCTTTCACCGAAAGACTCATTCTGCCGTGACGCGCCAGGAGCTCTAACATATGATCGAAAAATCCGATACCGGTATCGAGAGAAACCTCCCCGGCCCGGCCGATCATAAGGCTGACCTCGATATCGGTCTCCCGGGTCTTACGGCAACAGGCCGCTGATCTTTCTTGAGTCTCGCAGAAATTGCGGGCGCAATCCCCCGATCTGTCCATCTCGGTATTACTCATCCCTTATTCTCCCTCTTCGTCTCCCCCGCGAAGTTCGCGGACGGCTTTAATCAGTTCGGTCATCTGTTCATCGGTGCCGACGGAGATGCGCAGATACTCGCTGATCCTCGGCTTACCGAAATACCTTACCAGTATACCTTTATTTTTAAGTTTGGTGTACAGTTCCGAGGCGCTGATCCCGTCGGGTCGAACGAACAGAAAGTTCGCCTTTGAATCCGTCATCTTGAAGCCCATTGCCCGAAAAGCTTCGCGCACACGCTCCCGGGTCGCGACGATTTTCCGGGTGTTCTCTTCGTGCCACGCGCGGTCCCGGACCGCCGCCTCGGCAGTCTTCTGGGCAAGCGTATCCACCGGGTAGGAATTGAAGGAATCGCGGATCCGCTGAATACCCTCGATCAACTCCTCGGAGCCGATCGCGAAACCGAGCCGCAGTCCCGCGAGCGAGTGCGACTTGGAGAGGGTACCGATAATCAGGAGGTTTGGGTATTCCTTCAGGAGACCGATGCAGGAAGGCCCTCCGAAGCAGGCGTAGGCCTCGTCGATCAGGACGACCCGGTCCGGATTTGCGTCCAATATGCGTCGGATCGAATCGACCGGCAGAGCGAGCCCCGTCGGTGCGTTCGGGTTGGCGATCGCCACCCCGCCCTCTGGGTAAAGATAGTCCTCGGGCGCGATCGAAAAATCTTCACGCAGGGGGATCTTCTTCAAGGGAATATCGAAAAGCTCCGCGTACACCGGATAGAAACTGTAGGAAATGTCCGGAGTCAGAAGCGGCGGGGCGTCCGGTCCGCTTTCGAAAAACGCCCGGAACGCGAAAGCGAGCACTTCATCGGATCCGTTTCCGCAGAAGATCTGCGTCGGACGAACGCCGTAGAACTCCGCGAACGCCTCCCGCAAAGCCGTACACGAGGTGTCCGGATACAACCGCAGGCGCTCCTCGTTGAAATCCTTAAGAAGCGCCCCGATCCTCGGCGAGGGCGGGTACGGGTTCTCGTTGGTATTGAGTTTAATGATCTTCTGCCCTTCGCGTGGTTGTTCTCCGGCGACATAGGGCTCGATCGCGTTGGTCTTTTTGTTCCAAAATCGGCTCATTTGTTTATCCTTCTTTATTTGTTCGTTTATCCGTTTTTTCAAACCGGACCCGGACCGCCTGCGCGTGTGCCGATAAGCCTTCCGCGTCCGCAAAAGCGGCGACGTCCTTATAGCACTCGAAAAGAGCCTGCCTGTCGTACCTTAAAATGCTCATTTTCTTTATAAAGTCTCCGGTCGAAAGCGGCGAGAAAAATCGCGCGGTTCCCGATGTCGGCAAGGTGTGGTTCGGCCCGGCATAATAGTCTCCGAGCGGCTCCGGCGTGTAGTTTCCGACAAAGATCGCTCCGGCGTTCCGGATCATCGGAATATATTTGTCCGGATCCCTGACGCAGATCTCCAGGTGCTCCGGAGCGAGTTCTTCCGAAAACGCGACCGC
>LSQX01311436.1_pt1 | contig 12789 bp, 11 predicted proteins | sample 654561 | NCBI WGS metagenome assembly LSQX01 (sample SAMN04489861, study PRJNA283612) | anaerobic digester metagenome | isolation source: 4 biogas reactors fed with cattle manure at either 37C or 55C with and... | place: Denmark: Kongens Lyngby | collected 2014 | reverse complement strand
GGACGAGCCGGCCGCCGGCATGAACAGGGACGAGTTCATGGCTGTGACCGACCTCATCCTCAAGCTCAAGGAGGGCGGCCTCACGGTGCTCCTTGTGGAGCACACCATGGAGTTCGTGGAGACCGTTGCCGACCACGTGGTAGTGCTCAACTTCGGGCAGAAGCTGGCCGAGGGCACTTTCCGGGAGATAGAGCAGAACCCGCAAGTTATCGAGGCATATCTCGGCAAGGAGGAGCTATAGCATGCTGGAAATCAGAAACCTCAGCGTGTCGTACAATGGCATACCAGCTCTGCGTCGAGTGTCGCTCGATATACGCCAGGGGGAGACGGTCTCGGTGCTCGGCCCCAACGGCGCCGGCAAGACCACGCTGCTCAATGCCATCTCAGGGCTGGTGCGCCTGGAACCCGGCAGCTCCATCAAGTTCTTAGGGCAGGAGCTCGCAGGGAAGAACCCCAACGAAGTGGTGGCCGCAGGGATCGTGCAGGTTCCCGAAGGGAGGCAGATCTTTCCGGAGCTCACCGTCATGGACAACCTTGAGGTCGGAACCGTTCTGAGGCGCGACCGCAGGCAGGCTTTGGCGGACATCGCAGAGATGTTCGAGGTGTTCCCGGAGCTCAAGGGCAGAGAGAAGCAGCTGGGCGGAACCCTGTCAGGCGGCGAGCAGCAGATGCTAGCCATCGCAAGGGCGCTGGTGGCTGCGCCGAAGCTTATCATGATCGACGAGCCCTCCATGGGTCTTGCGCCTGTGGTGGTGCAAAGGATATTCCGCCTCATCAGGGATGTCATCCCCAAGAGGGGCATCACCGTGCTGCTGGTGGAGCAGAACACGGCGCTTTCGTTCGCCGTCAGTGACAGGGCATACATCCTTACCCAGGGCGCTGTGGCGATGCACGGCACCGTGGAAGAGCTCGCCCGCGACCAGAGGGTCAAGGAGACCTACTTCAGAGGGCGTAGCGGCAGGTAGAAATGCGGGAATGCCGGAAGCCGAGGAAGCTGTCTGCGGCAAGGGCCGCGATGACGGTGCCGAGCCGATTATGCTGGCGCGAAGGGGTGGGCGAGGGTGCAGCATGACACCGTGAAGGTCAGTCTTCCATATGGAAAAGGCCGATTGGAGATGGAGCTCGACTCAGCGCGCTGCCGGTTCATAGGCGCGTACGGCGTCGCCGCCCCTGAGGAGGGCCTTGCAGATACCGGCGCCGCGGTGGCGGAGGCGTTGGCAAGCCCCATAGGCTCGCCGCGCCTGAGGGAGATCGCCAGGGGCTGCACCGACCTGGTGATAATCTCTGACGACGCCACGCGCCTCACTCCCGTGTCGCTCATCCTCCCCGGGGTGCTTGAGGAGCTTCGCGCCGCCGGAGTGGACGAGGACGCCGTCACGGTGGTGATGGCCAACGGCACGCATCGGCCGATGACTCAGGAGGAGATCGAGGCGAAGCTCGGAACCGACCTTGCGCGCAGGCTCCGAGTGGAGAACCACGATTACAGGGCCGACGATCTGGTTGACATGGGCTCCACCCCCAGCGGCGTGCCTGTGATGATGAATCGAACGGTGTCAGAGGCCGATCTCGTCATCGGCATCGGCAGCATCGTCCCGCACAGGTACTGCGGGTGGTCCGGCGGCGCCAAGATAGTGCAGCCCGGGGTGTGCGGAGAAGCCACCACCGTGGCGACCCACCTCATGATCACGCTGGATCCGGGAGTGCGCCTGGGCAACGTGGAGAACGTGGTGCGCCACGAGATGGAGGCCGTCGCTGAACGGGCCGGTCTCAGGTTCATAGTGAACACGGTGGTGAGCGCCAGGGGTGACGTGGTGTCGGTGGTGGCTGGTGACCCCGTGAAGGCCCACAGGGCCGGCGTGCGCCTGGCTGAAAAGGTGTGCTCCGTGCGCATACCCGAGCTGGCCGACGTGGTGGTGGCCAGCAGCTTCCCCGCGGACATCAACTTCTGGCAGGCAGGAAAGTCGCTTTACACAGCTGATCTAGCGGTGAGGGATGGCGGGGCCATCGTCTTGGTCACCCCGGCGCTGGAGGGCATAGGGGAGCATCCCGAGTTCGGGCCGCTCATCGGCCAGAGCCGCAACTCTATCCTCAAGATGCTTGAAGACGGACGCGTCAGCGACAGGCTGGGCGCGGCGGCGGCGCTGGCCGTGAGGCTGGTCGCAGACAGGGCCAGCATCATCCTGGTCACAGACGGGCTTACCGACGACGATACGCAAGTCATGGGATTCGAGCGCTTCGACAGTGGCCGGCTGCAGCAGGCCTTCGACCGAGCCCTGGAGATCGCCAGGGCCACTGGTGCCCAAAGGCCGGCGGCGACCGTGCTCAGCGAAGCGCCCGACACCCTGCCCATCATAGAGCAGTCATAGAGGACGGAAGGTGCGGTTTCCATGGGTGAGAGCAGGTTGAGTCTGAAATATGGAGACGGCGCGGTTGAAGTGTCGCTGCCGCGAAGCGTCGATCTTGGGCGAGGCTTCCGCCGCATAGACCCCATCCCCCTGCCGCCGGAGGCGGAAAGGTGTGCCCGAGACCCCATGGCTGCGCTGAGGGCGGCTTTGGACAGCCCCATAGGCACGCCGCCACTGGAGCAGATGGTGGAGCCCGGCGAATCGTGCGCCATCGCCGTGAGCGACATAACGAGGCTCTGGATCGGAACAAGGCACTTCCTTCCGGCCATAGTGGAGAGGCTCAACCGCGCGGGGGTGCCTGACGAACGCATCACGTTGGTGCTGGCCAGGGGCACCCATCGCCCGAACAGCGACGCCGAGATCGCGCAGATCGTCGGCGAGGAGCTGGCGTCGCGGCTGCGCATCGTACACCACGATCCCGACGGACCGTGTACCTACGTCGGCACCACCTCCAGGGGCACCAAGGTGGAGATCAACGCCGAGGCAGCCAGATGCGACAGGCTCATCCTGACAGGCGGGGTCGTGCACCACGCCATGGCCGGCTACGGCGGCGGGCGCAAGAGTATCGTGCCTGGCATCGCCTCAAGGGCGACGGTGAAGTCCAACCATCTGTGGGTGATTGATCCTGAGGTGCCGATGATCCGCGACGGGGTCGGGTCGGCTCGCACCGAGGGGAACCCGCTCCACGAGGACATGGTGGAGGCGGCGGCCATGGCCAACGTCGACTTCATTGTGAACGCTGCGACGGATGCGTCAGGCAGGTTCGCGGGATTCTTCGCCGGCCACTGGCTGGAGGCGTGGAGGGCCGGGTGCGAGCTGGTGGATAGGATGTACTGCGTGCCCTGTGCCGGTCGATCGGACGTGGTGCTGGCCTCCTGCGGGGGCTTCCCGCGGGACATCTCGATCTACCAGGCGAGCAAAGCCTTCTACAACGCCTGGATGGCGGTGAAGCCCGGTGGCACCATCGTCATGTTCTGCGAGGCCCGTGACGGGGGCGGAGGAGACGAGTTTTTCAGCTGGTTCGACTATCCCACCATTGAGGAATGCCACCGCGCGCTGGTGAACGACTTCACTGTCGCAGGGTATCTGGCGTTCCTGGTTTATCTCATCGCGGTGCGGCACAACGTCGTGCTGGTGACGGAGCTCGACGAGGAGCTGGTCCGGAAGATGCACATGACCCGCATGCTGCCGCGCGATGCCGAGAAGGCGTTGGCGGACGCGGTGCGCCCGAGCGACAGCGTCACGTTCATGCCTGAGTCAGCCATCACGCTTCCAGTGCTTGAATAGATGGAGGAGGATTGAAGCTATGAAAGTTCTTGATAACATGCCCATGGAGGGCGCTCCGTGGTACGAGAAGGGTGTCAAATGGGTCTCGCCGATGAACTTCGATCCGGCGGTGATGCCGGAGTCCACGTCAAAGCGCGTGTACATCCATGACGTCACGTTGCGTGACGGCGAGCAGACCTGCGGTCTCAACTGGACCGAGGACGAGCGCGTGGAGATAGCCGTGGCCCTGGACGACCTGGGCGTGGACCGCATAGAAGTGGGCATGCCCGCGGTGTCGGAGGACATATCCCGCGCCATAAGCAGGCTCGTGAAGATGAACCTCAGGGCCACCATAGTGCCCTTCGCCCGCTGCGTAAAGGGCGATATCGACGCGGCAGTGGATGCCGGCGCCTCCCACATCGTGGTGGAGCACGCCGTGAACCCCTACACCTGCTATTACGCGTACAACGTCGACAGGGAGAAGCTCATCGACAGGATCGTGAGTTCCGTCAACTACGCCAAGGAGCAGGGCCTGCGGACCACCTTCATGGGATGGGACGTCACCAGGGCCAGGCTGGACTACGTGTTGGGCGTGTACGAGCAAGTCGTCGCCGAGGCCAAGCCGGAGGCCGTGGTTTTCACCGATAGCTTCGGAGTGGCCACGCCCAATGCGATCTACCACGCGATAAGACAGCTGAAGACCAGGCTGCCGGGCGTGAGGGTTGAATTCCACGTGCACAACGAGTTCGGGATGGCCATGGGCTCGGTGCTGGCGGCGGTGTACGCCGGCGTTGACGGCATCCACTCGTCCATAAACGCGCTAGGCGAACGCACCGGGAACGTGGCCACCGAGGAAGTGGCGGCTACGCTGAAGCTCCTGTTGAACATCGATACCGGAGTCGACATCTCCAAGCTGGGAGACGTGTGCGGGATGGTGCAGCGCATCACCGGCATCGCCCCTGCTTACAACAAGCCAGTGACGGGTACGCGCCTGTTCTGGCTGGAGTCCGGCGTGGTGGTGGACGCCAAGACCAAGATGGAGGCTGCCGGACTCGTGCCTGCCATGTGCCCCTACATGCCTGAAGTGGTGGGGCACAGCCCCATCGAGGTGGTCATGGGCGGATCCAGCGGAAAGGCCAGCGTGAAGTACTTCCTGGACCAGCGCGGGACAACGTGCACCGACGAAGAGGTGGAGGAGATCTTGGCGAAAGTCAAGGACTACGGCAGGAAAGTGCGCAGGGTGCTGGAGCCTCAGGAGATAGACTCCATCATCAACGAGGTGCTGGGCAAGTGAGGGCTAAGGAAGTGAGACGCGTGCGAGCCATACAGGTGGACGCGTCGGACAACGTCGTCACTTTGGTGCAGGCGGCAGCGGCGGGCGACATGGCCTGCTGGGATGGAGGATGTGTGCAGCTTGTGGAGGATGTGCCGGCTGCCCACAAGGTGTGCATACAGGCGATCCCCGCAGGGAGCGTGGTGACCAAGTACGGCTCTCCGATAGGCCTGGCCACAACATCTATCGAGCCCGGGCAGTGGGTTCACGTGCACAACGTGCGCAGCGCCCGGGGCAAGGGGGCGCACGCATGATCAGGGCTTACATGAGACCCAACGGACTGGTGGGCGTGAGAAACCACGTCATCGTGCTCCCCACGGTGGTCTGCGCCAACGCGGTGGTGGAGGAGGTGGGAAGGCGCGTTCCAGGCGTTCAGCCCATCACACACCCGTACGGCTGCACTCTTGACCCTGTGGCCAATGACGAGATGACTCGGGTCTTCGCCGGCATCGCGTCCAACCCCAACGTGTACGCCACCGTGCTGGTGGCGCTGGGATGCGAGACCGTCGTGGGCCAGCAGGTCATGGAGATGGCGCAGGCTGCCGGAGCCAGGTGCGCGCTGGTCACGGTCCAGGACGAGGGCGACACCTTTGCGGCTGCGGATGCAGCGGAGAAGGTGGCGCGAAGCTTCCTCGAGGAGGCCTCGAAGGTGGAGCGCGTCGACTGCCCTGAAGACGGCCTGATAATCGCCTTGGAATGTGGCGCCTCCGATGCGTTCTCGGGGCTGTCGGCTAACCCGGCTGTGGGGAAGGCCGCAGACATCATGGTGGACATGGGCATGACGGTGATGATTTCAGAGATCACCGAGTACATGGGTGCCGAGCACATCGCCGCCGCCCAGGCCGCCAACGACGAGGTGAAGCAGCAGATCCTGGACGTGGTGGCCAGGACGGAGAGAAATTTGGCTGCTATCGACCCAGCGTGCGGCCTTTCGGACATCACTCCAGGGAACATCGAGGGGGGCCTGACCACCATCGAAGAGAAGTCCCTCGGATGCATCAGGAAGGGCGGCAGTCGCCCGTACGTGCAGGTGGTGGAGTACGCGCAGCGGCCCACCAAGAAGGGCCTTGTGATGATGGACACTCCCGGGCAGGACATCCAGTCGCTCACAGGGCTCATGGCCGGGGGCGCTCAGATAGGGATCTTCACCACAGGCAGGGGCACGCCCACCGGTTCGGCCATCGCTCCAATCATCAAGGTCGTCAGCAACACCCAGGCCTTCAACAGGATGCGCCGCAACCTCGACCTGAACGCCGGCGCGGTTCTCGACGGCGAGAAGACCCTGGACGAGATGGCCAGGGAGATAGTGACCACAGTGTTGGCCGTGGCTGAAGGAAAGCTCACCGCATCGGAGATAGCCGGCCACAGGGAGTTCGCGCTGCGCCGCTACGGCTCGGTGGGGTGCATCTACTAGATGGAGGAGTCTGTGATGAACCGCAGGGCCCACATGGTGCTGGCGATAAACCCGGGGTCCACCTCGACAAAGATCGCAGTCTACAAGGATGAGGAACCCCTGTTCACCGAGTCGGTGGCGCATTCCGCGCAGGAGCTCGCGGGATTCACTCACATCACTGACCAGCTCGACATGAGACGCGCTGTGGTGGAGAGGGTGCTGGTAGACCACGGGATCGATATCCACTCCCTTTCAGCCGTGGCGTGTCGCGGGGGCAGGCTGAAGCCTCTCCCCAGCGGCACCTACCTGGTGAACGAGAGGATGGTACACGATGCCGAGCGGGGAGTGCAGGGCGAACACGCGTCGAATCTGGCATGCATCATCGGATACGACATCGCCAAGAGGGCGGGAGTCGAGGCCTACATCGTGGATCCCGTGTCAGTGGACGAGCTGGACGACGTGGCCAGGCTGTGTGGAGTGAAGGAGATCAAGAGGAACAGCCTCTCGCACGCGCTGAACATGAAGGCTGTGGCCAGGCGAGCTGCTGCCGACGTGGGACTGGAGTACGGCGCGGCGCGGGTCATTGTCGCGCATATCGGCGGCGGCGGATCGGTGTCGGCGCATGCCGACGGGCGCATGATCGAGATAAACAACTGCGACAAAGAGGGGCCGTTCAGCGCCGAGCGGGCGGGGGCCATCCCCAGCCTCGATCTGGTGGAGCTGTGCTTTTCCGGCAGATACACCAAGGACGAGGTCATGCGAATGCTTGTGGGCGGTGGAGGCCTCATGTCGCACCTCGGCACGAAGGATGCGCGCGAGGTGGAAAGGCGCATCGACGAGGGCGACCGCTACGCCGAGATGGTGTATGAGGCCATGGCATACGGCTTCGCCAAGGCTATCGGATCGATGGCGGCTGTTCTGGGCGGCAGGGTTGACGTGGTGGCCATCACCGGAGGCATGGCCCATTCGGCCAGGTTGACCCAGTGGATAGCGGAACGGGTAGGATTCATAGCTCCGGTGAAGGTGTACCCGGGCGAGGACGAGCTGCGGGCGCTCGTGGAGGGAGTGCTCCGCGTTCTGCGCAATCAGGAGCTGCCCGCAATCTACGAGTAGCGCCCTGTGAGAAGCCAGAAGCGTCGGGATCGGCGTGGCGCCGGCGATCGCGCCGGCTGAGGCCGGATGGCATTGAGCGGCATCGAGGGGGAGGGAACGCGTGTGAACAGGAACGCGATGACCAGCTTCAGGCAGGTACGCGCGGCTGCGCCGCGCGGGCGGCGGATAGCAGTTGCCGGGGCGGATGACCCCGCGGTGCTTCATGCAGTGGCGATGGCCGTTTCCGAGGGCATCGTGTCAGGCGGCAGGCTGTGCATGTCGCGGCTGACTCGCGCAGAAGCGGAGCTGGAGTTGGAGCAGGCAGGTCTGGAGCCCGGGTCTTTCGAGATCGATGCCGTGGGCGAAGGGCGTGCGGCTGGTGACCGGGAGCCCTGCTTCCAGGCAGTGGCTGCGGTGCGCGATGGCGAGGCCGACATTCTGATGAAAGGCTTTGTGCAGACCGCCGACTTCATGCGCGCGGTCCTCAACAAGGAGACGGGCATCCGGGCAGGCAATCTGCTTTGCCAGGTGGGAGTGTACGAGGTACCCTCGCTTGGGAGGCTCGTGGTCATGGCCGACGTGGGCATCGTGATCGTGCCAGACCTTGATCAGCTGGTGGGGATCGCTGCCGGGGCCGTGCAGGTGGCGAAAGCCCTGTGCCTGGGGGACGAGGGCCGGCCCAGGGTGGCCATGCTCAGTTCGGTGGATACCGTGAACCCTGCCATCCCGGGGAACGCCAACGCTGCCCTCATAGTGCAGATGGCTGCCAGGGGCCAGATTCCCGGGGCGGGCAAAGCTGGATCCGGCGCGATCTTCGACGGACCGCTGGCCCTTGACAACGCTATCAGCCTTGACGCCGCGCGTCACAAGGGCATCGTTTCGGACGTTGCGGGCAGAGCGGATGTGCTGATCGTTCCAGACCTGAACTCCGGCAACATGCTTGCCAAGTCGGTGATATACCTTTGCGGAGCGAGCGCTGCAGGAGTGGTTACAGGGGCCAGCTGCCCTGTGGTGCTCACCTCCAGAGCCGATGCCCCCGAAACCAAACTGAACTCCATAGCCCTGGCAGCCTTGCTCGGTGCAGGTGACGGACAGCGTTCGGCCGCCTGAGCTTAACTGGAAACGAACGACGCGAAGCAGACGGACAGCATGTTCAGGGGGTGAGCGGGATTGGGCCTGACAGTGGCGGAAGCGCTGCGCTTGGCGCCTCTCGCAGGTGCCAGGGTGTTGGCCGGCGATGGCGGGCTCGACCGCGTCATCGAACACGTGACGGTAGTTGACGCCCCTGACGCCGCCGACTGGCTGCGGGGCGGCGAGTTCGTGCTGACCACGGCGTATGGGGTGAAGGACACCCCCGAGGGGCAGGTCGAGCTGATCAAGCGCATGATATCGGCTGGCGTCGCATGCCTCGGCATCAAGCTCCGGCGTTTTATCGACGCCCTCTCTGATGAGGCCCTGGCCTGCGCCGATGACGCGGACTTTCCCGTCATCGAGCTTCCCTACGAGGTTGCCTGGGCAGACATAATCACGCCAGTCTTGGGCGAGGTACTTGAACGCCAGGCCAGCGTATTGCAGCGGTCCATGGACATGCACACGCAGTTCATCGAGACCGTTCTAAGCGGAGGCGGCATGGACGATATCGCCTCCGTCTTGGCCAGCCAGATTGACGCGGCCGTCGCCATAGTGGACATGAGATGGTCCATCGTCGCCGCCGCAGGCGAGTGGCATGGTCTCGCAGGTGACCTTGAGCTTCTGGCGTCATTGAGTACGCGCGACGCCCGGCAGGTGCGGGCTGTGGAGGAGCCATGGGGCTTCGCTCCTGAAATGACGAGGATAACGTTGGAGCCCGTATCGGAGGCTTCCATAGGTCCGGCACATTCCGTCATACTGGCCTCTATCGGCAGCGATGATTTCAAGTATGGAAGGCTGCTGGTGCTGGAGCCGGAAGGCCGGGCACTGGGCCGCATGGACTCTATCGCGATAGGCCATGCCGTTACCACTGTCACTCTGGAGGCACTGCGGATCAAGTCTGCGCAGGATGTGGAGCGCCGCTACCGGGTGAACTTCTGGGACGATCTGGTGCATCGGAGGTTCGACTCCGCGCAAGACACCGTGAAGAAGGCGAAAGCCTTCGACGTTGATCTATCTAGACCGAACATCGTGTTCACGCTGGCGCCGGACCCCGCTGTCGCCAACGGGTTGAACGGAATCGCGGCGATTCCCGGTCCCGAGTCAGTGCGCTTGCAGGACGAGATCGCACAGGCTGTCAGCAGATTCTGCGCCGAGGAACCTGAAGGGGCCTCTCTGGTGGCTTTCCCGTACCGCAGAGGCGTATCGGTGCTCATGCCATGGACAGGCGACATTCACGACGCCGCTGGCGCCCGCAGGGAGGCAATGGCCTTGGCGCAGCGGCTCCACGCCCATGTGGCGGCGGAGATAGCCCCCAGGACGCTGTCGATAGGTATAGGGCGGTACTACAAGGATCCCATGTCGGTTTCGCAGTGTTACAGGGAATCCTGGCAGGCGGTGATCCTAGGGACCTTGGTGTTCGGCCCCAACAGGGTAGTGCATTTCGACTCCATGGGAGCTTACCGCATCATGTCCCGCTGCTCAGACCATTCGGAGCTCAAGGGGTTCGTCGATGGCCTGCTTGGCCCGGTGATATCATATGACAGCGTGCGCAGCACGGAGCTTGTGGCTACATTGGAAGCGTTCCTTGACGAGGGCTGCAACCTGCAGGCCACTGCGGATAGGCTTTTTGTGCACGTCAACACCCTCAAATACCGCCTGAGCAGGGTGGAACGGCTTGTCGGCATAAACCTGCAGGACCCTGAAACCCGGTTCAATCTGGGCCTGGCTCTCCGGATCCGGCGCTACCTCAGGGCCATCTCGCGGCAGTAAAGCATTGGAGGCCTTGCCATGACCGATAGTATCAGTCGTCTCAAACTAGCGTACATGGTAGCCACGCCTGACATCGAGTCGAGGGAGGCCCTTGGCTATCACGGAGACATCAACTACAGTACGAAGCTTCTGCGGGAGCTGGGCTACGACGGGATAGAGCTCACCACTGCCGATCCTGATGCCTTCGGATGGGGGGCGGTGCAGGCCGCCATCGAAGCAGCCGGGCTGGATGTGCCCCTAGTGTGCTCGGGTGAGGTGTTCGGGCAGTCAAAGCTGGGGCTGGCCGCACCGGATGAACACGTGAGGGCCGCGGCACTGGTCAGACTGAAGCGGCTCGTTGATTTCGCGGCCATCTTCGGCTCCAACGTGAACATCGGCAGGTCCAGGTGGTACTACACAGAGGGCGTGCCAAGGTCTCTCACTGAACAGTGGGCGTATGAAGCATTCTGTGAGATAGCGGACTACGCAGCTGAAAAGTCCGTTTGCATCGCGCTGGAGCCCATCGCGTTTCACGTATGCAACTTCATCAACAGCACGCAAGAGGGCCTTGAATGGGTGCGCCGAGTGGGAAGGCCCAACTTCAAATTGATGCTCGACGTGTACCACATGAACATAGACGACCGGCTCAGCATCGAGAGCAGTATCTTCCAGGCCGTGCAGGCTGATGCAGTGGTGCATGTGCACCTTTGCGACACAAACCGCAAGCCTCCTGGATACGGCCATATGGATTTCCCAAGCATCTTCGACGCTCTGAAACGCGCCGGCTACACTGGCTACGTGTCGGCGGAAGTGTTCAATTACCCGGATCAGGACGAGGCGATCGTTAGGTGTGCCGAGGTTTTCAAACAGCTGCTCTAGGCGCTGTCTTGTGTGTTTTGTGCGCGGCCTGGGTTGCTCCCGGGCCGCCGCGCTGTTTTCGGCCTATCGTTAGCTGCCAGCCGCATTGTCCCGATGGAACTCTTCCCACAAGGCCTCGGCCCTGATGGCCCAGGCTTCAGCGGCGCCGACGCACTTGGAGGCTAGATCCCGCACGTCCTCGGGGTTTGCGAGGTCGGTTGACCGCGCACCGGTGCGCTCCACCATCTCGGCGAGCTTTTCTGGGTTATCCAGCAACGGGCAAGGACGCAGGTGGTTGCAGTTGAAGGGCTGGTTAGTGCGGTACTCCATGAACAGTGGCGACTTCAGCGCTTCGAGCAGCGTTTTTTCGCATATGTTGCTGTCGGAGTAGTGGATGAACGCGCAGGGCTCGATGTCGCCATTGGCATTGATGTGCAGGTACTTCCGACCTCCTGCGATGCAGCCCCCGGAGTACTCTCCGTCGTTCCAAAAGTCCAAGGTGAATATGGGCTTTGTTTGACGGAATCGTCTGATCTGCCTGCACATGAACTCGCGCTGATCAGCGCTGGCGATGAGCTCAGGCGATGCGTTCACTCCCACGGGCATGTAGGTGAAGAACCATGCGAACTTGGCGCCCGCATCGATGATATGGTCGAAAAACTCCTCGCTGCCTACGGTGTAGGTGTTTTCGCTTGTGTAGCAGCACGATACGCCGAAGAGTAGCTTCTTACTCCTCAAGACGTCCATGGCGCGCATCACTGCCTGGTAAGTGCCGCGGCCGCGCCGTGAATCCGTGGACTCCTCAAAGCCCTCCACGCTTATCGCAGGGACGAAGTTCTGAACCCGGAGCATCTCGTCGGCGAAGCCCTCGTCGATGAGGGTGCCGTTGGTGAATGCCATGAACACGCAGTCGCCATGGGTCTCGCACAGCCTGATGACGTCGTCCTTGCGCACCAGAGGCTCGCCGCCTGAGAAGATGTAGAAGTACACCCCGAGTTCCTTTCCCTGCTCGACGATGTGGTTCAGGGTGTCGAAACTCATGTTGAGCGCAGAGCCGTAGTCTGCAGCCCAACAGCCCTCGCAGTGCAGGTTGCACGCGGAGGTGGGATCCATGAGAATCGCCCAGGGGACGTTGCAACCGTGCTCCTCTCTGATTTTGTCTTGCCGTTTCAAGCCGATTATGCCGGCGTTCACGACGAAGTTCTCAAGCACTCGATGCCTGACCCCGTCGTCGATATCCGTCCAGAAGCTCATCCCCAGCTTGCACCAGTTGTTCTCAGGATCCTGTAGGGCGTTGCGGACCGCCTGCAGCTGTGGGGCAACGTGGTTGTCTTTGCTGAACCTGAGCAGCCAGTTAACGGCTTTGAGCACGCGCTTTTCGGGATCGGCATCGATGTACCTGAGAAACCTCCTGACGCCGAAGGCCTTCAAAGCCTCAACAAGGCTCACACCGCTCACCTCGTTGCACTCCCCTTCTCGTCGTTGTTGATTAATTCTATGCGGGGAACGATTTACATTCTTTTGGGAAGGCGGCACAGACGAGGCGCAAACTGAAGCGTGCG
>LSQX01234841.1_pt3 | contig 12790 bp, 8 predicted proteins | sample 654561 | NCBI WGS metagenome assembly LSQX01 (sample SAMN04489861, study PRJNA283612) | anaerobic digester metagenome | isolation source: 4 biogas reactors fed with cattle manure at either 37C or 55C with and... | place: Denmark: Kongens Lyngby | collected 2014 | reverse complement strand
CCTCAAAGACCACCTGGCCGATGTCCTCACCGTATTCAAGTTTCAGACCCTGGATCAGGATCTCATGAATGCGATTGCAGGCGTCACGGGTGGCGCCGCCGCCCAGGAGGGTCCCACGCGAGGCAATACAGGCACCGGTCGCAGGTGACCGGGAGGTATCTGTCTCACCCATGGTGACCTGGTCAAAGGAGACCCCCATGCCCTCGGCTACCATCTGCATCTGGGCTGTACGCAGGCCCTGGCCGATTTCGACCAGACCCAGGTTGGCATGGACGCTGCCATCCTTCATGATCTCAATCAGGATACGGGCCACGTCAAAGCCATTGCCATCTGCACCGACACTGGCGCCACGGATGGATACGGCTACACCGACTCCACGGCGGATACGGCGTTTGGGATCTTTATTCTCTTCCTTATACTGGGCGTATTTACGATCATATTCGATTTCTGCCAGTGCCTTTTCCAGGACTTCCTTGATGCTGACTTCGTGGAAATCAAGCACATGGCCGTTGGCGCTGGTATCGCCATTGACCAGGACGTTCTTGCGCCGGATATCGGCGGGCGACATACCCAGTTCCTCGGCCAGCTCGTCGATGGTGTTCTCCAGGGCGAAGAGGGCCTGAGGGGTACCAAAGCCCCGCATGGAGCCGGTATGGACATTGTTGGTCAAGACGGCTGTGGCCTTGTAGTCGACATCGTCATAGCGGTAGGGGCCGGATCCCAGAGTAGCCGTTTTGTAGGCCACCGGAGGGGACATATTGGTGTAGGCACCCCCGTCCAGATAAGCCTGGACCCGCAGGGACTTGAAGACACCTTCCTTGCTGGCACCCAATTCAATATCAAACTCGATGGGGTGACGCTTGTAGCTTTCACGCATGGAGTCTTCACGCGTCAGTGTGTACTGGGCGGGACGTCCTGTTTTCAGGGCAATCAGGCCTGCCCGGATGGCCATGGCTTCCGCGGTTTCAATCTTGCCGCCAAAAGAACCGCCGACCGTACTGGGCCGGAAGATGATTTGGGACATGGGCAGATTCAGCATCCGGTGGATGGAGATCCGTGCGTTGTAGGGCGCCTGGGTCGATCCCAGGATAGTCAGCTCAGGTCTCATACGGCTGGGTACCGCCGTGATCGACTCGGGTTCCAGATAGGCATGATCGATATAGGCTGACTTGTAGTTCCGCTTGAGGACGATGTCGGACTCTGCCAGACCTTTTTCCGCATCCCCCTTGTTGACGACCACTTCCCCGCAGATATTTTTGGGACAGTTCTCATTGATCAGGAGATCGCTTTCCAGGGCCTGCCTGGGTGAACCCAGGATGGGCAGGGGCTCGTAGTCGGCTGTCACCAGGGCGGCGGCCGCATCGGCCTCTGCTTGGGACTCGGCCGCAACGACGGCAATGACATCGCCCAGATAACGGACCCTGTCATAGGCGATGGCGTACTGGTCAATGTAGAGTTCCCCGAAAATGCGTTCGCCGGGGATATCCTTTCCTGTCACGATGCAGACGACGCCTGGCATCTTTTCTGCTTCTTCTGTATGAACCGCCAGCAGATTGGCATGAGCATACTGGCTGTAGACGCCCTTGAGGTAGAGGAGATCAGGCAGACGGACGTCTGCACCGAACTCCGCCCGACCTGTCACTTTGGCCCGGGCGTCAATCCTTCCCATAGGTTTTCCGATGGTATGAGTTTTCATCTCTTGGCTCCCTCCATTCAACTTGTCGGAGACATGCTTGTTCACCAATTGTAACTAATTTCATCAGCTATGTCCACGGATAAAGACAGACAAGTTCAAGGCCTCTTAGGGCATTTTGTCAAAGAGATGTCAGAAGGGGGCAAAAGGTCTTTCCGGCTTTATGAAATGGCCGGCTGACTACCACTCAAGGCTGAGGATGTCCTGGGGACATAGGGCAACGCAAAGTCCACAACCGTCACAGTCATCGGCCTTGATGCGGATACCTCCCTGGGGATCCATGTAGATGGCATGGGGCAGGCAGCTGTCCACGCAACGCAGGCAGTCATGACGATGGCAGGCTTCAAGGGCCACGGCATAAAGTCTGCCCGGCATGATATCCTCATAGGCCCGAAGGGCGGGCAGGGCACTGCCACGGATCTCCCCTATCTCCTTATACCCATGTTGGGTCATCCATCCTTCCAGGCCTGAAATGACTTTTGAGATCACCTCGTAACCATTGGAGAGCATGGTCGAGGCCAGCTGGACTGCTGTCGCCCCCAGCATGAGAAATTCAATGACCGATTCATGGTCAGTCACACCTCCGGAACTGACCACCTGGAGGGAGGTGTATTGATGGAGGGCGGCTGTTGTGGCCAGGGACACCGGACGAATGTGGGGGCCGGTGTAGCCGCCATAGGTTGGCATGAGGGTCCGTTTGTTCTCGATATCTACGCCTGCCAATCCTTTCAAGGCGTCAATGGCAGAGATGGCCTTGACGCCTGCCTTTCTCAGCTCCCAGGAAAATTCCGGAATGGAGGCGGCCTCATAGGAAAGCTTGACCATGACCGGAATCGACACGGCAGCGACGGCGGCAGCGGCGAATTCCTGGATATTGGAGGAGTGGCGGGTCAGAAATTGATTCCGGCTGCCGATAGGCGCTGAAATACTGATCTCAATGCCATCGGCTCCCATCTGCTCCACCTTCCTGGCTAAATAGGCGATCTCAGAAGCGGTGGCACCCCAGATACTGCAGATCAGCTTGGCATCTTTCCGATCAATGATCCGGAACTCATCCTCCCATTCCTCCAGATGCAGATTGGAGTAAAGCATGGTATTGAAGAGGGCCTGATCATGGGCGAAAAGCCGGGGGCTGATCCGCTGCCGGGCCTCCAGGGACATGGTCTCGGTAATAACAGCACCCGCGCCGGCATCAATACAGGTTTGGATGCCAGCGGCATTGCCGGCCCAGGGGCCTGCGGCGGTCAAAATGGGATTCTTCAATTTGAGACCCATGAGGTCTGTTGTCATATCCATAGCAACCTCTTAGTCAAACAATTCAAATATGCCGGTCTTATTCCCGCAAGATTCACGTATCTTCAATTTTGGCTGCAGGATCAGCTCCTGGCTGATCTCTGAGTCATGGTCCTCATCTTCAATGCGATCAAAGAGCAGGCGGGCCGCCGCCATGCCCAACTTGACCGCCGGCATCTCAAGACAGGTCAGGGCCGGGGAGACAACACTGCAGACAGGTGAATCGATGAAAGAGGCCAGGGCCATATCCTGGGGGATGCGTAAACCCGCGTCACGGGCAGCCTTCAAGGCGCCGATGGCCTGCAGGTCAGAGCTTGTGACCAGGACATGGGGCAACTTTTGACCCCCCATCATCTTCTGCAAGGCCTGGTAGCCTCCTCGTGTGGAGTTCTCACCCTCTTGGACGGAAAAAGCGATGGGCATGGACAAGTGACTGGCCAGCCGGTTGAGGCCTGCCTCAAAAGCCTGGGCAATGTCGGCGTCGGTCACAGGATTATGAAGGAGGCGGATGGTTTGGTGGCCCAGGTCCACCAGGTGGCTGACCAGGCGGTAGGCAGCCTCCTCGTAATCCAGATAGCAGATCATGTCGCAGCCACATTCCCGGTTTTTCCCGATATGGACACGGGGCATATCCAGCTCCAACCCTTCGGGCATGGATTCGGGTGTCAGCTGTGACCCTACCTGGATAATGCCATCGGCCTTCCTGGTCTTCATCACCTTGAGAAAATTGAATTCCGTTTCCCGATCGCCCCCGGTTTGGCAAAAAATAACTACATAACCCTTATTATTGGCCACCGTCTCGACACCGGAAATAATATTTTGACTCAAGTAGGAGTCGATTCCCTGGATCAGGAGTGCGATGGTCTTGGTAGAACCCAGGGTCAGGCCGCGGGCGAACCAATTGGGAGTGAAGTTATATTTCTCCGTCACGGCCAAGACCCGCTCCCGGGTCTCCGGCAGGACCCGCTCCGGGTGATTGAACACACGGGACACGGTCGCTACCGAAACACCGGCCAGTTCCGCGATCCTGCGTATGTTCATACCCTTTGCCTCCCAACTCTCTGCCAACTCTTGCTTCTAATTATACCTATATAGCTCTGTTTTTGCCCGCCCGGGCCAAGGTCAGCCTTGAAATGTAAGCGGCCAACAAAGAGGGATGGGGTCCGCCCATTCATAATCATGAGGTCTGGACAAACTGCATAAGATATAAGGGTTTGGGTTTGACAAAGCGGTCAAGTTGACTTAAAGTAACTTCATCTATTTGATTGTAATCAGTTACATATCAGTATGAGGAGGTCTCGTAAATGGAAGAAGTTAAAAAGAAAGAAGTGGAACAGGTCGTGGATATTGATTATTCATTAGAGCCTGTTCCGCAGTCGGCCCGCAAGGGCTTCTGGTCTATGTTCGTCATCATGTTAGGCTTTACGTTCTTTTCAGCCAGCATGAGCGTAGGGGCCAAGATGGCCAACGGACTGAATCTGACCCAGTTCATCTGGGCAATCCTCATCGGTGGCGTCATCCTGGGCGCCTATACCGGTGGTTTGGGTTACATCGGCAGCCATACGGGCCTGACCCTGGACCTGCTGACCCACCGCTCCTTTGGTACACAGGGCTCAAAATTGGCGTCTGTCCTGATCGGCTTTACTCAGATCGGCTGGTTTGGCGTCGGGGTGGCCATGTTTGCCATTCCGGCAGCAGAATTGCTGAATATCAATCCCTGGATCCTGGTCATTATCTCAGGTGCTTGTATGACGGCATCAGCCTATGTCGGCATCAAGGGCATTGAAATCGTCAGCTTTATCTCGGTGCCTCTCATTGCAATCCTGGGCACCTACTCCATGGTCCGCGCCGCTTCCGAGGGCGGTGGACTGGTAGCCATCTTCGATAAATCAACCGGCGGCTTGACCGTATTTGCCGCAGTGGGCATGGTCATCGGATCCTTTATCTCGGGCGGTACCGCGGCACCCAACTTTGTCCGCTTTGCCAAGAACAACCTCATCGCAGTGGTCACTACCGTGGTCGCCTTCTTCCTGGGTAATACACTCATGTTCTCCTTTGGTGCCGTCGGCGGTGCCTTCACCGGCCAGGAAGATATTTTCTATGTCATGATCGCTCAGGGGCTGGCTATTCCTGCCCTCCTGGTCTTGGGGGCCAACATCTGGACCACCAATGACAACGCCCTATACACCGGTGGTCTGGGCCTGGCCAATATCACCAAATTCAAGAAACGTCCCATGGTCCTGGTGGCCGGCTTTATCGGCACCGTCACGGCCATGTGGCTCTATTACAACTTTGTCGGCTGGCTGAGCTTTCTCAACGCCACCCTGCCCCCCATCGGCGCCATCATTATGCTGGACTACTTCATGAGAAGAGACGCCTACAAAGAGGGCAGTGAGAAGAAATTGCGGCCGGTTAACTGGTTCGCCATCGCCGGCGTAGTGGCTGGTGGCCTGGTCGGCAACTTCGTCCACTGGGGCATCTCTGCCATCAACACCATGGTGGTCGCCTCCATCATCTATCTGGTTGGCACCAAACTGGTTTACAAAGACTAGGAAAAGACACAAGCAAAGCGACAAAAAGGCTCCCGGTCTCGCCAAGAGATCGGGAGCCTTTTCTTTGCCTGTCAGCTATAGCTTGGGATTTTTCAAGAGGAGCAGGCAGTCCTCATATTCTCCGATTGTAAAAGAAGACAGGTCGTGGCGGATGACATTGGGAAAGCGGTCCAGGAAGGCCTGAACGCCCGAGGTCACCTCCCAGCCTGCTTCCCCATCCCGATAATGCATGGGGACTGTGACGACGGGCCGGGTATCCTGGACAATTTCAGCAGCTTCCTGAGCATTGATGGTATAGTGGCCGCCTACCGGAATCAGCATGACATCCAGATTTTGCAGGCGGGCGATCTGGCTGTCGGATAGGGGATGGCCCAGGTCACCCAGGTGGGCGATCCGCTTGCCGGCCAGGGTCAGGACATGGATCTTGTTGGGCCCTCTCAGGCGGCCCTCCTGGTCATCATGGAAGCTGTCAATGGTTTCGACCTCCAGCTTGGGGGTCCGACCTGTCAGGGTCACCCGTTCCCGGGCATTATGGTCATCGTGTTCATGGGAGGCCAGGACCAGGTCAGCCTCCAGGTCCAGCTCCCTGTAACCCGGTACTTCCAGATAAGGATCCAGAACGACCCTGGCCTCATTGGATTGGATTTCAAAACAGGAATGACCCTGCCAAATAATCCGGACTTGGTCTTGTCTATGGTTTTCTTTATCAGATGGCATGACAGCCTCCTTTCGAATGGACCTTTGGTCTTGACCGCCAGCCCAGGTTTATCGGCTTCCTCCATTTTACAGGAGGGCCAGGGGCCGGCGTCAAGCCAAGGTATACTGATAAAAACCCTAAACCGAATCCGGGAGGTGACCTGTATGGAGGCGGGAGATTTAATAGGAATCTATAAGGAACTTGAAAGCCGTCTGGCTTCCATCGACTTCCAAGCTATCTGGCCTGGCTTTGGCCCCGTTGATATCGCCCTCTATTTGGATGAGGTCATGTGTTTTCAGGGCCAAATGGCGGCAAGACCGGCATCTTTCATGGGCAACACGGCTCTTGACTATCAGGGACGGCAGATCGCCATCTGGAATATGGCCTACACAAAGATTGAAGGCCCTGACTCCCTGGACCTTTTGACCGGCAACCTGGTCCATGAGATTTTTCATGCCTTCCAGCGAAATAGAGGGGAGTCCCGCTTCCCCCGGGACCTGGACCTCCTCCTCTATCCCCAAAGTCAAGAACTGGTCGCCTGGACCCGCCGGGACTCTGCCCTCCTGGCCGGACCCAGGGATGATCCCCAGCAGCTGCTGGCCTCCCTGGCCTTTATCCGGGCTGAAAAGACCCGCTTGAGCCATGGTGCCACAGCCAATGAGTTTCGGGCGGAAACAGCCGAGGGACTGGCAGAGTATGCCGGTATCAAGGGCTTGGGACAGCTGAATCCAAGGCTGGCCCGGGACCAGGTCGACAAGTACAGGCATTTTCTTGAAGATGACTCTTATCTTTTTGATATCCGTCGACGGGCCTATTTTTCCGGCCTGCTTTTAGCCTTGACCGCAGAGGAAGCCGGTATAAACCTCTATCATGACCTGGCGAGTCCGGCCCCCCTTTGGGACTTGCTGGCCCTGGAAGCAGCCCAAGTCCCTGCCCTAGGCCCGGAAGAGCTGGAAGAGGCCTCTGCCCTCATGATCAAGGAAGAGGCGCGGCGGTCTGCCCTCCTGGAGGATTTCCAGGCCCGCTTCCCCCGGGAACGGCCCATCCAGGCCATGATTGTAGGTTACGATCCCATGAATATGACCCGGGTCGGTGATTTTCTGATCTCCACCCATTTCCTCATGACAGATGAAGCAGATCCCCCTGCCCCCCTTATGGGCGATTCATTGGTTAAAATGAAAGCTAATGATCCAAGACAGATACTGGCCATCTATGAAGGGCCATCCTGATGGATTTGCTACAATGCTAGCGTGATAGCAAATGACGCAGGCGAAAAGCCCGTCATCTTGATTTTGAAAGGAAGGATGTCAGTTCGATGAAATCTCAATTGAATGACATACGCGACCAGGGTCTGGATGCCCTGAGGCAGGCACCATCAGCCGATAATCTGGAGGAACTTCGCCAAAAATACCTGGGCAAGAAGGGTCTATTGACCAACCTGCTCAAGGGTCTGGGCAAACTGTCTGCCGAGGAAAGAAAGCAGATGGGACAGCTGGCCAATGAGGTCAAGGAGCTTTTTGCCGGTGTCCTGGAGGAACGTAAGCTCCAACTCCTGGACCAGGCCTCCATCTTACCGGTTCCTCCGGATCTGACTATTCCCGGTTTGCGGCTGGCAGGAGGGGGGCTCCACCCCATCACCCAGATGTGCTACGACCTCAATGACTCCTTCCGCTCCCTGAATTTTGAAATCTTCAGCGAGGATGAGATCACCAGCGAACTTTATGCCTTCGATTACCTGAACTTCCCGCCCGATCATCCGGCCCGGGATTCCATGGATACCTACTGGATCAAGGGGACAGAAGACAAAAGCGGGGCTGAACGGCTCTGCCTCAGACCCCACCTGACGGGTGGCTCTGTCCGTTTTCTGCAGAAATATGGGGCTCCTGCCCGTTTTGTCTACCCCGGCCGGGTCTTTCGCAATGAGGCCACGGATGCCCGTCACGAAAGAGCTTTTTTCCAGTACGAGGCCCTGATTGTCGACCGGGATTTTTCCTTTTCTTCCGGCTTGGTCCTGGTAGAGACCATCCTGGAGCGGGTCTTTGGCCGGGATGTTCCTGTGCGGATGCGGGCCGGCTTCTTCCCCTTCGTGGAGCCCGGCTTTGAAATTGACATGCAATGCCAGGTCTGCCAGGGGGCCGGCTGCCCGGTCTGTCACTACAGTGGTTGGATCGAGGTCATGCCAGGCGGCTCCCCCCATCCCAATGTCCTGCGGGCCGCAGGACTGGACCCGGATATCTGGAGTGGCTTTTACATCAATATCGGCTTGGACCGCCTGGTCATGATGCGCTATGGCATCGACGACGTCAGGCTTTTCCACAGTGCCGACCTGCGCTTCCTGGGCCAGTTTAAATAGGGGGAATGTCATGAAAGTATCATTGAATTGGATCAGGGATTATCTGGATCTGCCCCAGGACCTGACAGCTGAAAAACTATCCTTTGATTTGACTATGAGGACGGTGGAGGTCGAATCGGTGGTCAATCCCGCCGACTCCGTCCAAGGAATCCTGGCCGGCCGGATCCAATCCATCAAAGCCCATCCCAACGCCGACCTCCTTCGTGTCTGTATGGTGGACATCGGGGCCGACCGTCTGTCACAAATCGTCTGTGGCGGCAGCAATCTTTTTGAAGGTCAACTGGTGGCGGTGGCGCCTCCCGGCGCCTATGTCCGCTGGCACGGTCAGGGGGAACCGGTCAAGCTCAAGGCAACCAAACTCCGGGGCGAATTAAGTGAGGGCATGATCTGCAGTGCCCAGGAAATTGACCTGGAAGAACTCTTCCCAGCCGAGAGCGAGACCATTATTGTGGACCTGACCCCCGAATTTCCGGAGGCAAGCCCGGGCCAGCACCTGGCAGACCTCCTGGGACTGGATGACCTGATCATCGAGATCGACAACAAGTCCATGACCAATCGGCCGGATCTTTGGGGACACTACGGGATCGCCCGTGAGCTGGCCGCCATTTATGGAGGCAGCCTCAAGCCCCTGCCGGCCTTTGACCTGCCGGATGATCTGGAAAGCTATCCGGTCAAGATTTCCAATCCCGACCGCTGCCGCCGCTATGACGCCGTGGTCTTTGACGGGGTCAGCCCTGTGGCCGCCCCCTTCTGGATGAGAAGGCGGATCTGGTCAGTGGGCATGCGTCCCATCAACCTCTTGGTCGATATCACCAACTATGTCATGCTGGCCACGGGTCAGCCCACCCACGCCTTTGACCGGGACCATGTGGAAGAAGGCATCCATGTCCGCCTGGCCAGGCCAGGTGAGGTCCTGGAACTTTTGGACGGCCATGAGCTCTCCCTGGTCGATTCGGATCTTCTCATCTGCGACGGCAAGGATAAGCCCATCGGACTGGCAGGCGTCATGGGCGGCGCCCGTGATTCCATCCTGCCCGAGACCAGGGGCATGGTCCTGGAAGTGGCCAACTTTGAGGCCATCGGCATCCGCAAGACGGCCACCAGACAGCAGGTCAGGACTGAGGCCTCCTCCCGTTTTGAGAAGGCCATCAATACCCAGCGCTGTGACCTGGCCCTGGGATTGACCCTGGACCTGATGGCAAAACTGCAACCGGAAGCCAGGGTTGTCGCCGCCGGTCATGATCATGCGGAAGAAACCCTTCCCATCACCCTGACGGTTTCCCTGGACTTTCTCAATGTCCGGTCCGGCCGCGAGCTCTCAGCTGATGAGGTTATCAAGGCCCTGGAACCCCTGGGTTTTGAAAGCCGCTTTGATGGCAAGGACAGCCTGACCATAAGGGTCCCGGTCTGGCGGGCCACCGGGGATGTCAGCATCAAGGACGACATCCTGGAAGAAGTCTGCCGCATGATCGGCTATGACCAGTTCGACTTTGTCCCTCCAGTCATTTCCCTGACCAAGCCCATCCGCCAGCTGGATTTTGAGAGCGAGCGGGCCATCCGCGAATACCTGGCCTTCCGTGCCGGTCTCCAGGAAATCTTCACCTATCCCTGGGTTGACGACCGCTATCTTGAGGCAGCCGGACAGGCCAAGGAAGGTCTCCTGACCCTGGCCACGCCCCCATCGCCCGAAAGGGCCTCCTTGCGGGCCTCCCTCCTGCCGGGACTCCTGGAAGCGGTGGCCGAGAACTCCCGTTATTATGAATCCTTTGGTCTTTTCGAACTGGCCCAGGTTTTCAGTCAGAGAGAAGAGGGTTCTGGCGACCAGGCAGAGCTGCTGCCCCTTCAGGAGCGCCGCCTGGGGATCGCCCTGGCCGGGGATTTACCTCTTTTGCTCTTTCGCAGACTCAAGGGCATCCTGACCAATCTCCCCCGCTTCGGCCGGATCCAGGATTGGACACTGGAAAAAGGCAGTGACCGGCCGGCCTGGGCCGACCGCAATGCCTGGCTTGACCTGGTCGATCAAGAGGGCCGGATCCTGGGCAAAATGGGTCTTTTGTCGCCCAAGGCCACAAGCCTGGCCGGCGTTCGCAGGACCTTCGCTGTTCTAGCTGAGATTGATGTGGAGGCACTGATTCCCCTGGACAGCCGCCACAACGAATTCAGCCCCCTGCCCCATTTCCCCCTGGTCGAACAGGACCTGTCCATCCTGGTTGATGATTCGGTTTCCTGGGCCGATATTGAGGCAGCCATCCGCTCCCATGTCCGCCGCTCGGAATTTGTCGAAGAATACCGGGGCAGCCAGGTACCAGAAGGGTACAAATCACTCATGTTCCGCTTTTGGCTGGCTTCGGATGAGAAAACCCTGTCGGCTGAAGAGATTGAAGACAGGCGAAAGAAACTCCTGAAAAAGCTCAAAGCGACCTTGGGAGCAGAGCTTCGATAACGGAGAATCGATAAATGCGTATCGAATGTAACAAATGCGCCAGGAGGCCTTCCGCTGGCAAGGAGAAGAAGGGCAGAAGCGGATCAAGGTATATCGGCTGATATCTTTGATTTACGCCCTTTTCCTCGACTTCTCTCCTGCCTTGGGCAGGGAGTCAAAATATCCTGTCTCCATATAGGCTTTCCACCCTTGCATGTTGAGTTTCTTTTGGCATAATAATAGGTGGCAATTTTTGGGTGTTTAACGCAGAAAGCGAAAACGACGAAGTAGTGCTTACAAGCTCTTTCCAAATCCTGACGAACAATCCACTGGTCGCTGAGAACTTCAGCGGGCGCTTTCACATTGAATTTTTTGAGGGTGGAAGCGACCGTGAGGTCTTGTTTGGCGCCCGGAATCTGGTACATCAAGGCCACCGGGTCCTGACTGCCCCCCTGTCGGGGAGCGTCAAGCCCTGGGAGACCCCCTACCGTTCGATTCTGGTGACAGCCCTTGGCGGTGACCAGGTGGACGCCTTTTCTCTGGACATCATGGAACGTGCTTTGGCAATAATAAGTAAATCGAAAGCGAGCCCCGCGACCATTGAGGCCTCTATCCTTCACGACTTCCAGGTCATCGACCTGAGTCTGATCGAAAGTGCCATGCCGTCGCTTGAGGCTACCGGCCGCGTCTGATCCGTGCCGGGGAAGAAAAATGAGGTGAAAAGGTGAAATTAGAACTGGGTTACATAGACATCAAGGGTATCCGGTTCGGCGACTACAACGCTGTCGAAGACCGTGTCCTTGTTGTCAATCCTGAAGAGCTGCTTGAGCCTGTCCTGGCCGATCCGCTCATCAAATCAGCACATTTTGAAATCGCCACTCCTGGCGAAAGCATCCGCATCACGCCTGTCAAGGACGTCATTGAGCCGCGGGTCAAGGTAGAAGGCCAAGGGGGCATCTTCCCCGGCGTCATCTCCAAGGTTGACACAGTAGGCTCCGGCAAGACCCATGTCATGCGCGGCATGGCCGTGGTCACAGCCGGCCCCATCGTCGGTTTCCAGGAAGGCATCATCGACATGACGGGTGTTGGCGCCGACTATACCCCCTTCTCAAAACTTCATAACCTGGTCCTGGTCATGGAGCCTGTTGAAGGCGTCAAGCAGCACGAGTATGAAAAAGCTGCCCGCATGGCTGGACTGCAAACCGCTGTCACAGTCGGCGAGCTGGCCCGTGAGTTGACCCCCGACGAAACAGTCGTCTATGAGTCCCCCACCGTGGCCTCCAGCTATGATGAGTCCCTCAAGGACCTGCCGCGCGTGGCCTATGTCATGATGCTGCAAAGCCAGGGCCTCCTGCACGATACCTACGTTTACGGTGTCGATGCCAAGCGGACCCTGTCCACCATGATCCGGCCCACCGAGCTCATGGACGGCGCCATCATTTCCGGTAACTGCGTCTCGGCCTGCGACAAGAACACGACCTACCATCACTTGAACAATCCGGTCATCCAGGACCTTTTTGCAGCCCACGGCAAGACCCTGAACTTCGTCGGCATGATCATCACCAACGAAAACGTCTACCTGGCTGACAAGATCCGTTCCTCGGACTGGACCGCCAAGATGGCGGACTTCCTGTCCATTGACGGGGCCATCGTGTCCCAGGAAGGCTTCGGCAACCCCGACACCGACCTGATCATGAACTGCACGAAACTTGAAAAACTTGGCATCAAAACGGTCATCATCACCGACGAGTACGCCGGTTCTGACGGCAAGAGCCAGTCC
>LSQX01200682.1_pt2 | contig 12790 bp, 8 predicted proteins | sample 654561 | NCBI WGS metagenome assembly LSQX01 (sample SAMN04489861, study PRJNA283612) | anaerobic digester metagenome | isolation source: 4 biogas reactors fed with cattle manure at either 37C or 55C with and... | place: Denmark: Kongens Lyngby | collected 2014 | reverse complement strand
AATCTAGTACGTTTCTACGATTACCTTGAAATACAGCCGGTCGCCAATAATGCGTTTTATCTCCGAGATCCGTCCAGCGGGCTGACTTCGGTCGAAGATCTCATGAACCTGAACCGATTGGTGGTCAAGTTGGCCAATCAGAATAAAAAACCGGTCTGCGCTACCTGCGATGTGCACTTTATCCAGCCCCATGATGCCCAGTTCAGGCGTATTCTCATGGCTGATATGGGTTACGCCGACGCCGAGCATCAGGCCGAACTTTTCTTGCGAACCACCGACGAAATGCTGGAGGAGTTCGCCTACCTCGGAGAAAAATCGGCACATGAGGTGGTTATTTCCCATCCGGCCGATGTTGCCGATCAGATACAGGGAGGGCTTAAACCCTTTCCCGACGGTTCTTTCCCGCCGATCATCGACTCGGCAGCTGATGAAATCCGTCAGCTGACCTGGAACACGGCTCATGCCATTTACGGTTTTGAAGGCGGGTTGCCGGATCTTTTAAAACAGCGCATCGATCGAGAGCTTTCCGCCATCATTGATAACGGTTTTGCGATCATGTATTACATCGCCTATAAACTGGTCAAAAAATCCAATGATGACGGATATATCGTCGGTTCGCGGGGTTCGGTCGGCTCCTCTCTCGTGGCCACACTCTGCGGTATTTCCGAGGTCAATCCGTTGCCGCCTCATTACATCTGCCCCAATTGCCATCACAGCATCTTTGACACATCCGGCGCTTACGGATCGGGTTATGATCTGCCGGCTCAAGCCTGCCCCATGTGCGGTACGCCGTTTTTACGGGAAGGACAGGACATTCCGTTCGCCACTTTTCTTGGGTTTGACGGCGACAAACAACCGGACATTGATTTAAACTTTTCCGGCGAATATCAGGCAAAAGCGCATCGTTTTATCGAGGAGATGTTCGGATCGACACATACCTTCCGGGCCGGCACGATCAGCGGATATGCCGAAAAAAATGCCTTGGCGATGGTGGTTGGATATTTCAGGGAAAAAGAACAGTTTGTGACACAAGCAGAAATCAGCCGTCTGTCTCAGGGCCTGATCGGCGTTAAGCGCACAACCGGTCAGCATCCGGGAGGTATTGTGGTTGTGCCCAAAGAACGTGAAATCTACGATTTCACGCCGATTCAACATCCGGCCGACAGAAGCTCCGCCGGCACGGTGACGACACACTTTGATTTCAACGCAATGCATGATACCATTCTTAAACTGGATGTTCTGGGTCACGATGATCCAACGATGCTCAAGATGTTGGGGGACCTGACCGGTGTGGATGTCCGCAGCATCCCTATCCCTGACGAAAAGGTCATGTCTTTATTCCGCTCAACCGAAGCCTTGGGGATTCCCGACGGACACGCCCCGACCGGAGCCGCAACCTTGGGTCTTCCCGAACTGGGGACATTCATGGCCCGTGAAATGATTCGCGAGACCCGCCCGGCTCGATTTTACGATTTGGTTCAGCTGATGGGGCTCTCCCACGGAACCGATGTCTGGAAAGGGAATGCCCAGCAACTGATCCTGAGCGGCACTTGCACCATCAATGAAGTCATCGGCTGTCGGGATAGCATCATGACCTGGTTGATTTACAAAGGATTGCCTCCCAAAACCGCCTTTGACATCATGGAACGGGTGCGCAGGGGTCGCGGTGTTTCAGCCGAACAGGAGCAACTGATGCGGGAGAAAAATGTTCCGGAATGGTATATCGATTCCTGCAATAAAATCCGTTACATGTTTCCCAAGGCTCATGCTGTGGCCTATACCATTTCTTCTCTTAGAATAGCCTGGTTCAAGGTTTATCATCCGGAAGCCTATTACTGCGTTTACTTCACGGTTCGCGCCAATGAGTTTGACAGCAAAAGGATGTGTTTGCCACCGGCTGTTGTTCGCCAGAACCGCGAACAGTTGCGCTCCCAATTCCGGGATTTGCCGGATCGTGAGCAAAAGATTTATTATATCCTTGAACTTGTCGAAGAAATGCAACTGAGAGGCATTGACTTTGTTCCGATTGACCTTTACGATTCAGCTGCCACGACCTTTGTCAAGGTAGCGCCGGGACGGATCCGTCCGCCGTTGAATGCCATACCTTTCATCAGCTCGACGATGGCCGAGAGCATTGTCCGGGCCCGGGTCCAAGGTCCTTTCAAATCCCGTGATGACCTGATGCGGCGCGCCGGCATCGGTCAATCAGCGGTCGAGAATCTGGCTGAGGCGGGTTGTCTGGGCGACCTGCCGGCCACATCACAGATCGAAATGTCCGAGCTTTTTGACTGACGCTGAGGGATCAAGATGTATTGTCAAGTTGTCTTGCGTAGCGCAACCCGCGCTTTTGACCGGGAATACACCTATGCGGTACCGGGTATCTTACAGGAGAAGCTGGCGGTCGGCAGCCGGGTTCTGGTTCCTTTTGGAAGCGGCAACCGCCTTGTTGAGGGGGTTGTCACGGCAATGCAGCGTGACAACCGGTCGGAATTTTACATCAAGCCGATTGCCGAATTGCTTGCCGAACGACCTGAGGTTTTACCGGAACAACTCCAGCTTGCCGCCCAAATGCGGAACCGCTATATTTGCACCTACGGCGATGCTCTAAAGTGCATGCTTCCGCCGACCGTAACCGCTGTCGGCGCCAAAACCATCCGGATGGCGGAGCTGGTCGACCCCGACGAGGCTGCCCAGCGACTCGCCGATGGCGAAATCGACCGAATCGGGCACATTCGGGTCATCGAATTGTTGTTGGAAAGCGGCAGTGCACCATTACAAGAGATCATGCATGCCTGTCAGGTCAGTCGTGCCGTACTGAATACGTTGGTAAAAAAACAATTGATTCAAATTTTTACTCAAGAATCCAGACGCTCATTTCCCGAAGAGCTCGAATATGTATCTCAAGAGTCTTTTTTACCGTCCCCGGATCAGGCCGACGCCATCCGGGCGATCAGCGAGGCGTTGACCTCGGATCGTCAAAGCGTGACACAGGTCAAAGAGCACCTTCTTTTTGGCATTACCGGAAGCGGCAAAACCGAAGTTTATCTCCAATGTGCCCAACTGGCCGTTGATCTTGGCCGCGGTGTGATTATTCTGGTTCCGGAAATCGCCCTGACTCCTCAAATGATCAGGCGAATCCGCTCGCGTTTTGGCACCGACATTGCGGTTTTGCACAGCCGCCTGACACCGGCGGAGCGGTATGAGCAATGGCAGCGGATTTTGCGGCAGGAAGTGCAGGTTGTGGTGGGCGCTCGCTCGGCTATCTTTGCACCCTTGTCCCATATTGGCTTGATCGTTATCGACGAGGAGCAGGAAAGTACCTACAAGTCGGAAACCCACCCCCGTTACCATGCCCGGGACATTGCCCGGATGCGAGCAAGAAACCATCAGGCGGTCTTGTTGCTGGGTTCGGCCACCCCGTCGATCGAAAGCTATTATCGGACCGAACAAGGACGATCGCGCCTGCTGGCGCTGCCCGGTCGGATCGGCTCGGCGGGTTTGCCCAAAGCCGAAATCATTGATATGCGTCAGGAGTTGCTTGCCGGCAATCGTGGCATTTTCAGCCGCAAGCTCAGCCAATCCTTGCGCGATGCCTTCCGGAAAGGACATCAGGCCATTCTTTTGATTAATCGACGGGGCTATGCCGGATTTATTTTGTGCAGAACCTGTGGTCATGTGGTTAAATGCCGGTCCTGCAGTGTTTCCATGACCAGCCATGTTAACAGGGACCACGCCGGCCTGCCGCGATCGCAACATTTGCTGGTCTGCCATTATTGCGGAAAAATCGCCCGCGCTCCCTCGACCTGTCCGGCTTGCGGCAGCGATAAAATCGGGCGCTTCGGAGCCGGAACGCAGCAGGTGGAGGAGTATTTCAATTTGAATTTTGCGCCCCACAAAGCCATTCGCATGGATCAGGACACAACCTCCGGTCGGCGTTCCCATCAACGTCTGTTGGACAGCTTTGCCAACGGAGAAGCCGATGTTTTGATCGGCACGCAGATGATCGCCAAGGGGCATGATTTCCCGAATGTGACGGTTTCCGGTGTCTTGTCGGCCGACTTGATGCTGGGGGTGTCGGATTTTCGTTCGTCCGAGCGTGCTTTCGCGCTGATCACCCAGACCGCAGGCCGTTCCGGCCGTGGCGAGGCAGGCGGAACGGTCATCATTCAAGCCTATAATGTTGACGACTATGCCGTCCGCTTGGCGGCGGCTCAGGATTATCCGGGTTTTTATCGACAGGAGATCACCTATCGCCGTGCCATGAAATATCCTCCTTTCGGCAGTCTGGCGATCATCACGCTGTCGGGTGTTCAGGAAAAGCCGGTTCGCGAGAAATGTGAAACACTGGCCTCAGCACTGCGTGTTCGCAGACAATCCGAGCCCGGCTTGGACTCGGTTGAGATTTTGACGCCGGCCAGAGCACCCCTTTACCGGATCAAGGATCGTTATCGCTGGCGTTTGGTCATCAAGGGTTCCGATTCGACGGTTCTGGCGGCCTTTCTGATGCCGGTAATGGATCGGTTTGATTTTGGCAAAATCGCCTATGCGCTTGATCTGGATCCTTATCAAATGTTGTAAAAGCTTCCCGAAATCCTGTAACCAAGGTTAACAGAATTTTTATTGTGAATCTGATATAATATTTGTCGGAAAGCAAGCTGCCGCCGATTCACAACCGGTTTAAGGCTGAAAGGATCAGAGCTGGATGGCATTACGACAAATCATCAAAGATGGAGACGAAACCCTCCGCAAAAAAAGCCGGGAAATCACGGAGGTCACCCCACGAATCCAAGAGTTGATCGACGACATGATCGAGACCATGTACGCCAACAATGGTGTCGGATTAGCGGCGCCGCAGGTTGGTGTTTTGCGGCGATTGTTTGTCGCCGATGTCAAAGATGGCTCGGAACCGCTGGTGGCGATCAATCCCCGGATTATATCTGCGGACGGCATCCAGTGTGATGTCGAGGGCTGTCTCTCGGTTCCCGGGAAGTGGGGAGAGGTCCGGCGACCGCAGACAATCACTTTGGCAGCGCTGGATCGTCAGGGAAAACCTTATACAATGGAGGCCGAAGGGCGTCTGGCGGTGTGCATCTGTCATGAAACCGACCATCTGGACGGCGTATTGTTCGTGGACAAAGTAGAAGGAGAGTTGTTTTCAGAATGAGGCCGCGAATACTTTTTATGGGTACACCGGACTTTGCGGTTCCGGCTCTGCAACGCCTGCTCGATGATGCTTTCCCGATGGTCGGAGTTGTTTGCCAACCGGACCGCCCCCAAGGACGAAATCTTCATTTGGCCATTCCTCCGATCGCTCGTTTGGCCAACGCCCACGATCTGCCATTATTCCAGCCGGAAAACCCCCGGTCAAAAACATTTGCCGACCAAATCAGGACCCTGTCTCCCGACCTGATTGTAACGGCGGCCTACGGACGGATCCTACCGGCCGATATTCTGGCGATCCCGAAACTGGGAAGTCTCAACATTCACGCATCTTTGCTGCCGGCCTACCGGGGCGCGGCGCCGATCCAGCGGTGCTTGATCAACGGGGAAATCGAGACCGGCGTAACCATTATGCTTATGGACGAGGGAATGGACACAGGCGATATTCTTGCCCAGCGGCGCGTTGATATTCCGGAGGAGATGTATGCCGATCAACTCAGCCGACTTCTTGCTCAACTGGGCGCCGACCTGTTGCCACCAACCATCGATGCGTTTGTTTCCGGACAGATCAAACCGCAGCCGCAGGATCACACCCTAGCGACAACGGCGCGTATGCTGAAGCGGGAAACCGGCCGGATTGTTTGGGATGAGTCGGCTCGGACCATTTATAACCTGATCCGGGGAACTTATCCTTGGCCGGGTGCATTTACCCATTGCGGCAAAAAAAGAATCAAAATCCACAAGGCCCGTGTTTGCAAGGACCCCGACATGATTTCGTCCGCCGCCGATCTGGAACCGGGTACGATCTGTGATTGTCAAGGTGACGCCATTCGCGTCGCCTGTGGGGAGGGTGTGATTGACCTGTTGGAAATCCAAACCGATTCCGGAAAAAAAATGCACTGCCGGGATTGCGCGCACAATTACCGTTTGGGTCAAATGATGGAGGGATGAGGAGAATGCCTTTTTCTATGGTTTTACTCGGTTTGATGAATAATTACGGCTATTTCCGACTGGATAGCTGGTATCTTATCTTGATTGTTCCGGCTATGCTGATCAGTCTTCTGGCTTCAATATCGGTGAGAAAAACCTTCGATCAATTTAATCGCCGGACCGCTGCTTCCGGTCATACCGGCCAGTCTGCCGCCCGCAGCATTTTGAATAAAAACGGACTGACCAATGTTGTGATCGAGCGGGTGGCCGGCAACCTTACGGATCATTATGATCCAAGGACGCAAAGACTGCGCCTGTCGGAATCCACCTATGGCAGTTCATCGATCGCCGCCATCGGGGTGGCGGCTCATGAAGCCGGCCATGCGATCCAACACAACGAGGGTTTCTGGGCCAACAGTTTGCGCAGTACTTTGGTGCCCGTGGCCCGGATCGGATCCACGGTCGGCCCCTATTTGGCCTTGTTCGGCCTGATTTTGCAGATCAGCATGCTGACCGGCATCGGTATTGTCCTTTTTTCCGCGGCGGTTCTGTTCTATCTTGTGACGTTGCCGGTGGAGTTCGATGCCAGTCGACGCGCCATACGGGTGCTGGAGGAGCAGGGGATGTTGACCGCCGATGAGCTGACCGGAGCCCGGCGCGTCCTGCGCGCGGCCGCCATGACATACGTTGCCTCGGCGCTGTTATCCTTTGCCAGCTTGTTGCGCCTGATTTTGCTTTCACGAGGTCGCAGTGGCCGCAAGTAAGCCAGCCAAGCGGCCACCCGATGCCGCCCGAATGGCGGCTGTGCGGATTTTGCACGATGTTCTGGAACGAGGCGCTTTTTCCAACATTCACGCCATCCATCACTTGGACCGACAGGACATGGATGCACGGGATCGTGGATTTGCGTCGGCCTTGATTTATGGTACGCTCAGCCGTATTGTTACTGTTGATTGGTTGTTGGCCAAGGTCAGCCACAGGGATTTATCCCGGCTGGACCCTTGGACCAGAACCATCCTGCGCATGGGCGTTTGGCAGCTGTATTGGTCTGACAGCATCCCCGCAAGGGCGGCGGTTGATGAATCCGTCCGCTTGGCGACAAATTTGGTCAATCCCGGCGCCGGATCCTTCGTCAATGCCGCTCTCCGTCGTTTGAGCCGGGAAAAACCCGCCCTGCCGGAAAAAAACATACCGATCCTGACCAGTCTGTCTCCGGAAATTTTTGGCTGCCTGCGTCAATGGTATGGCGCTGCGGAGGCGGAATTAATGGCCCGGTCTTTTCTGCGGGATCAGACCCAAGTGACCGGCCGGGTCAATGTCCTGCGCGCAACGCCGGAGCAGGTGCATACTGAACTGACCGCCGCCGGCTATGCGCCGACAAAGGGTCGCTATTGCTCGGAAGCCATTGCCCTGTCTCTCGGAGGAACCTCGGTTCGTGGTCTGACAGCGTGGCAGCGCGGCCGATTAACCATTCAGGATGAAGCCGCGATGCTGGTGGGGTATGCCGCCGCGCCGGAACCGGGGCAGACCATCATCGATTTATGCGCTGCTCCGGGTGGCAAAACCTGTCATCTGGCAGAAATTACAGGGGACAAGGCTGCTATTTTGGCTGTAGACAAGCATCCGGAGCGACTGAAATTGGTTTCGGAAAATGCCGGCCGTCTGGGTGTAACCAAGATTACCTGCCTTCTTGGTGACGCGACCGGTTTGGGAATGCCTGGCGATTTGGCCGAATGTGCCGACCTTGTCCTGGCCGATGTTCCTTGCAGCGGACTTGGCCTATTGGCTAAGAAACCCGAGATCCGTTTAACCATGAGCCATGAAAAAATGGTCGGCCTTTATCCACTGCAAGAGGCAATCCTGAACTATGCGGCCACGATTCTCAAAACAGGCGGCACCTTGATTTACAGCACCTGCACCGTCAATCCGGCCGAAAATATTGATCGTGTGCAAAAGTTCCTAGCCGAACATCAAGCAAGATTTGTTTTGGAGCCTCTCGATGACCGGCTGCCGAAAAATCTGCTCCAACATCCCGATTTAAAGTTAACAGCCGCCAAGGGCTATATACAGCTGCTTCCACACCGTCATGACCTGGATGGATTTTTTATTGCCCGGATCAGGAGGGTAGGTTAGACCATGCGCAATTATTACGACATGACGCTGACAGATTGGCAGCAATGGGTCAAGGAACAGAATCTGCCCTCTTATCGGGCCAAGCAGATCGCGGCGTGGTTGCCGCGAGGTATCAACAATTGGGCCGAGATGAGTGACCTGCCTTCGGACCTTCGGCACCGTCTGACCGGCTTTTTTACCATCGATGTGTTGCGGCTGGAGCACAAACTGGTTTCACAGATTGACGGAACGGCTAAATATATTTTTCGTCTGCCCGATGGCAATATCATTGAGAGCGTCCTCTTGAAATATCATCATGGACAAAGTGTCTGTATCTCTTCGCAGGCCGGCTGCCGCATGGGGTGTGTATTTTGCGCCTCAACCGGTGCCGGATTTGGTCGCAACCTCTCCCATGGCGACATGCTTGCCCAGGTCGCGACCATTGCCCGGGACAGCGGTGATCGCGTCGGACATGTTGTCATTATGGGAATCGGTGAGCCGCTGGACAATTACGACAATCTCATCAGCTTTCTCAAACGGGTCAATGATCCTGCCGGGTTGAATATCAGCCTGCGGCATATTTCCGTATCAACTTGCGGACTGGTACCTGAAATGCTAAAATTCACAGATGAAGGTTTGCCGGTTACTCTTTCGGTTTCGCTTCATGCGCCTAATGACGAAATCCGCCGGCAACTGATGCCCATCGCCCGCCGATACGGCATGGATGACCTTTTGGCCGCCTGCCGACGGCATATTGAAAGAACCGGCCGACGAATTTCTTTCGAGTATTCTCTGATCAGCGGCGTCAACGACCGGCTCGACCACGCCAAAGCCTTGGTTGCCCGCCTCAAAGGCATGCTCTGTCATGTCAACCTGATACCGGCCAATGAGATTGAGGGCAGCGATTTTCGGCAAAGCGGTCGAAAGGCCGTTCGCCAATTTTGGAATTGCCTGACCCGCTCCGGCATTAATGCCACCGTGAGAAGAGAATTGGGATCCGATATTATGGCCGCCTGCGGCCAGTTAAGGAGACGTATCGAGGCATGCGAGAATCCGTGATGTTCGGCGCCGCCACCCATGTCGGGCTGGTTCGTCCAAATAACGAGGATAACTTTGCCATTATCGATCATGATGGCTCAAGGCCATGTGCTCTGATTCTTGCCGACGGCATGGGAGGCCACAATCGTGGTGAATTGGCCAGCGAAATTGCCGTAGACTATGCTCAGGGCCGCCTGGTAGAAGAATTTGCTTCCGGCCATTCCGCCGAAAGCTTGGTCAATGTATTATCGGATTTATTGGAAAAAGCCAACGTCAAGGTCTATCTCGGATCACTGGAGGAAAAAAACAACCGAGGTATGGGAACAACGCTGCTCTTGGCGGTTCTGCTGGAAGATCAGATCATTCTGGCTCATGTGGGGGATTGTCGTGCTTATCTGCTTCGCGAGGGCGAATTGATACGTTTGACCGTAGACCACACCTTGATGCAGGAGATGTTGGACGCCGGCACGCTGACTCCTGACGAAAGCACCGATCATCCGCGCCGCAATGTTCTGACCCGTGCCCTCGGAATGCCGGAATATATTCAGCCTGACTTAACCTCTCTGCCGTCCCGAAAGGGTGATCGCCTGATCTTGTGCAGCGATGGACTGCACGGCCTGGTCTCTGACGAAGAGATCAAGACCGCCATGCGCAAAGAAAAACATCCTGCTGACCTAGCCAACAAACTCATTCAATTGGCATTGGATGAAGGCGGCCTGGACAATGTTACGGTTTTGGCCGCGTATTTATAACGAATGACACGCTACTTGGAGGATATTAAATGATTTCAAACAGACAACATTTGGCCGCCGGCACTTTAATCGGCGACCAATATAGGATTGTCAAACTGATCGGACAGGGCGGCATGGCCAGGGTTTATTTGGCAACGGATCAGCAAAACGGCGGTTCTGTGGCAATTAAAATTATGAAGGCCGAACTGAGCAATGATCAGGAATTTATCAAGCGTTTTGATACCGAAGCCCGGGCGGCATCCAGTCTCGATCATCCGAATATCGTCAAGGTTCTTGACCATGGTCAGGATGGCGAGCTGCGCTATATTGTCCAAGAACTGGTGGAGGGGCAAACGCTGAAAGCCCTGATCGATCATCGCGGCCCCCTGCCTTGGACCGTTGCGGTTCCTCTGACCATCCAGATCGGCCTGGCGCTGGAACATGCCCATCGTCATGGTGTCGTTCATCGCGACATCAAACCGCACAATATCCTGCTCACGGAAGATATGGTCGCCAAGGTGACGGATTTCGGAATTGCTCGGGCGGTCAATACCAATACCATTACCCTGACTTCGGGCATCACGCTGGGGTCGGTTCATTATTTTTCCCCGGAGCAGGCGCGGGGCAGCATTGTCAGTGAGAAATCAGACATTTATTCATTGGGAATCATGCTCTACGAGATGATTACCGGCCAGGTTCCTTTTGACGGTGAAACCTCGGTTGCCATCGCCATTAAACATCTGCAGGAAATGCCGCCGTTGCCGTCAACGATCAATCACAACATCCCCCCCGGCTTGGACAATATTATCCAGAAATGCATCCAAAAATCACCGGACAATCGCTACACCGATGTTCGCCAGCTGGTTGATGAACTGGATGCTTTCATGATCGATCCGGACGGCATTTACGGCGTTCTCATCCACAACTATGATGGCGAAGCCGGCACATCGGCCATTGGACTTAAACGATTTGATCCCAATTATGAGAAAATCCGCGACATCGAAAAGGCTATTGTTAACCGCCGCCGTTCTCGCCAACGGGATGTGGTCATCGTGGTTACGATTATTTTGTTATCGCTGGTTTTTCTTACATCAATCGGTGTCTGGACATACCAGAAATTGAGCGAAAGCATGGCTCGGCCAACCCAAAATGAAATAACCATTGACAATTATATCGGCCGCAAAATCACTGAGGTCAAGCCTTTGCTCGAAAGCGCGGACATTCCTTACAAAATTGTTTATCAATCATCGGATACCGTTGATCGCAACATCGTCATCAATTTGAGCCCTCCGGCCGGAACAACGATTAAAATGGGCGGAACAACCGTACTCCATGTTTATGTCAGCGCCGGTCAGGAAAAATATATTTTGGATAATTACAGCGGATGGACATATGAAAAAGCCAAAGCCACGATCGAAAGCTTGAACTTGGGATTTGTCGTTCTGCGCAGCCTTGAGCCGTCCGACGATTTCAAGGTCGGAACCATCATTAAGACCATTCCGGAGCAAGGTGCGGAGATCCGGTATGGCGATACCATTACGCTGGTTGTCTGCGGCGGAAAGGCAACGGTGATCGTGCCCAACCTTGCCGGCAAATCCCTGCGTGAAGTACGGGAACTTTTTTCCAATGAACTACATTTGATTGTGGGAACCTTGACCAATATGCATGTTGACTTGGTCACCGGTGAACCGGTCGAGGTTGACGAAAAAAACCGGGTTGTCATTAAGCAGGGCGTTGCGCCCGGAACCGAGGTCATGTATCAAACAACGATTCCCTTAACCTACGGTACGCGGGAGGACTACTATTATTTCCTTAATCCTACTCCGACTCCGACTCCGGAACCGTCGCCGACGCCGACCCCCGAACCGACACCGGAGCCGTCACCGACGCCGACGCCGACGCCGACCCCCGACCCAACGCCGACCCCCGACCCGACGCCGACTCCAACCCCAACTCCGCCGTCTCCCGGATTCGACGCTGACTAAGCAGCAGATATCCATGATTTTAACGGGGCAGGATCGTTTTCAGAATACGGAAAAATCTGTGAGGGGACGGATTATCAAAGGGGTCGGCGGACGCTACACCATTATGTTTCCGGATGGTCAGGTCGGTATAGCCAGCGCGCGAGGCCTTTTCCGCCTTGAGGATCTTGTTCCGGCCGCCGGCGATAAGGTGGAATGCATCGATAGCGGTGATCCGGATGTACCTTGGCGCATTGTTCATATTCTGCCGCGCCGCAATCATTTGCTTCGACCGCCGATCGCCAATCTTGATGGTCTGATTATTACCGTTTCAGCCGCCGAACCGCAGCCGGATTTTTATCTGGCCGACAAGTTGTTGACCGTTTGCTTAATCAACCAAATCGAGCCGCTGCTCTGCCTGACCAAAATCGACTTGGCAACCGACACCGATCTGTTGGCCGGCTACCAACCAACGGGCTGTTCCATGATCGAGACCTCGCCGGAGGATGAAAGCAGTTTGGTTGAGCTGAAAAACTGGATGACCGGTCGATTTGTGTCTTTTGCCGGCCAATCCGGCGTGGGCAAATCAACGCTGCTTAATCGGCTTTTTGGACAGGAATTGATGCCGGAAGGCCATGTCAGCAGCCGGATCGGCCGTGGTCGACACACGACCAGACATGTCGAGCTCTTTCCGTTGAACGATGGTTTTGTTGCCGACACTCCGGGCTTCAGCTCGCTGGAACTGGCCGATTTTGACATCAGCGGCGAACAGTTGGTGACCGGTTATCCGGAGATCCAAGCCGTTGCCGACCGCTGCCGGTTTACCGATTGTCGACATATCGGTGAACCGGGCTGTGC
>LSQX01043686.1_pt1 | contig 12792 bp, 10 predicted proteins | sample 654561 | NCBI WGS metagenome assembly LSQX01 (sample SAMN04489861, study PRJNA283612) | anaerobic digester metagenome | isolation source: 4 biogas reactors fed with cattle manure at either 37C or 55C with and... | place: Denmark: Kongens Lyngby | collected 2014 | reverse complement strand
TGCCCCCCGGAGGTTGCCGTCGTTTGCCGGGTCGAAACCCAACTGGGACTTGCACACCTCGACGAATCCGATCCAGGCGTTCTCATCGCGTCCGATCCTGAAGGCCTCGCCCTGATCCAGCCACAGCAGCAGATCGCGGACTGGGTCGCCCCCGGTCAGCAGAGTGTTGAAGTAGTCCTTGTCGAGGCGCTTGCCTTGCAGCAGGTCGATCTCTTCATCCAGCAGGCGGTAGAGCGCAAGCTGCATGGCGTGTTTGCTGTCGTTATCCTGCGCCACATCCAGCCCGAGGCCGCCCTGATCCGATTTCAGAAAGGCCAGAATGGTCCAGTCCTTGGCGTTGACTTGTGACCAGATCACGCCGCTGTACTGAAGCTCGGCCAGGGGCTTGAGGTGGTCCGGGCAGCTTTCGACCGCGCGCAAATCCTGGCGGCTGACGCCGGGCAGATAGAGGATGGGGGTGAGGGTGACCGGAGCATCCTGCTCCGGTTTTTGCTTCTTTTTTCCGGAGCTGGAAGCTCCGGCCACCTTCACCTTCCGGGCGATCACGCAACGGAGCCAGATGGCGGGCCCGGTCTTCTTCTCGACGTCGTAGCCCCCCAGGGTGAACATTTCGGGCAGCTCGGCCTGCAGCCGTGCCGCGACCGCTTCCCACTGGCGGTCTCCGTCGGGCCAGAGAATGCACTGCGGAGCCGCCTGAACGTCAGGGTTATGGACGGCGGCATCGCGAAGCTTCTGCCGGAGAGCTTCAAGCAATCTCATACTGCACCTCCGGCCCCTAAGGTCTCCATTATGGCAAGCCATTCCGCGAACAGCCTGCATTCGGTGCGGATCGTCTCCAGGCCGATCTCCAAAGCCGCAAGAGAACCGTAGACGACCTTTTCGTACCCAGGCATCAGCGCGATGAGTCGTTTGCTCGGAGCGGTGGTAGGACTGTCGTTGATGTCTTCCGGCGTGCTGAAACCTGCTCGGATGCTTGCGAGTGCCCCTGCCAGATCCTGACGGCAGATGCCCTCGGCTAGCTCTTCTGGTTCACTGAAGAGAAGCCCCTCAAATTCATACATCTGAACATATGGGATGAATCGCTGGATTGCGTCCTCGCCGACCTCTTCCTGTATGTGCTTCCTCATCGCATCTTGAACACACGTGGCCTTTTCGCCGACCGTTCGCTTCATGGCCGCTTCGCTCTTCCCCGGGAATTCCGAGTCGATGCCGTAGAAATCGACGAAAGTCGTGCAGTATGCCGATCTGTCGCCGAGGAGCCGGTTCCTTGCATCCATGGCAATTCGCTCAATCGTGATGTTGCCTCCCTTGTGCCCCGGTTTGCCGACAAGTGTTGGGATGGGGCATACGCCCTTGAGAGTCATCTCCCGCTGCAGCAGCTCCTTGACAAATGTCTCTTCAGTCTGGCCCTCGCAGATGATGTAGATACGTTCCATCAGCTTGGCCTCCCCCCGAGAATATTCTTCTCCCAGAGCTCGCCAACCGTGTAGTCTTTCAGCCAGTTCGCAAAATCTTCCCCGTCGCAGCGCTTAAAGACGGTCGCTTCCTCCTCTCGTTCGACGACAACGAGGTCATCGACAGAGAACTCATTCACAAGGGGCACGGACTGCGTGGAAGCAATGACTTGCATACGTTGCGACGCTGACCGTAGGAGAGAGCCGAGGAGCGTGATCGCATAGGGATGCAGGCCCAGTTCCGGTTCATCGATGATGATGGTGGATGGGGGGTCCGGCTGAAGCAACGCCGTCACCAGGCAAATAAAGCGGATCGAACCGTCCGAGAGTTGGCTGGGCCAGAACGCATAATCGCTTCCCCTCTGTCGCCAGAGCAAGCGGATCTGCTGCTCCCCGGTCTGGAGTTCCTGCGGCTTCAGCACGAAGTCGTCGAAGAAGGGCACTGCGAGGCGAACCGTCTTCCGGATCTGCTGGTACACTTCACTATGTTTGTCGCGAAGGGAGTGGAGGAACGCCGCCAGATTCGAGGCATCCGTACGAAGGTACTCGTTGTCGTGCAACGAGCCGAGTTTCTTGACACCAGCCGTGTCGCTCGTGTCGTGGAAGTGGTAGACGCGCCAGCTGGATATGGATGAGTAGCAGTAGTCCGCTTCGCTACCAGCCTTCCACTCTTCCTTTCTGGCTTTGAGGTTTGACTCCGTGTGACCGGCCCCGATAGGCGTCCATTTGGGGCCGTAGTAGACACCTTTGAAGAACAAGCGTTCGTCCCCGAAGGTGAAGGCATCGCCAGCCGTTGGCTCCAGGGAGAACTTGTAGCCGTTCAGCCCAAACTCCACGTAAGACTCCAGGGCGGACGTCATCTTCGCCCCGAAACTCAAAACACGTTCCGCACCCCCTTGTTTGGAGACCCACAATTGGAGGCGTCCTTCCACCAACTCTCCGAGCATGCGGAAATAGGAGACGAAGTTACTCTTCCCGGACCCGTTTGCGCCAATAAGGACATTGAGTCGGTCAAGGTGGAAGGCGTCCAAGTCTCGTAGTGACTTGAAGCCCTTTATAGTCAGTCGTTCAATCCGGTTCTTGGTCACAGACATGGTTTAGGTCCTCCATCACTCACTTGCTCACTCCTCCCTAACAGCCCGCTTCTCCGCCAACGTCAGGTGGTGGTCGTTGATGCGTTCGCCTTTGAAGAGGCCGTACCAGGGGGCGGACCTTACGTCCTTGCCACGGTCTTTGGTCCACTTGATGTTGGGCTTCTCGCGCAGGACGCCCGCGCCCTTCTTCTTGATGTCGGGCACGGACAGGAAGGGCCGGATGTTCAGGCGCACGCCGTCGTTGAGGTCCGGCTCCCAGCCGATGGGCTGTTGGCGGATGGGCTTCCATCGCACGAAGATGTCGTAGGGCGCTTCGCCCGCGAGGATCAGTTCGAGCCGCTTCTTGAGGGTCTCGGCGGCGGCCAGCCGCTCCTGCGCCCCATCCACGCGGGAGGCGATGTCGTCTTTCTGGCGCTTGATCCAGTCGCCCAGGTAGGTGTAGATCAGGGTCTCGAGGTTCTTGCGGTCGAGCCGGTGGTAGTTGACCAGCGCCGCGAAGCCGTCGCGCAGGCCGTCCCAAATGTGCCAGACGAAGGGGCGCTGCTGGAACAGCTCGCAGTGCTGGGCGAAGAAGCCGTCCCGCAGCCAGGTCTCCAAGGATCTGCCCTCGAAACCGGCCTCCTTCAGCAGGCGATTCAGAACTCCAGGGCTCCACTCTCTGCCGTAGGCCGCCGCCAGGAGATTCAGCAGACGGTCGGCGGCCGAGGCCTCGCCGCGCACCGGCGGGAGACAGACGATGCCGTCCTTGTCGGCCAGCGGCAGCAGCTCGTCACAGCGCTTGACCAGTTCGCGCGCCCGCTCGCTGAGGCGCATCTTCTCATCGCTCTCGGCGGGCCAGTGGTAGCCCAGCAGGCGGGCGACGGCGACCTGCAACGGCGCGGTGGACGCTTCCGGACGCCCGTGGAACAGCCACTGGGTCGGATCGTCGCTCTCAGGCTTGGGAAGTCCTTTGGGGTACTTCTCGGCGGCGACTTCCTGCCAATGGGCGAGGTCGAAGGGAACCTTAAGTGCTGTCGCAGTCGTAACCGCCACCTTCGGATCAATAATGCGAACTGCGGTGCGGTAGGCGGGATCGAAACAGAACGCCGCGATGGCTGCAATATGTTGGTTTTGTTTGGGAATGATCGGGATAATAGCACTATCGTAGTTATGTCCCAGGAAAAGGCATGTTGGTAATGAACTTACACTTCCTATCCCAACGCCTTGTTTTCCAACAGCTTCTAACCCCTGCAGCCTACTCATCATTGCTCCGTTATCTGACCAATTGATGACATCAGTACACCCAAGATAGTGAGCCGTATGTGACGGAGATGATTGCAGGAGACGCCAGAAGCTGGATACACTATAGAGTTCCCAGAAACGTCGACAGAGTCTTTCGTTATCGCCCGTCTTGACGCCTTGATAGCAGTCGGCGAATGCTGATAGATAGGAGGTGTGGATATCTAGCCCAAACACGATCCGCGCATCCGGGTTCTTGAGTTGTTCCTTCTGCGGCAGCACCACGATCGCAGCGGGCTGTTCCCCCCGCAGCATGGCGGCCTTGTCTTCGGGGCGACTGGCCGCCGAGACGTCGATTCCGGCCATGGAGTGGTCATCCGTCGGCGTGGCCGCACTGAGCTGGAGAAGCGCCACGTTCACCACTTGGCCGGAGATGGTCTCGAAGGCACCGGGCCCCAGGCGGGCCACCATGTCCCAGGTGCGGTTGCGCAGGAGCGTCTCGCGGAGCTGCTTATAGGTGGTGAGGAAGAGCCAGTTCTGGGGCGTCACCAGGGCGGTCGCGCCGCCCTTGGCGCAGAACTCGAGGCAGCGTAGGACAAAGGCGGTGGCGAGGTCGGCCTTGCCGAGGGGGTACTGCGTCTCCAGATGGTCCTTGAGAACATCGTCCTGCTTGCCGCGTCCGAGGTAGGGGACGTTGGTGGCGACCAGGGTGTAGCGCTCCGCCAGGAGTTCGGCGGCCTTGGCCAGCCCGGCGGCGACCACGCCGAGCTCATGCCGTTCCGACGCGGTTGATTCGGTTTTCGCGGCGGTGCCTAGCACCTGCAATAGAGTTTCCATACCGCGCTCGTCAAGGAGCCCGCTTCCCAGGAAACGGTGTGGGTTGATCAGACTTCCAAGTGTCGGCGCTTTGCTGAAGAGATCGTAGAGCTGGCCGAAGAAGAAACGCAGATCGAGTTTCAGGGATTGGCCTTCGAGGATCGCCATCCACTGTTCCTTCGTGCTGGCGATGGAAAGCCCGGCGCATGCGACATTAAGTTCAGGTAGGGCACGATAGCGGCCCGCCTGCGGATACTTCCATGCGGAGAGAGCAAGTGAAAAAGCTGCCAACTCCACGCAACGCTGGTCGATTTCAAGACCGTGGATGTTCTCGGCCAGCACCCGGTCGACGGCCTCGCGGGCGGACAGTCCCTCCCGCTCCATGCGCATGGGCACAAGCATCAGGAACGCGGCGACCAGAAAGTGTCCGGAACCGCAGCACGGGTCGAGCACCTTCAATTCTGCGAGCTTTTGCGGCCAACCGTCGAAAGTTCCAGATGCCGGACTCCACTTGCCATCCTCGCCCTTCACGAAGCGGAGATACTCCAACGGCATGCCGGGAAGTGACGCCTTCCGTCGAAGTTCCTCTTCGCTCTTGGCTGTCTTCAGGTCCGCTTCAGATAACCGTCTTGCCGCCCACCAGGCCCCGAGCGAGTTGTCCAAGAGAAAGGCAACCATGTACGGCTCGGTGAAAAGCTGGGTCACGGCGGGCAGTTCCCGAGCGCCGATCTTGACCTCGGAGGCGTTGACAGCGTCTTTCCGTTTGGCCTGCCAGAACTGGTAGACCCAGCCCAGGGAATCCGATGCGTGGAAGACTTCCTGGGGCAGGTCGGCCAGGAACCGTTCCAACTTCTGCTGATGCTCAGGCGGCAGCGTCAGTTGGAAAACCGGAGAGTCCGGGCGGAATATCTGCGGCAACATGCGGGAGGCAAAACGGGCAGCGAGTTCCCAAACACTTCCAGCCTTTTCCTCGCCATCATCCAGCAGGCCCTGGCATGTCTCAAGGTTGACATCAATGGGATCGGTATCGCCATCGGGCCAATACATCAGGAGCTGGTTCTCTGCCAGGAAGCGGGCAAAGAGCATGCGATGCCAGTGCTCGTAGGCGATTTCCTCGACCAGGCGCTCGATCTCCTGCGTGTCTTTCTTGGCCTGAAGGATATCCCCAAGCTGGCGGCCGTGAATGCGTAGCTTGCGGCGCAGTTCCTTCTCGTCAGTTTTCAGGTGCGCATAGGGCTTGGGCTCGCCCACACCGAGTTGCTCGACGGCGGCACGCGCGGCAGCCTCGGCCACGTCCCGCGCTTCCATCACGGTGCGTTCGAGCTTGTTCCTGAGCGTCTTTTCGAGTGCCTGCATTCCTATCGTCCTTGTTCTCGTCAACGGATGATCACCGGCCCCTTCGCCAGGGCTTTCTTTAATTGTTCCTGGACATCCTTCACCCATGCGTCCACGTCCTCGGACGATTTGAGTGTGCGGCGCGGGATGTCAACGGTCTGCGTTTCCGGCTCTAGGGACTTGGCGGTCAATTCCCGGACCCGGTCGAAGCGGCCCGGAAGGGCATCGATCCGGTCGCGCCAAACGACCAGGGGATGCTGTTCCAACGCGGCGACCAGTTCCTGGTGTGTGCCGAGTGACAGTCTAGGCGCATCCACAACGCCGGACTGCCCGCGAATGGCCTCGCGCTCGTCCTCAGCCAACTGCTGCCAGGAGGCGTCCTGTTCGAGCGTCGCGGTTCTTGCTCCGAGTTCCTGAGCATACCGCTTTTGCTGCGCGGCCAGTTCTGCGCGGAGAGCATCCTCCAGCGACTTGAGAAGCGGCTGAATGGGATCGGGCTCCGCCAGGAGAAGGCGTTGCTTCTCGATGGCATCCTGCTGCTGCCGCGCTTCCTGCGCGGCCTTCAGGTCGCCTGCGTGTTTCAGAAGATCGCTCAGCTTCTCCCAGGTCGGCCAGCGTTTCTCGATGCGCTTGGCCACATCCTCCCAGGTATCAATGGCTGTCTTCAGCTCGTCGCGCCGATTGTAGATAGCCAGGAGCTGCTCGTTGCCGGAGGAAAGACGGATTTCCTCGAGAGATGCCACGTCGGGCCGTTCGGGCTTGGGTGCGTCGCCTCCGGCCTGCTCGGCCAGTTCTCCCGCGAGCCGCAGGAACTCGGGCACAGCGGCCAGCTCCTCGCCTTGTTTGGCCTGCACGCCGAGACGTTGGAGGACCTTACGAATCTGGATGCGCTGACTCGTCGAAACGGTCGCCGACTCGACCTTGAATGTCGCCTTTCCGATGGCCTTGCGTTCGAGATCTTTGGGGTCTACGGCGCGACCACGGTCGTCCTGCGCACGGATCAGTCCCGCGATCAGCAGGACCTGCAAACCGCCGTCCACGGCGTCGCGGGACCAGCCGTAGGGCGAGTCTTCGAAGTTGGTCCTGATGTCCGCGCCCTTTTTGCCGCCTGCAATGAATGCAAGGATGGCCTTACAGACCGGATTCTTGGCTGGTTCGCCATCGTCTCCGACTGCTTTGAGTGCGTCAGGCGAACCCTGCTTCGCCTTGGTGTAAGCCTTCTCCCATCCGGCATGGTCGGCGAGTCCGAACTGGGGAAAGAGTCGCTGCAGCGCGTTATCTGCCGCCTCCAGGATCATGTCCTGCAGGGAGTTCCCGAGAATCTCGTTTCCACCGCCTTGGAATACGCGTGCGCCGGAGAAAGATTCGTCGAGGAGCTCTCTGATCTTCGCCTCGGCGGTTTGCCGAGTCGTCTCCATCGCTGCGCGGGCCTCTGTGCCTTCGGGGCTATTCGGAACGCCGCGCTTCTCAAGCGTTGCGGTCGCGGCCTTGTAGTCGATCAGGTGATGCCGGAGATCGTCCGCCGAACGCTTCGGAATGAAGAGAAAGATCGTCGGTGACTGGTTCCCTGCCTGCCGGGCATCCACACGCACGGAACTCTCGTCGCTGGTCCACCCGTCCCGCACCCAGACGCAGACACGCTTGGCGGCATCCTGCGGCAGTTGGGCGTCGAAGATAGGAGAGAGGTCGCGGGTGACCTTGGCATTGCCCTGGGTCAGCGACAGCTTCTTCACCACTTCCGCAAAGGTCCGGCGGATACGGTCATCGCGTTCCGCCTCGACCCGGTGTGCCTCGTTGGCGAGCTGGCTGCGCTGGCTCAGAAACTCGTCGGTCCAGGCCGCGCTCTCCTCGGTCTGGATGCGGTACTCGTCGCCGACCTTCATGAGGAGTTCACACTTATCCAGAAGCCCGGGTAGCTTGTTGCGAAGCGCACTGCTGCCTGCCGCGAGATCGTCGACCATGAGGTCGGCGACGGTGTCGAGCGTCGCATGAATGCCGACCTCGTCGTTGTTGGCCGCGAGCTTGTTGATCAGGAACACGAGGCCGCAGGCACGGGCCACGAGTTGCTGATCCGGCGAACCCTTGATCCACTTCATGGTCTTCTCGTGGACCTTCCGAGGCAGTATTCGCGCCTGGAGCAGCTTGTCGGCCGAGTCGAAGTACAACAGGTCAGCCGGGATCACGCACCCGAGCGATGCATCAAGGTTGGTCTGGATGACCTTGTGGACCATGCTGAGCTGGTTGCGCAGTTGACTGTCTGTGCCTGTCTGATCGAGGACGCGAAGTGTGTTCTCCCAAAACCGTCGCCGAACCGGGAGGATGGGGTAGTCCTGTGCAAAATGAGGGATGTCGTCCTGGCGGTGTCCGATGCTGGTGCTGGCCAGATGCCTGGATACTTCGCCAAGATTCGTCTGCATGATCTTCTCGATCTCGCCGAGGGCGTCCGGCTTCTTGGCGAGAATCACCTGACGGACGACCGCGTCGACATCGGCGTCCGAGAGTTCAACACGGATCGTGAAACGGCCCTCCAGCTTCTTCAGATTCGCAATCCCCGTGACAGCCGTCTGGCCGGTGCCGATGAAAAGCAGCTTGCCGCCGATGCTCTTGCAGCAGGATTCGACAACTTCCTGAACCTCGATGGACCTTTGGCTGTCCTCTCCGATGTACTGCTGGATTTCGTCAAGAACGATCAGTGTCAGGGGGAATTTGCCGTCCCGGGTCAGCGCCTGCCGAATCGTCTTCAGCATATCGTCGCTGCTGATGTCCTGGACGAACGGATAGAGGTTGTTGAGGGTGTCCACGCATGTGGCCGGTGACGAGAACAGGTTGGGTTTCGCTTTGACCAGTGCGGCGTGCAGCCCCTCGGCTACATAGAAGTTGTCCAACTCCTCGCGCCAGTCGTATCCGTTCTTCTCCACTTCCTTGCGGACCGTGTCGTAGATGTCCTCATTGCGGAGCCACATGACGAAACGTGCCACGGGGTATTGTTCGGGAAGTCCGACGGACTTGAATATGATGCGCAGCAATGCCAGGCGCACGCTGCCGCTGGCGCTCGCTCCGAGGGTGCCGGAAGCGGCGTGGAGTCCTCCGTGGCGCTTTCCTGCGGTGGTGAGCTCCTTCAGCAGATCCTGAACGCCTTGCGGCAGGTTAGCGATGCCCCGAGCCGTTGCGCCGTCGGGAAACTCTGTATCCGCCCACAAGGCCCGCAGCATCTTGACCAGGTGCGATTTGCCCGACCCATAGAATCCACTCACCCATACGGCAGGCTGTTGCGCCTGATTGATGTTCTTGAGATAGGTCTCGATGATGTGCGCGAGGCCTTTCTCGTACTGGCCATCGCAGACAAAGGTCTCCAGTTCGTACCGGAGAACCGCAAGAGCCTGATCCGTGCGCTCGTCGTTGACGTTGGCCACGCCTTCGTTGACGAGTTTTCTCGTCGAAGGGTCCTTGGTGTAGATTTGTCTGTTGTTCATCATGCGCTCCTGTATCAGGCCTCCATATCCGCAGTGATCGGAACGGCCAGGTAGTTCCATCCGTCGTAACCGTCCAGCAACCGGTAATTGTTGTTCTCGTAGGTCCCTGGGAAGAAGACCACGATTCGTCCTTTCACCATCGGCGCAAGTTTGTCCACGACAGCCTTGACCTTGAGCAGGCCGAAGAGCGAACCGACACCTTTCAGTGCGACCACGCTTTGATCATTCGCGCCAACCGTCTGAAGAAAGTCGCCGAATCTGGCCGCAATGTGATCCAGGTACTGCGGCAGCAGCGTGGCCAGAAGAGCGGGTTTCCGGTAGTAGCTCTCGGCATAGCGCTGGCCGGACAACCACTCCGCGAAAGTGTCCGTCAGATCGAACACAAACCAGTCGTGACCTGAATCACGCGTGGCGATCTCAAACTCGTCGATCTTCGCACGAAGCCGAAGCTCCTCGTTTTCGTTGTAGACGCAGAAGATCACGCGCTGGGCGGCAGCGGCATCATCCCGCCAGGGCACGCCGATGAATTTCGCGTAGGATGTCAGGAGTCGTTTAACTCTGTTCACGTATCCACTCCATTTCCTGCTGCGTCAGCAACGATGGGAACAGAACCTCGATGACGTTGCTCACCCGTTTGAAGACGATCCATCCCTTTCGGGAGGCAGTCTCGGCAAACTCCACAGCCTTCTCGAACGAGCAGTCGAGCATCTTGGCGTAGTCGGTCTTGAAGAGCGATTCTCCGCGTTCGCCGGTCAGGAACCCCAGAAAGAGAGCATAGGCCGTCGATCCCGCCGTGGCCTTCGCCCGCGACCTGGCTTTTTTCACCTTTCCGCAGAGGTGGCCTGCCTGTGTCCAGGAGGACGCGATATTTTGAGCCGTAGAGGACAGGGTCGCTTCACTGAACCGGCCCGGGTACTTCTTCTCCAGATATTCCTCCAACGCCTCACGCGAGAATACCTGGCCATCGGACAACTTCAATACGAAGGGCGTAGTGATCCTGAAGATAGGGTCGCGTGCGTAGGTGCATAGCGCGGCGATCAGTGGGCGTCCATCGGGGTCACGCTGCCAGAAGTGCCGCAGGATGCGAAAGAGAGTGATATCGGGGTTCAACGCGTAAAGGGCTGCAAGATGTCGATGCGTGAGCACCCTCGTCCGGTGAGAACGCTTGCCGAGACAATTGTCCTCCTCGATGGCCCGCACGTAATCGACCGCAGACCCAGTGGACGCCGGTACGGCGTCCAGGATCTGCCGCAGTTCGAGAAGCATCATGGTTCGAGCCATGTGAACGCTGCCGCGTCCGTGGTTGAACCCGTACTTCTCCAGGCTGCTGTTGTTGAACTCGCTATTCATCGGTCTTTGTATCTTCCTCGGGAGTCGGCCAGGCTGCTCTGGCGAGGAGTCTGGTCATCGAATCATCCCCACCCATGCCGATCTCCTGAAGAAGCTCTTTGATCTTTTCAGAAGCCAAAGGCGATGGTCGCGTCCGGCCATTCTCCCACCGGTTAATGGTCGGAAGCGTCACACCCAGCCTGGCCGCGAACTTCTCCTGGGTGAGACCAAGACGACCTCGTATCTCCCGGATCAGTACTGCCAAGTCATCACTCTGGGTCAATTTGACATCTCCTCGTTTCTTCGCCTGATGATCAGGTGATTGATCAGGTGAGCAATATGACATAACCGCCTTTCGCTGTCAATCCCACCGCCGGAGTTTTCGACGGGACAGGGGTTGACAGGGAAGCAGTAGGTGTGTAGATTGTCCTAAACACATGACGGAATAGTGTCCAGAACAACGACCGCAAGGCGGAAAGAGAGCATGGCAGGTAACCCAGCATTCGGAAAGAGGATACGCGACCTCCGGGAGGCGCGGGTCAAGACGGACCCGACCTTCTCCCTGCGGCAGTTCGCCGAGAGGGTCGGCATCAGCGCGACGTTCCTGAGCAAGGTCGAGCGGGGCGAGTTCGATCCGCCCAAGGCAGAGAACATCATCAAGATGGCCGAGCTGCTGGGCGTGGACGCGGATGAGCTGCTGTCGCTGGCGAACAAGGTGGACCCGGAACTCGAGAAGATCATCAAGGAACAGCCGACGGCCCTGCCGGACCTGCTGCGCACGGTGCGCGGCATGTCGGCGGAGGAGCTTCGCAAGCTCACGGAACGGGCACGCGAACATAAGGACTGATGAGAGAGGCAGGTATGGGCAGGGTCAAGTTTCTCAAACGCGACGAGATCGAGGGCGCTACGCTGTGCCTCCTGGCCGACTACGGCCGCAGGTACGGCGCTCTGTGATCGGCGTGCAGCTGACCCCGGTGCAATTGATCGTGGCCGGCGAGAACCTGGGCGGGGAAGGCGTTTCGTCGTTCGACCGGGAATAGTTCATCCAGAGCTGCGAGCGAATGAGACTGTAGCGACCACTCAAAGGCACTCTGGCGTGGTCAATGATCACGGTTTCATTGGCATTTCTGAGTGTGGTCGCCACAGTGAAGCCTTCCTGCCACCGTGTTTCAGCGCGTGACATGGCAAGTCGGAGTCGTATGGTTGTTACGCGTGCCTGTTGCCGAATGCGCTGGTGGAACTGACGGTCGGCTCTGAAAACCTGTCTGCCCTGCTGACGGGAGTCAGTATACGGGACGCCTGGGGTCAGCCGTTTCTGTACAGGAAGAGCGGCGGGATTAACTTCGTCCTGCGGTCATCCGGTCCGGATCGGCGAATGGGCACCACGGACGATATATTGTAGCCGTTGCCGAGCATCGAGTGCGAAAAGCTCACCCGCCCCGCACGCAGCGGCTGAAGTTATTAATCAAAAAGATTATCACTTCTCGTTGCGCCCAGGGAAGCCAAAAAGTTATTCACAAAACGCCCGATTGGGTTGATTCCCGCCCGGAGAATCTGCTACGCTTTAAGTGGTTCGGCGGGATGGCATGGTGCCGTCTTCCGGGCCGCGAGGCGTGCCGGCAGGATACCGGCGGGCGGGGTGAATCCCTCTCGGGATGCACGTCAGGCTGCGGACAGCACCGGCGCGCGGCGCACACTTTCTGGACTCTCCCGACACCACCAACCATGGACACACCAGCAGATGTGGCCGGTCGGTTACGAGTTCGACTACCGGGAGACCTGCACGGTCGATGCCCTTGAAGCGCGGCTGGCGGAACTCGCACCCGAATGGCCGGGGTGGGACCATTTTCCCTGGCGCGTGACGCGCAGCCGCCGTAGGACGCCTGGGGCATAGCAATGGCGGAATGCAGCAGGCCGATGTCGCGCGTGCCGTCGATCCCGCCATAGCGCGCAATCAGTTCGCCGTGCAGGCGTATGATCTGGTCGAGATCAAGAAAGAGCGGTGTGACCATGGACTACTCGGCGAGTCGCTTCATGGCCTTGCCGAACCGCTTGTGCAGCATGGCGACGGCA
>LSQX01253328.1_pt1 | contig 12793 bp, 13 predicted proteins | sample 654561 | NCBI WGS metagenome assembly LSQX01 (sample SAMN04489861, study PRJNA283612) | anaerobic digester metagenome | isolation source: 4 biogas reactors fed with cattle manure at either 37C or 55C with and... | place: Denmark: Kongens Lyngby | collected 2014 | reverse complement strand
AGATAGAAGCCTACAAACAGGGACAGGTTTATTTCCAATCCTTTGCTTCTCAAAAAGTAGCTTTCCTTATACCCCAGGGAAAAAAACTTTTAGATCTTTGTGGCTCTCCAGGAGGCAAGAGTTTTGCCCTCCTTGCCAAAGATCCACAAAGGGAGATTACTATTTGTGATGTTAGCGAGGATAAAATCGATCGCATAAATGAAAATATTCATCGTCTAAATTTAAGCCTGGATGTCCAAAAATGGGACGCTCTAATAGAAAACCCCCAGTGGTTCGAAAGTTTTTCATCGGTTCTTCTGGATGCTCCCTGTAGCGGCACAGGAGTTCTCCACCGCCAAAGGGGTGAAAGCAAGGTGAAAGACCTTAGTGATATTATTGAACTAATCCATCAACAAAGACAGATGCTCGACCAAGCAGCAAAATATGTAGAAGAGGGAGGCTTTCTGATTTACAGTACTTGTAGTATACTAAAAAGTGAAAATGAAAATCAGGTTGATTATTTTCTAAAGGCTCACGAAGAATTTAAACTTGTAGATCTAGGACCTTCTCTGGAGGAAAGCTTTTATAAAACTTTTCCCGGTAAAGGGGAAGATGGCTTCTTTGCATGCTTAATGGAGAAAAAGAAAGTATGAAGTCTTACGGAATAACTAACATAGGGAAAGTACGTTTAAAAAATGACGATTCATTTTATTGCTCCGATGGTAAAAAGGGGCTTTATATTGTAGCCGATGGCATGGGTGGATACAAAGGCGGAGAACTGGCCAGTAAAATTGCCGTTGCCACGGCGGTAGAAGAGCTCAAAGATACCGATGAAATTACTCCTGAGATAGCGTCGACCCTTGTTGAAAAAATCCGCATATATTTAGAGGATGAAGTAAAGAAAAATCCCAGCCTTCGCGATATGGGCACAACACTTATTTGTGCCCTAAGCCATGGTCGGGATTTTAGTTGTCTTCACATTGGAGATTCTAGGGCTTATCACATCCTAGGAAAACGAATCCAACAACTGACAGAAGATCATACTCTTGTTAATATCCTCTACAAAAGTGGGGTTCTTGAAAAAGAAGAATTGCCAAATCACCCCAAACGCAGTGTGCTTATGAAAGCCATTTCTCTTTATGGTGATAACGAAGCCGATGTTTTTAATTTTAACTTAGATAAAGAGGAGTACCTTTTGCTGTGCTCCGATGGTCTTACTGACCAACTTACAAATACTGAAATACTTAATGTATTTAAAATGCACAACGAGCCAGAGAAAATTGGAAAAGAACTGGTTCGACTGGCACTGGAATCCGGCGGCAGAGATAATATTGCCGTTGTGGTAGTAAAGGCGTAATTATGATTGGAAATATATTAAAGGGACGTTATGAAATTATAGAAGAACTTGGCACAGGTGGCATGGGTATTGTCTACCTGGCTTATTGTAGCTATTTAAAACGCCGAGTAGCAATTAAAGTCCTTCTTCAAGATAATCAGGGCAAGGAAGAAACCCTACTTCAGGAGGCCAAGGCCGCCGCCCGTTTATCCCACGGAAATATTGTTCAGATTTATGATATTTTTGAAGAAGGCAATAAAACCTATATCGTTATGGAATATGTTAGAGGAAAAAGCCTACGCCAACTGATTAGCAATCAAGAAGGAACCCCCTTTACCGAACAACGGGCCCTTCAACTGGCGATGAAACTTTCTTCAGCCCTCCATCAGGCCCATCTAAATGGCGTTATTCACCGAGATATAAAGCCTGACAATATCCTCATAGACCAGGATGGCGAGCCTAAAATCACTGATTTTGGCATTGCTAGGGTGTCTAATGACACAACCATAGTCCATACCGACGAGATATTGGGTTCTCTACGCTATTCTTCCCCAGAACAGCTCCGGGGCTCTATCATTGACGAGCGAGCCGACATCTTCTCTTTAGGGGTTGTTCTCTTTGAAATGCTTACTGGAACCATGCCCTTTCCCGATGATTCTCCGGTGACAGCTGCCTTTAAAAAATTAAAACAAACGATTCCCAAGGTTTCCACTATAAATCCTGAAGTTAGCCTTCAGGCCGAAGCCATTGTTGCCAAAGCCACGGCTCTAGATCCTAAGGAACGCTTTAGGAATATGAGCGAATTTTATTATGCCCTTTCCCAGGCCCTAGATTCACCAAAGACCTACTATAAAAAGTCCGCAATAGCAGCAAAAAAAAGCAGTAAACCAAATAAAATTATACATGAAGTTTATAAAAATGAGAAAGATCCCCAAGGAAGCTCTGGCACTTTCCTAATCCTTATTGGTCTTCTCCTGGCCCTGGTGACCGTGGTCCTTCTTGGTGTGCCTCTACTCAAAGGGGAAGCTGCACAAAAGGACGTTGAGGTACCAAGCTTTGAAAATGTTCTGCTTAAAGATGCTCAGATCCTACTGGATAAAAATAAATTGATTGGTATAGTCAATGAAGCGGCTTTTTCTCCAGCTCCCAAAGGAACCATTATTAAGCAAGATCCCCTGGCCGGTGATATTGTAGATATTGGTACAACAATTTATTTCACTGTAAGTAAAGGCGAAGAGATTGTTATTGTCCCTTCTCTACTGGGCCTGAGTTTTGAAGAGGCGAAAGCCCTTCTCGATGAAAGGGACCTTATGATTGGCACAGTAAAACGTGACAATGATAAAACCATAGAGAAAGGTCTTATAATGGCCCAAGAAATTCCTGCTGATACTGAAGTAGCTCCAGCTACAGAAATTAATATAACTCTTAGCAATGGGCCCAAGGAAGAAGAAGTCACAGTGCCTAAAATGATTGGCTTCCCACTGTCTGTTGCTGTGGAAAGGGCCCAACTAGCCGGCATCAAAATAAATAATAGTGTCGAAGAAATCCACAATGAAGCTTCTATTGGCAACGTTGTTGCCCAGTCAGTGTCTGAGGGCACAAAGGTTAAGAAGGATTTTGTCGTTACCATTACCATTTCTAAGGGCCCCGTAGAAGAACCCGAAGAAGAACCAGTAGAAGTGCCAAGGGAAGTAGATTATACCTTTGTTGTGGATCCCACTACTTTCTCCGCTGTAGATGGTGTGGCCATCGAAATATATTATTTAAGGGCTGTTATTACGGTAGAGGGGGAAGAGCGCGACCTATTTAGCGAATACCATGAAGTAACTGAAGGCCTAGTGACGACGACTTATCCGGTACCTTTAGGGTCTGACTATAAACTTTATATGGACGCATTAGGTAGAACCTTTCAAATAGGCGCCGGTACCATTCAATGACAGGGCGAATTCTTAAATCCATTGCCGGGGACTATTGGGTAGAGACCAAAGAGGATCCTATTGTCTGTCGTCCTAGAGGACTTTTTAGGCACGAGGGAAAAAAGCCTACCGTTGGGGACATGGTCGAAGTCAAAGATGCAACGATAACAAATATATTGCCGAGAAAAAATTTGCTGCTTCGTCCCAATGTAGCAAATGTCGATAAGGCTCTTCTTGTATTTAGTTTAAATGATACTAAACCAGATTTTCTAATACTGGATGCACTGATAGTAAATGTTCTCTATGAGGGCATCGAACCCGTGTTGGTATTTAATAAATCTGATTTGGTCAATTCTGAGGATATAGAGAAGATCAATCTTTTATACTCCTGTTTTTCTCGATTTTTTATATCAACACTGGATAAAGAATCTCTAAAGGGCTTTATCGAAGAACTTTCACCGGGTGTTTATGTACTTGCAGGTCCTTCTGGGGCCGGCAAGAGTTCTATGATCAACGCACTTAGTGGAAAAGAACTCTTTGTTGTTGGCGCACTCAGTGTCAAGATTAAAAGAGGGAAACATACTACTCGCCACAATGAACTTATTTATCTAGGTAAAGATGTTTATTTGGCTGATACGCCGGGGTTTCAAACTCTGGATCTTACCTCTATGGAGACCAAGGAGTTACGCCAGTATTACCCTGAGTTTTTAGACCTTGACCCTTGCCGCTATGACGATTGTCTTCACGACAAAGAGCCGGCCTGCGGTGTAAAAAAAGCCCTTAGTGAAGGACTTCTTGAGGAAAGTCGCTACAAGAATTATCTGGCCCTACTGGATAAGTTACGTAGTAGAAAGGAATACTGATGATTATTGCTCCTTCGATTCTTTCGGCGGATTTTTCCCGTCTAGGAGAAGAAATACAGGCTCTGGAAAAAGCCGGTGCCGATTGGATTCATTTTGATGTTATGGATGGCCAGTTTGTTCCCAATATCTCCTTTGGTTCAAAAATACTCGAGGATATTAAATCTCTTACCCCGCTGCCCTTTGATGTCCATCTAATGGTCAAAGAGCCCTACGACTACATCGAAGATTTTGTCAAAAAGGGTGCCGATCTTATAACAATTCATATAGAGGCGGTTTCAGACCCCAACCGTTATTTAAATAAATGCCAAGAACTCGGAGTGAAGGTAGGTCTAAGTATAAGTCCTGATACACCGGTTTCAGAGCTAGAAAGCTATTTAGACAGGGTTGATCTTGTGCTGGTAATGAGTGTCCATCCGGGCTTTGGAGGCCAAAAATTTATTCCTTCCAGCATGGAGAAGATTGAGCAGCTCAAAAAACTTCGTGAAGAAAAAGCACTGTCCTTTCTTATTGAAGTAGACGGTGGAGTGGGACTAAAGAATTCTAAAGAACTCATTGCAGCCGGAGCCGATGTTCTCGTGGCGGGAAGTGCTATTCTTGGAAGCAGCGACTACCAAAAAACCATTGAGGCACTAAGATGACACTTCTTGTCGGCAGTGCAGCCCTAGATCAGTCCTTGCTTATTTATTATTTAAAAGAAGCCACTCGGGTCATTGCCGTCGATGGAGGGCTAAACCATTTAGAAACAGTGGGATCCAAGGCCGATATAATTCTTGGGGATTTTGATTCCTACCATGGAAAGCTCCCCCTAGATGCTAAGATTTTTCCTAAGGAGAAAAACTTCTCTGATATGGAAGCGGCCCTTGCTTTGATAGAAAAAGAGGAAGCGGTAATCCTGGGTGCCACGGGAGGCAGATTGGATCACTTTTTATCGGTGCTATCTCTTATAAGAAAAAGAGAAAATATTCAACTTATCGATGGTCAAAATAGGATTTTCTATCGCCAAGGAGAATTTACGCTAAAAAAAGAAGAGGGGTATTTTTCCCTCTTTCCCCAGCAACCCACTTTAATTTCTATAGAGGGAGCCAAATACAATCTCAATGGGGCACCGGTTTCTTCAGATAATGGTCTTCTTTTAAGCAATCAATGGGCTGGTGATGTAAATATAAGAGTAGAGAGTGGATGGGTGCTGGTGGTACTGTCTCGGGACAAATAAAAAAATCCCCTGGGGGATTTCCTTAAACAGCGCGGCGGACCTTATTTGATCGCAAGCAACGAGAACAAACCATTTCACGGCGTACAGCATTGTTCTCATCTAAGATGCGTACTCGTCGTAGGTTGGGCTTCCAAACTCTTTTTGTATGATTAAGGGCGTGAGAGACCTTATGTCCACTAATGTTGCCCTTGCCACAGACAAAACACTTACGTGCCATATTTTCCACCTCCTTTTTAGATTCAAAGTAGTAGCAGGACTATTATAACAAAACTAGAATTAACAAGCAAGGATTTTCTTCTTGTAAGAACAAGAACTATTCTTTACAATAGCAATAGTAGGAGGACTTCTATGAAACAAAAACAAATTACAAAATACGGTAGTATTGAAATTGAACAAAGAGTTATCGAAGATTTGGCAAGAAAAGCAGCCAGCCAATGTTATGGCGTGTTAGCCATTGTCGATGCCGGAGCCAAAGATACAATGATTCAAAAATTAAAGAAGGAACCGGTTTCCGGTGGTGTTCAGGCTAGAGCCGGGGATGCAGGTCTTATCCTTGATGTTTATGTTAGTTTGCAGTATGGTGTACGTACGGCAGCGGTGGCTCAAAATATTATGGAAACAGTAAAATACCAAATTGAAAGTACTCTGGAACTTCCTGTAGAAGAAGTAAATGTTTTTATTCAGAGTATTAATGTGGGTGAATGATGAAAATGATGCACTTGGATGATAAAACTTTACGTTCAGCATTGAGGTCGGGGTATTATAAGCTCAGTGCCGATAAAGAAATGATTAATAGTCTAAATGTTTTTCCTGTTCCCGACGGGGATACTGGCACAAATATGTCTTTGACCTTAAAGACAGCCATTGAAATGGTTGAAAAGGATGAAAGTTCCAAAACGGGAGAGATCCTACGCAGCTTTTCCAAGGGATCTTTAATGGGTGCCCGAGGCAATAGTGGTGTTATTTTATCGCAAATTTTTGGCGGGCTTGCCCGTGGAGCCGAAAATAGCAACTCTCTTAGTGTTGGAGAATTTATCAAGGCCCTTGAGAAGTCAGTAGAAGTGGCCTATAAAGCTGTCATGAAGCCCGTTGAAGGTACGATTTTAACGGTTATCCGCCAGAGTACCCAGTGGGTAAAGGAAGTGGAGGGAGTAGAGCTATTGGACTTTGAGGCCTTTTTCTCACTACTTCTTGAAAAGGCTCACCTTTCTTTAAAGGGTACACCGGAGCTATTGCCTATTTTAAAACAAAGCGGTGTGGTTGATGCCGGTGGTCAGGGGCTATGTTCAATCTTTGAAGGTTTTCTTAGTGCCCTTAAAGGCGAAGAAATTATATTGAAAGAGGAAGAGGGCTCAGAACATGTACATTTCCTCCAGGAACCCACAGATATACATTTTACCTATTGCACAGAATTTATTCTGCGGGCCGATAAAAATAGCAATGAAGAACTCAAGGAAAAAATCCTTGAGATGGGTGATAGCGTAGTATTCGTACAGGATGAGGATATCGTTAAGGTGCATTTGCACACCAATAACCCTGGTGTAGCCCTTGAGACTGCCCTAAAGTATGGTAACCTTCTAAATATTAAAATTGACAATATGAAGGTTCAACATGAGACCATAATGGGTGTTCATCACGACAACAGGGACAAACTTATCATAGAAGAAGAAATTGAGATAAAAAATGTTGCTGTCATCGCAGTGGCTGCCGGTGAAGGTTTCAAAAATATTTTTACTGATCTTGGTGTCAGTGCTGTAATTCAGGGCGGACAAACCATGAATCCTTCCACCGAAGATATCCTCGAAGAAGTGGAAAAAATAAAGGCCAATCACATCGTGATCTTGCCAAATAATTCAAATATCATCCTTGCTGCAGAGCAGGCCAAGGCGATGAGTGACAAGGATATTTATGTTGTAGAGACAAAAACTGTACCTCAAGGTATTTCCGCTATGATGGGCTATGATCCCATTGGGAATATCGAAGACAATATTGAGTCAATGAAAGAGGGTTTGGATGTTTCAACAATTCAAATTACCTATTCTGTGCGCAACACAAAAATTCAAGGCTTTGTTATCAAGGAAAAGGACATACTCTGTATAAAAGATGGAGAGATTGTCGCTGTTGAAAAGACTCCGGAAAAAGCCCTTCGCAAAATGCTGGATCTTTACGGCTCAACCTATGATCTAATTACAGTCTATGTAGGAGAAGATACGGACCTAGGAAAATCGCAAAAGATAATTGATGAAAACCATAAAAAAAATCCCGATGTGGAGATTGAGCTATACCGTGGTGATCAGCCCGTTTATTATTATATTATGTCATTGGAATAGGGGCCCTAGGGGCTCTATTCTTTTAGGAGGCTACTATTGACGCTTCAAAATATAAAAGGCATAGGAAAGCGTAAAGAAGAAATTTTAAATTCCATGGGGATAATGACTCCCATGGATCTTATTTATATGTTCCCCAAAAAATTTGAAGATCGAAGAAAAGCCCTGGAGCCAAGAGTTGGAAGCACCGGTAGCTTTTGTGGACGACTAATTAGCAAAGAACATTGGCGTTCAAGGGGAGGGCGGCAGAGTTTGAAACTGCATTTTGCCTGGCAGGGCTATGTAATCCAGATTCTTTTTTTTAATGCCTCCTATCTTGATAAGAAATTTTCTTTGGGAAAAGATTATTATTTTTATGGCGAGCTTCAGCAGAGCGGAATACATTTTTCTATGGTTCATCCTGTTTTTGCCCAGGAGGACTGGGAGGATTTTTTAACTCTTACTCCCATCTATCCCTACCGAAAGGGTCTAGCTCAAAAGGATATGGCAAGTTTTATAAAATTGGCCCTAGAGATTTGTGAGGTTGAAGACTATCTTTTTGAGGAAGACCGACATTTATGGAAGCTTATGGAGCTAAAAGAGGCCATTACTCAGATGCATTTTCCAAGCAGTCGTGAGAGCTATGCTCAGGCTAAGTATAGGCTTATTTTTGATGATTTCTTCCTATTTCTTATGGATAATTTAGCTGAAGAAAGACCGAGAAAGCCTTCCTTAAAAAGGTCAAATCAAGAGGAGTTTCTAGAGCTTTTTGAATTTGAACTTACAAAGGGCCAGCTTCAAGTCCTTGAAGATCTTGATAAAGACCTAGCTTCGGGTCGCCAAATGCAGCGTCTCATTCAGGGGGATGTGGGCAGCGGAAAAAGTGTACCGGCCTACTACGCTATCTGGAAAATTCTTCAGACCACAGATCAACTAGCCTATCTTGCTCCTACAGAGCTTTTGGCAAAACAGCAAGCCCAGGTCATGGATCGTCTTTTTCCTGGCAAAGTGCTACTTTTGATTGGTTCTAGTAAAAATAAAGAGGAGATTTATAAGAATATTCAATCGGGAGAGGCTAGGATAGTGGTAGGCACCCATGCACTTTTTGAAGAAGGGGTCAACTTTAAGGCCTTGGAGCTCGTTATTGCCGATGAGCAGCAACGTTTTGGTGTGGGTCAAAGAAGAGCTCTCTATGACAAAGGGGGCGCCCCCCATATACTAATGCTCAGTGCAACACCCATACCCAGAACCCTTTCAATGATTCTCCATCAAAATTTAGATAGCAGTTATTTAATGGAGAAACCTCCCGGAAGGAAGGCTATTGTTACCCGAATTATTCGCCCTAGGGAACTGGGTAAAGTCTATGAACATATTTTAGAGGAAATACATAGTGGGCGTAAGGCCTTCATTGTCTTTCCATTAATAGAAGAAAGCGAAAAGTTAGATACTATTTCTTTGGAAGAGGGACTAGAAGAGTTAAAGGGAATATTTAAAGATAAGCTAGGTATTGTTCATGGCAGGATGAGTAGCCAGGAAAAAGAAGAAACCTTGGAAGACTTTCGTCAAGGAAAAACCAGTGTTTTGGCCTCTACCACCGTAATTGAAGTAGGGATGGATATCCCTGAAGCCAGTGTGCTCCTTTTAAGAGGAGCAGAACGTTTTGGTCTTTCTCAAATCCATCAGATAAGAGGCAGGATAGGAAGGAACGATTTTCAAAGTAATTGTTATCTTTGTGCCGAAAAGTCCGTTCCTGAAAGACTTATTATCCTTGAGAAGTATGATGATGGTTTCAAAATTGCCGAGGAAGATCTGCGATTAAGAGGCCCTGGAGAACTTAGGGGAGTGAGGCAGAGTGGAGAACTTGATTTTGCTCTGGCAGATCTTATCCGCCACCGAAAAATCCTAGAGAGAGTCTCATCAATTATGAACGATGAATTAAGTAAAAAATACCGAGCAAAAATGGAGGCATATAATCTATGAGGGTGATTGCAGGCAGTGCCAGAGGCATACCTCTGGAAACCATCGAGGAACAAACAACCCGACCTACGGTAGACAGGGTCAAGGAGAACCTCTTTAATATTCTTATGCCCCATATAGTAGATTCTGTAGTTTGTGACTTTTTTAGCGGTTCTGGCTCCCTATGCATTGAAGCTCTGAGCCGCGGCGCGGAAAAAGCCTATTTCGTTGAAAGAAATCCCAAGGCCATGGATTGCATCAAAAGGAATTTGAAAAAGACAAAACTAGAAGAAAGAGCGGAGCTCTTTCAAGGATCCTATATTGAAGCCATAGAAGATTTTAAAGAAAAAGGAATATCCTTTGATCTTCTTTTTCTTGATCCGCCCCATGCATCGGATTATGCAAAAGATGCCATGATACGAATAAAAGATTTAGACATTTTAGCGAAGGATGGTATAATTATAATCGAGCATCATGCCAAGCAAAATTTCGAAGAAGTTATCGGATCCTTCAGTCTATGGCGAAGGAAAAAATATGGAAATACCGCTCTAAGCTTTTATATAAAGGAGAGGGAATGAATCTCGTTTACCCCGGAAGTTTTGATCCTGTGACCTACGGTCACATAGATATTATTGAAAGATCTAGCAAGCTTGCCGATAAACTCTATGTTGCTGTGCTACTGAATAATAATAAAAATCCAATGTTTTCTTTAAAAGAGAGAATGGATCTCATAAAATCTTCGACGAGCCATATCTCGAATTTGGAGATTATATGTTTTGAAGGACTTCTTGTGGAGCTTTTTGATCATTATGATTTACAAGCAGTAGTACGAGGTCTCCGAGCCGTCTCGGATTTTGATATAGAATTTCAAATGGCTCAAATAAACCGTGAGATGAACAAAGAAGTAGAAACCCTTTTTATGATGACACGGCTCGAATATTCCTATCTTAGCAGCAGTGTCGTAAAAGAATTATCCAGTCATGGAGCTAAAATCAATAAATTCGTACCCCCTGAAGTATACAAGGCGATGAAAGAAAAGGAGAAGAGATGAAAGTACTAGAACTATTAGAAGATTTCCAAACCAAAGTTGATGCAACAGCAAATTTTCCTATGAGTAAGAAAATTCTGTTAGAGAGGGATGAGGTTGAATCCTTGCTCTCCAATATACAGACATTTCTCCCCGATGAAATGAAGCATGCCAAATGGATAAAAGAAGAAAGAGAAAAAATCCTCGAAGAGGCTCATATTGAATCCGAGGAAATCCTTCAAAGAGCAAAAAAAGATGAACGAGAAATTATCGCCGAAGCAAAAAAACAATTTGAAGCCATGGTTAATGAAACTGAAATTCTAAAAGAGGCCGAAGAAAGAGCCAAAGATCTACTTGGCCAAGCTAGAGGCGAAGCCAGAGATGTCAGAATGAACAGCTATCAATATTCTGAGGATATGCTGCTGGATCTGAAGGGTGGACTTGAAACGAAGCTTGAGGGCGTACTAAGAGACCTACATAGTCTTCAAGATTTTCTTCAAAAATAAAAAAAGGAGCATTTGATTTTGACATCAAGTGCTCCTTTTTTTTACATTTCGAATCCCGGAATTATTGTCGAACTTAGTCGAAGATCATCGATCCAGAGTGTTTCTTCTATATCCTTAAAAGAAATAACGATTTCTTGAATCTCTTCGCTGTTCATTTCCATGGAGAAATCTAGCCAAGCATTGGGTTTTAGCGAAATCTGCATAGTTTTTTCAGAAATAAGTATGCCCTTGGAATAGCCTTCCAGGGTAAAGTTTATTTCTTCCTGACTTGTATTTTTAAGCATAAATTCAATCAAGATGGATCCGTTTAGGTAAAGTCCGGTGATACGAGCCTTGGATGAATCTTTATTAAGAACCAGAGATTTTGTTCCATTGTAATAGGTCTCTAGATCGAAGTTTGCATTTGTCCATCTAAAAAAGTCTAAATCATCTTGATTTTCAGCTTTGTATTTTTTTGTATAGCTTTCTTCATAGGCACTTGACCAGTTGCCTTTGGAATCTTTGAGTTCAAGACGAATAAGGTAATTTCCTTCCTCGGGCAATAGCAGATTTACTAAATCGGTATTTTGCTCCTTAATCAAGGCGCCATTTTTATAAATGCTCCATTTTTTTTCATTTATATGCATAGCGGGAGGAACATAGCTTTGGTCAACGATAAGAATATTTTCATTTCGGTCAATAATGCTAAAAAGAGGTACGATATCGGTATCTTTTCCAATATTAAGCCCTCCAAAGAGGGAGAGCGCGCCAGCGAGAATCAAAACCATTAGAAAGCTGATGATAAGAACAAAGCGGATATTTATATGCTTTATTTTATCAAAAAAAGCCTTTTGAGCTCCTTGCACTTCTTCTGTGTAGTCGTTTTCTTCCACGAACAAGTCCTTAATGTAAATCTTTTTTATATCTTCTTCAATGGCTGAGTAGTTTTGGATTTCTGAATTATCTGGTAAGTCCCGGAAATAACTTTTAAAGCTATACAGTGAAAGATCATTTCCAATAAAGTCCAGCATAACATTGCTTATCCCTTGGCGTAGATGATGCATACGAAGGGGTCTATCAAATTCCGAATCTTCGACAATCAGAACGCCTCGGTGCTTTAATTCTCCCGATACAATATAAAAATTTTCGGGTCGAATCAAATTAATTTGAAAATAAAGGGGTAAATCTTCGAAATCCTTGATAATCTTAAGATAGCTGCCTATAATCTGTACTTTTTCTGTGGCACTTAAACCACTGCTAGCAAGCATGGGTTCGCCGCTAAGTACAGGACTGATAAAGATAGCCCTGTCACCTAGGAGCTCAAAATCCGAAAGATTGGGAAGATGCATACGGGTTCTACGAAGAAGCTCCGATGTCAGCGTTGAACTAAAGAAGATCTCGTTTTTTATGTAATTGCGGTTTAACATAGAAATGCGCTGTCTACTGCGGCTTAAATTCATTTTTATTCTTGCCATAAGAATACTCCTTATCCTTGCAGGGTATAGTTTTTCTTGAAATTGCTAAGGCCAGTTCAAAGATGGAACAAGACCTACAAGGAGAGAACAGCCGTTTATATTTTATTGGTATATGATAGAATAGAGAGAGCCAAATTCTAATGGCTATCTAAATTTATTTATTTCGATGTGGTTTTATTATAACCCAGGCAATTCCTATTGTGAAGACCTGGCTTGACATAAGCAGAAAGGATTATA
>LSQX01244844.1_pt1 | contig 12793 bp, 7 predicted proteins | sample 654561 | NCBI WGS metagenome assembly LSQX01 (sample SAMN04489861, study PRJNA283612) | anaerobic digester metagenome | isolation source: 4 biogas reactors fed with cattle manure at either 37C or 55C with and... | place: Denmark: Kongens Lyngby | collected 2014 | reverse complement strand
CACACTGAGCGGTTTGCAGCGCCCGATGGAACGGGGAGCAGTATATAGGGCCATTGAAGCCGGACGCCTTCAGACGATCGCCCAACCATGTGGCTTGTCTGCAGCCCAGTCCGGTTAGCGGTGGGTCCCAGCGCGACGCGTTCGGCTGCTGAAAAGCGGCTTGCGCATGGCGTATGCAATAGATCATCATGGGCTATCGTTCACTGTCTGACAATTTTTTCATAACATGCACATCAGTTCACGTGCTTGAACTGCGGCAGCAGATCGGCATGAGCCAGGAAAAGCTCATCGACCATCTTCTGGATCTCCTTGAGGCTGAGAACCGCTGCGGTCAGGGGATCGTGGCAGATCGCGTGGTAGATCATCTGGGGATCGCCGGCAAATGATCCCGCGACGGCCAGGTCATCGCACTGGGCATTGATGCTGTTCAGGATGGCCAGCTGCGGCGGCAGATCGCCGATAGAGGCCGGCATCAGACCTCTTGGTGAGGCCACGACAGGAACTTCGACACACGTCTTATGGGGCAAATTGGTGATCATGCCCTGGTTAAGCAGATTGGCATTGAACTCAAACGGCGAACCATCGCCGATCAGGGCGTTGAGGATGCCAGAGGCATATTCCTTGCCGCGCTTGAGATCGATCTCGTCTTTGGCTAGCCACTCCGCCTTTTCCTTGTCGCGATTTGCATCGCGTTCGGAAATTTTCTTGATCGAAAAATTGGTTTCCCCGGGATTCCAGCTGGTACCGCGGCGGCAGTACTGGTCGAGCAAATCCTGGCGTTTGCGAAACCAGGGGTTGTATTCGCTGTTATGACCGCTCGATTCGGTGACGTAGTAACCCAGGTGCAGGAACATCTCGTTGCGTACGATCTCCGCTTCATAGACTTCAGGCTGGTCTTGGACTATTTGACGCAATTGGGGTAAGGCATCTGTTCCGTCGACGACATACTTCAAGAACCAGGCCTGGTGGTTGATGCCGGCGCACAGGTAGCTGACCTGGCCGATCGACGTCCCCAGCCACTTGGCCAGCATTTCCGCAGTTCCCTGGACACTATGGCAGATGCCGATGACATTGGCTTTACTGTAGGTCTGCATGGCCTTGCAGAGCATCGGCATGGGATTGGTGTAATTTAGCAGCACCGCTTCCGGGCAGAAATGTTCGATATCGGCGCAGATATCCATCATGACCGGGATGGTCCGCAGCGCCCGGAAGATGCCGGCAGGTCCGCGGGTATCGCCGACATTGATGTCGACGCCGTACTTCAAGGGGATCTCCAGGTCTTTGCGCCAGACCGAAAGCGGATCGATCCGGATCGTGCAGATAACGGCGTCTGCGCCCTTCAGCGCCTCGATACGGTCTTGGGTCGCGCTGAGGCTGGCCGGATAGTTGCCGGCTTTAATCAGCTTGGCCACAGTCAGGCGGCTGATCTCCAACCGTTCCGCGTCGATATCCATCAAAGAGATACGTGCGTCAGCCAGCGCTGGGTAACTCAGGATATCCCTGACAACGGCTGTCGTAAAATTGTAGCTGCCTGATCCGATGATCGCGATCTTTCTGGACATGATGACCTCCCGGTATAACCTCAAGCGTTTTGTCTTGGACTGATGAGAAAATTATTTTCAGATAGATTATAAATCAGCAAAAAATAATTTACAACAATATCATACAACCTCTTTATTTTGATCCACAGTTTCAGACTGGTAGATGAGCCGGTATTCATGCGGCGTCATCTTTTTATAGGCCTTAAACTTGCGGATAAAGTTCGATGGGTTGTTGTAACCGATCTGACTGGCAATCTGATTGACCGTTTCTTTAGAGTCACGCAGCAGTTTCTCAGCATTGGTCATTTTAATGGTTGCGATGCAGTCAGAAATGTTCATGCCTGTTTGCTGCTTGAACTGATGGCTGATATTGGAGATTGACAAATCGAAATAATCAGCGACGGCTGTGACGGTCAATCCCGGGTCGGCACTATGGTTTTTGATATACGCGACAATCTGGCGCGACAGGCTGTCTGGCTGGGCCTGATCTGTGTTTTTCAGCAATAAATGCTGCACATACCCATAAAGATCATTAACCACCTGGATGACGGCCTGAACGTCCGTGATGTCGATTGATTTTAACTGCATCTGAAATTGACTATGTCGCTCTGAAGCTCCGAGCGAAGCCGCATACATGGCTTCCAAGTATGTGTTGATCAAGTTGCAGCCCAAGAGCATCGATGTATATTGGCTCCCCGCGTGCTGTCGGATCATTTCGACGATGATCTCCGTCAGCAATTTCAGTTTATCTGGATCTGATTGGATGATGGCTTCTCGCAACAAGCCAAATTCGATCTGCGGATAAATGAAGTCCTCTTTGTCAGGCGTTTCGAAATCGTGGATCATCACGCGATCATCTTCGAGATGATCGTGTTTGTGATGGCATCTCACGGCACTTTGGTAAGACTCGCTAATGGATTCGATACGGTCACACGAACTGCCAACAGCAATCTTGATGCTGTTATCTAGTCGCGTCGTTATGAAAACAAGCAGGCCTTGCACGATGTCTTTCAGATTGTCATCCGAATACTCGTTATAGCCAATCACGAAAATAAGACCGACGCTTCTAAGCGGATCGACGGCATAGGTTTCGAAATGATCACTGAGGTATCCTTTACATAACTCGTAGATTGTGTCATCTGAACGGGCAACGCTGTTTGTCTGGGTAACATACAGGACGCGGAAGCGCGCCGAAGCAAAATTTAAACCATGCTCTCTGCAGACAGTCCTGAGGTCACCTGCTTCCTGCAGACGTCCATATATGAGCATGAGCAATAATTTGCTCTTTTGTGCTTCACGTTCAAGGTTCTTGTATTCCTCATCCAGGCGCTTAATGGTATATTGAGCGCGATCCAGGCCATTCAGATTGGTTGGTATGTCCGAAAACATGTTGCGCGTTAACGTGACCAGTTTCTTGATCGGCTTGTAACTGAAACAGGATAAGATAAAGGCGACCAGGCAGCCCACGATCAGGGTGATGAAGATCGATAGGACAAGCAAGTTGCGAATTTTCAACACATCCTGTAACAGAATCGACTTGGAAATGATCCTGACAAATGTAATGCCTGTATTTTGCGAAATGCTTGAAAGTATGAACCGATCCTCATCGCTTGTTTGTAGCGATGCAGCATTAACGGATACAGCTTGGGTAAACCGCGCTAATTCCAGATCGAGCGCGTTCTCAGCCGGATAAAGTTGTTGCCCGTCGCGGTTGAGGATCACGGTTTCGCTGTATGGATTCTCCGCAATAATGCGCATATTTTCGATCGGAATCACGAAACTGACATACGCATGATCTGAGTCTGGAATCCGCAGCACATATTCATAAAAGCCAGATGCCATGCCATTATACCAGGATACATCCTGGGGCAGGAACCATCGATCTTCGTCAACCTGTTTTAGCATATCGGCAAAACTGAAGGATTGACCGTCCAGACGATACCATTTATAGAGCTGCCGGTTATAGGTTCCGGCCGTCGTGTAGATCGTATCCGGTTTGATGACATTATAAAAGACCATATCTGTGAAGAAGGTATTGGTTGCATTGTAACCCTGCAAACACCTCCGGATACCGTAATAGGACGTAAAGCTACCCAGCATGACACGTTCGTTAACCGATTCAAGGCTGGATAATTGCCCTGATATCGAAGACATCTTGCGAACCTGATCATCCATGTCGCGAACCAATTTATCGATGTCTTTCTGGTTCTGCTTGATAACTTCATTTCGGTAAATGGCAATAAAATAACGGTTGCTGATATAACCAAACGCCGCGACAGGAACCAGCAGGACAATTAGAAACAAAGCAAAAAAACGCAGCAGGTCTTTATTGAGTAACTGCGCACGCTTGACGATCGGTAATCGCGGATTTCTAATTCCCATTCTCCCCTTTATCCGATATGAGATGATCCCTCTCAAACGAGTAACGCTCTTTGATCCCGTTGTTAAGCGTTGCTGGTCATATGGCGTACTCCCTTTATTCTACTAGCTTTAGTCATGTTCTAGCAAATGCTGTTCGATGCAATTGATTCTATTGGGATTGCTTTTGGGACTGACATCAAAAATCTCCAGTGTATTCTCCCCGTCTAGCATGAGCGAACCCGGAATATAGAGCGTCTGTTGCGGTCCCGTGCAACTGTATCGTCCGAGATGAAAACCGTTAATCACAGCAAAACCGTGTTGAAACCCGCGAACATCTAAATACGTATCAAGTCCGCGTTTTGCAGCAAAGGAACCTCTGAAAAACACAGGACAACGCATTGAAAAGTCATGTGCCGTTGCTGGGCGATAGTGCAGCCTTGATCGATCCTGCATGGGAAGTGTTCGAATTGTCCAATGGTAGAGTCGGGCACAATCAAGTCTAACACAATCAAGAATGCCTTTTCTTTCGAACTTAAACGGGATGCTGGTGTTCATGCGCCCCATGTTCTCAACCAGGATATCGATCCTTGTTTCCGTTTTGGGAATCGAAAGGATGATTGGATCGCAGCTTCGGTCACGAACGACCACGCCCTTGTATTGGCCGTCCTGGTACACGGTCGCACGATCGTGCAGGTCGTATATCGTCAGCGGCAAATCCTGAACTTCCGGATGACCATGAATCGTTGTGGAGTATAAAATGAATCCATAGTCTTGACCTAAATCTTCCATCAATCGGAGTACTGGCGATTCGCATTTGGTTTCGGTCAACTGATCGATGTTTTCAAAAAGCGTTGCAGCCTCAGACAGTTCAATCGAAGCCGACTGAGTCGGATGGATAATTTCCCCGCGAGCACGAACGGGGTTGCCCAAATATTCGTCGAGGACATCCCGGCACCGGTAATACTTGTCTGTGGGAATTCCGTCTTCGCTGATCAGGGCATCGACATCATAGCTTGTTGTCATGGCCCTATATTGGACCGGAGCGTTTGGTTGGCCATACGGTTGTCCGATCCTGGCTCCGTTCATAAAGGCAAAGTTCGTTCCGCCGCAAAACATATAGAAGTTGACATATCCGAATTGCAAAGCTTCCCGATACGCGGTCACGACCTCTTCCGGATCGCGATGATGGAAGGATTCACCCACATTCGACTGCCTGCCCCCCCAGAGTTCTCCAACAAAAAAAGGAAAATCGGGAAAACGCTTCTGGCAATAGTTTGCAGCTTCTTTTGCTTTGCCAGGCAACGCCCGGTAATTGACACCTGCCCAAATGCCGTCCAGGGAACCGATGTTTAGCATGGATGGCACTAAGCCGTCTGTCGTATAGAAAGGGACATCAACGCCCAGTTCGCGTAACGTGTCGGCTAAGAAACGGAGGTATTCTTTGTCATAGCCCGCTCCGCCGTATTCGTTTTCTAGCGCAACCATGATGATGGGGCCACCCTTAGTCGATAGATAAGGAACAAAGACGGCACACAGTTTTCGATAATAAGCGCGAACGGCTCTTAGGAAACGCGGATCGCTGCAACGAACCTCCATATCCCGATCCTTAAGAAGCCACGATGGCAGGCCACCCCATTCCCATTCCGAGCAGATAAAAGGTGCTGGCCTAAGCAGGACTTTCAAGCCATTTGCACCCGCTAACCGGACAAATTCAGCCAGATCATGCATGCCATCAAAATCAAAAACACCTGGCTTCGGTTCGTGAATGTTCCAGGGCACATACGTCTGAATCGCGGTCAACCCAAATGCCTTCATCAGCTTGAGTCTTTGGTCCCAGTCCTCCGGAACAATGCGAAAATAGTGGATATCACCAGAAGCTAAATAAAACGGCTCACCGTCGAGGCTTAATCCTTCATGGCTTATCTTCAATAATCCTTCGTTTTGCCTCACTAAGCGCTCCTTGAAATTGCAGCCTTATAAACGAGCGGTTGCAGGGAACATGCGTCTCTTTTTTTATTCAAGTGCTCATTTTACACCAGAGATGAACCAATCGCCGTCAAAGGTTTCGACTGGCAGGAAAGGACTCGGAAAGGAGCACATTGTGTAGGTTCGTGACATCAGAGAATCATCTCTGCCTCTTAATGGTTGCACCTTGATAAGATCACAGAAGTTTTTAGTTTGTTTCGTACTGCATGTGGACCAGCAAAGCTGGTCCACATGCGGCATGAAACAAACTAAAAATTTCTGTGATCTTTTCAAGGTGCAACCATTACGAGGCAGAGATGATTCTCTCGATGTCATGAACCTACACAATGTGTTCCTTTCCTGCCAGTCGAAACCTTTGACGGCGATTGGTTCATCATTGGAGTAGAATGAGCATTTTGAATATAACAATAATCGCGTATCTCCAGCAACTGTTAATAAGAAAGGTTGCAAATTGAAGGAGCGCCCTGTGGGACAAAACGAAGGATTGTTGAAGATAAGCCATGAAGGATTAAGCCTCGACGGTGAGCCATTTTATTTGGCTTCTGGTGATATCCACTATTTTCNNGGCTTCCAGCTGTTTCAAATGAGCATCCCATTGGGCATCGGTCAGCCCGTTGACGATACTGGTTGCCAGGAAGTTCTTGATATAGCTGTTCAGATCAGTCTCGATCATGGCGCGCTCATTGACCTTTTCCGGATCAACAAAGCGAATCGGTAATACTTCCTTGGGAAAATAGTCTTTGACTGCCAGCGACATGTCAAGTCGCATGACTGAGTCAGGATATTTGTTTCCGTCGTTCTTTTCTTGCTCTGAAGCTAAGATCAACGGACCAGAACCATAGGCGCCTTCCGTATATTTCATATTTTCACGTGTGTAATCTGCCTCTGTTTCAGGGAAAATGGTCCAAACTTGTCCATTATCATCCATTTCCCAGATCTTTCCTTCTGCACCATAGTAGAATATATATTTTAGTTCTGGTGAACTGTGCAGATAATCCCACCAGCGCAGAATGGCACCAGGATTTTCACATGCAACCGTTATTGCAAATCCGGTTCTTCCGCCAAAAAATTTGTGATACTCTCCGAGCTTTTGTGTCTGCCCCTCATATCCAGGTGCAGTCAGCGGCAATACCTGAACATATTCTTTCGCCGTTTCTGAATCAAAGTTGGATTGCGGCGTCCAGCCGCTGTATGCGCCGCAGATATATTCTTTAAGTTTTGCGTAGAACTGCTGATTGGTCTGTGAGAATCCCTCAACATCGAGAAGGCCTTCAGCAGCCAGGCGATGAAAATAATCGATATAATCGCGGTATGCCTGCGTATTTACGGTCGGTATAAACTTGCCGTTCTCGATTTTGTAGTTGTTGACGAACCCCCAGGGACCAGGATACTTCATGATGCCGGCAGCCCAATTGCTCTCGGAAATTTCAAGAGGAATTTCATCATCTTTGTCACCATTGCCGTTGACATCGTTTTCTTTGAAAGCTTTAAGCACATCGTACAGTTCTTCGGTCGTTGTCGGAATTTTTTTACCAACCAGATCGACCCATTTCTGGTTCATGAAGAAAATGGCATCACCATCATTATCTGGGCTTATTTGTTGTGATATTGCCAATGTGTAGATGTTGCCATCCGGGAAGGTCATCATGTCCCACATGTTGGGCACGGTCTCATACTGTGAAACCACATTCGGCGCATACTTATCGAGCATATCGTTCAAGACAACGAGCTGGCTCATGTTTTTGGTCACATGAGCTTCGCCGAGTGAACGCAGGAAGACGTCCGGCAGGTCTGTTGCCAGCATGATCGGGATCTTCTCAGCCTCTGTACCGGCTGTCATTTCGATCCATTCGATATGGATGTTGGTTGCTTCTTCTGCCATTTTGAAAATTTCTTTTTCGTTCCAGTTGTTGGTCTTGTCGAGCGTGTGCTTCACGACAGCGATCTTGAATGTTTCCTTGTCCTTGACAATCGGCAATCCAGTCAAGTACGTGTTGCCTTCAAGCACCGGCTCCGATCCAGTTGTTCCAGTTGTCCCCGACGCACCCTGGGTTGTGGTAGTCCCCTTGGTTGTCCCGGTCGTACTGGTTGTCGTTGTGCCTGTATTGCAGCCGGCAACGATTGCCAGCGCCATCAAGGCAGCCAGGAGAAAAGAAACTGTTCTGATACTCCTTCTCATTTGCGTTTCCACCTTTCTTTATTTTCTAAGCATTCCGGAAATGCTTAAAAATCAAATCTTTCGGTCATGCTCAGCCTTTGATGGCACCGATCATGACACCCTTGATGAAATACTTCTGCAGGAAGGGATACATGCAGATGATGGGCAGCGTCGATATGACGATAACGCCGTATTTTACGACCTCAACCAATTTTTCCAGCATGGCGATCGTTTCGGCGTCCTGTCCTGCCGAAGGCGTCGCTTCCGCTGTTTTTGCCGTCAGCAGGATTTCGCGCAGATAGATCTGCAATGGGAATTTGGTCCGGTCGGTGATGAAGATCATGGCATTGAAATATGCATTCCAGTATCCGACAGCCAGGTACAACGCGATAACCGCCATGATGGCATGGGACAGGGGCAGGACGACCGAGAAAAAGAAGCGGGCGTTCCCGCAGCCATCAATAAAGGCCGCTTCCTGAAGCTCGGTCGGTATTGTGCTCGAGAAGAACGAACGGACGATGATGATGTTGTAAACCGAGACGCTGCCGAGGATAACCATCAGCAAGCGTGTGTTGGTCAGGTTCAGGCTCTTGATAACCATATAGAACGGGATCAGACCGCCGCTGAAATACATGGTAAAGACAAAAATGCCCATGATGATGTTTCGGCCCGCTAAGTCTTTGCGTGACAGGGCATATCCTGCCATGATGCAGCTGGCCACACCCAACAGCGTACCGCAAACCGTGTAGATGATGGTATTCAAATAGCCCGTCCAAATACGCGCATCTCCAAACACCCGTTCGTAGCCGAGCGTTGTAAATCCCTTTGGATACAACAGAAAATAGCCGGAATTGACATAAGTCGGGTCAGAAAAAGATGCGACAAGAACAAAATACAATGGGTAAAGGACGATCAGCAACATTATAGTCAGCAGAAAGTATACAACACCCATGAAAATTCGATCATCCAGGGATGAATTGATTCGATGATGAGCTACACGCATGACCATTCTCCTTACCACAGACTGGAGCCGGACAGTTTCTTCGATATTGCGTTGACGCCTATGAGAATGACGAAATTGATGATGTTATTGAATAGGCCGATTGCGGTTGAATAGCTGTACTCAGCCTGAATCAAACCTATTTTATAGGTGTACGTCGATATAACCTCGGCGACATTCAGGTTGAGCGAATTCTGCATGAGAAACACTTTTTCAAAACCGACATTCATGATATGGCCGCTGTTCAAGATCAGCAGAATGACCATGGTCGGTAAGATAGTCGGGATGTCGATATGCCAGATCCGCTTCAGCTTGTTGGCACCGTCAATCATGGCAGATTCATGCAGCTCTGGGCTGACTCCGGTCAAGGCTGCCACATAGATGATCGATCCCCAGCCTGTGCCCTGCCAGACACCCGACCATACATACAGGTGTTTAAACATGCCGGGCTCGCCTAAAAAGTAAATCGGCGAACCGCCAAATGCAGAAATGATCGTATTAATGAAGCCTGACCGCGGTGAAAAGAACACGGATATCATGCCGACCAACACAACAACCGAGATGAAATGAGGCATGTAGGTGACCGTTTGCACGAAGCGTTTGTACTTCATGGCGGATATGCTGTTGAGCAGCAGTGCCAGAATAATCGGCATCGGAAAACCGGCGACTAAGCTGTACAGGCTGATGGTGATCGTGTTCATGAATATTTGGCCGAAGCGCGGTGAGTTTAAAAATGTCCGCCACCATTTTAGACCAACCCACGGGCTGCCCCAAATACCAAGGCCTGGCGAAAACGATTTGAAGCTCAGTTGGATGCCATACATGGGCGCGTAGGCGAAGATTGCAATGTACAAGGCAGCAGGAAGCAGGAACAGGTACAGCACATAGTTTTTACGTATGGATTTCAATGATTTATGCTGACGAATTCCTGGCGTTTTTCCTTGCATTGCGTTCAGTCGTATCTGTTTTTGGTTAACAGCCATGAACTACCTCACTCATAAAATGAATCACTGTCCTTGTCATTTTGCACAGCTATATTCTTGAATATATAATCTTTTTAGTCAATAATTAATAATTGAATTGGATAATCATTTTTTGAATCGCCCTTTTTACAGGCCTTTTCGGGTTTTGTAGAAACCTTTCAGGCGGACAATTGTTCTTGGGAAGTATTTTTTCTCGCAAAGCACAGCACGATTTCGCAAAAGCCATAACCGATCGCATGGCATTACTTTTCTGTGTCAGGCTTCGGTTGTCAACCGTGCATGGTCAATGAACCGGATCGATGCATCCTCATTGGCCGCATGCAGTTCGAAAATGTCACAGGTGTTGTTTTCTTGCAGCAGCGGTCCGGGGACATACAGGGTCTGCTGAGGCCCGGCTGACCAGTAGCGGCCAAGATTGAAGCCGTTGATCCAGACATTGCCTTTGCCCCAACCCGGGAGCTCAATAAATGTATCGACGCCTGGCAGGGCTGAGAAGATCGTACGGTAAAACGTGGGATACCCGGCTTCAGATCGATGTTTTTCTATAGGCGTGTACATGACCTGATCGAGGTTGTCGAGCGGCAGCGGATACTGCGCCCAGTCATGTAAAAACGAGCCACCCAGCAATACGCCGCCCAACAAGCCCTTACGGTCCTCCAGTTTGCTGCCAAAACAGATTCTGCCCATGTTTTCGACCAGAATCTGCAGCGTGGTTTCAGGCTTGCTGCAGTCGATGCGGATCGATGGCGCGGCATCATCGCGCATGATCGTGCCTTGATAAACGTGATCGACAAAAACCATCGCCCGGTCATGCAGGTCAGGCAGGCGCAAGTCGCGTAACCCGGCAGGTCCGCGAATGGCGGTCTGGTAAAGGATAAATCCGTAACCCTGGTCGCATTCCTCCATGCTCATAGGCCAGGGTGACCGGATCGGCTGGCTTAGTCTGTTGAGTTGATCGAACAGCCTGGCGTCCGCTTTCAGGCTGACCGTTCCGATAGCCTGGGCAGGCTGTTGTTTCGGAAGGTTTTCCATCGGCACCATATTGCTATTCGGAACGTGTTCCTGGTGCCAGGCAGCCAGTTCCTGGTGGCACAGCAGGTATTTCTCGCGTGGCCTGCCGTCCTCGCCGACCAATGCGTCGACATCGTAACTGGTAACAAGCGGATTATAATGAGGTTTCTCGTCTGGCTTGGGCTGGAACGATACGCCATAGTTGGCTCCGTTCATAAAGCCGAAGTTCGTACCGCCGCCAAACATGTAAAAATTGACCGACGCACCCAGGTCAAGCGCCTCACGGTAGGCAAGGGCAATCGGCTCAGCATCGCGGTGAAAAAAGGTTTCCCCCCAATGGCAGGAGCGGCCGCTCCAGTATTCGCCGACATAAGGCGGAAGTTCTGGTTGGCGAAGCTTCAGCTTTTCAATCGCCTGCTTGCTCTCAATCCGGTAGTTGACTCCGGCCCAGTTGCCAGGCATCATGCCATTGGTCAGGTGGTAATCGGCATAGCCGTCGGTCGTGTAAAAGGGCACATCAACGCCAAAATCCGTCAGCATGTCCTGCAAGGTCTGAAGATACGACGCATCGGTCCCGTAGCTGCCGTACTCATTCTCGATGGCAACGGCAATGATCGGGCCGCCATGGGTCGAAAGGGCGGGAACAATCTCCTGGCACAGCCTGGCATAGTAACGCCGTACCGACTCCAGGTAATCGGGGTGGCTGCAGCGCAGCTTCAGTCCTGGCTTCTTGAGCAGCCACCAGGGCAGACCGCCAAAATCCCATTCAGAACAGATATAGGGACTCGGCCGCAGTAAAACGGCCAACCCAGCTTGAGCTGCTAGTTTCAGGAACCGGCCAAGATCGAAAATCCCGGTGAAATCAAACTGGCCTTCGCGCGGTTCGTGGGCATTCCAGGGCACATAGGTCTGGACAGCGGTCAGGCCGAATTGCTTCATCAAGTCGAGACGCTGTCGCCACTGCTCCGGGTGAATCCGGAAATAATGCAGATCACCTGTAGCCAGAACGAACGGTGCGTCATCCAGGAAAAGGCCGTCCGGCCTGATTTCAAACCTACCCATGCTAAACCTCCTGAGAGTCTTGACCAAGACAGATCGCTATTTTACTGTTGATCGCCTCGCGCAAGCCAAGCAGGACCGCGTCACTGTGCGGCGAGTGCGTAAAATCCACCGTGCCGATGTGGGCTTCGACTAGCGCCATGGTTTCGTCGCGCCCGATCAAGGAAGACAGCAGCTGCATGGCCCGCATGTCCTGCAAACCTTCATTGAAGGTGACCAGGCGGATCGACAAAACCGGACCGTCCGAACCGGGATATACCATGTAGGCCGTGCCTGACGGAAATTCGCCGAACGCGTCGGACGATTGGTAGGGATTGCAGACCTCGCGGCTGAGCGTCGTGTAGTAGAAGTTGAACGCCCACTGTAAAAAGCCCTTGACATCGTAGGCGAACAGCTGGGTTCCCAGGATGCGGTTGCGCCGCGATGCCATCGAAATCAGGCGATTCGAATACATAAAGCTCTGGAACCCCGTGTAATAAGTCCATAGTTCGGGAACTTTCCCGCGGAAATCCTCAATCGTTCGGGTAACTGGAACGGGGATGTCCACCAGGCCCTTGTCGTAGAACGTGACATGCGACAAGGCATCGAAGACCTGCTTCTCGGGCAAGATGTCGCGGAAAATCTGGCGGGCTTTGGCGTATGAGTCCTGGTGCTTTTCCACCGGCTCGTCCGAAATATGGAAATAGAACTGGTC
>LSQX01213906.1_pt2 | contig 12793 bp, 12 predicted proteins | sample 654561 | NCBI WGS metagenome assembly LSQX01 (sample SAMN04489861, study PRJNA283612) | anaerobic digester metagenome | isolation source: 4 biogas reactors fed with cattle manure at either 37C or 55C with and... | place: Denmark: Kongens Lyngby | collected 2014 | reverse complement strand
GGGCAAAGTCGTCGCCCGTCCAGACGGCAACCTCGCCACCGTGACAGGGGCTATCGCGCGCCTCGCTCAGACCTACTTCTGGACCGGTGACCCTGCGCTTCCCCCCTTGATGAAGGAGATTCTCGATAAGAACCGGCCGCTGCTGAAGGTCGTGCCTCGTCGCGTTGAGATGGAAGCCTCTTCGGCGGCGCATGTGCCATGGTGGGATGTGGTCGAGGAGTTGCCGGTGTGGACCGATCAGGACCGGCTGGACGTGACCAACGCTCTCCTGGCTGACGCCCTGCAGGGGCATGAAAAGCGCGCTGCGCACGAGCTGGTCGAGGAAGGCTACGTTCAGGTCGTTGACGAGAATCACGGCACGAATTCGGCGCAAAACAGCCTGCAGGCGTGGGGCTACTTCGACAAGTACTACAAGGTGCCCGAGAGCGAGTACTGGATGAAGGTCGTACGGGCCACTTTCGCGGGGCAGGCGGCCAGCCATCAGATCCTTGAGGATGCCTGCGGGTATCTCTGCTACGCCCCCATTGACAGCATGCAGTACGCGTTCGGCACCGGCGATCTGACCTACCTGACGCGTGGCGTCGCGCGGACACAGGCCGAGTTCATCGCCCAGTGTTCGATCAACAACCTCGGTCTCGCGACCGGTTTTGGTGATGATGGATCGCTGGTCGAGCCGGGGGTGTTCGAGGCTCTCGCGCCGGCGGCGTGGTACTATCGTGACCCGTCCTTGGCGTGGGTCTGCCGGGAGTTCCTACCGCAGTCCGCTGGCCTGCGGACCTTCCAGAGCGCTCTTCCCTTCGACTTCACGGTTCAACCCAAAGAGCCCGTGCACTGGACCGGTCTGAGCATCCTCCCGATCTATAAGCAGACCCTGCGCAAGGGCTACGGCTCCAAGCAGTTGATCTTCGATCCTTGCGAGAGCGTCGGGGCCCAGTGGTTCAACAAGGCGGTCTTCAGGGAAAAGTGGAGCCCGGCCGCGCAGTACCTGCTGCTGGATGGAGCGGGCAAGTTTGCGACCAGCGAAGGCTACCCCAATAGCCCGGCAGGGCACATGCACTCCGACGTGAACACGATCATCAACTTCACCGATGAGGGTCGCATGTGGCTTGTGGACCACACCTACCCGACGCGCTCGATCAAGGACCATTCAGGGCTGTACATCACCCGCAACGGCGAGATTCAGTACCAGGTTCATGAGGCGAAGCTGCAGTTGGCCGCGCAAAATGAGCGTTTCGCGCTGACCACGTCGAAATTCGATGATTTCTCCGGGGCCGACTGGGAGCGCAGCATTTTTTGGGACAAAGGCCGGCATTTCGTTGTTCTGGATCGCGCCATCGCCAAAGAGCCCGGTGAGTATCTGGCGCGCTGCAGCTTCCGCGGTCTCGGCGAGGAGAAGCTGGCTGGTGCGGCGCTACGGCTTACGCAGGGGGATAAAGCCTGCACGATCATCTCCGATGACCGAGGCAGGCTGGATGTTGAACAGTACGAACTGCCCTCTGCGGAGGAATTCCGCATCTACTACAAGCACGCCGAGCCGGTTGTGAAAATTTTCCAGCAGGACAAGCAGGCGCGTCTGGAGCCAGGACAGGAGATCTGCTTTATCAATCTGGTCAAGGCAGGCTCCTCGGTAGCGGAACTTGATGTGGTCATGTTCAAGCCGCTCTCGACCTCGGCAGTACTGGTCGAGGACGCAGGGGACAAGGCGGTGTATGGTGTGGGCGGGCTTCCCGGCGGCTGGGGGGAGGCAGGAAGCTTTGCGCTCGGTGACAAGTCTGCGGTGCTTGGCAATCTGCGACGGCTCGGCAAGGCCGATCAGCCTCTTCTGACGGCGACCGAGCCTGTCACCCTTTACTGGCAGCCAGGGCAGAAGATTCGGGTGGAATCAAGCAAACCCACGCAACTAACGATGGCGGGGACGGCGCAGCAACTGGCGCTTCCTGCGGGCAGTACAGAACTGCCTCTTGCGGCTCAGGAACCCGTGCAGAAGGTGATTAGCGCGATCCTGGCCGAGGCACCCCCCATGGCGGTTAGCTATGCCGCCGAGACGGCGCAGCAGGCCCCGCCGCAGAGCTTTGGGGTGAAGTCGCGACTGGCACAGATCGGCAGACCAGTAGCCGCCCTCGCCCTCGCCGATTTCGATGGCGATGGGCGTCAGGAGCGAGTCAGCGCCGGTGCGCAGGGCGTCAGAGCCTCGCGCGAAGACGGCACCTGCCTGTGGGATTTCGCCACGCCGCAGCCTTGCCGCGCTCTGGACGTGGCGGATCTGGATGGCGACGGCAAGCTGGAAGTGGCGGTGGGCTGTGATGATACGAAGCTCTATCTCCTCGGCGCTGATGGCAAGGAACGCTGGAACTTCACCTGCAAATCCACCAAATCCCCGACAGCGGCCGTCGACTGGGTCGAGATCGCGGATTTGGACGGAGACGATAAGCTGGAGATCGTGGTTGGGGCAGCCTGGGTGCACTGTCTGGATGCAACCGGGCAGGTGAAGTGGGAGAAGTATCTATGCCAGTCGCGGGGCTCGCTGGCGGGGAATTTTGCGCGCGGCAGCGTCGCTGATCTCAACGGTGACGGCAAGCTGGAGACCGTCGCACTGTTCTACTACAGCTACCCCAAGGCGGTAGTCTTCGGGGCCGACGGCAGCATAATTTTGCCCAAAGACCACGACAATGACAAGAACCCGGGGATGGACATCGACACCCCGCAGGCCCTGCTCGTGACCGGGCTGTTTGGAGAGAGGGACAACCTCAATCTCGTCGTTGGCAGCCCCAATTATCTGTATACCTACTGGGGAGCGGGTGCCTTCAGCGGGCAGTTCGGCGGTCGGAACGCCGGGTCATACACTCACCTATGCACGCTACAGCCCGCAGGCGATTCTGTCTTCGTCTATGGCGCGACCGACCTTGGAACGGTCATCGCCTATCGCGCCGGCCCCAGGCGGAACGACGCGTACATCATGCTCAACAATGCGTGGTCGCGGGAGACGGGTGAGAGGATCACGTCGCTGTGGACGGGCGACAGCAATGGCGACGGGCAGGGCGAGGTCTGGACCGGCACGAAAAGCGGCGGCGTGATTGCCTATGCAGCGACCACCGGTGAGCCTCTGTGCCGGTCGAAGTTCAGGGGTTCTCCGGTGGTCTCAATGCTACGAGCCCCTGCGGGTCTGCTGGCGGTCCATGACGACGGGACGACCGAGGAACTGACTCTTAGCCAGTAAACGCGTTACGTGTCGGCTTCTGTCTCGCCCAGCAGTTGCAGGGCAGTCCGTCCGTTGGCGGTGCCGGCGCGTGCTACGAACTTGTCCACCTCGCCGATGCACACGTGAAAAGGCTCGTTCGCCGGCAGGCGCAGGTTGATCTCGGTGCCGGGCTCCAGGTTCAGCAGTTCGTTAAGCGGCACTGACGGAACCTGCAGGTAGGCCCGCACGGACACTGGCGTATCCGCCAACGGCTCGGCTATCGGCAGCGATGGGGAGGTCGGTGTGAGTTCGGTGGCGCTGACGGTCTCACGCTCATCACGCAGCAGCCGCTTTACCACTCCCAGTGGGAGGCAAAGGCGAATCATGCCGCGAGTCGAAGCCATAGTGCTCTCGAGCATCGCGGAGAACAGCCGATCGTCGCCCGCCACTCCGATCTTCGCATGTGAGGTGACCACCGCCTCCACCTGTGGTCGCAGAATCTCCAGCCGGTCCCAAAGCTCCATCCACGCGCTCAGTATCTCCTGAAAGAGCCGGCGCAAGATCGCCCTCTCAATCGGCGTGGCCTCAGCGGATTGCTGTTGGACAGTCCTGCCAGTCCCACCGAGCATGCAGTCGAGCGCCGCGTAGGCCAGCGGGGCCGATATTTCCCACAGGGCCGGTGGAGAGCCGGTGCCAAAGCTGATCACCCCGAGGATCGGATCGACGGCGAGGTTGCGCAGATACTGGTCGNNATATCCGGTGACATCCAAAGAGTGCACGCGGAAGTCCGCGTCCGTATTGAGGTACAGGCTCATCGTGCGGTTCAGCACGTTGACGAGGGCCGTCAGGCGTCCCTGCAGGCTGCGCATGTTGTCAGGCGACAGCTTGGAGGCATAGCGGAAGTCGTAGAGCGCCGCGGTGGCGGCCTGCGACCCGGGGCGGCGGCTGCGCTCCGCCATTTCGAGCGAGCTTAGCAGGGTGTCCAGTTCCTGCTGATGGATGATCTCGGTCATGCTTTCTCCGCTTTCCGCGCGCTTACTGAACGTATTGATCGCTGCCGCTGGTGAGGCCAATCTCGCCCGCGTCGGCCAACTGGTGGGCCTGATGGCAGACCTGCCGCTGGGCCTCGTGCACCTGGCTTAGCGGCACGGCCCCGAGCAGGTCCAGCTCCTCCTCCAGCCGCTCCTGAACGCGCTGCGACAAGTTCTGCTTGATCCGGTCCCGCAGCTGGGGGCTGCTGCCCTTGAGCGCCATCACCACGATGCTGAGGTCCACCGCGCGGAGGACCAACTGCAGGTCGTGATCCACCAGCCGCGCCAGGTCCTCAAAAGTGAACACCTGCTCGGCGACGCTTTGCCCGAAGTTGCCATCGAGTTGCTGTAGCGCGGCGAGTAAGTGCTGGCCACGGTCGGGACTCATGCTGCCGATCAGATCCACCACAAACTGCAGCGAGACTTCCTGAGTGCTTCCGGAGCGCGTGCGCGTGGCGCGCAGTTCCATTTCCAGGGCCTCGCCCAGCGCCTGCATCGCACCGGGGGAGGGCGTGGACAGGTGCGCGGCCCGATAGGCGATGTCGGCGGCGGTCTCCTCGTCCAGAAATGAGAGCAGCGCTCCGGCGTTAGTGGCTGAGAGGTGCGTCATCAGGGACGCAATCGTCTGCCGCCTCTCCGCCCGCACAATCCCCCACAGCACGGAAGGATCAATGTCATCGAGCCGCCCCAGAATCGTGAGGCCGATATCGTCGTTGTGGTAGCCACCGGAATTGCCAAGGGCGCTCCCCATCACCGAACGCGCAAAGGCTCGCCCTCCGAGCGAGGCGGAAGTCTGCAGTCTCCCCAAGAACTCCGCCAGCACCTGGTTGAGTTCTGCCGTCGAAACCTCTTTTAGGGCCGCCAGCTCATCTCCCAGCGCCAGTATCTGGCCCGGAGGAAGCTGGCTGCACACCTCGCCAGCCAGTTCCTCCCCCAGCGCAGCGATGATGATGGCGGCGCGGCGCAGGTTCTCACGGTCCTCGAGGTTGAGGGGTGGGGTCATGCGGCGGCCTCCCGCGAGTCGCCGCCGGGGAAGTCATGCGCGGTTCCCAACGTATCCTCTTCCCGCGCCGGATGCATGGCGATGCCGATGTCCATGTCTCCGTACTGGGTAAACAGGGGGACCGTCAGGACGGGGCTGACCACGGTCAAAGGGGCCCCGAACCCCTCCACGATCACCGGCGCGAGGGCGCTGCAACGACACCCTGAAACCTCCAGGCGGTCAATGCCTCCGGCGACGATCGCCCGCGCCGCCTCGCGTACCACGTCGATGGCGGTGCCCAGTTGCTCCGCGGCCGTGGGAGATAAGGTTAGCCCGAGCTTGGCCGCGGTGGCCAGTGACATGCTATAGAAGACAACACCCGTGAGGTCGCCCTTGATGACGACCAACGCCGTCAGCTCCCGCGAGGAGTGTGTGGCGCCGCTGCGCAGGACCGGGGAGCCGCGATCGGGCTCCGCCTGGGCCTGCTTGCCAAGCATTTCAAAGGCGCTGACGAGAAAAGCATCGATGTGTGTGGCGTTCAACTGAGGGGGCCTCGCTATGGTTACAGTCGAGCCATTACTGCAATTCGCGTGCCAGCGCCGCGTGATGCCGGGGCCTCAAGGTGCAGCGGCTGAAGACCGACAAGCACAGGGATGGCCTACGCATATTCGAGAGTCAGACTCCGCGGCACTTGCCGGCAGCGGCGGCGGCAGCGCCACACGCTGCCTCTCCTTGTCTTTGGGTGGAGCCTCGTCGGCCTGCTATCCTGGCTGGTTGGCGAGATAGTCATCAAAGCAGAGCCGGCTGCCCTTGCGATGTCTGCTCCGGCACCTCAGGATTTCGACCATCTCCGCGTGCTGGACACCGTGCAGCATCTGACCCGTACCATCGGCGTCCGGCCCGCCGGGTCAGAGGGCGAGCGACGCGCGGGCCTATACCTGCGCCAGCGCCTAATTGAGTTCGGCTACGAGACGCGACTGCAGCAGAATCTTTCTCTCGGCCAGGGGGATGGCGTCACCTGCAACGTCATCGGGTTGCGGCGAGGTCCGCAGCACGACCGCCGGGTCCTCATCGGTGCTCACTATGACTCCAAAGGCCGCGAGGGCTGCGTCGGCGCTAACGACAATGCTTCGGGGGTGGCTGTGACGCTGGAACTGGCGCGCTTGTTGGCCACCGCGGAATTGCCCTTTGGTCTGGAGATCGTCTTCTTCGGGGGAGAAGAGCAGCGGGGAGCGCGGTCCTTGGTGGGGTCGAGGGCCTACGTGGCACGGTGCCGGCGGGATCTGCCGGCCGCGATGCTCTCCGTCGACATGGTGGGTAGAGGTGAGCATCTTTCAGCGCTATATGTTGGCAGAGGGGGGAAGAGGCTGGCTGAACAGGTGCATGATAGCGCACGGGCGCTCGCTTTGCCTCTCTCGATGTGCCACGATCCCGGCGGCAGTGATCATGTGAGCTTCGCCGCGGCGGGAGTGCCATCGGTGTGGCTTTGGCGCGGTCCGGACAGTGCCAATCACACCTGGCTTGATCGGGCAGGTCGCCTGCAGCCGGAGGCTCTGGAGGAGACGGGGCGTCTGCTAACACATTTCCTGCTTTCCTCCGGCCCAACTCCCTCCTCGGGTGCCGCTGCCAGCCCCGCTGGCAGTGTGAGCAAGGCCAAGGCACGGCCAGGAAGACTAACCGTGGCACCCGGATCCTGGTACCGCTCGGTTCTCGAGACCATTCTCCGGCCGAAGAGCCATAGCCCCGCCGCACCGCGGAAGATTTACGCAAACGCGATTCAAGTCACAGACCTTCCAGCCGATATACCCGGCAGGAGCCCCCTGCCGGTGCTACGGGGGTTGGGAGGCAACTATGGTCGCACTGTCCGCACAGCTATACGCGGATGCGCGTTTGCAGCAGACCGTCTCGCCACAGGTCGTGCTTCAAAGTCAGATACTGCAACTGAGCGCGCACGATCTGCGCGAGCGGGTCCAAGCGGAGCTGGATGAGAATCCGGCGTTGGAAATGCTTGAGGACGTGGATTACTTGCCCGCGCCCGCCATTTGCGCGACTCCGCTGGGGGACTACTCCGGCACGCTGGACGCCTTCCACGCGCCGCAGAGGCTGGCCGATGATCTGCGCCTGCAACTGGCACGCGTCAACGGGCCTCTGCGCCCGGTGTGTGACTACCTGATCGAGTGCCTGGACCCCAGAGGGTTCCTGGATGCCGATCTCGCTGACGTCGCTGCCGCTGTGGGTGTGTCCGATTCCGAAGTTCAAGCGGCGGTTGAGGTCTTGCAGAGTCTGGAGCCCGCTGGCATCGGCGCGCGGGGGCTGAAGGAGTGCCTGTTGCTTCAGATCGGGCGGTTTCCAGCCGCTGACGTGCCGCCGCGCACCGCTGAGTTTATCGAGTCCTCTCTGACCCGGCGATCGTCAACGGTGGGACCCGCACAGGTCGCGGCGTTGCTGGGCCTGTCGGATCAGGAACTGTCGGCCATTGTCGCGTTCGTAGCCAGAGACCTGCACATGTGGCCGGCTGATGCCTTCCTCGACGGACAGGAAGACGAGGCCGCGCCGCAGACGATCTTGCCGGATGCTGCTGTCGATTGGGATGGCGACGACCTGCGGGTGCGGGTGGTGCAGTCGTGGTCGCGCAACCTGCAGGTCGATGCTGCCTGGGCGCGGCTGGACGGACAGATGCGGCGAGAGGACTACACGCGCGTCACCGCGGATCGCATGACTGACTGCGTCCGGCGTGCCCGCTCCTTCATCGAGCACCTCAGCCGCCGGGAGGTCATGCTCAAGCGCGTGACCGAGGCCGTAGTGGCACGCCAGCGGGAGTTCTTTGAGCACGGCCGCCAGGCGCTGGCCCCCCTCACGCGCAAGGAAATCGCTGCCGAACTGGGCGTCCACGAATGCACGGTAAGTCGCATCGCCGATGGCAAATATGTGCGGCTGCCCAACATGCAGCTCGTCCCCTACGACCTCTTCTTTGATGCCTCAGTGTCGGCCAAGTCAGTGCTGCAGTCGCTGATAGCGCACGAGCTGCCCCACCGGCCGCTATCCGATGCGGCCCTCGCCGACCGCCTGCGCGAGGCAGGCTACGATCTCGCCCGGCGCACCGTGGCCAAGTACCGCGATCAGCTCGGTATCCCGCCCATGTGTCAGCGGCGTGGCGCTTCCCGCGCACAATAACTCCCCCCAAGATCCCTTCTGGCACGCGACTTGCAGTATCACAGGTGTGATCACCATGTGAATGGCAGGTGAGCCTGGTGCAACGATATCTATCGGATGTCACCTCATCGGCGCTGGAACGAGCTTTGGGTGGCGAAGCAGCGCGCCAGCGTGCGACTGCGAACAACCTCGCAAATGTAAACACACCGGGTTATCGGCCTCGGCAGGTGGTCTTTGAGGACCAATTGCGCGAGGCGGTGGGCCAACACACCCCCGGCGACACCACCGAGCGAGTTGACCGGGTAAAGCCGTTGGCTGTGGCTGATGGCTCGGGCCCGCTGCGCGGGGATGGCAACGGCGTCGACCTGGAGGCAGAGATGGTGCGTATGGCCGAGAGCGAACTGCACTACTCTGCCCTGCTGAAGCTGATGGGGAAAAAGCTCGGCATGCTCAAATCAGTCGTGAATGAGGGTGGTCGTTGATGAGTCTATTTGGCGGGATGAAAGTTAGCGCCAGCGCCCTGCGCGTCGAACGCCTCCGGATGAACGTGATCGCGGAGAATATCGCCAATGCCGAGAGCACCCAGGGACCCAACGGTGGGCCATACCGGCGCAAGCAGGTGCTTGTCGGAGCGGCGTCCGGTATTGAGAGTGTCAACGGGGGCGCGGCGGCCCCACGAGGCGGGGTCCGGGCCTTCGGGGTTGTCGAGGACAAGTCTCCAGACCGTGTAATGCTCGACCCCTCACATCCCGATGCGGACGCTAAGGGGTATGTGAAAATGCCGAACGTGGATGTGCCCGTCGAGATGGTGGACATGATGGTCGCCACGCGGGCGTATGAGGCCAATGCGGTGGCGTTTGCGTCGCAGCGGCAGAGCCAGGAGCGGACGCTGGAGTTGCTGGCGTAGGCTGTAGGGCGCGACCCTACAGAAGAAGAGACGAATGGCGCGGGATGTAGTCCGCGACCCTACAGGGGGATGACCCATGCGATTAGATGGCTTTCAACCGGCGCAGCTGATCGAACAGGGCGAACTGCGGCAGGCTCAGGCTCCGGGGGCTGTGGGCGGAGTGGGCGAAGCCCCGGCAGTTCGTGTCTCAGAGGCTGGCGGTTTTGGAAAAGTGCTTGGGCAGGAACTCGGCCGAGTGAACGAGTTGCTCGGGCAGGCCGATAACCAGGCGCAGCGCGTGGCCACGGGCGATGCGCAGAATCTGCATGAATCGATGCTGGCGATGGCCGAAGCCGACCTCGCGCTTCAAGTTACGATGCGCGTCACTCAGAAAGCCATCGCAGCCTATCAGGAAATCAGCCGGATGCAGATCTAAGTGGCGTGATGGGCAACATCATCGTAGAGCCAGCGCCAAATTGGGTGCCATGGCCAGGCTTCCTGCCATGCATCGCGGCCTCATCCCACTGCCAGCGGGGCTGATAGTGGCACCCGGGAATATACCGTGGGCTTGTTCGGTAGCACGCCAAATGCCCACGCACAGAGCGCCGGGCGGGATAACGGGATAGCTTGATGCAGCCAGTGGAACAGCTTATGGAACTATGGAAGCGCCTCGATTTGCGGGCGCGAGTCACGATCATCGTGGCGGCCGTGCTCTGCCTCGGCGGTCTGGTCGTCTTCACCCGTCTGCAGGCGGCTTCAGGGTATGTGCCGCTGTACAGCGGGCTGACCCCCGAGGATGCGGGGCAGATCACCGAAAAGCTGACGGCCCAGAAGGTGCCTTACCGCCTCGAAGGTGGCGGGAAGGTCATAATGGTGCCGGAGGAGCGGCTCTACGAGCAGCGCATTGCCCTGGCGCGTGAGGGCCTTCCGTCCACGGGGCAGTTGGGCTTTGAGATCTTCGATCGGTCGGGGCTGCCGGGCACGCAGTTCTCCAACAAAATCAACTATCAGCGGGCACTGCAGGGTGAACTGTCGCGCACTCTCGAAGCGATGACAGAGATTGCTCAGGCTCGCGTGCACCTCGTTTTGCCCGAGGAGACGCTTTTCAGCGAGCAGACCCACGCCAGCGCCTCCGTCGTCCTCACCCCCCAGCCGGGCGCGCAGATCACACAGGAGGTCACCGCCTCCATCGCCCATGTCGTCGCCAGCGCCACTCCGGGCATCAAGCCCGAGCAGGTTACGGTAGCCGACAACGCTGGGCGCGTCCTGCGCGGGCCGCAGACCGCCAGCCAGTTCGGCGGCCTCAGCGCCACCCAGATGGAGGTGCAGCGGCAGTACGAGGAGCGCCTCAACCTGCGGCTGCAGTCAATGCTGGATACGGTGCTGGGGCCGAACCAGTCGGTGGTGCAGGCGCAGGCTCAACTGGATTTCAATACCGAAGAGACCAAGCAGGAGACGGTCAGTCCAGTCGCGGCGGGTAAGGGCCTGGTGACGAGCGAGAAGGTGCGCGAGGAACGCTACACCGGCGGTGGCGGCCGTGCCGGCGTAGCTGGTCTGAGCGCCAATCTGGGCCTTAGCTCCGGCGACGCTGCTACGGGCGGGAGTGGGATGTACCTTAACCGTGACGAGACACGGGAGTATCAGTTCTCACGCCGCTCCAGTTCCGTGGTAAAGGCTCCGGGAGCGCTCAAGACGCTGACTTTGGCAGTGGTGATCGACGAGGGGCTTTCTCGGGGCGCCGAGCAGCAGGTACGTGATCTCGTGACCGCCGCCGCGGGCATCAACTCCGACCGCGGTGATGTGATCACCGTTGAACGCATGAAGATGGCCGCCGCGGCGGTTGCCAAGACGCAGGAGGCGCAGTCCGCCGCCGCCGATAAAAGCGAGCGACGCCAGCGGCTGCTGCAGACCGTACTGCGCGGGGGCCTGTCGCTGGCTGCCGCCGGCCTCATACTGATGAGNNTTTCGTGGCGGTGCGCCAACTGCGCCAGCAGCTTCCGCCGCCGCCAATCGACGAATCCGAGCCTGAGGCGGACCCTTCTCCTCTCGAATTGCTGACGAATACTGGTGAGCCGGCGGCCCCACCCGCGCAGACCCAAGCCCCGGCGTTGGGAGTCAGCGAGGAGACGGGACAGCGCGTTCGCGATCAGTTGCGAGAACTGACCCGTGATAATCCGCCGGCCGTGGCAGATCGCCTGCTTGCTCTGCTGCATGAGAAGTCAGCATGATGACTAATTCAGGACAGCCAATGGCACACGACCCCTCCTTCAGTCCCACGCTTCTTCCTGATGAGAAAGAGTGTGACTTCACGCCACTGTTCGCGACTATGGTTGCTGGCAGCGGCTTCGCGGAGGCCGGATCGTGCTCGCCGCAACCCGCTGCTCCACCGCCGCCTGCCCCGCCGACTCCGGACGAACTCCTGCAGCAGGCGCGGCGACGTGCGGAGGAGATCGTGGCCGAGGCGCGGGACCGTGCGCGCGTGCAGGCACAGGAGCAGGTTGCGGCGGCGCTGGAGAGGGGCGAGCGCGGACAGACAGAAGCCTTCGCCGAGGCAGCGCGCGGGCTGCTGGCCCAGTTGCATGAGCAATGGGAGGCGCACCTGGGGTATCTGGAGCGGGAGGCGGCGGGCCTGGTGGTGGAGATCGCACGGCGCGTGCTGCACGAGCGCTTTGTGGCCGATGAGGCGGCGATTGTCCCCGTCGTGCGCGAGGCCCTGCGACCGCTGGCGGAGGATCAGCGGGTGCGCGTGATAGTCGCGCCGGTGCACCAGGAGGCGCTTCACGAAGCCTACGCGGAACTGGCGCAGGTGCTCAAGGAATCGGCACATCTGGAGATCGTGATCAGTGACTCCGCTCACCCCGGCGGCTGCGTCGTCCATGGCGAGAGCGGCAGCATCGATGCCCGCCTGGACAATCGCCTTTGCACTCTGGAGGAGACCGTGCAGGAGACCCTTATTTCGGCCACGGCTGCTTGATCAAGCATGAATACGACCTCACTCTTTCCCCGTCTCCGTACCGCCATCGATGACGTCGAACTGTTCCCCCGTCTGGGCCGTGTCACCCGGTCCGTCGGACTGACTGTGGAGTCCGACGGGCCGCCTACTGGCATTGGCTCTTTGTGCGAGATTCGCGCTGAAGATCAGGAGCCGGTGCTGGCTGAAGTCGTGGGGTTCGCCGATAATCGCCTGGTGATGATGCTCCTGGGGCGCAATGAGAATATCGCGATGGGCAGTGAGGTCGTGGCGGCAAAGGGGTTTGCCCTCTGGCCCGGTCCGGCGATGCTCGGGCGGGTGCTCGATGGGCTCGGGCAGCCGCTTGATGGCCAGCCGCTGCAGCGCGGGCCGCGCCCGTGGCCAGTAATGGGGACGCCCCCGCCACCAATGCAGCGCCAGCGCATCGGCGAAGTGCTGCCGCTTGGAGTGCGGGCCATTGACGGCCTGCTGACGTGTGGACGCGGCCAGCGCCTGGGCATTTTCGCCGGGGCGGGAGTGGGGAAGAGCACCCTGCTGGGGATGATCGCCCGAACCGCCCGGGCGGATGTCAACGTCATCGCCCTCATCGGCG
>LSQX01291735.1_pt1 | contig 12798 bp, 10 predicted proteins | sample 654561 | NCBI WGS metagenome assembly LSQX01 (sample SAMN04489861, study PRJNA283612) | anaerobic digester metagenome | isolation source: 4 biogas reactors fed with cattle manure at either 37C or 55C with and... | place: Denmark: Kongens Lyngby | collected 2014 | reverse complement strand
GCCTTAAATGTTGGGATTGTGTTACTTAATGTTACACTGTTTTCGCCCGGGTTTATGAATATCCGTATGGGAGGACAAAATGCATTAAGCACTGCAATAGGCGGAACAGCTATATTTATGAGTTTTGCTGTGTTTCTTTACGGTAATTACAAATTAATTTCCCAAAAAGGCAAGACATCTACAATTCAGATAAGGGATATAAAAAACAAGGAAGATTGCATACTGATGCTTAAACGTTCTTACGGCAAAAGAACTTTTGACAGTGATATATCTGTCATTTTAGAACAGGTCGAAATACTTGGAAAGAAAAAAGAAAAGATAAAGGATATTCTCCTTCAGAAATATAATATTATTGACAAGAATTTCGAAAGGTTTAGTAATATCCTTTTTGATGTTGAATATGTTTTTTATACCAATGTTAAAAGCATTTTGAACAAGATAAACACTTTTGACGAAGAGGAATATAATAGGATTAAAATCACTGGAGAACTAAGATACTCGGAAAAATTTATTGCCACAAAAAAGAGTATTTACAACGAATATATCTCTTTTGTCAAAAACTCTATAGAGGACAATGAAGAAATAATACTTAGACTAGATGCGCTATTACTTGAAATAACCAAACTTGATAGCCTTGCAGAAGGAGAAATTGATAACATGACTGAAATCAAGCAGTTAGACGAATTAATAAATAAAATAAAGTACTACAATTAAAATTTAAATTATATATACTTTACAATTTGAAAGGAAGGTATGGTTTTATGAGGCAAAAAGATAAGACTTTTAAGACGCTGGCAACTTTGGTAGGAATATCCGTATTAGTGTTTGCTCTGATTTATGGAGGTATATCGCTAACAAAAAATAGGGGAAAAAGCAAGAAGGTTGTATCAATTGAAAATGCAACAGAATCTTTGAATAAACTATACAGCGACATAACGGTAAATAATATTCTGGCAAGAAAAGCGCAGATTAATATTGAGCCAGAGAATGTCAAGGATTCTCTGCCGGAAATATCAAAATATCCGCCTCAGGTTGAGAAAACTACAAACAGTTTTATTGAAATATTCTCATCTACTGAAAAAGCGGGGGAAAAAAAAGATGGATGGTTGGTTGAGACCGCTAAAGCGTTTAATAGAGCTGGTATAGTAGTGAACGGAGCAAATGTTTCCGTCAGAATAAGAGGGATAGCGTCTGGTCAGGGAATGGATTATATTGTTTCAGGCAAATATCTTCCCGATGCTTTTACTCCTTCAAATGAGCTTTGGGGAGAGATGATGAAGGCTAAAGGCGTGAATGTAAAACTGGTTGATAATAAGATTGCCGGCAATATAGCGGGAATTTTGCTGTCAAAAGATAAGTACAATCAGCTTATTCAAAAGTATGGAGCAATTAACTTAAAAACAATTACTGAGGCTGTTGCTACAAATGAGATTGCTATGGGTTATACTAATCCTTTTGCAAGTTCAACGGGTTTAAACTTTCTAGTCACGGCTTTAAGCACGTTTGATAGTAGTGACATGCTAAGCGTAAAAGCTGTTCAGGGCTTTGAAAAGTTCCAGACGAATATACCTTTTGTATCTTATACTACTTTACAAATGCGTGAATCGGCAAAATCAGGCGTACTTGACGGATTCATACTTGAATACCAGACTTTTGCCAATACTCCTGATTTAAAAAATGATTATGTATTCACTCCCTTTGGTGTAAGACATGATAGTCCAGTGTATGCCATAGGAGATTTATCCAATGAAAAGATGGAAATACTGAACAAATTTATTGAATTTTGCAAATCTTCTGAATCTCAAAAACTTGCTTCCGAATACGGGTTTAATGAGTTTAACGATTATTCACCGGAAGTGGCAGATGTTGAGGGCGAAGCGATAGCTCAAGCACAGAAACTCTGGAAGGAAAAGAAAGATGCTAATAGTGAGATTGTTGCAGTTTTTGTAGCTGATGTATCTGGAAGTATGGATGGGGTTCCGCTCAATAAATTAAAAGAATCTCTTATAAAAGGGTCGCAATATATCAGGAATGATACTTCAATAGGACTTGTATCATTCTCTACCGATGTAAATATCAACCTTCCCATAGCCAAATTTGACATAAATCAGAGGGCAATGTTTACAGGAGCTGTAGAGGATTTAATAGCAAACGGCAGTACTGCAATGTTTGATGCTATTATTGTAGCCTCAAAGATGCTTTTAGAAGAGAAAGCAAATAAACCGAATGCCAAGCTAATGCTTTTTGTCTTAAGTGACGGGGAAACAAATTATGGTAACAACTTAAACGATGTGCGAAGTATGATGCAGGCTTTCAAAATACCCATATACACCATTGGATATAACGCAAATATTAAGGCTCTTGAAAGCTTGGCAGAAATTAATGAAGCGGCAAGCATCAATGCTGATTCGGAGGATGTAGTATATAAGCTTGGAAGCTTGTTTAATGCACAAATGTAATTATTGTTAATACTTGAGAAGTGTGGGTGTAAATTATTTTGCACTCACATTCTTTTATAGGTAAGGAACTCTCCTGAATGCGCATAATTTTTAATTTGAATGTTTTTGTGTATTGACAAAGAGGCAAGAAGTAATGTAAAATCGTATAAATCAAATGGAGGTAATGAAAGATGGCATATATTTATAATGAAGTATCGAGAACATTCAGTGAATATTTATTAGTACCAAATCTTACTACTGAAAAATGCATACCCGACAAGATCAACATTAGTACACCAATTGTTAAGTTCAAATCAGGTGAGGAGCCGGAGTTGAAGATGAACATACCTATATCTTCAGCAATCATGCAGTCGGTTTCCAATGATACGCTTGCTATTGCTTTGGCAAGGTGTGGAGGTTTAACATTCATATATGGTTCCCAGTCTGTTGAAAAACAAGTGGAGATGGTTAAAAAGGTCAAGAAAAATAAATCAGGCTTTGTAGTAAGTGATTCCAATCTTACAGTTAATAACACCCTTAAGGATGTATTGGAGTCTAAGATGCGAATAGGGCACTCCACTATGGCAATAACGGATGACGGAACTTCCAACGGGAAACTACTTGGTATTGTTACCAGCAGGGATTATAGAGTAAGCCGGGATTCGCAGGATAAGAAGGTATCTGAGTTTATGACCGAATTTTCCAAGCTTATTGTAGGTAAACTTGGTATCAGCTTAAGTGAGGCAAATGATATAATATGGGAGCATAAACTTAACTGCCTTCCTATCATAGATGATAACCAAAGGCTTCAATATTTTGTTTTTAGAAAAGACTATGACGACCATAAAGAGAACCCCTATGAACTGCTCGATAATAACAAACGTCTTGTTGTAGGAGCCGGAATAAATACCAGAGATTTTGAAGAGAGGGTGCCGGTGCTTATAGATGCGGGGGTGGACGTCCTTTGTATAGATTCTTCCGATGGTTTTACAGTATGGCAGAAAAATGCTTTGGAATATGTCAAGGGAAATTACAATAATGTGAAAATTGGAGGAGGAAATGTTGTTGACAAAGAAGGCTTCCTGTATCTTGCAGAAGCGGGCGCGGACTTTGTTAAGGTCGGAATTGGCGGCGGTTCGATTTGCATAACAAGGGAGCAGAAAGGAATAGGAAGAGGTCAGGCAACAGCAGTTATTGAAGTAGCAAAGGCAAGAGATGAATACTTTAATAAGACAGGAATATATATCCCTATATGCTCTGACGGAGGAATTGTTCATGATTACCACATAGTACTTGCTTTGGCTATGGGAGCAGATTTTGTCATGATGGGCAGATACTTTGCAAGATTTGACGAAAGCCCGACAAAAAAAGTTAAACGTGGTAACAGCTATGTGAAGGAGTATTGGGGAGAAGGCTCAAACAGGGCAAGAAACTGGCAGAGATACGACATGGGAGAAAGTCAGAATATGAAGTTTGAAGAAGGTGTAGACAGCTATGTTCCTTATGCAGGTAAGTTAAAAGACAATCTTGATGTTACTGTGAGTAAAATAAAATCTACAATGTCAAGCTGTGGCGCAAGCTCATTGAAGGAGTTAAAAGAAACAGCAAGGATAACGGCAGTATCTTCAACAAGTATTATTGAAGGCGGAGCACATGATGTTATCCTTAAGGAAAATGATTATTAGGTAAAAGCCTCATAATCTATAGGTTGAAAATAAATATTGAAGTTGATTTTTATGTAAGTATGAGTATATAATTGTTTTGAAGCTATTAAAATGAGTTTTTATGAGGTAATAAAATGTTGTTAAGGCATGTGCTGAGAAAACAATTGCATATAATTATATTGCTGTTTTTGTTGTTTCAGTTGTTACCGGGTGATAACGGGAATAACAATGAGTGCTTGATCAGCCATAAAGAGAATCCCGTTGTTGTCATTTTTTTAAAGAATGATGTTCAAATGGATTCTGCTTTAATTACAAAAGAAAGCAGAGAGTTTTCCAGCCAATCAACATATTCTGAGTTTTATATTGATTTTATTGAAAATGTATACAATACTTATGTAGTTGAATCAACTGTTTCCGGTGTTCGATTACCGATAGATTACAGAAAGGAAATTAAGCAGACAATTCCCCATTATTTTCACGGAAGTAAGTATAAACGGGACAGCCTCTTTATCTGATTAACAGATAAAGGAGGTGAGAACAGATGGATGCAATGTCTATAACTATTGTAGTTGTTGCTACTATTTTTATTATAGGCGGAATATTTATTGCCCGTTATGCAGAAAAAGTCAGTTATAAAATGCAAGAAGATAGCAAAGATGATAATAAGAAAAAATCAAAGCAGATATAGATATGTGAGAGGGCAAGCCCTCTCATTTTTTCTTTTTTAATTAATAAATAGCCAAGTATATTGAAGCGTGATAAACTAATATCAAACCACTATGTTGACATATTGATTGTTTTGTCAATTTGTTTATAAATATTTCAAACTTTTAATGCTTTTTTCGTTATATATAGAGTGAGACAGAAAATGATACAAAGAATGATACAAAGAATGATACGAATGTTGCAAAAGAACAATTAATACGGAGATAATTTAATGAGAATCATATTCAGATACTTATTAAAAAGCATATGGGAAAAAAAGTTGAGAACTTTCCTGATAATTCTTTCAATAGTCCTGTCAACAGGAGTGTTTTTTGCATCTATGGCTATATCCGGTAGCCTTACAGATATGATTACCAATACAATACGCGGATACTGTGGAAGTTCTGATATTATTATTATGAGGAATAATAAATCGGCTACACCTTTTTTATATACTCAAACCTTTAAAAAGCATAAGGAAATGTTCGAATATATTGCTGGTCAGATAGATGCAGGGGGAATATACATAACGGGCAAACAGGAAGAAGTAGAGGTATCCATTCATGGAGTGAGTATAGATGAGCTTGAAAAGATGAATCCATTCAAATTAGTGGAGGAAAAGGACATATATCCATTTGAAGGGAATAAAATCATTATTGATGATATGACAGCAAAAAGCTATGGGCTAAAAACGGGAGACTGGATGGAATTGAGTTTGCAAGGCAATAAAAAGAAATTTTCTATCTGTGGAATTGCTACTGCAAGCGGCCCCTTTACCCGTATGGGAGCTCAGATTCAGGCGGTTGTTCCGGTAAATTATATCGCGGCTATGAGTAATTCTATGGGTAAGGTTACAGTTGCATATGTAAAACTTAAGCAAGGATATGGTGTTCAGGAAACAATAGAGCAACTATCAAAGGAATATAAAAACTATATATTTTTAGAAGCAATTCCACTTAGTGAAATTGAAAGTGAGATGTCAATGATAAGTTTAGTGTTTCTTGCCTTGTCAAGCATAGTTTTCTTTATGAGTATCTTTATTATATATTCTTCTTTTAAGGTTATTACAATAGAGAGGCTTCCAGCTATCGGTACTTTCAGGAGTATTGGAGCTACAAGAAAAATGACGGATTTTATACTGCTGGGCGAAAGCTTCTTGTATGGAATAATTGGAGGAATTGCAGGGGTATTGTCCGGTGTAGGGATGTTGTATGGTTTTGCTTACATATTTTCAAACTTGCTTAATTCATGGAATGAAGCAAGTTTCGATATGGCTGTAAATTTTTCTTTGCAAGGTATGATAACTGCACTCTTGTTAGCGGTTGTATTGTGTTTTGTTAGTTCTATTGTTCCCATTACAAAAGTCTCAAGAATACCTGTTAAAGATGTAATACTCAATACAATTTCAAAGCCGGTCAAGTATAAAAATATAAGGCTTATCATTGGAATAATATTAATGGGCTTATCCCTTACTACAATTTTTCAAAAGGATGATGATTTGAGACCTCTGTTTGGCGGAGGAGGAATGATACTCTCCCTTGTAGCAATTATTGTATTGGTACCTTATTTTACAGCTTTATTTGCTAAAGCTTTCGAAAGGCTATATGTATTTATTTTCGGTAATATTGGAATGCTGGCCGCAAAAAATCTGAGGGAAAATAAAAGCATATTAAACAACATATCTATGCTGGCTATTGGAATTTCAAGTCTCCTCTTTATTAACACAGTAGGCTATAACAGTGTTTTAAGTGTCATGGATATGTACAAAAACAGTAATTTTGATGTCGAGATGTATTTATATACTAACAGCTTGAACACAGAACGTATTATCAGAAATATTTCTGGAGTTGCTTATGTTTATCCGGATTACGCCTATTATGGCATAGAAATAAAAGGGAAAGATGAGAAAGTTAGTATAAAGAGTACTGATATTAATAATTTTGAAAGATTCTGGGATATAAAAATGGAGGACGGACAGAATGTGTCAGAAGTGCTGATTAAGCTGAATAATGAGAGAAATATAATTGTTACTTCGGCATTAAAAGAAAAACTGGGTCTTGAAAATGGAGATGTTATTCAGATGAAGATGAATAGTGGAATTAAATCATACAAGGTCATTGGATTCTTTAATGAGATACTGGGTTCAAAGCAGTGGGCTCTTGCTGCTGAACGTTTTCTGATTAATGATATGCAGGATAAGTACGCTGACCATTATTTTATTCAGGGGTCAGTTGATCAGGAAATAGTAGCAGAAAACTTAAAGAATAGCTTTCGTAGGTACAGCCCCTATATAAGAAGCAGAGATAAGATAATTGAGGAGAATATAACCGGAAATCAACAAGTGGTTATGTTTATGCAGATTTTTTCCATACTAGCATTGATTATTGGAGTTTTTGGAGTTATTAATAACCTTATTATCAGTTTTATAGAACGTAAACATTCAATCGCTATTTTCAGGTCGGTAGGAATGAGCAGAAAGCAGATACTTACAATGATTTTGATTGAAGCACTTACCGGTGGAATCATTGGAGGTATTCTTGGAGTTATGGGAAGTATCATTATGATAACAGTAATGATAGGCATAAGTGAGGACATGGAGGTAGCATATCCTGTGTCATCTTTTATAACATATGTTCTGGCAGGTTCTTTTGTAATGATTGCAACATCTATGGGTCCTGCAATGAAATCCTCAAAGATTGACCTTGCAGCATCTCTTAAATATGAATAACCTAAAAGAAACTGCATAATTCCATTTGAAATTGAACTGCAATGTAACAATCTATATCGCATTCAATATAGATTGTGAATTATTACTTTAGGCGACCGTACCACGCAAAGGTCATAAAGATATTTGAGATAATTAGAAGAAGTATTGTCTACATATTTTATTATCAGCCTCAAGTCTTTCTTATAAATTCCTTTTTACATACCCGACAGGTAATTTGTATTTTGCCTTTACCTTTAGGAACACGTAGTTTTTGTTTGCAATCGGGACAGCGGAAGTATTTGTGTACTTTTAAATCTTGTAATCTATTGATATATTTATGCATCCGAGCGTAAACCGGACTCATGAGCATAGCAAATTTATAATTTTCCATTCTGCGCTTGTTGATATCCTTTGAAAACATTCTGTATAAAGCTATCAGAAGGAGGATATAGCTCAGAAATGAAAAAAACTGAAGCCAGCGTGAAATCCGGAAAACAATCATTAAAAATATTGATAGAAAGAGAAGGGCTGTTGATAATTGATCACTGCCATATCTTCCTGCCATAACTCTTCTTAACCAGTTCATTCTACACACTCCAAATAATATTTTATGTAAATTTCGCAAAAAACTTGAGTTCTGCCCGTTTTTGTTCCTTTTACTTTGTTAAAAGGAATTAAATATAAGAAAACCACCGATTGCTCGATGGTTCCGTTTGGTGCGGACGGTGGGACTTGAACCCACATGCTCGCGCATACGCCCCTCAAACGTACGTGTCTGCCAATTCCACCACGACCGCGTATATAAAATTCCCACTGAACATGAAATAATAAGGGTTTCTTGAATCAGCATTATAAATTATACTAGCATATCTTATTAGTGTCAATACCTTTTATAATAAATTTTTTGGAAAGTTAAAAGACCTTATACGGTTGAAAAATCATTGGACAACTGCTAAAATGTAGTAAAATAATCTGAAAGAGCGTGTATGAGATGGAGAGAGGATTAATACAAGTTTATACAGGGGACGGAAAAGGGAAGACTACGGCAGCTATAGGACAGGGAATAAGGGCATGCGGAAGAGGTCTTAAGGTCAGTATGGTGCAGTTTTTAAAAAGCACTGATACCGGGGAATTAAATGCGTTAAAAAGGCTGGAGCCTGATTTTAAACTGTACAGGTTTGAGGAAAAAAGAGGGTTTATATGGAACCTAAATGAGAAAGAGATAAATGAGCTAAGGGAAGAAGTAAATAAAGCATTTGGATTCGTAGAAGCAACAGGGGATAAAGGAGAATGTGATGTGCTCATACTTGATGAAATAATGGCAGCAATGGGCAATGGTTTACTTGACATAAAACGTGTCGTTGATTTTTTGAAAAGTAAACCTGAGAAAATGGAAGTCATATTAACCGGAAGGAATGTTCCGAAGGAAATAATGGATTTGGCTGACTATATTTCAGAGATTGCAAAAGTAAAGCATCCTTTTGAAAAGGGAATAGGTGCGAGAAAAGGAATTGAATTTTAAAGAATAAAAAACTGGCGCAATATTGCGTTAGTGGCAAAGAGCCCATAATTCTGTGGGAAAGTTGAGTTGTTAAGCTTATACTATGCTTGCCGGAGTGAAATAAATAAGGGGAAAGCCCGAGGATTCGATGTTCTCGAGCTTTTATCAACTATTAATCCAAAGAGTATTCCTTCTTTATTGAGGCTATTGCTTTGTCTGCATCTTTCTCGTGTATAAGGCATGATATATCAACTTCTGATGTGGTAACAAGCTTAATCTGTATATCTTCATTTGCAAGAAGGGTAAAGAGTTTAGCTGCCACACCAGGAATGTTTTTCATTTCTTTCCCGTAAACGGACACTTTTGTGTTATAAGCGTCCACCTCCACAATCAACTCTGGAACACTATTCTTATATCGGTTTAATGCAGTTATAGCCTTAACAAGGTCATCCGAAGGAAGACTAAAGGATATGTTTACGTTTCCTATGTATGGAGGAGCTTTGCTCACCATATCAATATTAACATTTTCTTGAGCAATTGATGTGAATATTTCTGATATTAACCTGATGTCATCGGGAAGATTATCAAGAGTAATTAATGCAATATTGTAATACACATCAATATTGGTAACGGGTTTTTGAGTCATACGAATAAACACCTCCTGCTATTATGAAGTTATAAACTGATTATAGTGATTTTTCTATTTACTTTGTATAAGGTCGTTCATATTATACATACCCGGTTTTTTATCATGCAAAAATACAGCTGCGTTAAGAGAACCTACTGCAAAAATCTCTTTTGACATCGCAATGTGGTTTATTTCAATTATCTCATCATTGCCTGCAAAAATAACTGAATGTTCGCCAACTATGGTTCCTCCTCTTACAGCATGTATACCAATTTCCCTTTTGCTTCTTTTTTTTCTTCTTGAGTGTCTGTCATACATGTATTCCTGAGGTTCATTAAGAACTGAGTTTATTTCGTCGGCAATAGCTAAAGCAGTTCCGCTCGGGGCATCAATTTTCAGATTATGGTGTTTTTCAACAATTTCAATATCAAAATGGTCTTCAAGTACTTTTGCAGCTTTTTTTACCAGGTCCATAAGAAGGTTTACTCCTATTGACATGTTCGCTGAAAAGAAAATAGGAATATATTTTGATACATCCTTGAGTATATTTATCTGTGTGCTGGATAATCCTGTAGTTGAAATGACAGCAGGTATTTTTTTCGATGCTGCAAATTCAATCAGGCTTTCCAGTGCAGATGGGTGTGAAAAATCAATTATTACATCAATTTCAGTGTTGCATTTTTTAAGATCATTGTAAACCGGGTATGAATTCTGTGTTGATGTATTAACATCGTACCCTGCAATGATTTTTAAGTCATCCCTCTCTTGTATAAGCTTGGCTATTACCTGACCCATTTTGCCGTTGCAACCGCTTAATAACACTTTTATCATTTGATAAGCACTTCCTTTTTTACATTAGTATTTTAAGGTGATATTATAATTAAATTATCGTAAAATGGCTCAAAAATGGAAACGCCGTATAAACAATACGGCGTTTTAATATTATATGAGACCGTAATTTTTTAGTGTAGACTTTAAGATATCAAGATTTTTATCACTCATATCAACTAGGGGCATACGGCATTTGCCTACATTCATTCCCATAAGGTTCATAGCAGCTTTAACCGGTATTGGGCTGACATCAACAAATAAAGCTTTTATAAGCTCCAAAAGGTCAAGCTGTATTTTCCTGCTACCCTCAATGTCGCCCGAAAGGAATTTAGCTACCAGATCATGGGTCTGCTTCGGAACTATATTTGCCATAACTGATATTACTCCGCTTCCGCCCAATGCAAGCAGGGGAAGAATCTGATCATCATTACCCGAGTAAATAGCGAAATCGTTGCTTACCAGCTTTCTTATTTCTCCAACTTGGTTTAAATTGCACTCTTTAACGGCTACAATGTTATCTATTTCAGACAAAGCCTTTACTGTCTGAGGGTCAATATTCAGATTGGTTCTTGATGGTACATTGTATAGCACCACAGGAATCTTTATGCTTTCTGCTATTAGTTTGAAATGCTCATAAAGTCCTTTCTGGTTTGTTTTATTATAATAGGGTGTTACGCTTAAAATTGCATCTGCACCAACTTCTTGTGCATATTTACTCAACTCAATTGCGTGAAGGGTGTCATTGCTTCCTGTTCCTGCAATAACAGGTACTCTCTTGCCGACTTTTTCAACAGCAAATTTTATAGCTGATTTGTGTTCGACATCAGGCATGGTGGAAGCCTCTCCTGTAGTTCCGCAGATAACAATAGAGTCAATTCCTTCTTTTATTTGAAAGTCAATTAGTTCGCCTAACTTCTCAAAATCAATGCCGTTGCTATTAAAGGGAGTTACTATTGCCACACCTGCTCCGGTAAATACTGGCTTTCTCATATTAAACATCCTTTCATTCTTTTTACTTGGTATTTCAGCTATTCCTTATTATATATTTCACAATCAAATACTTTATTAATAAAATTTCAGATTACTTTTCCCACATTTTTATAAGTTCTTGTGCTATTTGAACCGCATTAACAGCAGCACCTTTTCTTATATTGTCGGCAACAACCCACATGTTAATTCCGCTTTCTACGCTTTCATCCCTGCGGATTCTGCCCACAAAGGTTTCATCCTTGTCAGTTGCATTTACTGCCATAGGGTAAACATTGTTCTGAGGATCATCCTGTACTACTATACCGGGTGCGTTTTCAAGTACATTCCTTAACTCTGCAAGGTCAAACTGCTTTTCGAATTCAACATTTATTGATTCACTATGACTGTTATATACCGGGACTCTTACAGTTGTAGCTGTAATTTTAAGGTTTTGGTCACCCAATATTTTCTGTGTTTCCTCTATCATTTTCATTTCTTCCTTGGTGTATCCGTTTGGAAGGAAAACATCTATATGGGGAAGACAATTTCCTGCAATAGGATGAGGGAATTTCTGGGGAGCCTCTCCTTTAAGTCCGTTTTGAAGATCATTATAGCCTTTCATACCGGCACCGGATACAGCCTGATATGTTGAATACACTATTCTCTTAATTGTGTATTTGTCGTGTAAAGGCTTTAATGCAACAACTGCCTGTATTGTAGAACAATTCGGATTGGAAATGATCCCTTTATGCCAGGATATGTCATTGGAGTTTACTTCGGGTACAACTAAAGGAACATTGGGATCCATTCTCCACTGGCTACTATTGTCTACAACAACACATCCTTTAGAGACTGCTATGGGTGCAAATTTCTCACTGATACTTCCTCCTGCTGAGAATAAGGCTATATCTATGCCCCTGTCAAAAGATGTTTCAGTGAGTTCCTCTACAGTGTAATCCTTTGCGTTGAAAGTAATTTTTTTGCCTGCTGAACGGCTTGAAGAAAAAAAATACATATTTTCAATAGGTAAATTTCTTTCTTCTAGTACTTTAATAAATGTTTGACCTACCATACCTGTTGCTCCGACAACTGCCAAATTAATTTTTTTCATAAATAAAACCTCCTGCAAATTATTAGAATATTTTTGTCTGTTTTCTGCATACAGACCTCATTGCTATATGGCTATATAAATCACCAAATGAAATTCCATACCATCAATGGTATTCAATCTTAGCAAGATTTCATTTTGTAAAATCTTGCTAAATTAAAAAAGCTGGTAATGGATACCAGCAGTTCATTTGTTAATTATAGATGCATTTTATCTGCAAATTTTATGAACTGATAGCGCTCCATCA
>LSQX01395593.1_pt1 | contig 12799 bp, 8 predicted proteins | sample 654561 | NCBI WGS metagenome assembly LSQX01 (sample SAMN04489861, study PRJNA283612) | anaerobic digester metagenome | isolation source: 4 biogas reactors fed with cattle manure at either 37C or 55C with and... | place: Denmark: Kongens Lyngby | collected 2014 | reverse complement strand
CGAACGCGGCCGGCGGAGCTTGGAGCTGCGCGGTCGGGTAGAGTGGCGGTCGAAGCGACTTGGTTTTACGGGATTAGTGTCGAGTATACACCCTGCCTCTTTTCGCGCACCCCCTCTTGTGTTATAGTATTTTCTGATCCGGTCGGATACACGGGTGCTTAGCTCAGCCGGGAGAGCACATGCTTCACACGCATGGGGTCGCTGGTTCAAGTCCAGTAGTACCCACCACGGGAAACCCTCGAGACCTTTTGGTTTCGGGGGTTTTTGTGGTTGTGATCGACTTTTCTGCGGTGTGTTCTTAAGACAACCTCGTTAACGCGATGCGAGGTGGTTTCATAACGCTTCCGGACACGCCGAAAATACCGTCGTATGATATAATTATGGGACAGTACCGGCCGGGATATATGATGCGAGGGCTTCGGGCATGAAGGAAAAAGGAACGGAGCAAGTCCGAAAGACGGTTTGGCATTCGATGGAATCCGAACGAATCTTCGGAAAGCTCGAAACGGATCCGAAGGGACTCTCATCGGCGGAAGCCGCCCGGAGGCTCGAAATATACGGGGCGAACTCGTTACCTTCTGCCGAGCCGCCGGGAGTCTTTACTGTTTTTCTGCATCAACTCAAGAATCCGTTGATCTATATTTTGCTTGCCGCTGCCGTGTTTGCCCTGATTGCAAAAGAATATATTGACGTCATTTTTATCATGGCGGTGATCCTTCTGAACAGCGTTCTGGGAACGTATCAGGAATACACTGCCGAAAAGAGCGCCGCAGGTCTTCAGAAACTGCTTCGGATCATCGCGCGTGTTCGGCGCTCGGGTCGGGATCGGGAAACCCTTTCCGAGGATCTCGTGCCGGGTGATATTGTTCTGCTCGAATCCGGGATGAAGGTACCCGCAGACGTGCGTTTGTTTGAGACCGATAACCTTACGATCGACGAGAGTTTTCTGACCGGTGAGTCCAACGCCGCCGCGAAAAACACGGATGTTTTGCCGGAACAGACCGTGGTCGGCGATCGGAAGAACATGGCGTTTGCCGGCGCATCCGTCGTAACCGGTCGCGGAACGGGTGTCGTCACGGAAACCGGAACGAACACGGAGGTCGGGGTCATCGCGGGGCAGGTTCGCGGCGCGGAAAGCGGCAAACCTCCGCTCGTGCTTCGCATGGAGAAATTTACACGACAAATCGGGATCGTCGTCATCGTGGTTTGTGTGATTCTGGCGATCATATTAGGCCTTCAGGGGAACCGGGCGGAACAGATATTTCTCTTTGTCGTCGCGCTGGCGGTGTCGGCAATTCCCGAAGGACTTCCGGTCGCGATGACCGTGGCTCTTTCGGTAGCCGTTTCCAGAATGTCCAAAAGAAATGTCGTCGTTCGCAAACTTACCGCCGTCGAGAGCCTCGGCAGTTGTACCGTGATCGCGAGTGATAAAACCGGTACGCTCACGGTCAATCAGCAGACAGTCCGCAAAATCGTATTGCCCGATAAAACGGCCGCGGAAGTGTCCGGTCAGGGATATAACGGAGAGGGATCGGTTTCGGGACCGAACGGAGAGCCGCTGGCGGAGGAAACGACAGAACAAATCCGCGCGTTGACGTATTCGGCTGTCCTGGCCAATGAGGGATCCCTTTTCAAGGAAGACGACCAATGGGTTCATTTCGGGGATGCGATGGACGTAGCCTTGGTTGCGCTCGGCTTGAAACTTTCGATTAACACGGATTCGCTTCGTGAGGAACACGAGGAAGTCGCGAAGATCCCCTATGAATCCGATCGCAAATTTGCCGCAATTTTTTACCGGAACGGTGACGATGTGATGATGAGCGCAAAAGGCGCGGCCGAAACGATCCTCGGATTCTGTGACCGGGTCCGCGTCGGCTCTAGAACAAGAAAACTGGACACAGGGGCCATCCTGAAGCAGGCGGAAGAAATGGCCGGCGAAGGCTTTCGGGTCCTCGCGGTCGCCGAGAAGACCTGCGAGAACTTCCGGAAGCGCAAGGAGTACGGTGAAGAGACGCTGTCGGGGATGATCTTATTGGGATTGGTCGGGTTTATCGATCCGTTGAGGACGGAGGTGATCGATTCGGTTCGCGAGTGCCGGGAAGCCGGGATCCGAATTATCATGATCACGGGAGATCATCCGCTGACTGCCTTTGCAATCGCGCGGGAGCTTCAGATCGCGAAAGAGAAAACCGACGTAATCACCGGCGCGCAACTGATCGAATCCGGAAGCGCGGAGAGTGAGGAGTACAGAAGTCTCGTATACGGAGCGACGGTTTTCGCTCGGGTTTCTCCGACTCAGAAGCTCGAAATCGTTGATGCTCTGATGGATCAGGGCGAGTTTGTCGCGGTCACCGGAGACGGTGTCAACGATGTTCCCGCCCTTCGAAGGGCGAACATCGGCGTAGCGATGGGTTCGGGTTCCGATGTGGCTAAGGATACCGGATCGATGATCGTTACGGACGACAATTTCGCATCGATCGTCGCCGGTGTCGAAGAGGGACGATTTGCTTATGATAATGTTCGAAAAGTAATCTATTTGCTGATCTCGACCGGAGCGGCCGAGGTTCTCATGTTTGTCACCGCGATTTTTGCCGGATTACCGATACCGCTGATCGCGGCGCAGATCCTGTGGTTAAACCTGGTCACGAACGGAATTCAGGATGTCGCGCTCGCGTACGAGGGCGGAGAGCCCGGTGCGATGAAAAGAAAACCGAGAAAAACGGACGAGAAACTTTTTGATGTTCAGATGATCCGGCAAACATTGATTTCCGGGCTTGTGATCGGATCGCTGGCGATCGGGCTGTGGGTTTATCTGATTCGGGTCCTTCAAATGCCGGAGTTTTCGGCGCGTAATCTGGTGCTTGTGTTGATGGTATTGCTCCAGAATCTTCATGTCTTCAATTGTCGATCGGAGAACGTTTCCGCTTTTCGCGTTCCGATCCGGAGGAATGTTGTGCTGGTATTCGGCGTTATCGCCGCGCAGGGGATACACCTGCTGTCCATGAACCTTCCGTTTATGCAAAAAGTTCTTTCTGTCGAGCCGATTTCTCCGGACCGTTGGATGCGGCTTTTTGGGCTGGCGTTACCGATCGTAATTGTGATGGAGGTCTACAAGCTGATCAAATATCTGATCCGTAAAAGAGTGCGTCGTCTTTCTTCCGAATAGTCATTACGGTGAATGATGTTTCGTTTATTCCAAAAGCAACCGCATTTTCTTATGACAAGAAATGCACGGAAACGGATTGTTTACGGGTCGATCTGACGAGAGGTTCCGAACAGGATCAAAACGCTCCGGTGATATCGTGTTATTGCATAGAAAAAGACAATGATTTTCGATCATTTTCGTCCGTAAAACCGACTAGTTTTTGATTGACGCACATATTCTTACAATGTAAAATTGTTATGGCGATTAATGTGTGAACCGATTTTTCGGTGAGCTACTTAATAAAAGGTCGGGACCGGCCGGAAAGAGAATGGAGCTTTATGGGTAAAATTTACGATCAATTTCTCCATTTGCGTGATCAGCAGATTCAGGAATTAAAAGAAAAACAACAGGATGTGCATTGCGTGATCCACATCGGGTCGGCGACTTGCGAGAATGCCGCCGGTGCCGAGAAGGTTCGCAAAGAGTTTGAAAAGCTCATTCGCGCTTCCGGACGCGACGACATTCTGATCAAGCAGACCGGTTGCACCGGACGGTGTGCCAGGGAGCCGATCGTCGGCGTTTTCGTGAAAGGTCAAATCCCTTTCAAGTACGAGAAAGTGGACGTCGAGAAAGTTCAGCAGATTTTCCATGATCATGTTCTCGGAGGAGAATTGGTTCCCTCTTTGATTCTGGACAAGAAGACCAGCAATATTTATTCTCACGTCGTCGTATTCTGCGGAAACAACTTCTGTGCCGCCGACACGAACTGGCCGGAGGTTTTTGAGGAGATCCTCGCCGAGCAAGGGATCCCGAGTTCCTCGATTAAGGTTTACGAGGCGGACCATATGGGCTTTTCGCCCGAGGTTTCGGATTGCAAGACAGCTCGTATGATGATCATGCCCGGTAACGTCACGTACGGGTTCACCTATCGCGACGAACTTAAGAAGATCGTCAGTTCTCATATCGTCGACGGTCAACCGGTCACCGACCTTCAGATCGAACTGGATCCGATGACCAAGAGCTATCTTTCAGTATACGGCGATGTTTCTTTTTTCAATAAGCAGACCCGCCTGACTCTTCGCCACAGCGGTATCATCGATCCCGAAGACGTGGCCGACTATCTCCTGCATCAGGGTTATGAATCCTTAGCGAAGGCTTTGGACGGATTCTCCTCACAGGGCGTCATTGATCAGGTCCTGGCTTCCGGGCTTCGCGGCCGCGGCGGCGGCGGGTATCCGACCGGCCGTAAATGGCAGAACGCCGTTACGGGTAACGACGATCCGATCCGTTATGTGATCTGCAACGCCGACGAAGGCGACCCTGGCGCGTTTATGGACCGAAGCGCTCTGGAAGGCGACCCTTTCAGCGTTGTGGAAGGAATGACGATCGGCGCATATGCCATCGGCGCGAAAAGAGGTTTCATATACATCCGTGCCGAATATCCTCTGGCGATCGAACGTTGTCGTATCGCGATCGAGAAGGCTCGCGAGAATAGATTCCTCGGCAAGAATATCCTCGGTTCCGATTTTGAGTTTGATATTGAGATTCGTCTCGGAGCGGGCGCTTTCGTCTGCGGTGAAGAGTCGGCACTTCTGAAGTCGATCGAAGGTGAGCGGGGACAGCCGGTGTTGCGTCCGCCTTACCCGACGACGGCCGGCTTATGGGGCCACCCGACGGTCATCAATAATGTCGAGACGTGGGCCAACATTCCGGTCATCCTTCTTTACGGGCCGGAGTTTTTCGGGTGTATCGGTCTGGATGTCAGCAAGGGAACGAAGGTCTTTGCCTTAGCCGGAAAAGTGAAGAACACCGGTTTGGTTGAAGTGCCGATGGGCACGACCCTTCGCGATATCGTTTATGACATCGGCGGAGGAATCCCCGGCGGACATGCGCTTAAGGCAGTTCAGACCGGAGGACCTTCCGGTGGCTTTATTCCCGAAAAGGACCTTGATCTGCCCGTCGACTACGAGTCGCTGAGCGCAATCGGTTCAATCATGGGCTCCGGCGGCATGATCGTACTGGATGAGACGGATTGTATGGTCGCCACGGCTCAATTCTTCCTTGAATTTACCCAATCCGAGTCGTGTGGAAAGTGCGTTCCCTGCCGTGAAGGCACGCTCAGAATGCTCGAGATATTGAAGAGAATTACTTCCGGCAATGGTGTCCCGGAAGATATAGACAAGTTGGAGCGTCTGGGAAATCTGATCAAGAAGACCTCGCTTTGCGGCCTCGGCCAATCTGCTCCGAATCCGATTCTGAGTGTGCTTAAGAATTTCCGCGAGGAGTTCATGACTCATATTGAAGAGAAGCGTTGCCCCAGTCATAAGTGTACCCAACTCATTCGTTACAGCATCGATCCGGAAAAGTGTACCGGCTGTACTCTTTGTGCCCGCCGCTGCCCGGTTCCTTGTATTTCGGGAAGTCCGCGTAACGCGCACCTGATCGACCAAGAGAAGTGCGTCCGTTGCGGAGAGTGCTTTAACGTATGTAAGTTTGGCGCCGTGACCAAGATTTAACGGCAGAAAGCGAGGGAACAACATGAAAAACATCAATCTGACTATAGATGATAATCCGCTCTCTGTTCCGGAGGGAACGACCATTATGAAGGCGGCCGAAACAATCGGCGTCTACATTCCGCGACTCTGCTACGTTCCGGATCTTGGTATCGAGGGCGCTTGTCGAATTTGTATCGTCGAAGTGGAAGGTTTCAGGAATTACCAGACCGCTTGCTCCACGAAGGTAACCGAGGGAATGAAGGTTAAGACCAATTCGCCCGCGATCCGTCAGGCTCGCCGTGACTTGGTCGAGCTGATCCTCGATAATCATCCGATGGATTGTCAGACCTGCGAGCGCGACGGAAACTGTGAACTGCAGGATCTTGCATATTCGATGGGTGTTCGGGAGCGTCTGTTTGCCGGACAGCGCAAGCATTTTGAGGTCGATAACTCCAGTTTCTCGGTGGTCCGTAATTCCGACAAATGCATTCTTTGTCACCGTTGCATCCGCGTTTGCGCGGAGGTGCAGGGAGTCACGAACCTGGGTCAGATGCACCGCGGTGTGAACACGGTTGTCGGACCGGCTCACCTGGTCGCGATGAAGGACTCGGTTTGTATCAACTGCGGACAGTGCATTAATGTTTGCCCGACGGCGGCTTTCCTCGAAAAGGGAGCGACCGACGAGGTGTGGGCGGCTCTGGCCGACCCGAAGAAGCACGTGGTCGTACAGATCGCTCCGTCAATCCGTGCCACCATCGGCGAAGGCTTCGGCGAGGCGCCGGGCACCGCTGAGACCGGACGTACCGTTACCGCTTTGCGCCGTCTCGGATTTGACGCGGTTTTTGATACGAACTTCGGAGCCGATTTAACAATTGTCGAAGAGTCGGAAGAATTTATCAATCGCCTGAAGTGCAACGGAGTCATTCCCGGAGGCGCGAAGAGCGATGATCACGATACGCACCCGTGTGTGTTGCCGATGTTTACGTCGTGCTCGCCCGGATGGGTCAGCTTCATGGAGCATTTCTATCCGGAAATGATTCCCCATATGTCTTCCTGTCGCTCACCCATGAGCATGCAGTCGATAATCCTGAAGACCTTTTACGCCCGCAAGACCGGGCTGGATCCGAAGGACATTTACGTCGTCGCGATTATGCCCTGTACGGCAAAGAAATACGAGATGCGCCGCCCCGAGCTCTGCGACGAAGAAGGCAATCCGTATACCGATGCCGTTTTGACCACTCGCGAGTTGGTCTGGATGATCAAGGCGTACGGTATCGATTTCAAGCAACTGCACGAGGAAGATTTTGACAATCCCCTCGGCAGCTCAACCGGTGCAGCCGACATTTTCGGAACGACCGGAGGGGTTATGGAAGCCGCACTTCGTACCGCTGCGGAGAAAATCACGGGCAAGCCGCTCGATGATCTCAATTTCTACAATGTGCGCGCCGTTACCGGCTACAAAGAAGCGTCCATCAATATCGCGGGAATCGAAGTCAACATCGCGGTCGTGAACGGACTCAATAACGCCAAGAAAATTCTCGAAAAGGTCAAATCCGGAGAAAAGCAGTATCATTTGATCGAACTGATGGCGTGTCCCGGCGGCTGCATCGGCGGCGGCGGTCAACCGTATCCCGCAGACGGGCGTTACGTCCTCAACAAAGAGGTGTTGGAGAAGCGCGCCGCGTCTCTTTACAAGATCGACGCGGACAAAAAGATCAGAAAGTCACATGAGAATCCGTACATTCAACAGTTGTATCAGCAATTCCTGCAACACCCGGGCAGTGAAATTGCTCATGAACTTCTGCACACGACGTACGCACCGAGAGAGCCAAGGGGGATCAAATAAATGGGAAACAATGAAAACTGTCAATGCACAAACTGCGACATGCAGGAAATCGCTCCGCTGCCTTCGGAGATCATTGAATTTATCGATGTCTGCGCAAAGGGGGAGCGACCGGAGAGTCAGCTGATCGCAATTTTGCATAAGGTTCAACTTCACTACGGATATCTTCCCCGGCCAATCCTCGACGATGTCGCCCAGCTCCTGCAGGTGCCGACTTCCGTCGTGAGCGGAGTCTCTTCCTTTTACCACTTTTTCCGGCTGACTCCGAAGGGCAAATACTCGATTTCTGTGTGCATGGGAACAGCCTGTTTCGTAAAAGGAGCGGATAAGATCCTTGAAGCGATTCAGTCCGAGCTCGGCATCGAGATCGGAGAGACGACCGGAGACGGATTCTTTACACTGGAGCAATCCCGTTGCCTCGGCGTTTGTGCGCTGGCACCCGTTATGACGATCAACGGCAAGGTCTACAGCCAAGTCACCCCGACCCGGATCCCGGAGATTTTGAGCCAGCTTCGTAACGACAATATGCCGGAATAAGAACGGAAGCCCGGTCACGATCGGTTTTCGCGACCCGAACAATCAGACTAATCCCTCGAAACCGGCGCGTCCCTTTCGGATCGCCGGTTTTTTTATGACATTCGGGGGATTCGGTTCAGGAACCGGATTTTTCGGACTACGGCCGGAAATTTCGATTGCGCCTTATGAAAATGAGTTCGTTCGGTCTATAATGTTATTGAAACCGTGATTTTAACACAGAGGGGTTGTTTGAATCAGGTGGCTTTCGGTCTCCGGTTTCACTCGAAAGATAAAACGGAGGAATGATATGAAGAAGATGGCGGCAATCCTTCTGGCTATGATTATTACATTGTCCGGAGTCGGCGGGTGCGGATTGATTTCTGCATTCCGAGATAAGACGGACTCCCGATCGACGTTGTCGGATCGCGACACAGAAACAATTTCTTCCGTTGAAGATATTATTATCGACTCCGAAGAAATCAACGAAGAAATCATCGATCTGATCGATAAGCAGATCGAGGTTTCCGGTAAATTTATTAAGGAATACGCAGCCTCAATCGAAAACGGAACGATTTACGATTCCACGGATTATGACACGAGAATTCTCCAGAATCAACTGACGATCAACGAATTGGTTTTTAAAGTGGAAGGCCTGGCCGATGATCTTTCCGATTTGAATGAACCGAAGTCGGATGAAGCCTTGATGGTTTTCGAGGCGGCAAATATATATATGGAGAAGCTCAACCGTTGTCTTGCCGATCTTTTGGCGGTTGTAACGCTGTACGTGGACCAATCCGAAGCGACTCAGCCGATCAATGACTTTAATGAGACCGAATACGGCGATGATGTTTATCTGATGATTGAGGATCTGTATGCGGCGATCGAACGGACCGTAGAGAATTTTAAACAGATCGACTCCTGCCCCGATTACATGAAAGAGAGCATGGATATCTACACACGTAAGATGGGCATTTATTTAAAAATGCTGGAGGAATGGTATGACGGACTGTCTCTCAATGATCCCCTTCGTCTGGCCTCCGGAAATCAGCTCATGATCAGGCAGAATGTGGATGTCGTTCGATTCGAGGCGGAGCTTTTCGAACTTTACGATTTACAATACATTAAGGTTCGGGAACGCCTGGAGGGCAATATTTCGCAACTGAAGGATGAACTCCTTGAGAATTGTGCAGTGCTCGGGAAGCCTGCCAAAAAGATCCCCGAGGTGACCTTTACATATTTGGATGAAATTCCGACAGTCACGGTGGATTACAATTATGCACAGACCATTTACCCCGGACTCTATTCCTCGTTGGATTCCGTCGTCAATCTGACGGCCAGTTCGGATCACGGTTCGATCGAGGTGATGCTGACCGTGGAGATCCCCGGACTGACTCAAAAATTCCAACAAAAACTGACGATCAGTGAACAGGTCACCAAGCTTCTTCTGAAACCGCCGCTTTTGATTGAAAATCTGAACCTGGAAAGTTCCAGAGAAACGCAACTTCGCCTGACGATCGAGGATCTGGATAATGACCGGACCATTCTTGAGGAAACCAAAACGGTGAGCCTGATGAGTGTGTATGACTTTCTCCTGCACGACGACGAGTTCGGGATCGCAAGTCGGGATAACGTGCTCGCATGGCTCACACCCGAATCGGATGCGATCCTGAATTTGCGACGAAGTGCGATCACATGGATCGATTACTGGTCGGAGGGACAGATCAATTCGCTGATCGGATATCAGGATTACGGGCTTTTCGATGATCCGGCTCTGAATACTTATATTCAGATCATAGCGATACAGGGCGCAATCAGCGATCTCGGGGTTCGCTATAATATGGGGCCTTTCTCGATGTCCGAGGGAATCAATCAACGGGTCATGTTGCCGGATAAGGTGCTCTCGAGCGGATCCGGTATATGTATCGAAACCGCGATCCTTTTCGCTTCGGCGATCCAATCGACGGATATGCACGCAATGATTCTCTTCTTGCCCGGTCATGCGCAGGTCGCAGTCGAAACCGGATATATGTCGGGAGAATATTACTTGGTGGAAACTACTCTCCTGCCTTTTGCGGGAGATGAAGAAGAGGAGATGGATCGACTGGTTCGATATCTCACCGCCGACGAATGGACACAATATCTGGAGGATCCCTGGGGAGACGGGAGCGGCGGGGCGTATGTCGTAGACTGCGATTTGGTTCATGTGCTCGGATTCAAAGCAATCGGCTACAAGTAGGACGTTTGTCCGGCGGTCGGATTCGGATATGAGAGGCTTTTTCGAGAAGGAGGGATGATATGTCGTCCGTCAAAGACATTGCCGAAAAGCTCGGGTTATCGGTCAGTACGGTGTCCGAGGTTCTCAAGGGTTCCGACGTCGTTGACTCCGAGACTCGACAACGAGTTTTGGATGCCGCTTTGGAACTGGAAGTTTCCGCACGCCATAATACCGTCCACGGTTCTTCGTGTAAAATCTGTGTTTTCATTGAAAATATGGGCTTCGAGAAAATCGAGCAGTTTGGATATGAGATCATCGTCGGTTTTCGACTTGCGGCCGCCGAGCGCGGATGGGAGGTTGATATCGTTCCGATTTCACTGAATGAGAAGTTGGATTACGTTTATGATGAGTACATGCGTAAAAATGGCTACTCGGGAGGGTTTCTGCTCGGCTTCTTCCTACACTCCGACTTCCACCGCCAACTTCAGGATACCCGTATTCCGACCGTGGTGCTCGATAATCTGATCCTCAATCCAAAGGTGGCTTGCGTGGGTGTGGACAATCACCAGGGTGTAACCTCCGTTGTTGAGCATCTCGCGTCGCTCGGGCACAGCTCGATTGCGCTCATGAACGGCGAGGGCGTCAGCCGTGTTGCGCAGGAAAGATACATGGGATTTAAGGTCGGGATGAATAAGTGCAATCTGCCGCTCCGAAAGGACTTGATCGCTTACGGCAACTTTAGTTCCGAAAACACCGGTCTGCCTGTCCGGAGTTTTATCGAGAACGGGGCGACTGCCATCGTCTGTGCGAGCGACTATATCGCGGTCGGAGTTCTGCGGGAGCTCGATCTGCTTGACCTGCGCGTTCCGAAAGACATCAGCGTGACCGGATTCGATGATATTCCGATCGCGCGATATTCGTCGCCGCCGCTGACGACGGTTCGCCAGGATCGTCTGAGCATCGGGAAGTGCGCGTGCCTGACGTTGGAACAGATTATGGGCGGAATGGCAATCAGCCGTTTTCTTCTGTCGCCCGGGTTGATTGTCCGACAATCGACCGGCCCCGTTCGTTAGCCGGAACGCTTCGTCTCCGACCGGAGAACCCCGCTTTTATCGAATGACGTATCACCCGGGGCCCGCTGAGTGATTTGTCCGATTGCATAGAAAACGGCCTTCGACGGCGGCCATTTTCGTCCGGTTAAACGAGGCGATTTTTGTTTTTTTGACGTTTACATATTCCATATCCGGTGATATACTTAATTGCCCGAACTCCGGAAACGGATGCGTTTGTGCGCAGACGGTGTTTTTGCCGGGCGCACATCGACCCGGCCGGAGAGCGGAGTGATTTTTGAAAGGAGGTGTATTGATGCCTACGTTCAACCAGTTGGTTAATTCCGGAAGAGCCTCCAAGACTTTTAAGTCGAAGGCGCCGGCGCTTCAAACCGGAATGAACACACTCCACAAGCAGGAGACCGACGAGTCCTCGCCGCAAAAGAGAGGCGTGTGCACCGTTGTTAAGACGGTTACGCCCAAGAAGCCGAATTCGGCTTTGCGCAAAGTTGCCAGAGTTCGTCTTACGAATGCTTATGAGGTGTACGCTTACATTCCGGGGATCGGACATAATCTGCAGGAGCACTCGGTTGTTTTGATTCGCGGCGGACGTGTTCGGGATCTCCCGGGCGTTCGTTACCACGTAATCAGAGGAACCTTGGATACCGCAGGTGTTGCCAATCGTCTTCAAGGCCGTTCCAAGTACGGAGCCAAGAGGCCGAAGGCCGGAAAAGTCAAGAAGTAGAGCATTCTGTGGTTGGACAGATAAGTGGTCAGTACACTGTCTATATACCGGGTTTCCGGGAACGGACATTGCGACTGGCGCGACACGGTCCAAACGTGAGTACCTGTGATTTCAGAACGATCTGATAATCATGAGAGGAGGGAAGACAAGTGCCAAGAAGAGGCAATGTCCCACAAAGAGAAGTGCTCCCCGATCCGCTTTACAACGATATTAGGGTGACGAAACTCATCAATAATATTATGTTGGACGGAAAGAAGGGGGTTGCGCAAAAGATCTGTTACGATGCTTTTGAAATTATAAAGAATCGTTCAGGCAAAGAGCCCTTGGAAGTTTTTCTGCAGGCTTTGGAAAATGTTATGCCCGTGTTGGAAGTTAAAGCGAGACGTGTCGGCGGAGCAAACTATCAGGTTCCGATCGAAGTTCGTCCCGCCAGACGTCTGACGCTGGGACTTCGGTGGATCGTTCTTTTCGCGAGAAAAAGAAGCGAGCGCACGATGAGTGAGCGGCTCGCAAACGAACTGCTCGACGCTACAAACAACACCGGTGGCGCATACAAGAAGAAGGAAGACATACACAAGATGGCGGACGCCAACCGCGCGTTCGCGCATTACAGATGGTAGTCCGAACGGTAAGGAGCTAAAGAATCAATGGCCAGAGAATTTTCTTTGGAAAATACAAGAAACATCGGCATCATGGCGCACATCGATGCGGGCAAAACCACGACCACCGAGCGCATCCTTTTTTTCACCGGTAAGATCCGCAAGGTCGGAGAGGTGCATGAAGGGGCCGCG
>LSQX01173809.1_pt1 | contig 12800 bp, 10 predicted proteins | sample 654561 | NCBI WGS metagenome assembly LSQX01 (sample SAMN04489861, study PRJNA283612) | anaerobic digester metagenome | isolation source: 4 biogas reactors fed with cattle manure at either 37C or 55C with and... | place: Denmark: Kongens Lyngby | collected 2014 | reverse complement strand
CCGCAGAAGGGGTCGATAACAGGCGGAGGGTTGTCATCAGTGCAGAGGCGGATGAGCTTCTGCGCGGTGCCCATGATCTTCTCATCGTTGATGTTCTCCCACTTCACCAGCTCGCCGATGAAGCGGAAGAGCTTCTCACGCCGGTCGCCCTTGCCGGGCAGCCTGTCGAGCGCGCGCAGGTACTCCTCCGGCGCCTCGGGCTCGTCGGGATCGTCTATGAGCGAGGTGAAGAGCACCGCCCGGCACGCGGCCAGCGGCCGCCTGGCCCACCACAGGTGCAGGGTGGACGGGTGCCCGTGACGGATCGACTTCTCCCGCGCCGCCTCGGCATTGATCGCGTCCAGCGGCAGCGCGACCTCAATCAGCTTCTTACGCATGGATTATGGCTTCTCCCTCCGGTTTACTCATACAGCGGACCTGGGCAGGCGGTAGCGGATCACGACGTTCGCCCCGGCGCCCTTCGGCGGCTCTTCGAGCACGGTGTCCCCGAGCCGCATCATGTCCCGCATGACGCGGCAGCAGGTGGGCATGCGGTGATCCGGCCCCGGATACCAGCCAATGCTCTTGTGCAGGTCGCCGGAGCAGATGTCAATGTAAGGACTGCCATCACGGGTCGCCGCAGCGAACCGCTCCTCCAGTTCGGCTCGGAAGTCTCTGACGGTCGGCGGACAGAAGTGGTACATCGCTTCGGCTCCCTACGACGGCTCCTCGGCCCGCTCCAGCAGTTCGCTGATACGGTAGTTCACGCTTGTGGCCGCGAAGCCCGGCTCGGCATCGAACGGCGCGCGGATGTACTGCAGATCACGCACGTCATCGCCTTCGACCAGCGCGATGGCGAGGACATACTTCTCCCCCTTGTTGAGCGCAGCGAGAATCTCATTGCGGGTGACGCAGATCGTATCGGCCCGCGCGTCACGCCCCTTGACCTCAATGAAGAGCCAGGTGTCGGCGTCTCGATCCACGGACTCGACATCCCACGGGTTGCCCGGCACGCCGACGTCAGTCGGTTCGCGCCCAAGCGCACGCTCGACCGCCATCACCTTCTCGACCGCAAGCCGTTCGATGCGCTTGCGCTGCGCGGCGGTCGCGAGGATCGTCTGCGCTTCGGCTTCGTCCGCGAGGAGCATTGCCTCCGGGACCACGAGCGCCATCCCCATTACGAATGGGGGCTTGGCCGCCAGGGCGCGCCTGTTGGCGAGTTCGGCCTCACGGCGCTTGAGGCGGTCGTGCAGGTCTTCGGCGCGTTGCCGGGCCTGGCCGGAGTTCAGGCGCGGCCGTTTGCCGGCGAGTTCCTGCTCCTTCAGTTCCGCGGCGCGGCGGTCCCAGTAGGCGATCTCCCGCAGCAGGCGCTCCTTGACGGCGCCGAGCGTCCGATCCACCTGGGCCTCCACGCGCTTGCGTACCTCCTGCAGGTGTTCGGGCACCAGAGTGCTGATAGCGTAGCCGCGCGCGACCTTCTCCAGGTCCTCCGCGAACCACTGGGCGTCCAGGCGTTCGCGGATCAGCGCGCGCTCCTTATCACTGGGCGCGCGATAGTCGAGATAGGGCGCGTGCCCGGCGGGTGTGGCGTTGCCATCATGGTCGATAAGCGCGAAGACCATGCGACGCGATGTGACGCTCTGCGTGCCATCGGCAATATCGTGCTGCAGGTAGACCAGCGCGCACGGCCCGCTGAGCGTGTCGGATTCGTCGATCAGGACGGCACCCTGCCTCAGCAGGCCATCGTGGCGGGCGGAGATGATCTCGATGACCGCATCGAGCAGCGGGTGCCCGGGGCAGACGAACTCCGCGGCAGGCTTGCCCGGAACGTTCACGCAGTCTTTGTCGAAGCAGATGCGTTCGTAACGCTGCAGGATGGGCGATGACCAGTGTCCGCCGCCCGGCTTCCAGGTGCGCACGACGCTTGGTACGCGGGTGATCTCATAGCGCCGGCTCTCGCGCTCCGTGATGCGCCCGCCAAGCTCCTCAAAGGCGGCAATGAAGAACGATCGGATGAAGTGCGGCTGAAGCTTCCGTGCTTCGGCGCGCTCCATCACCTCGCGGATGCGCTGGACATCAGCCGGCCCGAGCGTGTCGTTCGCGATAGCCTGCTGCTCCAGTAGATGCTTGATGTTCTCCTCGTCGAAGGGGCTTTCGACCTGCTCGAAGAGGCGCTTCTGGACCTCCGGGTTCTCGCCGTAGCGGATTGCCTCAATTAGCATGTCGCGGAGGCTGGTGCCGCGGAACATTTCCCCTAGCACGTCGAAGACTTTACCCTCCAGCGCCTCGGCTTGCAGCTCAAGCTTGCGGAGAAGACGCTCGTAGACGTCGCCCTCGCGGGTGCCCTCCGCGACGAGATTCCAGAGGTGGCAGACCTCCGTCTGGCCGATGCGGTGGATCCGCCCGAAGCGCTGCTCGATGCGGTTCGGGTTCCACGGCAGGTCATAGTTGACCATCAGGTTCGCGCGCTGCAGGTTAACGCCTTCGCCGGCCGCGTCAGTGGCGATCAGGACGTGCCTCGTCGGGTCATTGATGAAAGCGTTCTGGGCATCGCGGCGGCGTTCGCGGTTAAGCCCGCCGTGTATCTCAACGACGGAGTCATGCCTGCCGAGCAGCACGCCGATCTTCTGCACGAGGTAGCGCAGCGTGTCGCGGTGCTCGGTAAAGATGATGATCTTACGCCTCGGGCCTCGGGTGTCGCGCATGTGCTCGGACTGCAGCAGGGCGCTTAGTTGAGTCCATTTCGCGTCTCCGCCACGGTTGCGGACCACGCGCGCCTGCTCCTCCAGTGCGCGCAGACTGCTGATCTCCGCCTCAAGCTCTTCGATGGTACGGGCCGCAGTGGCGCGGTCGAGGACTTCCTCCTCCTGCTCGGTGACCTCATCCTCGGGGCGGTCGTAGAAGTCGTCGTAGTCGTCGGCGTCTTCCATATCGGGAATATAGTCTTCCTCAACCGCGAGAGCCGGATCGAGCACACCACGCTGGCGCAGGGCCGCCAGTTCGGCTTCGAGCCGCTCCCGGCGGCGCTTGAGCGACATATAGATCGCTTCCGGGGACGAGGCGAGACGTCTCTGCAGCACTGTCAGGGCGAAGCCGACGTTGTTCCCGCGCCGCCCCTGACCTTCGTCGCGCAGCCGGTCGGCGCGGTTCATCTCGTTCGTAACGTACTGCGTTACGGCTTCGTAAAGCGCTCGCTCATCGGGTGATAGACCGTAAGGCACGGTGTAAGCCCTGCGCTCAGGGAAGAGCTTGGTGCCGTTGAAGCGCACCATGCTTTCCTTGACCGTGCGGCGCCACAGGTCCGAGGCCTCTGGAAGATTGGCCCCCGCCTTCGAGTTGTTCTCGAACCGATCCGGATCCAGGAGCATGAGGAACAGCTCGAAGTCCTCGTCTCTGCCATTGTGCGGCGTGGCGGTCATCAGGAGCATGTGCCGGGCGCTGTCGCGAAGGTGCACCCCAAGCTGATAGCGCTTTGTCTGGTGGACCTCGCGGCCGAAGTGGTGCGCCGACATCTTGTGCGCCTCATCGCACACCACAAGATCCCATTCGCTATCGTCGATGCGGGCGAGTATGTCCTCGCTACGGGCCATCTGATCGAGCCGGCCGATCGCGAGGCTGATCTCCTGGAACGGGTTCCCCGTCAACGAAGTCTCGATGCGCTCACGGGTGACGATCTCGAACGGGAGCGCAAACTTCTGCTGCAGTTCGTCCTGCCACTGCTCGACGAGACTGCCGGGCGCGCAGATCAGGCAGCGTTCGACATCTCCGCGCGCCATCAACTCCTTGATGAGCATGCCGGCCATGATTGTCTTCCCGGCACCCGGATCGTCGGCAAGCAGGAACTTGAGTGGCTGCCGGGGGAGCATATCGCCATAGACCGCCTCGATCTGATGAGGCAGGGGCTCTATCAGCGAGGTGTGGACGGCAAGTAGTTCATCGAACAGATACGCGAGGCTGATGCGATGGGCCTCGGAGACCATGCGGAAGAGGTCCGGATCAGCCGCAAACTGCAGCGCAGCGGGGGCATCCGCGAGCTTGAGGCGTGCTTCATCGTCGCGGAACAGCAGCGTGTTGTTGACGCTGCCATGGGCGTCACGGTATGTGACCTCGACGGCGTCTTCACCGTGCCAGGTGACGTCGATGATCGTTACAGCAGCCCCCGCGGCGAGGCCGGTCACAGATGCGTCCCGTGCGAGGTCCTCCAGTCTGAGCATGGGCGGTCACGCCCCCCTTGGCGAATATCGAGCGGCGATGCGGCGTGTGTATGGTGGGGAACGCTGAGGCTATTCGCGGCGGCGACCGGAGGGACCTCCCGGCGTGCTTACTCACCAGTCCACCTCGCGCCGCTGTGCGCTCGATGGGGTGAACGGTTCGCGCGCCGAGGGAAGAGCTTCTGCCAGTCTGAGATCGTCTCGGCTGAGGTGACGCGAGGACGGCCGCACATGACGAGGCCCGCCCTTGGGCGGCGGGCCTGCTGCGGTCGCTGATCCAGCTACTTCTTCTCTGATGGGCAGACCTCGTGTTCAGGGTCCCACCAGAGGATGTATATCACATTGCGGTCCCGAATGCCGACCACGCGTGGCTTGCCATTCACGCGAAGCGAGTAGAGCCGCTCCTCGGCATCATCTTGGGCGATCTCCTGGAGACGCTTCTTCGCTTCAGCTGAGATGGCACCGTCCAGCGCGTGGCTGCCCTGGTCGCGTAGCTGGGCAAATGTCATATTCTCCAACTGGCCAAGCTTCTGGACGGTCTCCTTGGCTTGCTGCCATGTCATCCTGCTGAAGCACCACGGGCCGTCGAAGTCCACCCGCTGGAAAGACCATCGGGGATACGGATCAGAGGGCGGAGGTTCTGCGACCCGTGGCTGCTTGCCCTGTTGCGCGGGTTGCTCCTTAGCTTCCGGCGTCTTTCGTCTATTCTTCGCCATCCGCCAGAAGCCCCCCGTAGTATTCGTCGAGGCTTGAGAGGGGGATCTCCCTTTCTCCTCGCTCGCCCGGCTGGAGGCCCTCCCGCGCCTGCCTCCAAGGGTCCTCCATGTGGGTCAGGTCGCTGAGCCACTGCGGCGACTTGTCACCGTAAAAGTCGAGTACGCCGTCAACTGTCCCGCGAGCTTTTTCGTCCAGTGCGCCCGGATCGCCCTTCGGCCAGGTGGTCAGACTGAACTGGCCCCGATGCGTCTCGTAAAGCGCACGGACTACTGGCCCATTCGCCCACGCCTCAATCGGCTCGACAAAAAGGGGCCGCTCGTCCCATACCACGGACCATGCCTGTGAGTAGTAGACGAGCTTCTGCAGCTTCATCGAAGTCACTTCGCCCATCTTCGCTATGATGTATGCGGCAACGTCATGGGCGCTCACCGGTGCTCTGGCGGGCATGCGTTCCGCCTCCCGCTTCCTTCGCGTTCGCGTACTCAACATGAGTATACCACACTTGAGGGCTCTGTACACGTAACGTGCCGACCGTTCCGGCTGTCTGGCAGAGGCTCCTCAGAAGCTTGAGGCCGGCCCGCAATTCGGGGGCCGCTGCGCGGCAACTACTTTTCGAGCAGCTTCGCCAGCGCCTCCCGCACATCCGGCGGCAGCGCGGCCAACACCTGCGCCGCGACTTCGTCGGCTTCGCACGTCTCGGGCTTCGCTTCGGCTTCCACGTCGGGCACGGCGTCAACGGCGTCCGCCACGTCCTGCGCGAGCACCTCGGTGTATATCTGCGTCGTGCTCACGTCGGAGTGCCCGAGGAACTCCTGGACGCGGCGCACGTTGCCGATGGTCTTGAGCATCCGGGTCGCGGCGGTGTGGCGGAGCACGTGAGGCGTGACGCGCTTCTGGATCCCGGCCTTCTTCGCCAGCCGCGGCAGCAGGTTCTGCAGGTAGCGTGCCGAGACCGGCTTGCCGGGCGTCAGCTCAGTGAACGTCGTCTCTCCGGTTAGGCCCTCGCTGCTGGCGACCGGGTGAACGTCCACGCCCTCGGAGACGGTGCAGAAGACGTGACCGTTCCCGATCCCGAGATCGCGGCGCTTGGCGAGCCACGCTTCGAGCGTCTCGCCGGCGTGGTCGGGGAGGGGGACGGTGCGGTCGCGCCCGCCCTTGCCCTCGCGGACCTCCAGAGCTACGCGCCCGGCGTCGCGGCGCACGTCCTGCGTGCGCAGGTTCACGATCTCCGACACTCGCAGGCCACCGTAGGCCATGACCTTGAGGATCGCCTTGTTGCGGAGCCCGGTCTTCGTCTTGACGTTCACGGTGCGCAGCAGGTCTCGGAGTTCCTCGTCAGTCAGCACTTTCGGCAGTCTCCTCGTAGCCATCGCCCTGCACCTCCATATGATACGCTTTCTATATGTTCTACGTATCATTATAGCCGCAAGGCGAGGCAAGTCAAGTGTTTGCGTGATTTTACGTATCATTTATTCAGGACGGGTGAGCCGTTCCGGCCTCCTAGCGCGGCGGATCAAGCACCCCGTGGTGCGCGCGATCAACTGGACCGTCATGAGGTCTCCTTCAAGAGCACCACCGTCAAGGAGTATCCAGACGGCAGTCCGCGTAATCCATCGCCTCAAGCGACGCGCGAGCGCAGCCGAAGCGGTGCTTCATGGGGTGACCATTCCTCCGCTCGCCGCCCAAGCGATGCCCCCGACGGTCATGGAGCCCCTGCGGGGAGAGCGGCGGTGCAGAAGTCTCGCTGACCTCCTCCATGGGCGACGTTCAGGAGGGCCTGCTCCAAGGGGTGAAGGGGCGCGCGGCGCCATGTCCGGCCCCCAAACGCACCGCCGCGCTCAGCGGTCTTCCATGGGGTGTCCTTGCCGCAGCCCTCGTCCAAGGGGTGTCGTTCACGCTCATGGGATCACCGCGCCAGAAACCACGGTCAGGGAGTTGCGCCCAGCGTGCTCCATGGGGTTACCTTGTGAAGGCCGTGCTCCGAGGGGTTACGCTATTCTCAACGCCGCAATGTACGGCCCGTAGACGCGACGGGTCGTTCAGTGGCCCCGATGCTCGACGAGACACCCCGACGACGCCCAGACGCCATTCTGGGCGCGTCAGCGCGAAGATAGGGGCGGCCTGTCGTGCGGACCCGATGGACCTGTCAGGCATCCTACTCCTCCAACCCATCTGCCATCCGCTGAAGGGCTCGCATTCCCGCCGCCAGCTCGCTCGACGAAGCCTCAAAGCGCTGGAGTGTGAGCACGAGTGATGCGGTGTCAGCGAGTTCGCCCTCGCGCCGCAGCCGCTCGTAGGTGCGACGGTGCACACCCTTGGGTCTCGGCGGGAAGCCCATCGAAAGGTTCCCGTCGCCGCCAAGCCGTTGATGAATCTTCTGCGCCCTGATCCGCAGTCGGCCAGCCTCGTCCTCATATTGCGTCTCATAGCGCAGGTCGTAGCAGTGGCGACAGAGGAAGTATCTGCCGGCCCCGTAGAGGATCGCGACGCGTCGCCCGCACGGGACGCCGTTGACTACACCCGGACAGCGGAACCACGGTCGCGAGCCTCCAAAGTAGCAGGGCGTCCATTCAAGCGGGACGCTTTCCGTGACCTGCTGCCACTCCTCACCCGTGCGGCGGTAATTGTATTCGAGCGTGATCGCGTCGCGTCCGCCGACAACGAGTATCCAAGCCGTTTGCTCCGAGCGCGAGTTCCACCAGCCCCACGGCGTTCTCCTGGTCGGTATCAGCGCCCCCTCGCGCTTGAGTTGGCGCACGTCGAGCCGACGGAGCCCCGCAGTCGTCTCATGCGAACGCGACTGACACCAGTTGCCTGATCCTCGTCCGCCCATTCACGGGCACCTCGCTTTTTCACGAAATCAATAGGGAAGTCGTGGGACGGGGATCGCCGCAGGCGCGCAATGTGCCTCCTCGCGAAGGAGCCGCAGACTACCGACCGCTTGTGGTCCTCGCGAAGTCGGAAGGCCATGCCACATACATTCAGTACCAGGAGGTTGGGCCTTCACTGCGGGAACGCCGTCGATCACCGTACGTCCTGTGCGTTGATCGAGCGGCCCGGCGCGGCCTCCCTCCCAGGCGACCTCCGTCCGGTCTGGTGGGGTATGGCGCTTCGATGCTGCCCAGGGGAACCGCAGCCCACGCGGTACGGCTCTACACAGCCTCGCCCCAGTACAGCCGCCGCTGACGGCCTGTTCCATGGCCCCAGGCGACTGGTACTTCAGTGTATGTGTCACCAGCTTCCGGCTTAGGACCAGTCGCCATGCCGCCGTTAGAAGCCAGGCGTGTGATCCACCTTTCGCGAGTGTGTCACCTGCTTCCGGTCTGCGCCGCGGAGGTCAAGTGCCCCAGCGGATCACGATTCCGGGAGACGGTAGCGGTTGCACCGCTCGCGGCGCCCGAGGTCGGGATCGAAGAGACTCCCGTCGCGCAGCACCAAGCCTTCTGCCTCAAGCTCCTTCGTTCGGCGCCCGACGGTGCTGCGCGATGCCCGAGTGCGACTGGCGAGGGCGTCTTGCCCAACTTGCGCAGTGCCACCAGCGGCCAGCTTCGCAATCTGCGCGTACTGGCGCTTTGCTCCCACGCTCACCCCGCTCGTGAGAGCGTCAATCCGCACCAAGGTGTAACGGCGGTTCGGGCGTTCGCTCGCTATGTCCTCCAGTCCGGCCGCCACCAGTTCCTTACGCCAGTAACGCACTGTGCGCGTCGAGACTCCTCCCGCAAGAGCGCCGAGCTGCTCTTGGGTCGCGCGCCCCCCCGTCATCGCAATCAGCATTCCTGCAAGCACGGCGCCGTCCGAGAGGGCGGGGGCATTCAGTAGCCGATCATCGACACGTACGCTTCCCTCCGGATATCGCGCGGCGCTCTCGGCGATCGTCATCAGTTCCCTATCGGCGAGGGCAGGCAGGCATCGCTCCATGTTTGCCGCCCTAAGCTCACGGAGGATTGTGCTGCCGTCCGCGCCGCGAGCCCGGAGGCGACAAGCATGACGGAAGAGGGTGTCGTTCCGGTAGCCTTCCTCGATCACGTTCGGCAGTCCGTGCTTCGGCAAGTCGTCGCGTCTGAGCCCACAGACAGGATCACGCATTCCTTCAAGGAAGGCTTCTGTGATCCACTCTGGAGCGTCGGCAATCTCAGTCTCACCGGGGCCGCTGAATGGCGCCCATTCGTAGGCCAAGCCACTTGGATGCCGCGATGGGGGCAGCACCACATAGCCGCCGAGGCCCTTCAGATCCAAGCCGGGGAGGAACCTCGTTCTGTTTCCACCAGCAACGCCCTTAGGAAGCCGGAACCAGTAGTGCAAGCCCCCGCCCCCCGTGAAGGCCGCCACGGTCGCGGGCAGGTGGCGGCCCGAAATCTGCGTCCGTCCCTCCGGTCCGTCCACGTCCAATACCACGTGTCCGTTCGGTACTGCGCCGCCCACGTTCGCGTCGGGCCAGACCTCCCACCATCGACAGATCATGCTCTGCTCTCTGGTGGCGTCGTACAAGCCTCGGCCCCAAGCCGGCAATGGTCGTTTTCCGTTGGGTTCGACAGGCAGCACGCCGATTCCCCAAGTGGCATATCCCAGGGCGGCTTCTCTCGCGACGTTGGGCTGGGCAGTTGCTGTTTCGCACGACGGGCGCTTCGTCTCCTCTGGCGCGATAGGTTGCTGTAGCATTGGCTGCTCCTTGTAGCTGGTGGCCGCCTGACGACGGTGAGCAGGAGCAGCCAAGCCCAGACTCACCGCACGTCAGGCGACCGCGCTCTGTGCGTGGGAGCGCCACCGAAGCGTCGTCGAGCCACGGCACCACGAGACACGTGCGACACGTCCTCGCGACCGGAGCTGCGCGATAGAGTCGTTGCCTTGGCGCTACTCTCTCTTCGCGAGGGTCGTCGAGGGAGATGTCTGTGATGCCCCGCTTCGGGGGCGTACAGCGTGGAATCACGACCGCACGGGTCGCCGCACAGCGTCAGCGGCGACCACCAGTGGCGGCCGTGCGTGGCGCATTGGTTGCGTCTTCGGTATGGGTCTCTGCTACGGGAGCAAGGTGGGGTGCGGCAGGAGGCACGACGAAGAGATAGTCCTATGTGTTACTTTTCATCGGAAAAGAAGAACACGAGATTGGGCGAACTCACAGCGACCACCCTCAGTTCGTGGGCGTGATGTGCCCGTGTCGCTTCCCCGAGGGGCTGGCGGAGTCCTCCACGAGAGTTGCCGCAGATCGCGGCGAGGCTCTGGATCGGGAACTTCGGGGTCCCTCATTCTTCCGGCTGCCACAGTCCCCCATGATGTGTCTGCAGCCACTCGATGACTTCCGCGCGCAGGCCCTCGACCGCCTCGATCAACTCGGTCACCTCTCCGGACATGATCTCGCCCACGCGATCGTACTCTGATGTATTCCGCTTGGCCCGACAGGTGTTCAGGTATTCACCCAGGTTAGTGAAGCCCTCCCCGAGCACAAGCGGCAGTGCCTCAAAGACAGTAACATGTCGACCCGCACCCACAGTCCGATAGCCCGCAGAGCGCAGCACCAGGTCCGCAAGGGCACGCGCTGCGTCGTATGCAGCACAGAAGCGACGGTCCACTGAGATCGCCTCGACCCGCGCGTCCGCGAGGCCCGCATCTACAATGCGCAGGAGGTCAGCGACCTCCTGGGCTGAGGTATCATGCCTTCTGAGGCGCCCCTTCCGCGCCATCTCACTCAAGTTCACTCGCGTCACCCACGATGAAAAGCTTCGGTCCACGTGCTACATTACCGATGAAGTGATCGCTTTGAGCCAGCCGCTCAGCCCACTCCTGCGGCGATATGGTCACCGGATTCACCTCTCGGCCCAGGGCGCTCCCGATCTTCGAGACCAGTGGCGCCACGTCCCGCAGGCCCACCTGCCCGATGACCATCAGGTCCACATCGCTCTCCTCGGTCGCGTCCCCCGCGGCCAGTGAGCCGAAAACGAAGGCCACCTCGATCCTGTCCCCGAGCGGCTCCAGAGCGACCCTGATTACGTCGGCAAGCCCCACGGTCTTACGGACGATGCTCTCCAGGTCGGGGAACAGCGGCGATGCCTCGTTGGCCCCGTAGTAGACACGGCGACCGTCCTGCCTGCGCGTGACCAGCCCCGCGTCCTCGAGGTTCTGCAGCTCGCGCTGCACCGCGCTCTGGTTCACGCCCGCAGCCTGCGTGATCTCCTGCTGGTAGAACTCCCGGTCCGGGTGCGCATAGAGCAGCCCGAGGATCGCTGTGCGCGTCCTCCCGAACAGCCGCTGAGCCGCACCGTCTCCCTGTCGTGTCGTCTCCATGGCAGCCGGAGTATACCACAAATTGTGGTCTATTGACCACTGATAGTGGTTATACAAATGAGACGGGCCACTCTACAGTCTCGCCTGTTCGTCGCTCCGGGACGACGCAGCCTCGCTTCTGCAGCTCATTGTGCTGCTGCACCTGCGGGTGGGCGGGGGCGCGGGCGCACCATAGAAGAGGGCGCGGCCGGAGTTCCGGCCGCGCCCATGGGTCGTTCAGTGACGTGTGCGCTCAGTTGCTGCCGATGAAGTCGTCCAGTTCATGGACCATGCCAGAGTTGATGCTTACCGCCTGGTTCGCCGGGGCGAAGGTGTAGCCGGCGAGCGCAGGTGTTACCGTGTAGGGCAGTCCGCCCCACTGGTAGATCAGGTACTCACCGTTGCCATCGGTGGCTGCGCTCCGATCGCCCACCCCAACGTTCACGTTCGGCAGAGGCGTTCCGGCCGCGGTCAACACAAAGCCATGCACCGCGCCCTGGTCGGGCGGCGTGCCGGGCAGTGACTGCAACTGGAAGTTGACCGTCACGTTGCTGCCGGCGACGCTCAGCGGCTTGGCGGTCTGGTCGCCGGGCGCAGCGTTGTACAGCAGGCCGTCGGCGTTGATGGTGTAGCTACCGGGCGCAACCCGGAAGCTGTAGTTGCCGTCAGCGTCGGTCCGCGTCCAGTGGTCGGTGCCGCTGATCCACACCGGCACGCCCTCGAGGGGCTGGCCGTTGAGCGCCGGGGTGACGTGGTAGCGGGTGACCGTGCCCGAAACCAGCGGCGGGCCGGGTACAACGACGCTACCTGCCGCCACAGCGTCCGTGTCGCAGCCGTCGTTGTTGGTGGCCACGACTGCAAAGCTGTACGTGGCATCGGCGTCCGTGGTATTGGCCGGGATGGCGTAGGTCGCCTGCCAGGCACCGTTGGTCTGCGTCATCGCCACCTGCTGGGTGGAGCTATCGGGTCGGGTCACTACGACCGTCGCACTGGCCACACCGCGCGGATCGGTGATCTGCGCGCTGACTGTGGCCGTGCCGCCCGATGCGCTCATCGGGTCTGGATCGGTGGTCAGAGTCGGCTCAGCGATCTGCGGCACCACACAGATCACCGTTACCGTCGCAGAGCCCGAAACGCCGGACTCAGTCTCGGTGGCGATGACATCACCTGTGCCGATGATCTCGCCGGTCACACTGCTGTTCTGCTCCACGGAGATGTTGCTGTTGCTGGTGGACCAGTCGAAGCCGGGCACAAGCACGGTTTCGTTGTCCGCGTTGAGCGCGGTCGCCGTCGCCTGCGCCGTGCCGCCGACGCCTATCGATGCCGGCGTGACCGTCACCTGTACCTCGGTCACCGTCGAACCCAGCGAGAGGTCGATCGGGTCGCCGGCCTGCCCGGTGAGCGGGTAGGCCGTCCCGTTGGCCGGGATCACGATGTGCATCGTCCCCGTCGCCTGAGCGACCTCGCCGTTGGTTGCCGTTGCGTTCGGGTAGGCGTTCGCGGTGAGAACCGCGTCACTCGAGGCGCTAACGCCCTCATAGGTCTTCTGGACCGTCCACGGGGCGGCCGTCGGGCGCTGGATGCTGTCGCTGACAAGCACCTCGTCGGTCGCCGGGTCTACGATCTCAACATCAA
>LSQX01374039.1_pt1 | contig 12801 bp, 14 predicted proteins | sample 654561 | NCBI WGS metagenome assembly LSQX01 (sample SAMN04489861, study PRJNA283612) | anaerobic digester metagenome | isolation source: 4 biogas reactors fed with cattle manure at either 37C or 55C with and... | place: Denmark: Kongens Lyngby | collected 2014 | reverse complement strand
GGCAGGGGCTTGCTCCTGCCGAAAACCATTTATCGTATTTTGTGACAATATGTACAGATAATCGCAGGGAAATATTATCTCATATATATGTAGGGCAGGAGCAAGCTCCTGCCCTACATTGTCCGATATAATTTGTGCATTTAAATCCTTCAAAACACCCGATAGATGCCTTATACTCACTCAATGCACAATCTCTCGACACTGACTGTTTTGCCTGTATTGTTATCAATCTCAAACATGCATCCGCAAAGCATACATGGTATATCCGGCACATCAAAGCGGGCCGGCATGCCTGTTTTCTGCCATTCAATTGTGGTTTCGGGGTTAATGCCTATAACAGAGTTTTTTGGGCCCGTCATGCCTATGTCCGTAATATATCCCGTGCCTTTGGGCAAAACCTGCTCATCCGCAGTCAGAACATGTGTATGAGTGCCGAACACGGCTGAAACTCTGCCGTCAAGATAAAAACCTATCGCCCTTTTTTCTCCCGTTGCTTCGGCATGGAAATCGACTATTTTAATTCTGCATTCTTCAATGCTTTTAAGCGCATCATCTATTGCGGTGAAGGGGTTCTCGCCCCCTTCGATAAAAACACTGCCCATGAGGTTAATAATGCCCACACGCACGCTGCCCATGTCGACAATGCCGTATCCCCTGCCGGGGTTGGTATGATACATATTGACCGGCCTGATAATATCCTGCCTTTCATCCAAATAATCATAGATTTCCCGCCGCCTATAGACATGATTGCCAGTTGTAATAAAGTCCACTCCGCTGTCAAAAAGGTGCTGGGCTGATGAGGGCGTTATCCCGTTGCCCGCTGCGGAATTTTCACCGTTGCAGATACACAGGTCGATTTTTTTGAGCTTTTTTATTGCAGATAAATGACTGCGAAGAAACTCGCATCCCTGTGTTCCGACTACATCGCCTATTGCAAAAATATTCATATTTATTTCCAATCTATCTTAATCTTTGCCCTTATATTTTTATTATATCACAATGTACCGGAAGAATATACAATTATTATCAGTAGCAGCCCCCCTCCGAATGCTCGGCGGGGGGCAAGTTCAATGCTTATACTCTGAGCTTAAAGTTTTTTATCTCAAACGGATTGATTCTAAACAAAAGCTTGTTGCCTGCATGCTCAATCGGGACATCGTTGCGCTCAAGCAGGTCACATTCGGCGGCCGATTTGATTTCGGAGAAGAAATCAAGTGTTACATCAGCGGCTCTGCCTGTTTTTTCAACCATGCGCACAATATAGGCATCCTCATCCTCACACTTTTTGACGGCCTCAAGAGTAACATTGACGGCGTTGAGGCTGATAAACGAATTTGTTTTTGCCCCTGCTGTGCTTGCAGTTAGCTCAACTGTCTTCAAGGGGTTGTTCAGCTCAAGGCCTCTTGTGAGTGTTTTTGCATCCTGCCATTTATTCTTATGGGGATAGATTGAATAGGTAAAATAATGGTCGCCGAGGTCGGATTCCGGGTCCGGGTTAAGGGGACCTTTTAACAGCGTAACCATCATCCTCTGCTTATCAACTTCAAAGCCGTATTTGCAATCGTTAAGAATACTCACACCGTAGTCACTGTCCGACATATCTATGAAGTTGTGTGCGCTGACCTCAAACTTTGCCTTGTCGTAGGGATTATACCTGTAATTCGAGCTTTCAATTGTGGCGTAGGCAATATCTCTTGTGAATTTTTTGGCATTGATTTTAACATCAAAGCCCACCTTGAGGAGCTTCTGCCTCTCAACCCAGTTGATGTATGTATCAAAATCTATGCGGTCAAGGTCGTTATATATAATGATGTTCTGCCTGATTTTTGATTTCAATATTATTTTAGAAATCGTTATGCTTGTGAATACATCCCCCTGCACGATTCTCTCAATAACACCTGCCGAGGTCTCAAACTCCCTGTCAACATAGGTTGCGACAATATCCCAAGCCTCATAATTGCCGGGGATATCCTCATAAAGTCTGAATACATTGCCCTTGCCGTTAAGGATTTCACGACTGCTGGTTTTATCAAAGATTGAAACGAGCTCGGCCTGATTGTTGAGGACAAGCCTGAACCTTGAATTCTCAATCGAACTACCGACTCTTTCCCTCTCTTTCGGCTCGCAAGCGGGTTTTGTATAGTAAACCTTATAGCCGACGGCCGGCACATCCTTTGCAATGAATACGAGCACCCTTTCGCCGTTGAGCTTTGTGTAGCTTTGAGTGGCAACCCTTTCACCGTTTTCGTCAAAAACATCTACATTTAGGTGCGGAAGCTCAACCTTTGAGGTTGCGCTCACTGCAAGAGAATTGAAAACAGCAAATGGCTTGCCGTTGGCGGCATTCGCACAGATTTGCTCTGCAATAATGCTCAGAGCCTTCTTATGCAGGGGCTCGGCAATGGCAAGAATCTTGTGATATTGCATTAACAAGTCACCGAAAACCTCCGTGATATGTGAGCCCGGCAACGAATCATGGAACTGGTTAGTGAGTATTCTTTTCCATGCTTTATTAAGCTCCTCAAGAGGATAATCATAGCCGTAAAGGGAGGCGACAGAGCTGAAAATCTCAGTCTCTCTCATAAGGTTTTCACAATAGCGGTTGAGTTTTTTGAGCATTGCCTTTGTTGTGTAAACTCCCCTGTGAGCCTCGAGATATAATTCATCCTTCCATGTGACTATGTTGTCGTCAGTTGCCTTCACCTTCATGCGGGCAAGGGAATCCTCAATTTTGCTGGGTGCTGTTTCGGGCAGTCCAGGGAATTTGCGGTACCTTTTGACATATTCGAGCATTTCTGTGTCAACTCCGCCGCCGCCGTCGCCCCAGCCATAGCAGTACATTGACTCACCTATAGCAATTTTATCGGTATATTTATCCCAGTTCATCCTCAATGAATCGGCCTCCATCGAGCCGATAAAATGTGTGGGCGGAACGATTGAGAATACCCTTGAGCCGTCCGGTCCCTCCCACCAGAAGGAATTATACTGCCAGGGGTTCGTGTCGTTCCAGATGCCCATTTTATGAGTGACAAAATACTCTATGCCGCACTTCTTCATAATTTGCGGCATTGCATAGCTGTTGCCAAAAACATCGGGAAGCCAGCAGGTTTTCGGAGTTACGCCGAAGGTCTTTTCGGCATAGCGTATACCGTGCAGGAACTGCCTGACAAATGACTCGCCCGAAATCAAATTGCAGTCCGGCTCTACCCACATGCCGCCGATATACTCCCAACGACCCTGAGTAATGCGCTCTTTGACCTGCTCGAAAAGCTCGGGATAGTTCTTCTCCATTTCAATATACGTGATTGCCTGGCTCTGAGAAAAGATGAAATCGGGGTACTGCTCCATGAGGCGCAGCATTGTTGCATGAGTTCTGCCCAGCTTTCTGACAAACTCCTTATATGCCCACATAAATACTAAATCGAGGTGAGAGTTGCCCACAAGCGCAAGCCTGCCGATTGATGCATAGTTCGGGTTATTATAAACCTTTTCATATAGGATATCCTTGCATTTCCTTAACCCTGCCTTGAATTTTTCGATATCATCGAGGTTAAAGTCGACATACCCTAGGGCATCCTTCAAGCTGCTCCTGATAATCTCCGAGAATGCCTTGTCAAAAACAGGCATAAACAAGGCGTTATAAACTGCCTTGATATCCCAGTATATATCTTCAATTTCCTTGTCTATTGTTGAAATGAAGGTACATTCTATGGTTTTGACTTTTGATTCATTCGAGTGCCATACAAAATAAGACTCGACATCAATATCAAAATGCTCACCGCCCTGCGCACATTCGGTGAGAAGAACGGAGTTGCGGAACGGATCCATGCCCTGATACGGCACACCGTTGAGTGAAACAAGTGAGTCGCCGCCGAAATAAATATTGAGAGTAACCCTTTTGCCCTTGAAGCGCTCGGGAATATCAACAGAATTCTTGAAGAAGGCACTCAAGCCTTCGCCACCCCAATGCCCGCCGACATCGACCTCCTTCCAGCCTTCATAGAGGTATTCATATTCGCCCACATCCTTAAAGATGCATTCACGCATCCTCCAGGGCTTGAGCATTTCAACATCGGTATAAATCTTTTTTCGCAGTTGCTTTAGCTTGATTGCAACAAGCTCATCAAATGAAAAAATCCCTCTTTGTTTGGTTTTAACCGTCCAGCGCCAGGTGTTGACATGCTCCTCCATAGCCTCAATAGAGGAAACGGCGTCTTTGCTCTTTTTTTCGTCCATAATATATCCCTTTCTTAAAAAGACAAAATATTTATTTCATGGATTATTATACCATCAGCTCGGTCTTATTTCAATACAAAAGCGTTTGCAAAGCAAAGGCACTTCACAAAAAAGTGAAGTGCCCGAGGTCTTTTAAGTTAGAAATCCTGCATATTCTTTCTGAACGGGTTTATTTTTTTGACTCTGCTGTTGACAATGCTGCCGCAGCTCAAGCAGATAATGTGTTCAATGCTGCTGGTTTTAAACAGGCTTTTTGCTCTGGTAATTGCCGCATAGCCGTTTTGATATCCGTGTGCAAATTGAGTCCCGCCGCAGAAGGGGCATTTTGAAATATTAATCTCTCTTCTTTCATCAATCATCCCTTACACCCCCTAGTAAACATATTATATTTCCTCTACTGTTCTATTATCCAACTCATCTTGGGAGAGTTTGACTTCTATGCTTTTTTTATCGGTTTTTTTCTTCTTTTCAAAAACCGCATAAACAATGAAGAAAACTCCGCATTCAAGCATAGGCAGTGCGAAGCGCGGGTCCTGTGCCGGCACAACAAGCATCATAAGAGCCGTGTTTATTGCAATGGGCAAAATAGCTATTATTTCTTTAAGCCTGCGTTTATATATCATTAATGCAGTGCTGCATAATAAGACAATATCTTTTTTACTATTTTACATTCTTTTTCAGAAAATGTCAATATTTTTCCTCTAAAGGATTTGATATCGAAATTAGTAAAATAATTATTGACAAACGATAAAATTGGTGATAACATAATGAAGGAGGCGATATTATGTGGAATTCTAGAAAATCAATTATACTTTCGCTAGTTGCTACTATAATTCTTGCAGCTATTTTCTCAGTTTTGATTTTTACGGCACCGGCTTTTTTTAAATGGTGTTATTCTTTTCTTGATAACAACATTAAGTATTACAGCGTACTAGTCAAAACATTTTACGCCTGCTGTATCCCTGCTGCCTGCACACTCACGGCAATAATAAAGCTCCTGATAAACCTTAAAAGAGATGAGGTTTTTATTTGGCAGAATGTATGGCTTCTGAGAGCTTTGTCATGGTGCTGTTTTTCAGTTGTGCCGATTACTTTTGCTGCGGGATTCTATTTTTTTTCACTTTATTTCATCAGTGTTGCGGCAGCTTTTGTTGCGCTTATACTGAGAGTGCTCAAAAATATTATGGCTGCGGCAACGCAGATTAAGCAGGAGAATGAACTCACTATTTAGGAAAGGCGGCGGAAGAATACATGGCAATAATTATTAATCTCGATGTTATGTTGGCTAAACGCAAAATGTCTTCCGGTGAGCTGGCTAAAAAAATCAGCATAACCCAGGCTAACCTTTCCATACTCAAAACGGGCAAAGCAAGGGCAATTAGATTTTCAACACTTGAGAGCATTTGCAAAGAATTAAACTGTCAACCGGGAGATATTCTNNGCACCGCCTGTTCCCGCCACAAACCGTGACCTTGCATTTGCAATTCTGACTGCAATATGGTCGGTTATTGCCGTTTCCTTTACACTTTTCGGCGGTTGGAAGCTGGGTTTTACGATTTCATATGTTCTGTTTTTTGTGCTGTCAACAACTTATTTCGAACCTGTAAAAAGCAAGCCTTCGTTTTTCACATATTTTTACGGTGCGGCTGCATTGGCGATATCATGTGTTTCAACCTTTCACGATGATGAGTTTATTATTTTTGGCTCATTTTTATCGGTTGTTACCCTGACTGCACTATACTTCAACGGCCTGTGCGGCAATGCACGGTATTGGCAGGGCAGCTACATGATGCTTCTTGATATCATCAGAACTGTGTTTTATATCCCGTTCAAATACCTTTCCCGTTCTTTTGTGTCCTTATTTAACGGTGAAAGTGAAAACAGCAATGGCAGAAAAAGGTTTGTAAAAATTTGTATCGGTCTTGCAACCGCAGTGCCCGTTTTATGCGTCGTTCTGCCGTTGCTGGCACGCTCAGATGTCGCTTTTGAAAACCTTGTTTCAAAAGTGTTTGAAAACATCGGAGAATATATAATGCAGTTGATAATCGGGCTAATAATTTCACCGCTATTTGTATCGCTTCTTTTTGCACTCAATAAAAAGCTTGATAAAAAGAAGGAGCAGGTTTCGTCACAGAAAAAAAGCTTTCAATTCGTTGACGGCACGATAGCAAACTCATTCCTGGCGGCAATCTCACTGGCTTATCTCATATATCTCTTTTCACAGCTGGCATATTTCTTCAGTGCTTTTTCAGGAATCCTGCCCGAAAACTATTCCTTCACCCCCGCAGAGTATGCGAGAAGAGGCTTTTTTGAAATGGGAGCAATTGCAGCGATTAATCTATTGATTCTCTTTGCCGTTTTAGTTCTCACAAAGCGTAAAAGCCGAAAAATCACAGGGTTGACAAAGGCTCTGAGCCTATTCCTCTGCATTTTTACACTCTTGTTAATTTCAACCGCAGCTTCAAAGATGGTGCTATATATAGGCTACTTTGGCATGACAAGGCTCAGAATTCTGACAAGTGCCTTTATGGCTGTTCTTTTTGTGACCTTCATTACAGTAATTATCAGGATATTCGCCGTTAAATTCCCATATATGAAGGCTGTTGCAGTTTTTGCCTGCATTGTGCTTGCAGTTGTTGCGTTTGCGGATATTGACACAACCGTTGCAAGATACAACACCTGGGCGTATCAGACGGGCAGATTAAGCACTATTGATATTGATACCCTCTCGGAGCTTTCCAATGCATCGGTTCCCTACCTCTATGATTTACTTGATGATGAGGATGCAGAAGTACGCCGGTGCGCAAGTGCGGCTCTGATTGAGAAATTCTATGAGTATTTTGATTATAAAGACATCAATAATGACGGCATTGTTGATGTTGACAGCGAATTTATACGCAGGCACAGCAAAGACTTCCGCAGTTACAATGTAGACTGTGAAAGAGCCGAAAAAATACTGTGGTCTTTGAAAGAAAGTATCCCCGTTAAGGGTTTTGAAGAATATTGGGATGAGTTCTATTATCTTCATTGATTGAGAATAAACTATGGTGCAAGCAAAGCTTTAATACGAATTTAAAAACCCTCCCGAAAAAAACTAAAAACCGCCGAATTCCTTATATACAAAGGCTTTCGGCGATTTTCTTTTTGGCAGCGGAATAGGGATTCGAACCCCAACAAACAGAGTCAGAGTCTGTCGTGCTACCGTTACACTATTCCGCTAAATTATCCGTGCAAGATGTTATTATACACACATTTCAAAAAAAGTCAACATTTTTATATGAATTAAAAGTCAACATTTTAATATGAATTGCTATGAGTTTTTTAGCCTCCCGCTGTAAAGATTTGAAAAAACGCTTTACTTTATCGTGCTATCATGTTATCATATTATCACATTTGATTAGAGGAGGAAAAATTGTGAAAAGTCTAAAAAAACTTGTAGCCATTGCCCTTTCGGTTTTACTTATTGCAGCTTTATTTGCGGGTTGCGGCGGGAACAATAATGACAATACTACAGAAGCTACTCAAACAGGTTCACAAAAAACAGTGTTAAAGCTCGGGTTTGACGCCAGCTTCCCTCCAATGGGCTTCAAGGATAACAGCGGCAACTATGTCGGCTTTGACTTTGATGTTGCCAAAGAGGTTTGCAAGCTCATTGACTGTGAGCTTGAGCTTGTGCCAATCGACTGGGATTCAAAGGATTCAGAGCTTTCAGCAGGTAACATTGACATGATTTGGAATGGCTTTACAATGCATGTGGATACCCGTGATGATGACTACACCTGGACACTGGCATATATGAACAACGCTCAGGTTGTTTGCGTCGCCGCCGATTCGGATATTTCAAAGATTTCCGACCTCGCAGGTAAGGTTGTAGGCGCACAGAAGGATTCGAGCGGACTTGCGGCAGCTCAGGCCAACACGGAAATTAAGGATAAGGCTTCAAGCATTGAGCAGTTTGCAGATTATGACACCGCACTCATGAACCTTGAAGCAGGCGCAGTTGACGCTGTTGTCATTGACCAGGTAGTCATTAATTATAAGATTTCGCAGGGCAATGATAAATTTAAGGTCCTTGACGAAAAGCTGGCAGGCGAGGAATACGGCGTAGCCTTCTTAAAGGGCAACACAGAGCTTCGTGACAAGGTTCAGAATGCTCTTAACACCCTTGCAGATAATGGAAAGCTTGCCGAGATTTCAACTGAATGGTTCGGCTCCGATATTACCACGGTAGGTAAATAACCTAATGGTCTAACAGATTATTTTAGGGGCAATCTTTTGATTGCCCCAATTTTTTGAGGGATATACTATGCTGTTTCAACCGATTCTTCTGGCATTTAATTTTCAGGCAACACTCGAGCAGCTTTCAGCCTCATTCGTCAATACGCTGATGATTTTTGTGTTAACAATCATCTTTTCTTTGCCGTTGGGGTTAGTAGTTGCTTTTTGCAGAATGTCTAAAATCAAGCCTTTGCAGTTGCTGACAAAGCTCTACATTTCAATCATGCGTGGCACCCCGCTTATGCTGCAGCTCGTCGTTGTCTTTTTTGCCCCGTATTATGTTTTCGGGATAAAGCTTTCAAATGATTACCGCTTTTGGGCTGTCATAATAGGTTTTTCAATAAACTATGCGGCATACTTTGCCGAGATATACAGGGGCGGAATTGAGTCAATGCCGAGAGGTCAATATGAGGCGTCGGATGTTTTGGGGTTTTCAAAGCTGCAAACATTTTTTAGAATTATTTTCCCCCAGGTTATCAAGAACATTTTGCCGGCTGTTACAAATGAGGTTATAACTCTAGTTAAGGACACCTCGCTTGCCTTCTCGATTGCATATATAGAAATGTTCACTACCGCAAAGCAGCTTGTCGCAACACAATCAACAATTGCTCCGCTGTTTGTTGCGGGAGCGTTCTACTACGTTATGAACTTTGTTGTGGCTTATATTATGGAACGGTTTGAGAAAAAGCTCAGCTACTATCATTAAGGGAGGATACAATGAAGATTCTATCTGTAAAAAACCTTCAGAAAAGCTTTGACGAATTAGATGTAATTAAAGATATCTCCCTTGATGTTGAGGAGGGCCAGGTGGTTGCCGTTATCGGCCCTTCGGGCAGCGGCAAATCCACCTTTCTGCGCTGCATCAATCAGCTTGAAAGGGTTGACGGCGGTATGATTAGCATCTGTGGGCAGGATATGATTAAAGACTATAAAAACGGCAAACCTGTATATGCTCCACCGGCAGAGCTTAAAAATATTAAGCAGCAGATAGGGCTTATTTTTCAAAACTTTAACCTTTTTCCACACTTTTCGGTTTTGAGAAACATTGCTGAGGCTCCAATGGTTGTGCTGGGTCAGAGCCGTAAAGAGGCTCAAGAGAATGCGAGAAGGCTCCTTGAGAAAATGGGCCTTTCCGATAAGGAAGACGCCTACCCCTGCCAGCTTTCGGGCGGGCAGCAGCAAAGAGTTTCAATTGCCAGGGCTTTGGCACTCAACCCTAAGGTTCTGTTTTTTGACGAGCCGACCTCCGCTCTGGATCCTGAGCTTACGGGAGAAATATTAAAGGTTATCCGTGGGCTTGCCGCCGAAAAAATGACAATGGTTATAGTCACTCACGAAATGTCTTTTGCCCGTGATGTTGCCGACTATGTTATTTTTATGGACGGCGGTGTCATTGTTGAGCAGGGCAACCCGCAGGAGGTTATAAGTAACCCTAAATCAGAAAGAACAAGAGCCTTCCTCAACAGGTTTGAGGGGTAACATAAAAAAGGAAAGGGGCGTGTCTGTCTTTAGACACGCCCCAAATTCTATTCTCCGTCACTCATTCGGTAGCCCACTCCGACCTCAGTGATAATATAAACAGGCTCTGCCGGGTTTTCCTCAATCTTTCTGCGAATGTTTGCCATGTTGACCCGGAGTATTTGATTTTCGCATTTTGCATGCGGCCCCCATAGTGTTTTGATAATAAAACTATATGTCAGCACACGGCCTGCATGTTTGCTCAAAAGAGCAACGATTTTATATTCGTTTTGCGTCAGATGAACTTCCTTATTGCCGACCCAGACTCTGCGCTTATCAAAATCAACAGTAAGGTTATGTACACTAAAAACTCCGTCCTGCGAAAGGGTTGTACTCGCCGCATTGTTTGCATGACGAATTGCCGTACGAATTCTTGCAAGCAGTTCTGCGCTGCCGAAAGGCTTTGTTATGTAATCGTCAGCTCCTAGGTCAAATGCCTCTACCTTATCCTTCTCATGGTACCTTGCCGAAACAACAATTATAGGAATCTGCGACCATTTCCTGACGGATTTAATAATTTCTGTCCCGTTAATATCGGGCAGACACAGGTCAAGAATAATCACTTCAGGGCAATAGGACGCTATCATCTCCAAGGCGCTCTTGCCATCCTTTGCGGCAATTGCGTTATAATTGTTTGCGCTGAGCATAGAACAGATAAAATTACTTATACTTATTTCATCTTCAACTATAAGTATAGTCGGCCTGTTGCTCATATTTCTCCTCCCCCTTAAATGGCAACCTGAAACGGAAGGTAGCACCTCCGTTCTTTCTATTCTCCGCCTCCATTGTGCCGCCATGCGCTTTAATAATTGACATACATACAGAAAGCCCTATTCCGAAACTTTTTTCAATGTTGTTATCGATTTCATCCTTTTTGTGACGAATTTTGTTTTCGAACAACCTTGAAAAAACATCAGCCGATATCCCTCCTCCGTTATCCAAAACCTCGAAGACGGCATAATCGTCCTCCCGTGACACCGTTACAGTTATAATGTCACTGCCGCCTGAATGCTTAATAACATTTTCAAGAAGATTAATCAAAACCTGTTCAATGAGAATTGCGTCCATAGGGACAAGCAGTAGCTCCTGAGGCACTTTGACAGTTACAGCCTGGCTTGGAAATCTTTTTTTGAATATCCGAACTGCCTCACTAACTATTTCTTCAACCGCTTCACACTTCTTGCTGACCTTGGCATCCTTTGAATCAATCCTTGTTACGGAAAGAATGTTTTCAATCATTCTTATCAGCCAAAGTGATTCATCATTGACATTTTTGAGCAGACTTATCATTTGCTCCTTGCTCAAGGTATCGAAATTCTCGAGCACGGTAGAGTTCGCCCCGAGAATTGAAGTTAAAGGGGTTCGCAAATCATGCGATATGGAAAGCAGGAAATCGCTTTTAATCCTCTCTCTTTCTGTCCAGGCATGGATTTTTTCTTTCTCTCTCATCTGGTTTGTCAAATTGCAGGTTATGATTGAAACTGATATAATACACACAAATGGAAAATAATTATTGAGTGACAACATATTGTATTGGGTCATTGAGAACTCATAGTAAAAAATATTAATAGCAACAGCGCTCAAAACTGAAGAAAAGGCACCGTAAAAATACCCGTGCGTCAACCGTGAAATGAGAACCACTGACAGAACAAAAAGCGAGGTAACAAAAACGATATTTTCGTTATTATAAATTAGAATAAAGCCCACTACCAGTGTGACCGTTTCCAGAAAAGTCATGATTAATAAATCTTTGAGCGAAAAAGGAAACAAGTCTTTGAGTGTTTTAATATTTTTATATCTCATATGAAAGTCACCGTCCAAAAAGGCACTTCCTCTTAAGTCAGTATCTCTATATTTTTTTCATTATATCACAAAAAAAATAAATTGCACAGCAAAAATAATAATATTAAGGCATTATTACAAATTTACTGTCGGAACAAGAGCGAATCAAATGATCCTTGTAATACTGACGAAAAAAATGCTGCTGCAGGTTATGAATCTGCAGCAGCTTAACTTATTTGGATTATTTTGAGAGGTATTCTTCGGCTTTTATTATGTTATCTTCCTTGCCGATTGCGACAATCGTGTCGTTTTCGTTGAATACAAATTCGGGCTTAATTTCAGTCGTGATAATTCCTTCGCGTTCAATTGCAATAATGTTCAGCCCGAACTTCTGGCGGAGGTTAAGCTTCATAACATCCATACCGGCGTAATACTTGGTAACCTTCAGCTCCGCAATCTGGATATCGTAACCGAGAGGGATATATTCTAAAACACTCCTTGAAACAAGTTTTTTTGCAAGTCTGACCGCCGAATCATGCTCAGGATAGACAACGTTTGCTCCGATTTTTTCAAGAACCTTACCCTGCTCATAGCTAATTGCCTTTGCAATCACATTGGGCACTCCGAGGCTCACGACATTAAGTGTTGTCAGAATACTGACATCAATTTTTTCACCTATACAGACTATTACCGTATCACAGTTGTGAATACCAGCTTCCTCAAGAGTTTCTTTGCTCAGATCCTTTGCGACAAAGGCGCTCTCTGTGTAACGCCTTACATCACGGATTTTTGCCTCATTGTTATCTATTACAAGAACATCCTTGCCGGCCTCTGCAAGTGTCCTTGCAAGTGCCAGCCCGAATCTTCCGAGACCAATAACTCCGTACGAAGCAGTTTTTTTGATTCTCATATTAATTCTCCTTAGCCAATTGCAATATTTTCTTCCGAATAGCTGACATTAGCGTCCGGTTTGAAAATCCAAAGTGA
>LSQX01308234.1_pt1 | contig 12802 bp, 7 predicted proteins | sample 654561 | NCBI WGS metagenome assembly LSQX01 (sample SAMN04489861, study PRJNA283612) | anaerobic digester metagenome | isolation source: 4 biogas reactors fed with cattle manure at either 37C or 55C with and... | place: Denmark: Kongens Lyngby | collected 2014 | reverse complement strand
ACAAGGCTCTTTCCAATGCGGGCACATGGTTTATCGGACGGCTACAGACGGAAAGGGACAAAGAGAGAGTCTTAGCCGGTTTAGAAGGAGCACTTGCCGGAGGCAAATTTGACCGCCAGCACACAGGGCGGATTTTGGCGGGACTTGGACAGCGCATCTTTTATCTTCATAGCGTGCATGAAGATGAGCCTGTTATTTTCAGCACCAGGTGGGTCCTTTCCTATTTGGCGGGCCCCCTGACAAGAGAGCAAATATCAGCATTGTCATCCAAGCGCCTGATGAGCAAAACAGCAGAGGATGCCCCTGCTTTCGTAACTCGAGAGCCGGTCGCAAAAGAAGCGAAACCAACTGATGCTTTGAATTTAGCTGCCCCCGTCCTCGATCCGAAAATACAACAAGTATATCTTCCCGTGGACTACGGAGTCACAGATAATGTAACATATGTGCCTTCTGTAATTGGCGTGGCCGACGTGCTTTATGATAACGCCAAGCACCAAGTTGCAGCCTCCAAGAGTTACACACTGGTCGCACCGCTTCACGACGGACCGGTAGCACTTGATTGGAGAGAAGCTAAGTCAATAGAACTGGATCTGCGTGATCTTGATGCAGAGCCTGTAAGAGGCGCCTCTTTTGCCAATTATCCTAACGCTGCCGCCAACGCCCGCAGCTATGACAGCTGGAAGAAGCTTTTTGCCCAGTTTATTCGCACAGACCTTCAGCTAAAGTTGTTTTCAAGCCCCACACTAAAAGTGGTTTCTGAGGTTGATGAAGATGAACGGGACTTTCGCATACGCCTGCAACACCTAGCCCACGAAAAGCGCGATGAAGCTTTAGATGCCCTCAGAAAGAAATACGCCTCCAAAATAAACACCCTTGAAGATCGCCAAAGACGGGCTAAGCAGGCACTGGAAAAGCAGAGTACCCGGGCAGCCCAAAAGAAAATGGACGCTGCTGTCTCTACCGGTGCTGCAATATTGGGTACACTCTTCGGACGAAAAAGCATGAGCGCAACTTCCATCTCCAGGGTTGGCACTGCTGTTAAAAGCACAACCCGTGCTTTTCAAAGCGGTGAAGGAATTGCTCAGGCTGAAGAAACGCTCCGGTCAGTTGAAGCTCAGCTCGAACAACTGGAGTTGGAACTTCAACAGCAAGTGGAGAAAATATCCGAGAGCTACGACATGTTGGAAGAAAAACTGGAAGAGGTTCAAATCAGAGCTACCAGCGGAAACATTGCCGTGCACTTGGTTGGCCTGGCATGGTGTCCCTCTCCAAAAGGCCAGGGCCTAGCATAGCATCATCCAGTCAAAAGCATGTTTCTTTCAAGTCCTTCTAGGCAGCTATGACGAGAAACCCCCTGTGGAGCAATTGCCTGAACCGCTCCAAGGGGGTCTTTTCCTGCTCCCGCGATCTCAGTGACAGTTGTCAGCAGAGCAACTATCTCTACAACCGTGCCATGTCATAAAACTGCAAGCCCAAATCTTTATTGTTCCATTGCTTATCAGTTCCAATAATTGCACATTCCGTAGCCTTCGCCGAAGCTATTATTAAAGCATCGGGCAGCTGCTTGTGCACCTGCTCAAATTGCTCTTCCGTGATCAAATACATCCTGCCCAGCGTTCTTTCTTCCCTATTTTGCTGAGGATCAATGAAGGCAACACCGCCTCCGTTCCAAGAGTTGGATCTATTACCGAAGTATAGCCTGTGATGAATCACGATAGGCCTGTCCTTTATAGGCTCGCTCTTGTCTGCACAGCCCTTATAATCCTTGTTGTTAAGTTTGCAGAATCCACCCTTAACATAAAAGAGGAAGCGTTCTTTACTTAGATTAGAACCATAACAAGCGTACCACACATACTTATCAGTCATAATTTTCGCCTCCCTTGCATTGTCACCCATTCCAGGGCTGAGCACCAAATTCTACCTTGTCCTCCAGGCGAACCTCTCCGTTCCAAACATAGACATAAGCAGTAGTCTTAGTGTCACCTAACCAAACCTCAGCTGCTTGGCGGTTGTAAAGTCGCCCGTTACCCTCCAGAATATCCAATCGTTCCAAAGTCCCACCGTCAATCTCATAAAGCTCGCCCAGCACTTTTTCCTCTAAGTCCGGTATGATACCCGGAAAAATGCCCAGGTGAAACAGAGCATATCCCGGCAAAACAGCCTGGCCTAAATATTTTTGCTCCTTTAGGTATCGGTCGTGGTTAGAGCGATCTTTCATCAAGGTTCCATATACAAATACCCTCATCAATTCAACTCCCCCCAAAATATCTAGTTTCTTCTATTCAATATCTCCACCACACTGTCTCTGATCTGGAAATCGGAGGCAGGAAATGAACCTCTTTCGTCTAAGTTTATAACGGGTCTCTTCACCTGGTTAATAAACACCGAGCAGCAGTTTTTGTCAGCAGCCCCACCTAGTTTGCTCGTAACAAGACCTAACTCAACAAGCCCATTGAGCCTGAATTTCAAAGGGCAGTGGATAATAATCAGTAATGAGCTATAGCGGAGTTGAAGAATATGAACCGCATTCAATTAGGTTGGATTGATTACTCTTCCGAACACCGAAATAAAGTACTGGCGGTGCTGAGCCTCCTTACAGCTCCAGGGGCCGTGGATGAACTGGGTATCGGACAAATCCGTGACGGGTTTGCGGATCTGCTATTCCCCGGCACGTCTACTATACATACCCGGGCGAAGTATTTCTTCCTCATACCTTATCTGTGCATGGAGCTGGAACAGCAGCGCAGCCTTGCGCCGAAGTCTTTCCTTCGGAAGCTTAACGAGATGGAATTGGATCTTATTGAACCCCTGAAAAATAGTGGGGAGACAGGCGTGATTGGAGCCACCGCAGGCAGGGGACTAAAACGGAAGCCTTCCAGCATTTATTGGACTGGACTGCGTACCTTGGGGATTTTTCGCTACCCGCATCTGTCTCTGGAGGACTATGCCCGGACAGTTTGTGCTGTAAATCAGGAACTGGCAGCCCAAAGGGCCCTGGGCCAAGGCACCGGCGATGAGCAGGCTCAAGATGATCTAGATGCTTACCAGAGCCGGGTTCCCGGCGGTTTTTGGCGCTGTCTGCCGCCACCGAAAGACTGGCAAAAACACGTCACCATCCAGCTGACGGCTGAAGAAGCAGCTTATCTCAAAGATCGAATTAATAAGGCACCCTTGACCCGAAATTCCCTCTTGGCCTATCTGACCAACCAAGACCCGGAAAAAATCCGGGCAATTGATCGGATTGAAGATCTGGGGCGGGTATTTCCTTTGCCGGATTCGATTCGTCATGTCTATGATATGGCAATACGTTTCTCCGATTTTATCTATGGCGCAACTTTGCGTTACAATGTGATACTTTCCACCGGAGAAAACAACGCGGCACTCAATCTCTGGGAAGCATGGCGCCAATCGCCTTTCGCCACTCTTGCCTTTGACGAATACAATCCTGATGAAGCTATGGATTTTCTGCGGATAAGCAATTACCGGTTACGTAGATTTCTGAGGCGATGGTGTGAAAGCTATCGGGCCGGCGATATTGAAACCGTGGATGAACTGATTGTGCAGCGCGAGATTGAGATTAAGTCGCGGGATCGGGCTAAACTGCGCAACCCTTCTGTGTACGTCTATCAGGATGGACACGGGATGCGAGGCGGGAAATTGGATTATCGCTATGGCAATGCCAAAGTAATTCTGGCGGATATTTTTGACGGATTGGAGAAAGCCCATGCTAAGACCATCAAGTGACCGACTAGACTACGGTGATTTACTCATACCGCCGCCGGAATATCAGGCAGATTTTGCCTTAGGCACAACCTACAGCCTGGATTTGGAAGCTCTGGTGGGATTCCCCTTGGCTTTGTTTTTGTCCGAGGAAATGAATGAGAGCCTGTTGAATAATCCTCTGGTGGCACTGGAAGGCTTGCGCCGCAGCTCCCAACGGATTGCGGTTTTATGCCAAGGTGGTCAGATCAAAGTACCGCAAAATCGAAATGCCGCCTTCTCCCTCTTAGAAAACAGTGTTTTCGAAGTGGTACTGCCACAGTATCGATCTTTTCATCCCAAGACTTGGCTAGTTCGCTATCAGGATCGGGAAAACCAGCCTCTTTACCGCCTGTTGGTTTTGAGTCGCAACCAAACTTTTGACAGAAGCTGGGACCTGGCAGTCTGTCTGGAAGGAAAACCGGCTGAAACACCGGAGGACGCCGCAGCGGCCACCAAACAAAACCGGCCTTTAATCGCTTTTGTAGAGTATCTGCGGGCTAAAGTCAAAGACCGCAAGAAACGTAATCAAATATCCCAAATGCTAACAGAACTGGTACATATTCGGTTCGACACCAATGACCCGAACTACCCTTCTTTCTCCTTTCTCCCCTTGGGAATTCCTCAATATGAAAAGCAGCCGAATGGACTGTTCGAAACCTACAAAGATCTGCTTGTTATCTCCCCGTTTATCAGCAAGGGTAAGGTGCAGCAGTTGAGTAACCTGGCCCTGTCCAACTCCACTCGCACGTTGATCACCCAACGGAAAGAAATTATGAAACTACCCCCGGAACTGCTGAAGGCATTTGATGTTTATGCCATGAAAGAAGCGGTGGTAGAAGGAGAGGAAGGCCTGAGCGGCGACGACTTAGATTATGAAGCCTATCAAAACCAGGACATCCATGCCAAGTTTTACGCCCGTTCTAAATACGGACAGCACTTGTTTTTCGTTGGTTCAGCCAACTGCTCTGAGCGCGCTTTTGGCGGCAATGTTGAGTTTTTGCTGCAGTTGCGTTATCGTAAACATGGATTTAGGATCCAGCATTTGCTGGACGACTTATTCGGCGCCGATGAAAGAGAGAATCCCTTTGAACAGATCAAGGAACTGCCGGAAGTCGATGCGCCCCAAACCACAGATACTGATTTGCTGGAAAAGGCCATCCGGCAACTGTGCCGCAGCCGTTCTAGAGCCGAGGTGATACCAGAAGGCTGGCAGTATCGGGTAACCATCAAGTTTAGCCGAATTCCACAAGACATAGACTTTACCATTGCTTCCTTAACGGGGCTACAGCCCGTGAAGCTGAAACAGACAACTAGCCTCCCTCTCTTTCCACTGGAGCAGCTAAGTGAGTTTTACCAGGTGACAGCCAGTAAAGAAGGTGCCTCTTTGACCCGGATAATCAAGATCAGAACCATCGGTATCCCCAAAGAACGATACAAAGCAATCTTTAAGTCCGTTATCCGCGATCGCGAAACCTTTATGAAGTACGTGGCCTATCTGCTGTCCGACAGCTGGCTTCTTTCAAGCCTGGAGCAGATGGGAACCGATCGGTTGGGTAAAGGCAAGTGGGCCGCCGGTTGGTTGCAAGGGCCGGTTCTGTACGAAAATATGCTAAAAACTGTGGCCCGGGAACCGGAACGCTTAAATGAGATCGACCGCGTTATAGAGCTAATAGATGACCCGGAAATCATTCCGAACTCCTTTTATCAGTTATATCAGACTTTTACTACGGCAGCAAGGAAAGTGAAAAAAAGTGATTGACCTGGCAGAAAAAGAAAAAGGAGTTTTATCAGGGTTGAAAGACTTTCAGCTGGCAACGGTGAACAGGGTGTACGATTTGTTTCGGCAAGGATTTCATCGAGTGCTGGTGGCTGATGAAGCAGGCTTGGGTAAAACCCTTGTGGCCAAAGGCGTTATTGCAAAAATGGCCAGCTATCATCAAACAAGACCGCAGAAAGACTTGTTTAAGGTGGTCTATGTCTGCTCTAATCAGAACATTGCCGAGCAAAATCTAAGAAAGTTGAAAGTCCATGCAGACGTTAAGGTGGATGGACTTTCAGACACTCGGTTATCGATGCAGCATCTGAAAATCTACGGGCAAATGCACGATCCAAGTATACGGGAAGGCTTCGTGCAGCTTATCCCGTTAACACCGGGCACCTCTTTCTCCATGACAGGCGGTTATGGCAGTGTGCTTGAACGAGCGCTCCTTTATGCCATTTTCCGGCGCATTCTATTCTTTACTCCTTATTTACCACAGCTGGAAGAACTGATGATGGCCCATGCCACCAAGGGCTGGCCAGGTTGGTCGCGTTGGTTTGAGCAACTGGTGGTCGAGGTGGATGAGAAGAGTGGCGGAACTTACTTAGGTCATATGCTGGCCAACGTAACTGCCTGCCTTAAGGCCGATCCGGAGCTGCTGCAGCTGGCTGAAACGGTGTTTACTTCAATTGAGGCCGTTGGTTACCGCAATACGCCAAGGGCAAATTACCTGATTCTGCGCTGGCGCAAAATGATGGCTGAAATCAGTGTGGAGATGATGGATGCTGACCTGGTGATCATGGACGAGTTTCAGCGTTTCCCTGAACTCCTTAGGCTGGACGAAGATAACGAAACGGCTATGCTGGCTCGCCGGTTTTTCAGCCCTGACAAAGACAAAGAGCACCATCCGTACATTCTCCTGCTGTCAGCAACCCCCTATAAACTATATTCCACCCTGGAGGAGATCCAACGAAACCGAAAAGACGAACACTACCAGGAGTTCATGGAGGTAATAGGTTTTCTCTTTGAGCACCAGGCGGACCTGCGCCAAGAGTTCAAGACTGCTTGGACAAACTATTCCACGACATTAAACGAAATCACCGGTGGCGACGCAGCACTCATAGTAGCCCGTAAGCAACGGGCAGAAGAATGTCTGTATGATGGTGTTTGTCGAACTGAGCGCATCAAGGTACCCGGAGCTTCAGAGTTAATTCAGGTGGAAACCGGGCACAGGCCCCTGAAAATCCACGAAGATGATATCCTAGCTTTCGTAGAAATAGACCGAGCGCTTTCGGAGTTAGGATTAAGCGGTGCAGCTTCGGTGGAATACATTAAGTCCGCACCTCTCATCATGTCGTTTATGCAGCACTACAAGCTAAAACAGAATCTGCAAGATAAAATAAAGACAGCGCCGGAGAAACTATCCCTGCTGAAAAGCCGGCGATTGTGGGTAAGCCGGCCTAAGATTGCCGGATACAAAGACCTAAAGGTAAGCCATGCCCGCTACAACAGGTTGAAGGAAGTAGCGCTGCCACCTCAAGCTGAAAAGCTGCTGTGGGTGCCGCCGGCTCTGCCCTATTATCCGCTGGGCGGACCATTTAATAATCAAGAGGGTTTCTCCAAGACATTGGTATTTTCGGCCTGGGAAATGGTTCCGCGGGCTATAGCCACCTTATTGTCCTATGAAGCAGAACGTTTGACCATCGGCAAACTAATTAGAAAAACACCCCGCACCGGACACGAGAGCCGTAGCTATTTTGCCAAAAAGCGTTTTCCGGCACCCAGGATTAGATTTGCCCTTAAAGATAACAAGCCAGAGAACATGAATTATCTTTGTCTTTTGTATCCCTCGGCCTCACTGGCCTCCCTTTACAACCCAATTGACGCCACAAATCGCAGGTTAAGCCTGCCCCAAATTCGAACCGAAATCGGACAAAAACTCAAAGATCAATTAGAGCAAATGAAATCCCGTGTACAGCGGGGAGATCAGCGCCAGGATGACCGCTGGTATTACGTGGTGCCGCTGCTGATGGATCAGGACCATCCAGCTATGAAGGCCTGGTTTCAAGAGCCGGTATTGCGCAACCTCACAGAAACCATAGATGGAGTCGACGAATATGAGGACGACAAAGGGATTCTTTCCCTGCATCTTCAAGAACTGAAAAGGTTGTATAACGAGCCAGACCTGCTGAACTTGGGCCGGATGCCTGGGGACCTGGTAGAGGTACTGGTTAACATGGCTATGGCATCGCCGGCAGTGTGTGCTCTTAGAATGCTGGATCCGGAGGCTCCTGAAGCCGTGGACTTGGCACTTCAACTGGCAAAAACCGTCGTGGATCGCTTTAACAATCCCGAAGCAATTGCTATAGTAGATTTGTCTTACGGTCAACCGGGAGAAGGGATCTACTGGAAACATGTCCTGCAGTACTGTCTGGACGGAAACCTGCAAGCTGTTTTGGATGAATACTCCCATATGTTGATGGAAGGATATGATTACAGCAAGCAAGATCGGCAAGAGCGCAATCGTGTGCTTACAGCGGACATGATTCGAACCCTCAAGACCCATACTGCCAGTTATATTGTGGATACCTACCAGAATTTCGGTGATCGGGTAAAGAACCCCCACAAAACCAGTCGTAAGGCCCGCCCCATGCGTATGCGTTCCCACTATGCCGTGGGTTTTTATGACACCAGAAGCGAAGGAACAAGCATTCAGCGGAAAGAAAACATCCGGCTAAGCTTTAACTCCCCCTTCCGGCCTTTTGTGCTGGCCACCACCTCTATTGGACAAGAAGGGCTTGATTTTCATTACTACTGTCGCAACATCGTTCATTGGAATCTCCCTTCAAACCCCATCGATCTTGAGCAGCGCGAAGGTCGTATCAACCGTTACAAATGCCATGCCATCCGCCAAAACATCGCCTACAAATATGGGGAAATGCTCTTCCGAAACGACATCTGGCAGGAAATGTTTGACCAAGCCCAGAAAAAAGAAAGCAACTCCAAAACCAGTGAGCTAGTGCCCTTCTGGTGTCTGCCCCAGCAGGGGGATGAATCGCAGCCTTACCAAATTCAACGTATTGTTCCCCTATACCCTCTGAGCAGGGATAGTGCCCGTTACGATCGGCTGATGAAGATTCTCGCCCTCTATCGCTTAAGCTTAGGGCAAGCCAGACAAGAAGAGTTAATCGATCACCTCTTTGAGACCGGATTTGAGGAAATAGGCGACCTGTTTATGAATTTGAGCCCGTACTTTAGAGCCTTGTCATAAGTTCCATACACAAACACCTGTATCAATCCAACTCACCCTCGATAGCCCAGGACTACTCCTGCCCATTCTGCCTAGCTTGTACAACAAACCTGCCGTTTTAACTACTTCAACTTCATCGAGAATGCCAAGGAGGAAATGTCAGCCGTGTTCAAGGACGTGGCGGTGCTAAATGTGGGTTTCGCGGCCGCTTGGTATATCTGCACCCCCTGCACAAAGGATCACGCTCCTAGTAGACAACACCTCTCCCCCGGGTTCTTGGTTAGCCACCCCGAGGTTTAAGTTAAAGCCGCCTATCAAATTTGCCTAAATGGGTAAATATATGAACAGATATCCTGACACCAATTAGGCGTAGAGGAGTTATCTGCTTTGAACACGATGCTACCAACAATCCTGCCGGAGGACGCCGTCCCAGCCATTAGCCAATCCTGCCGGCAGTGTGAACTGTGTAAACAGAGAACAAGGGTTATCTGGGGAGAGGGTAATCCCTCTGCCCCTATTTTTGTCGTTCTTGATAACCCAGGTGCCAGAGAAGATAAAAACGGCCGACCATTTTTATGTGGCACAAGAGAAACCTTGCAACTGGCAGCTCATGAAGCTGGCCTCGATTTAAGTTCACTGTACATAACATACGTCCTAAAGTGCCGACCAAGACGCGCTTACGATAAGCAAACCGCCCGATCCATCTGCATTGGGTATTTATGGCAACAACTAGAATCTGTAAATCCAAAGATCGTACTATGCCTTGGTAATGTTGCCTGTCAGTCCTTTTTTGAAGATCCGGCTGTCGAAGTTAAGCAGCTTAGGGGCAAAGTACACCTAGTAAGGAATTATGAGGTGATCGCATCATATCACCCGTTAGCAGTTAGAAGAAGACCCGTCCTCTACAAATATTTTCTACAAGATTGGAAGCTAGCGGTTAGTCTATTGCAGCGCTAAACGACCATGGAGTGCATTGACATATCATGAAATTGCAGGCCCAAGTAAAATGGGAGCCCTTGAGGACTCCCTTGTTGGCGTTTAGCTATTTGTCACCTGCCGCTTTAAAGATGCTGTTGAAGAGGAAGGGAAGGGTTCCCTGGGCCTGGAAGCGGTACACCAGGTCGGGACTGGCTAAGATAACGCTCCCCTCGCCCGTTTGCACCTCCACAATGGCAGCCTTACCGGACAATTGCTTCTCTGGGTCAGCCAGGTAACCAGAAAGAAGCGGCTCGTCACTAAAGCTGGCAACCACGTTAGCGTTGCTGGCTGGACTGACCAGGAAGGCCGGATTATTCTCAAAGAAGACGGCCTCGTAAGCGTCGTAGCCGTAAGCTACTGGTTGGTTGGGATCCACAATTAGACCCAGGAGGGAACCCGGGGCATTTACACCGCTGAGGTCCGCCAGTTCAACTCCGGCAACCAACCCGTGCTCCACTGGGAAAGCCGAAGCTTCACCCATAGCCAGCAGAGTACCGCCACCTTGTACGAACTTAGCCAGTGCTGCTACCCCTTCGTCACCAAGACCCCCTTGGTATGACGGGGGCATATTGGCCGAACCGGTGTAGATGTTCTCGGGACGCATATCAGGGAGGATTATAATATCGTACTGGTTAAGTTCGCCGGCTTTGACAGCATTGTTATCCAGCCGGTCGAACTGGAAACCATATTGCTCCAAAGCATAACGGGTCCAACCTTCATCCATGGTGTCCACCCAGCCATGGTAGAGGCCGATCTTCGGCTGGGACAGGGTAACAAAGTCGGCTTCAGGTTCGCTGAAAAGGGCGTGGGCCATAAGGTGTAGTGTCTCCACCTGGACCTTAAGCTCTTCATAATCCACACCGCTGACCTTAAAAGTACCGGCTGAGTAGGTAATACCGTCCACGGTAAAGGCTGCTGTCGCCTGCTGGACGCTGACGCCCTGCTCCCAGAGAGCATTAAGAAGCCGCGCTGCATTGTTGTTGCTCTTATGTTCTACCAGATACCCAAGGGCCGATTCTCCACCGTTAAGACTACCGGACAGGTTCACCGCAACGACAGGCTCCAGCCCCACCTTCCAAATACTCTTATCTCCTACTGCCACTGTGTCCACATCGCGTATTAGGCCGTAAGTCCAGGCTGTAACATCATAAGGCTCGTTAAAGTAATCTTGGTACTCTTGAACCTCAAACAGGGTCTTGGCCAAATTGCGGTAAGGCTGGTTAAGAAGCACCACATAAGTACCCGCCGGGTAACTCTTTCCTTCTACTGTGAAGGCAGCCGTGGCCTGCTGGACCTCAATGCGGTGTTGAAGCAGATTGCTCACTAAATCGGCCACCGCTGCCGTGTCGCCCTGCCCTGCCGGAATCAGATAAGCATACGGGGCCTGGTTTTTCCCTGCTGCCACCGCCTCTTTACCCTTGAGGTAGAAATGCTCCAAAACGGTGTCTTTCTCTTGGGCTGTAAGCTCAAGGCTTAGTAGCACGCCTGTTTCCTGGTAATCAATATTATCGCGCAGCCGCCAAATATCGCCCTTCCAAGGCATAGGCATGTACCAGTGATACTCCTTCTCTAGTGCCTTGGGCCCGCTGGTGTCCGGGGTTGCACCCCAACCGCCATGGGTTTCAAACAACATTCCCTGCCCATTGTGGTAAGTGGTAAACTGGTCGTTATACCCGGGATACCAATTATCATAACGGGTAGCTGTAACCACACCGGCCATTCCCTTGGCAGTCATGTTGGAAATAATATGGCCACCGTATTTGATCCAATCCGCTTGCGTAATGGGGCTGATGTTCTGGTCGTTAGGATCCTGAGTAGGATTCATCCACATTCGCGCCGGACCGCTTTGGTGCAAATCGTGGTAAATCTGCGGGTGGAAAAGGAACCGCGCCTCGATATTCTGGGCCGTCTCAGGCAGCGCCAGGGCGATCATGTCCCGGTTGTTATCGTGACCCACATAGTGTCCCACATAAGGCGGCCGTGGCTTCATTTTCGCCCACTCGGTATCCTTGTACTTATGATACCACTCCGTAAAGGAATCGTGACCATCGGGATTAATGGACGGGTCAACAACTACAATTACGTTATCCAGTATGTTTTTGGTCCTCTGGTCATTGCCTGTGGCCAGCTTATACGCCAGCTCCATGACCATCTCCGCGCTCCCCACCTCCGGGGCATGAATGTTGGCGCAGATCCAGTAGATGGCCTTACCATCCTTAATCAGTTTTTGGGCTTCTTTTTCGCTTAGGCCGCGCGGATCTGCCAGTTTTGCGCTGATTTCCTGGTACTTGGCCAGGTTGTTTATATTCTGCTCTGAAGACACCACGGTGAGGATCATCGGTCTCCCCTCCGGGGTAGTACCGTAAGGCATAACCTGAACCCGGTTAGAGGCCTCATCTAGTTTTTCCATATACTGAACGATTTTGTCCCAAGGGGTAAGCTCATAATCAGCCCCAATGTCATAACCTAAGACTTGCTTAGGCGGGGGAACAGAAGCCGCGGATACCACCTGGCTTAGAACCAACACCAAAACCAGTATAATAGTCAGGAGACGGAAGGAACCAACACTCTTTTTCAAAACAGCACCTCCTCGTAAATTGGACCATGGAAAAAACTAGCTGCATCATCCTCGCCCTTTTGCCGCTCCCACCTCCTTTGTTTGTTGCTGTGCATTGTTATTCACCGCAATGCATAAGTATTCCTGCAAGCTCAAGGAATTTTTTTCTAGGAAAGAAAAGCACCCTTACTTTGTACCACCTACAAGTTCGACGCGCAGAAAGTACTGTACAACAACATAACAAAAAGGCCCTGACTGCTCTTGGGCAGTCAGGGCCCGCTTCCTGACATTTACTACATCCCGTTAACTCGTTTTCATCAATCTTACTGGTAATCTCTTCTCTATCCAATCTCGGCTTACTCCCGAGAGCTCCCCCTACCCTTTTGAATCCCTTCCTTAACGTAGCGAAACTGCGGCCAAACCGATACTTTTGTCTGTGAGTACTTTCCCAGGTGACTGTCACCGTTTACGTGAGCATAAAAAAACCGGACATCCC